>OGCL01000208.1_pt1 | contig 66497 bp, 56 predicted proteins | sample 1570041 | NCBI WGS metagenome assembly OGCL01 (sample SAMN06266162, study PRJEB24511) | hot springs metagenome | isolation source: Hot spring water | place: South Africa: Limpopo | collected 2015-06-22
GTTGACCGGAACGCCATCCATGGTCACGCCGATCTGGTCGGCGTTCATGCCACGCATGGTGAAGTTGAAGCCGGACAGCCCCGTGGCATCGTCGCTGGAGACGTTCATGCCCGGCGTGTACTTGAGCTTGTCGATGCCATTGCCGGCCGGGCTCATTTTTTCCAGCGCCTCCTTAGTGACGGTGGAACGCGCCTTGGCGGCTTCCTCCTGCACCATGAGGCCGCTACCAACGCTTTGCCCGGTGACTTCCACCTCGCCGACGTCGATCGTGTCCTGTGCAAGGCCTGCTGCCGTCCAGCAGCCGCAGCCGGCCGAAAGCAGCATCGCAAACATCCTGTTCAGCTTCATGTACCCGTTCCTCTCAAAATTGGTTAAGGGCAGACGGTCTATTTATCTTCAATGTTGTATACAAAAGTTGCGCTGAAGCGGTATTTGTCACTGCCGGCAAAGGCTTGCGCCGGAAATGGCGATACCCGCTCGATTCGTCGCAGGCTGTTCTGCGCTGCGCGGTTCAGGAGCATATTGCTGGCCTTGGTCTCGATCCCCGAATCCAGGACCCGCCCGCTCCGGTCCACAAGCAACCACACCACCACGTTGCCGGTCGGGCGCTGCAGCGAGGCCTCGCGCCCTCTCGGGTATTGCTTGTACTTGTCCAGTTCGGCCCTCAGTACGGAGACGTAGCGGCTCTCCAGCGCTACGGTATTGACCGATGGGGTCTGCGCCATCGCAGGCGCCTGGACCGGTGCAGGGCGCGGCTCCGGTGCCTTCACTGGTGCGGGAGCGGGCTGCGGCCGGGACGGCGCCGGCTTCGGCTCGGGCTGCGGCTTGGGCGGTACCGGTTTCGGCGGTACCGGCTTGGGTTTGGGAGGCTCCGGCAGCTCGATTTCCGGCTCCGGTTCAGGCTTCGGCGGAGGCAGTGGTTCGGGCTCTGGAATGGGCTCTGGAATAAGCTCGGCCAGCGGCTCCGGCGGCGGAAGGTCAGCCTGGTCGATCAGAGCAATCTCCACGGTACTGTCGTCGTACTGCGGCGTGATTTTCAGGTCGGTTTTGACGGCCCCGTGAATGGCAACCGCCAACAGACAGAACGCGGGCACACAGGCGAGCACCTTACGAGATCGGAAAAGGAAATTCATGGCGATCAGAGCTTGCGGGTGGCAATGGAAACGGACGAGAAACCGTTGCCCTTGAGCAGGTCCATGACACCCACCAGGCGACCAACCTCGACGCCCTGATCACTGTTGAGAATGATCACCAGTTTCTCGCTGTCCTGTTCTAGGCTCTTAAGCTGGGCCACCAAAGTCGGCTCGTCGACATCGGCACCGTCGAGCTGCAAACGGTCGTCCAGCCCCAGCGTGATCACGGCCTTGTTCTGCGGCTTGAGCTGCTGGGCACTGGCCGCACCGGGGAGCTGGGTCTTGATGCCCAGGGCGGGAATTACGTTCAGACTGATCAGCACGAAGAAAACCAGCAGGAACATCATCACGTCGATCATCGGAATGATTTCAATGTGGATGCGCTTCTTCTTCGGCTCTTCCCAGGTACGCATGGTTTGGCTCTCCGGCTATCGCGGCAGTTCGTCTGGGCGGACTGCAAAGTTCGGTACGCCAGCACACGAGCACAAGACGTGCCAATCCTGTCGCTGGTGACAGGATTAAAGTGACATTGTTGCGTTACAGTTTGATTATCGCGACGTGAAAGCCGACTCGTTGATACGAACGCTAATTCCTGATAGCCGCCAACGTTCATTTAATGCGCTAAAAATGGGCCGACAGCGTGTGAATCTGCACCAAAAAATTGCCAACCCAAGGATCAGTCAGGTCGTCGATATAAAACTGTCATATGTGTCAGCTTTGATACCCGACGTATTCTCCACCGGCATCGAATGCCGAACCGCAGGAAATGCCGATGCGGCACGCCAGTTGCTGGCTTGACATTTTCCCAACAGGAGCGTCCCCCATGCCCACCGCCCTTCTGCAACGCCTCGCCCTGGCACTCGTGCTAACACTGGCCGGCTGCGCTGGCGCACCCCAGCCCCCTGCGCCGGAGACCTCCGTTCGCTGGATAGATCTTGCCTACCTGGAGCGCAGCTTGGAGGGCCAGGCGCCTATTACGGTCGGGTTCGATATCGACGACACCGTGCTGTTTTCCAGCCCATGCTTTCACTACGGGCAGCAGAAGTACTCGCCCGGCTCAGACGACTATCTGAAGAATTCCGCGTTCTGGAAAGAGATCAATGCCGGCTGCGACCGCTATTCGCTGCCTAAGGACATCGCTCACGCACTGATCCGCCTGCATCAGGCGCGCGGTGACCATTTGCTATTCATCACCGGGCGCCCAGCCACCCAGGGCGAGCAGCTAACCACCTTGCTCGCCGCAACCTTCTCGATTCACGACATGCAGCCGGTAATCTTCACCGCCGGCCCAGATAAGACGACGTTCATTCGCGATCGCCATCTGGCGCTCTATTACGGTGACTCGGATTCGGACATCCGCTCGGCCACAGAAGGCGGCGCCAGGGCGATCCGCGTCATGCGCGCACGCAACTCCACATACCAGCCCCTGCCCGCCAACGGAGCCCTTGGCGAGGAAGTGCTGGTCGATTCGGATCGCTAAGCAACATGATGTTCGCTGCAGCAGAACTGCCGCGCATTCCTGCAGTCCTACAGCAGCGGACTGGATAACCTCTGTTATACTCCGCGCTTCCGCCAGGCTTACGCCCGGATGCCGCCATCACCATTCGCGGCAGGACCGGACGGGATCGCACGCCAGTCGCGATTCGAGCCAGGCATGACCATCCCAGGGCCTCGCCCCTAACAAGACAGGATTACTCATGTCCTTTGCTTCCCTCGGTCTCTCCGAGGCTTTGGCCGGTGCCGTCGAGGCCGCCGGTTACACCCAGCCTACTCCCGTGCAACAGCGGGCCATTCCCGCCGTGTTGCAAGGCCGTGACCTGATGGTCGCCGCCCAGACCGGAACCGGCAAGACAGGCGGCTTCGCCCTGCCGGTACTCGAACTGCTGTTTCCGGGTGGTCACCCGGATCGTGAACACCGCTACGGCCCGAAACAGCCGCGCGTGCTGGTGCTGACACCGACCCGCGAGCTCGCCGCCCAGGTTCACGACAGCTTCAAGGTCTACGCCCGCGATCTGCCGCTGAAAAGCGCGGTGATCTTCGGCGGCGTCGGCATGAACCCGCAGATCCAGGCCGTGGCCAAGGGTATCGACGTGCTGGTCGCCTGCCCCGGTCGCCTGCTCGACCTGGCCAACCAGAAGGCCATCGACCTGTCGCACGTGGAAATCCTCGTCCTCGACGAAGCCGACCGCATGCTCGACATGGGCTTCATCCATGACGTCAAGAAGGTCCTGGCCAAGCTGCCGGCCAAGCGCCAGAACCTGCTGTTCTCGGCCACCTTCTCCAAGGACATCACCGACCTCGCCGCCAAGCTGCTGCAAAACCCGGAGCGCATCGAGGTCACCCCGCCGAACACCACCGTCGAGCGCATCGAGCAGCGCGTGTTCCGCGTCGCCTCAAGCCACAAGCGGGCCCTGCTCGCCCACCTGATCACCCAGGGTGCCTGGGAGCAGGTGCTGGTCTTCACCCGTACCAAGCACGGCGCCAACCGCCTGGCCGAGTACCTGGAGAAGCATGGCCTGCCGGCTGCCGCGATCCATGGCAACAAGAGCCAGAATGCCCGCACCAAGGCCCTGGCCGACTTCAAGGCCAACCAGGTGCGCATCCTGGTGGCCACCGATATCGCCGCCCGCGGCCTGGACATCGACCAGCTGCCGCATGTGGTCAACTTCGAGCTGCCCAACGTCGAGGAAGACTATGTGCACCGCATCGGCCGCACCGGCCGCGCCGGACGCAGTGGTGAAGCCATTTCGCTGGTAGCGCCGGACGAGGAGAAGCTGCTCAAGGGCATCGAGCGCATGACCAAGCAGCGCATTCCCGATGGCGATCTGCAGGGCTTCGACGCCAGCAGCATCGAGGCGGAGAAGCCGGAAGTCCGTGAGCCCCGCCAACCGCGCCCGCAGCGTGGCGAGCGCAAGGCACGTGGCGAGCGCGACAAGCCGGCGGAAAAGGGTGCCGAGCAGAAGGAGCGCAATCGCCGCAGCAAGAGCAAGACGCGCAAGCCGGCCCGCGATGGCGTGGCCAGCGAAGCTCAGGGCGTCGCCCGGCCGCCGCAACTGCCACCGGATCGTGCGCCGGACGAGTTCCTCGATGACGAAGTGGACAACTTCGGCAATCGCGTCGATTACGTCAGCCCCTATCAGAACAAGCAGAACCGCGGACGCCGTACCGGCGGTCAGGCCCAGCCGGGCTCCGCACCGCGTGCAGCTGGAGCTGGAGCTGGAGCTGCCCGCAACGGCGGTGGCGGCGCAGCGGGAAGCAAGGGCAAGCGTCCCGCCGCTGGCCAGGGCCAGGCGGCGCGCAACGGCCAGCCACGCAATGGTCAGCCGCGGCGCAAGAACGAGGGTCGCCGCATCGATGAGCCGGTCGTCACGCGTCAGGAAATGGCCAAGCCGCGCGAGAAGCAGCCGGTGATCATTCACAAGGAATCGAAGATCGATCGTCTGCCCAGCCTGGAGCAGCTCGAGCAGTTGCCGTCCCGCCCGCGTGGCGAGAAACCGGCCCTGCTGACGCGCAACCGCGAAGCCTGACCCGCGCCGGAACGAAAACGCCGCCCACTGGGCGGCGTTTTCGCATCTGCAGCACGGCGACGACCTCTTCAGGGCTGCGTCGCCATGATCCTCAGCCCTCCGGGGTGGCCTGCACGGTCTCCTGCCAGCCACCACCCAGCGCCTTGAACAGGTTCACCTCGCTGGTCAGCTGCGCCAGACGGTCGCTGATCAGCTGCTGCTGCACGCTGAACAGCTGGCGCTGCGCGTCGAGCACGGTCAGGTAGCTGTCGACACCGGTGCGATAGCGACGCTCGGCGAGGTTGTAATAATCCTCGCTGGTCTGCAGCAGATCACGCTGGGCCTGCACCTGGCGCACGTACGTGGCCTGGGCGGCGAGCCCGTCGGCGACCTCGCGGAACGCCGTCTGGATGGCCTGCTCGTACTGCGCCACCTGGATGTTCTTGCTGATCTGCGCGTAGTCCAGGTTGGCCCGAAGCTGGCCGGCGTTGAAGATCGGCACGCTGATGCTCGGCGAGAAGCTCCAGTAGCCGGAACCGCCGTCGAACAGACCGGACAGCTCGCTGCTGGCGGTCCCTGCCGCGCCGGTCAGGCTGATGCGCGGGAAGAACGCCGCACGCGCGGCGCCGATGCTGGCATTGACCGCACGCAGCTGGTACTCCGCCTGGAGAATATCCGGGCGTTGCTGCAGCAGGTCCGAGGGCAATCCGACCGGCAACGTCGCCAGCTGGGTGCGCTCGAGACCTTCGCCGCTCGGCAGACCGGCCGGCAGGCTCTGGCCCAGTAGCAGGGTCAGGGCATTGCGGTCCTGCGCCACCAGGCGGGTGTACTGCTCGATACTCACCCGCGCACTGTCCACCGCACTGCGTGCCTGACGCAGTTCCAGCGCCGAGGCGACGCCGACATCGAAGCTGCGCTGGGTCAGGCCCAGGCTTTCCTCGTAGGTCTTGAGCGTGTCACGGGTAACCTGCAGCAGCGCCTGATCGGCCTGCAGCGTCAGCCAGGCGTTGGCGACGCTGGCGATCAGGCTGATCTGCGTGCTGCGCTGAGCGGCCTCGCTGGCGAAGTACTGCTCCAGCGCCTGGTCGCGCAGACTGCGCAGGCGGCCGAACAGGTCCAGCTCCCAGGACACGCCGAAGGTGGCGCTGTACTGGCTGCTGATGGCCGGCTCGCCGCTCATGTTCAGGTCGCCCGGAGTACGGCTGCGCGTACCCGCCGCATCGGCGCTCACCGCCGGCAGCACATCGGCGCGCTGCACGCGGTACAGCGCACGGTAGGCATCGACGTTCAGCGCGGCGACGCGCAGGTCGCGGTTGTTCTCCAGCGCGACCTCGATCAGCTGCTGCAGCGCCGGATCACGGAAGAACTCGCGCCAGCCAAGCGCCTGCGCCCGAGCCTCGGGGGATGCCTTCGAATAGGCTTCGCCCTGCGGCCAGTCGGCCGGTACCGGCGCATCCGGACGCTGGTACTCGGGGATCAGCGAGCAGCCGCTCAGCGCCGCCACGAGCGCGAGACTCAACAGAGACTTGTTCACAGCGACTCCTCCTTGGCTGCCTGATTGGCGGACGTCGTGCGGTCGAAGAACGTACAGATCATCACGTAGAACAACGGAATCCAGAAGATTGCCAGCACCGCCGCGGTGAGCATCCCGCCAATCACGCCGGTACCGATGGCGTGCTTGCTGCCGGCACCGGCGCCGGAGGCGATCGCCAGCGGAACCACACCGAGGATGAACGCCAGCGAGGTCATGATGATCGGGCGAAGACGCATACGGCAGGCCTGCAGCGCTGCATCGGCATAGCTCATGCCCTGCTCGTGCAAGGCCTTGGCGAACTCGACGATGAGAATGGCGTTACGCGCGGACAGGCCGATGGTGGTGACCAGGCCCACCTGGAAGAACACCTCGTTGGACAACCCACGCAGCAACGTGAAGGCGAGCGCGCCGACGATCCCCAGCGGTACGACCAGCATGACCGAGAACGGAATCGACCAGCTCTCGTAAAGCGCAGCCAGGCAGAGGAACACCACCAACAGCGACAAGGCGTAGAGCGCCAGCGTCTGCGAGCCGGCCAGCCGCTCCTCGTAGGATTGCCCGGTCCACGAATAGCCCACGCCTGGCGGCAGCTGAGCAGCAATGCGCTCCACCTCGGCCATGGCATCACCGGAACTGTAGCCGGGTGCCGGCTCGCCGAGCATCTCGATGGCGCTTACGCCGTTGAAGCGCGACAGCTTCGGCGAACCGTACGTCCACTCGCCCGTGGCGAAGGCACTGAACGGCACCATCTCGCCGTCGGCGTTGCGCACGTACCACTTCTGCAGGTCCTCGGGGTTCATCCGCGCACTGGAAACACCCTGCAGATAGACCTTCTTCACCCGTCCACGATCGATGAAGTCGTTGACATAGCGACCACCCCAGGCGATCGACAGCGTGCTGTTGATGTCGGCCAGCGAAATGCCCAGCACCCGGGCCTTCTCGTCATCGATCAGCACCTGATACTGCGGCTCGTCACGCAGGGTATTGGGGCGAACCCGGGTCAGCACCGGGCTCTGGCTGGCCAGCTGCAGGAACTTGTCCCGCGCCTGCTGCAGCACCTCCTGGCCCACGCCTGCGCGGTCCTGCAGAAAGAAGTTGAAGCCAGTGGCGTTACCCAGCTCCATTACCGCCGGCGGCGCGAAGGCGAACACCTGGGCGTCGCGGAAGCTGGCGAAATGCTGCTGCGCGCGCTGGGCCAGGGCGAACACGCTGTCGTCCTTGTTGGTCCGCTCGCTCCACGGCTTGAGACCGATGAACGCGATACCCGAACTCTGCCCACGACCGGCGAAGCTGAAGCCGGTCACGGTGAACACCGAGCGAACGATGTCGCCTTCCTCTTCCAGCAGATAGCTGCGCATGGCATCGATGCTCTGCTGGGTGCGTTCGGCGGTCGAGCCCGACGGCGTCATCACCTGGGCGAACAGCACGCCCTGGTCCTCTTCCGGCAGAAAGGCGGTGGGGATACGGTTGAAGAGCACCACCATCACCGCGACGATCAGCACATACAGCAGCAGGAACGGGGCCTTGCGCCTGAGCACGGCCTTCACGCCACGCTCGTAGCCGTTGACGCTGCGCTCGAAGGTGCGGTTGAACCAGCCGAAGAACCCGCGCTTCTCGTGATGCTCGCCCTTGTCGATCGGCTTGAGCAGCGTCGCGCAGAGTGCCGGGGTGAAGATCAGCGCCATCAGCACCGACAGCACCATGGCCGAGACGATGGTGATCGAGAACTGCCGGTAGATGACCCCCGTCGATCCGCCGAAGAAGGCCATCGGCAGCAGCACCGCCGACAGCACCACGCCGATACCGACCAGCGCGCCCTGGATCTGGCCCATGGACTTGCGTGTGGCTTCCAGCGGCGAGAGCCCCTCTTCGCGCATCACCCGCTCGACGTTTTCCACCACCACGATGGCGTCGTCCACCAGCAGGCCGATGGCCAGGATCATCGCGAACATGGTCAGCGTGTTGATGCTGAAGCCGAACACCGCCAGCACGCCGAAGGTGCCCAGCAGCACCACCGGCACCGCCAGCGTCGGCACCAGGGTCGCGCGGAAGTTCTGCAGGAACAGGTACATCACCAGGAACACCAGCACGAACGCCTCGAGCAGCGTGTGCATGACCCCGGTGATGGAGGCGGAAATGACCGGCGTGGTGTCGTACGGATAGACCACCTCGACACCCGGCGGGAAGAACGGCTTGAGCTCGTCGATGGTTTTACGCACGCCCTCTACGGTGTCCAGCGCGTTGGCGCCGGTGGCCAGCTTCAGGGCCAGACCAGCGGCCGGCTTGCCGTTGAAATGCGCGCTGACGGCATAGGTTTCACCGCCCAGCTCGACCTTGGCGACATCGCCCAGGCGCACCTGGGAGCCGTCGCTGTTGACCTTGAGCAGGATGTTGCGGAACTGCTCGGGGGTCTGCAGGCGGGTCTTGCCTATCACCGTGGCGTTGAGCTGCTGCCCGGGCAGTGCCGGCAGTCCGCCGAGCTGGCCGGAAGACACCTGGACGTTCTGCGCCTGGATCGCCGAGCTGACATCCACCGGCGTCAGGCTGAAGTTGTTCAGCTTGGCCGGGTCAAGCCAGATGCGCATCGCGTACTGGGCGCCGAACACCTGAAAGTCGCCCACGCCCTTGGTCCGCGAGATCGGGTCCTGCATGTTGGCGACGATGTAGTTCGCCAGGTCACGCTGGTCCAGGCTGCCATCGGTGGACACCAGACCGATGACGATAAGGAAGTTGCGCACCGCCTTGGTGACGCGAATGCCCTGCTGTTGAACCTCTTGCGGCAGCAGCGGCGTGGCCAGCTGCAGCTTGTTCTGCACCTGCACCTGGGCGATATCCGGGTTGGTGCCCTGGTCGAAGGTCACGGTGATCGTCATGCTGCCGTCGGAGTTGCTTTCCGAGGAGATGTAGCGCAGCCCGTCGATGCCGTTGAGCTGCTGTTCGATGACCTGCACCACGGTGTCCTGCACCGTCTGCGCCGAGGCGCCGGGATAGCTCACGGAAATGCCAACGGCAGGCGCGGCGATGCTCGGATACTGGTTGACCGGCAGCTTGAGGATGGACAGACCGCCGGCGAGCATGATCACCAGGGCGATCACCCAGGCGAAGATCGGCCGGTCGATAAAGAATCTGGACATGAGCTAGGAACCCCTCAGCCTTCTTGGCCTTGGGGCTGTGCAGACGCCCCACCGCGGTTATCGACATTGCCCGCCGGAGCCACTTCGACCTCGACGCCCGGCTGGATGAACTGCAGGCCTTCGGTGATCACCCGATCACCCGGTTGCAGCCCTTCGCCCACCAGCCAGCGATTGCCCACCGCGCGCTCGGTCTTGATCGGGCGCAGCTCGACCTTGTTCTCTGCATTGACCACCATGGCGGTTGGTTCGCCCTTGGTATTGCGCGTCACGCCCTGTTGCGGCACCAGGATCGCCTCGCTCTTGAGACCGGCGACCAGCTGCGCATGGACGAACATGCCCGGCAGCAACACCTTGTCCGGGTTGGGGAACACGGCACGCAGGGTCACAGAGCCGGTACCGGGGTCCACTGTCACTTCGCTGAACTCCAGTTTGCCTTCGTGGCCGTAGTCGCTGCCGTCCTCGAGCTTCAGGGTGACCTTGGCCGCGTTCTCGCCGGCCTTCTGCAGGCGGCCATCGGCCAGGTCACGGCGCAGCGCCAGCAGGTCGCGGGCCGGCTGGGTCACGTCGACATAGATCGGATCGAGCTGCTGGATGGTCGCCAGTTCCTGGGCCTGGCCATTGCTGACCAGCGCGCCTTCGGTCACTGCGGAGCGGCCGATGCGCCCGGAGATCGGCGCCAGCACCTTGGTGTAGCGCAGGTCGATGCGCGCCCGCTCCAGCTCTGCCTCGGCCTGCAGGCTGGCCGCACGCGCCTCGTCATAGGCCTGCTTGCTCACCGCCTGGTCCTTGACCAGTTCGGCGTAGCGGTCGGCCAGCGACTTGCTAGACGCCAGGCTGGCCTGGGCACTCTTCAGGGTTGCCTCGTACACCGCCGCATCGATCTGGTAGAGCTGCTGCCCGGCCTTGACCTCGCTACCCTCGGTGAACAGGCGCTTCTGGATGATGCCATTGACCTGCGGACGAACCTCGGCGATGCGGTAGGCGCGGGTACGGCCGGGCAGATCGGTGGTTACCGCAAAAGGCTCAGCCTGCAGGGTCACGACGCCCACGGTGGGCTTCTGCTGCGCCGGGGGTGCTGCTTCTTCCTGACAGCCGGCCAGGAAAACAGCCACGGCGAGAATGGACATCAGGGCAGCGTTGGCTGACTTGATTGGCATGGAAAGACCTCTTGAAGACCTGGCAGGCGGGAATGGGCAACAGCGCGGCGCAGACGCCGCGTAGAGTGGACCGAAATATACTTACATCCATGACTGTCTGTAAACCGCCAAGGAGCCATAGTATGCGCATTAAATGTTGCGAAACATTCGCAACGAACGCTCGGCGCGGATGCGCATGATTCGCATCGCTCCAACGCAGAACGCCGGCTGGCGGCCGGCGTTCGTGCTTCACACGTCTGGGCTTACTTGCGCACGCCTTCGACCGAGATGATCAGGTCGACGGTCTGCGACGCCGGCCCCAGGTCCATCTTGATGTCGAAGTCCTTCAGGGTCAGGGTCGTGCTGCCCTCGAAACCGGCGCGGTAGCCGCCCCAGGGATCGTCGCCCTCACCGATGAACTTGGCCGCGATCACCACCGGCTTGGTCACACCGTTAAGGGTCAGATTGCCGGTGATATCGGCGGTGCCTTCACCAGTGGACTTCACCGATGTCGATTCGAATGTGGCCGTCGGGTGCTTGGCGACATTGAGGAAGTCATCGCTGCGCAGATGCTTGTCGCGCTCGGCATGATTGGTGTCGACGCTGGCGGTCTTCAGCGTGACGTTCACCTTGCTCTGCTCCGGCTTGGCCGCATCGAAGCTGAAGCTGCCGTCGAAATCCTTGAAGGTGCCCCACAGCCAGCTGTAGCCAAGGTGGCTGATCTTGAAGTTGACGAAGGCGTGCTGGCCTTGCTTGTCGATGGCGTAATCGGCGGCGAATGCCTGGCCGCCGACCAGGGCGGAGCCGAGGACCAGCGCTGCGAGCGTTTTCTTGAGCATCAATGACTCTCCTATCGGGGTGATTAATCGGTGCTGCGACCGAGCATGCGCATCAGCGTCGCGTCGCGATCGATGAAATGGTGCTTGAGCGCGGCGAGGGCATGCACGACGGCGAAGATCACCAATGCCCAGGCAGCGTATTCGTGAACCAGCCCGGCACTGTCGGCCTGGTTGGGAATGGAAGTGATCAGCGCGGGCACTTCGAACAGCCCGAACACGCTGATCGCGCGGCCGTCGGCCGTGGAAATCAGATAACCCGAGACCATCACCACGAACAGCCCGAGATAGAGCAGCCCATGGCCGAGCCTGGCGGCCGTTCGGGTCAGGCGGCCCTGGCTGGCCAGCGGTGCCGGTGCCGGGCTGACGAAGCGCCAGAGCACCCGCAGCAGCATGACCAGCAGCAACAGGATGCCGATACTCTTGTGCAGGTCCGGTGCGGTCCGGTACCAGCTGCTGTAGTAGTTCAGCCCGACCATCCAGAAACCCAGGGCGAACAGACCGAATACCGCCACGGCCACCAGCCAATGCAACACAATGCTGGTCAGCCCGTAATGCGTCGGGGAATTACGCCAGTGCATCGAATCCATCCTTCAATTTCGAGGGTTAGAAGCCTAGCCGGTTACCTATCGGAATAGAGCGCATTTTTTTGCTTTGAAACATCGAGCAAACCGATGAGTACCCCCATCGAGACGGGGCCGCCAGTTCTGCTAGGCTGCGCAACTCACCGCGCAAGGAGTCACCATGAGCCTGAACGACAGCTGGATGCAACGCGACCTCGCCGTACTCTGGCACCCCTGCACCCAGATGAAGGACCACGAACAGCTGCCGCTGATCCCCATCCGCCGCGGTGAAGGCGTGTGGCTGGAGGACTTCGACGGCAAGCGCTACCTGGACGCGGTGAGCTCCTGGTGGGTCAACGTTTTCGGCCATGCCAATCCGCGCATCAATCAGCGCATCAAGGACCAGGTCGACCAGCTCGAGCACGTGATGCTCGCCGGCTTCAGCCATCAGCCGGTGGTGGAGCTGTCAGAGCGCCTGGTCGCCTTGACGCCGGACGGGCTGGAGCGTGTGTTCTACACCGACAACGGCTCCACCGGCATCGAGGTGGCGCTGAAGATGAGCTTCCACTACTGGCGCAACAGCGGCCGCGAGCGCAAGCAGCGCTTCGTCACGCTGACCAACAGCTATCACGGCGAAACCGTGGCCGCCATGTCGGTGGGCGACGTGGCACTGTTCACCGACACCTACAAGCCACTGTTGCTGGACACGTTCAAGGTGCCGAGCCCGGACTGCTACCTGCGGCCCGAAGGTGTCAGCTGGGAAGAACACTCGCGGCAGATGTTCGCGCACATGGAGCAGACCCTGGCCGAGCATCACCAGGACATCGCCGCGGTCATCGTCGAGCCGCTGATCCAGGGTGCCGGCGGCATGCGCATGTACCACCCGATCTACCTCAAGCTGCTGCGCGAGGCCTGCGACCGCTACGAGGTGCACCTCATCCACGACGAGATCGCCGTCGGCTTCGGGCGCACCGGCACGATGTTCGCCTGCGAGCAGGCCGGCATCACGCCGGACTTCCTCTGCCTGTCCAAGGCCCTTACCGGCGGCTATCTGCCGATGGCCGCGGTGCTCACCACCGACCGCCTGTATCAGGCGTTCTACGACGACTACTCGACCCTGCGCGCCTTTCTTCATTCGCACACCTACACCGGCAATCCGCTGGCCTGTGCCGCCGCACTGGCGACGCTGGACATCTTCGCCGAGGACAACGTCATCGAGGCGAACAAGGCGCTGGCCGCACGCATGGCCAGCGCCACCGCGCACCTGGCCGAGCATCCACATGTGGCCGAGGTGCGCCAGACCGGCATGGCGCTGGCCATCGAGATGGTTCAGGACAAACCCAGCCGTACGGCCTACCCCTGGCAGGAACGTCGCGGGCTGAAGGTCTACCAGCACGCGCTGGAGCGCGGCGCCCTGCTGCGCCCGCTGGGCAGCGTGGTGTACTTCCTGCCGCCGTACTGCATCACCGAAGAGCAGATCGACTTCCTCGCCGCGGTTGCCAGCGAAGGGATCGATATCACCACCCGCGACACCGTCCAGGTGGCGATGCCGAGCGGCCTCTATCCGGGCTTCCGCGATCCGGGCTGAACACCACGCAGCGTACGGCGGCCTGCTGAGCGGGCTGCCGATGCTTTAGACTTGCCTCTCCATCCACCACGCCCTGCCGTTGCCCTATGCGCCTATCCCGCTTCTTCATCGACGCCCCACTTTCCCTCGGCCAGCATGCGTTACCCGAGGCATCGGCTCATTACATCGGGCGAGTCCTGCGCCTGTCGGCCGGCAGCGCGGTGCAACTGTTCGACGGCAGCGGTGCCGAGTATCGCGGCGAACTGCTGGAGGTGGGCAAGAAGAGCGTCAGCGTGGAACTGCACGAACGCCTGGCTGGGATGCCGGAATCACCGCTGCGAATCCACCTCGGTCAGGGCCTGTCCCGTGGCGAACGCATGGACTGGGCGATCCAGAAGGCCACCGAGCTGGGCGTTAGCGAAATCACCCCGCTGATCAGCGAGCGATGCGAGGTCCGCCTCAACGATGAGCGCGCCGACAAGCGCCTGGCCCATTGGCGACAGATCGCCATCAGCGCCTGCGAGCAGTGCGGCCGCTCGGTACTGCCGATCATCCATGCGCCGGTCACGCTGCGCGACTGGCTGGACGTCGAGGCCGACCTCAAGCTCGTGCTGCACCCGGTGGCCGAGCCGCTGGCAAGCCATGCCAAGCCGCAGAGCCTGGCATTTCTGATCGGCCCGGAGGGCGGCCTGAGCGATAACGAAGTCGAGCTGGCCAGCGGCCAGGGGTTTCTGCCGGCCCGGCTCGGCCCGCGCGTATTGCGCACCGAGACCGCACCGGTGGTGGCGTTGAGCGTGGCGCAGCAGCTGTGGGGCGACTTCTAGCCGCGGACCGCAGTCAGATCAGGCCGGCGTCTGCCAGCTTCTGCTCCAGGCCGACCAGGTCGGGAATACGTGCCTGCATATCACCGAGGTTGACCGCATCCAGCTCCAGCGGTGCAAGTTCCACGTCCGCCCGCGCCAGGCTCGCATCGACCTTGATCGAATGCGGAATGCCCTGCACCAGCAGGGCAATGAACTTGACGTGATCGCGCCCGCCGACAGCGTTGAGCACGGCCACCCGCGCGGCGCTGCCCACCGGCTGCGGCTCGCCGCTGGAGGCGGCCTCGAATGACAGCAATGGCAGACTCAGGTCGCGCCACTGCACCTGGCCGAGAAACCAGGCCGGCATGCCCTGTACCGCCTGTGGCGCACGGTACGGAATCAGCTCGGCTACCGCCACGTTGGGTACCAGCAGCATGCGATCGGCAAGCGGCATCAGCAGCCCGGTAAGGCTTTCCGCGTCCTGAGAAATGACCGTCTGACTCATGAATTATCCCGTTGAAAAGACGTGGTGGGCGCCCCGGCCTGGTTCACCAGATGATTGACTAGCGCCTGCGCCAGTTCTCGCGGATCGCCGCTGTAGGAGCTGTAGCCGCCCTCGCGAAGGTTGTCCGGCATGCTCGAGCAGGCGCAGGAGTCGGCGCGCTGCGTCCATACCTTGCCGCCCTGACGCAGCACGTACGCCGCCGCGGCACTGCCGTCGCTACCCATCCCGCTGAAGGCAATGACACCGCAGCGGCCGCCGAACTGCTGGGCCAGGTTCAGCATCATCTGGTCGATCGAGGGGCTGTACGGCTCTGGCCAGCAGCGGCCGGTCAGGCGCGCGCGGCCATCGTCCTCGAACGCCAGCTCCTCACTGATCGGGGCGATTACCACCTCGCCGCAGCGAACCGGCTCACCCGGGCGGACCTGCCGCACCTGCCACTGGCTATGGCGCCCCACGGCCTGGGACAGCGCCGACTCGAAGCTCGCCTCGATATGCTGGGCGTAGACGAAGCCCACCGGCAACCCGCCGGGCAAGGCATCCAGAAAGGCCTTCACCGCCTCCGGCCCGCCCAGCGAGGCTGCCAGCAGCCAGACCTGATGTGCCGGTTCTCCGGCACGCAGCGCGGAATCGGCCAGCACTGCAGGCAGCGTCAGTCGCTCCGGACGCTGCCCTTCACCCTGCAACACGTCCAGCCGTGGCCCAACGGCACGCGACGGATCGCCCACCAGGCGCTTGAGCTTGCTGAACAGGCTGCGCTCCCAGCGTGGGTAGAACTCCGAATGGCGTTCCGGCGCATGCCCTTCGCCGAACAGCACCCGCGTGGTGTCGCGCTCCAGCAAGGCATCCACCAGCGGGGAGTCTTCGGTCTGGGCCAGATCCACCAGCCACAGGTCAGCTTCGGTGCTATCCAGATCGGCAGGTTCAAGACGCGCCGGGTCGTTGTTCAGCACCACCTGATAGCCACTTCCGGTCAACGCCTGCTGCAGCACGTGACGCTGCAGCGAGGTATCGGCGAGTACCGCAATACGGGTGGAGAGCTCTTCAGACATCGGCGTGGACCAGGCGCTGGATGGCCTCGAGCAGGACGGACTCCTGGTACGGCTTGCCCAGGTATTCGTTGACACCGATGCTCAACGCGCGATCCCGGTGCTTCTCGCCAGTACGCGAAGTGATCATGACGATCGGCAGGTCCTTGAGGCGCTCGTCATGGCGAACCAGCGTGGCGACCTCGAAGCCGTCCATGCGAGGCATCTCGATATCCAGCAGCATGATGTCCGGCTTGCGCTCCTGCAGCTGGGTGATCGCATCCACCCCATCCTTGGCAGTCAGCACGTTCATGCCGTTGCGCTCCAGCAGGCGGCTGGTGACCTTGCGCACAGTGACCGAGTCGTCGACCACCATGACCAGCGTCGGCCGCTCGCTTTCCACCTCGACGGATTCGGGCACCTGATCGATCAGCCTCGGCTGTTGCTGCTGAATGATCTGATGCGCATGCAGGACACGAATGGTGGCCAGCAGATCGAGAATCACCACCACGCGACCGTCGCCGAGGATGGTCGCGCCGGAGATGCCATGGACGCCGGCAAACTGCGGGCCGAGGCTCTTCACCACGATCTCGCGCGAGCCGGCCAGGCTGTCGACCTGCACCGCGACACTGTGCTCCTTGGAGCGCACCAGAATCACCGGCAGCGGCAGACTCTGTCCGACCAGCTTCGGCTTCTGCCCGTTGTTCAGCAGATCGCCGAGGTAACGCAGCTCGTAGGCCTGACCGGCATATTCGAAGCGCGGCGCATCCGGCTGGTAGTAAGCCTCCAGCTCGTACGGCGAAACCCGCACGATACCTTCGATGGTGTTCAGCGGGATCGCATAGAGGTCCTCGCCCGAGTAGACCATCAGCGCCCGGTTGACCGACACCGTGAACGGCAGGCGAATCAGGAAACGCGTGCCCTGGCCCAGCGTCGATTCGATGCTCATGGAGCCACCGAGCTGCTTGACCTCCGAATGCACGACGTCCATGCCGACACCACGGCCGGAGATCTGCGTGACGCGCTCGGCGGTGGAGAAACCGGCCTCGAGGATGAATTGCAGGATCTCGTGTTCGGACAGACCGCTGTCGGCGGACATCAGGCCGCGTTCGATCGCCTTGCGCCGCACCGCCTCGAGGTTGATGCCGCCACCGTCGTCCGTCAGCGTCAGGACGATATCGCCGCCTTCACGCGCCAGATCCAGGCGGATCGTGCCCTGCTCGGATTTGCCGGCGGCACGGCGCCGTTCGACCGACTCGATACCGTGGTCCACGGCATTGCGCAGCATATGCTCCAGCGGCGCGACGATTCGCTCGAGCACGCTGCGGTCCATCTCGCCGGTGGCGTTGCCGACCAGGAACTCGACCTGCTTGCCGAGTTCACCGGCCACCTGCCGGACGATACGACGCAGACGCGGCACCAGCCGCTCGAAGGGCACCATGCGCGTACGCATGAGGCCTTCCTGAAGCTCGGTATTGACGCGTGCTTGCTGCAGCAGCAGGGTTTCGGCATCGCGGTTACGCGCAGCGAGGGTTTCCTTCAGGTCGAGCAAGTCGGAGGCCGACTCGAACAGCGCCCGGGACAGCTGCTGCAGCTGCGAATGGCGGTCCATCTCCAGCGGATCGAAATCGTCATAGCCGGCCCGCTCGGCCTCGGCCTGATAACGGCTGAGAATCTGCGCCTGGGTTTCGGTATCCAGGCGGCGCAGCTGATCGCGCACGCGCTCGATGGTCGCTTCCATTTCGCCGAGCGTGAACCCGACGTCGCTGACTTGCTGCTCCACCCGACCACGGAAGATCGAGGTTTCACCAGCCAGGTTGACAAGCCCTTCCAGCAGTTCCGCCGGCACCTTGACCAGTTCCTGTGGTGCTCGACGCGCAGCGGCTTCCTGAGCGGCCTGCTGGGCGCGCCGAATAAACGGCAGGACCTTTGCCGGCGCAGCGCTTGGCGCCGGCTGGCTGCTCGCCGCAACGATCGGCTGCGGCAGTGTCAGCGGCTCGCTCGGCAACGGCGACTCGGTCTCCTGCAGCTCCGCATGCTGTGGCTCCGAATACAGCGGCTCGGCGCTATCGCTGGCAAGGCTGTCGCGCAACTGCTCGACGTCCTTGAGCAGCGCGTCATAACCCTGTTGTACATCGAGGAACAGACTGTCCGGCCAGGGGGCGCCCTGTTGCTGCGCCTCGCTCAGGCGCTGCTCCAGATCATGGGCCATGTTGCCCAGGGCAGTCTGCCCCGCCAGGCGTGCCCCGCCCTTGAGGGTGTGCAACACGCGAAGCATGTCAGCCAGGGGAGCCGCGTCCTCGCGGCCAGCATCCCAGCGGCCCAGGGCCGACTCCATCTCTTCCAGCAGGTCGTCCGCTTCCTCGACGAAGATATCGAGGATCTCGGCCTCGGCCGACTGCTGCGCATCCTCCTGCGCAGCCTTCAGCGATACGCTGCTGGGGATGCTCAGCTGTTCCTCGGGGTTGTTGCGAAATCGGCGAATCGTCTCGATCAGCGCATCACCGCTAGGGATCGGATTGTGCGCCCGCACCGCTTCGAGCATCTCCGCCAGACGGTCCTGGCAGGCCTGCAGGCGGCCGAACAGCTCGGAACTGGCTCGGTAGCTGCCAGCGCACAGCCCCTCATAGAGAAACTCGAGTTCATGGGCGAGATCACCGATCTCGCGGATATCCGCCATCCGTGCGCCACCCTTGAGGGTGTGCAGATCCCGCTGCAGTGCTTCAAGCTCGAAGCTGTTGTCGACATCCGCCATCCAGCGCTGCAACCCGCCGGCCGCGCTTTCGATAAGGTCGAAGCCCTCCTCCAGGAAGATCTCCACCAGCTCGGGGTCGCGATCTACCAGCTCTGGCTGATGATCGACCGATTCGGCTCGCGGGGCATCCGCGGCCACCTCGAACGACGCGGGCGCCTCTTCGATTTCAGGCAGTTCGAGCTCGATCTCGTCCTGCGCTTCGCTGAACGAGGCCTCGGAGGCTTCAACGTCCTCCAGGGGACTGACTGCTTCACCCTCTTCGCTGGTGAATGACTCATCGATGTCAGCCAGTGGCAGATCGATGACCTCCATGACCGGAGGCTGGTCCGGCACAGCGTCAAAAGCGTCCTCGCCCTCGAGTGGCTCCTCGAACGTATGGGACTCATTACCCTGATCCGGCTGCGCCTCGGCAACTACGTCCTCGGCTTCGAACGCAGGAAAAGCGCCCTGACGAAAGGCGCGCATCGACTCGATCAGAGCATCGGCGCAGCTCATCGGCAGCTGGCGTTGCAGTTGTTCGAGCTGCAGGGCCAAGTGATCGTGGCTGCGCTGCAACAGCGTCGCCAACTCGACGGAGTGGACGTAACGGCCGTCGGAGAGACCTTCATAGAGCGATTCAAGCTCGTGCGCCAGGTCACCGATCGGGCGAATGGAGGCCATCCGGGCGCCACCCTTGAGGGTATGCAGGTCGCGCAATAGCGCCGAGAGGGCCATCTGATTGGCGGGATCGGCAAGCCAGCGATCCAGCGCCTGGCCTGCGCTCTCCATGAGATCGACCGCCTCATCGAGAAATATCTCGACCATTTCATGGTCGAGATCATCCTGCGCTTCGTCAACCACAGGATCGGCCGGCCACGCTTCGGCTTCGGCTTCGGCTTCGGCTTCGGCTTCGGCTTCGGCTTCCAATTGTGTAACGGGCGCGGGCTCGGACGAGGCAACCTGCGGCCCGGCAAATGACTGCGCAAGATCCAGCGGGTCTATCGCCTCGGCCAGCAACGCCTCCAGACGCGCCAGCAGTTCAGACTGCTCGCTGACCTGCAGCGCTGCCGCCACCTGGTCCATCATCCCGACCAGCGCTTCATGACCGCGCTCTACATCATCGAAGAAGCGCTCGCTGACGGCGAGTCGGCCCTCTTCGACGACGGCATACAGGCGCAGCAGGACCTGACACAGGGCCTCCATCTGCGGCAGATCGGCCATCTTGGCGCCCTGCCCGAGCGTGGTCAGCTCCTGCAGCAGGGCGGACAGCTCCTGGCGCTCGGCCGGATGCTCACGCCAGCTACGCAACAAGTCTTCTGCGTCCAGCAGAATATCCATGCCTTCGGAGAGAAACAGCGCAATCATGCTCGGATCGCGCGCCTCGCCTGCATCGTTCTGCTGGCGGGCACCCGCCTCGACCAGTCGCGCCTGATGCAACGCATGCACCTTGGCCAGGAACGCGGCAGCCCCTTCGATCGGTGCCAGCGGTTCATGGTCGAGATTGACCAGCCCCTGCCGCAGCAGCGACTCGGCCTCGTGCAGCAACTCGGCTTCCGCCAGGTCCATCTGGATCAGGTTGGTCTTGAATTCCTTGACCATCTTTTCCAACGGCGTCGCGATTTCCGCAACGGGCAGGATGCCGGCCATGTGCGCACTGCCCTTGAGGGTGTGCAGCGCGCGCTGCAATGCATCGGTCACCGGTTGGGGTAGGCGTTGCGCGCAATCTGCGAGAAAGCTGACGAGCGTGGTCAGGTGCGACTCTGCCTCGTTGCGAAAGATTTCCAGCAACTGCGGGTCCAGCGCATCGTCATCGTTTTCAGGCAGAACCGCCTGAGGCGCTTCGGCGATCGGTGCGGGCTCTGGGTCCACGTCAGGCAAAAAGGCCTCGACAACCTCAGCGACGGGCTGAGGCAGCGCTACCGGCTGCCCCTTGGCCAGCGCATGTGCGGTGGCGGCCAATCGATCGACATCGTCACGCTGGCGCTGCGCCTTGGCGGCGAACTCCTCGACCAGCGCTGGCATCAGCTCGACGACGTCACGCACCACCTGCCTGACCGAATCGCCGGCGACGATGGTGCGATCCAGGACGCGATTGAGCAGGTTCTCGATGGACCATGCGAGTTCGCCGATGATCAGCGCCCGCACCATCCGTCCGCTGCCCTTGAGGGTGTGGAATGCACGGCGGACTTCACCCAGTGCATCCTTGTCATCACTGTCGGAGAACCAGCGCGGCAGGTATTCGCCGATGGTTTCCAGGACTTCAGCGGCCTCTTCGATGAAGACTTCAAGCAGGTCTTCATCGACCGGCTCCTCGTCGGCAGGCGGAGGCAGGAGGCTTGGCGGAACATCCTGTGCCGGCGGATTGATGGCGGTAACCGGCGCGGCCATCACCTGCTCCAGGCTGATTGCCGGCTCGGGTTCGACAACGGGAGCTGCTTCGGGCTGCGTGAAGTCAGGCAGGGTCACTTCGGGAAGATCGAGCTCGGCAACCTGCGCCACGCTCCAGTCGTCCAGGCTCGGCTCCTCGCCCGCCGTCTCGGCAAGAGCCGGAGCAGCCGACGACTCATGATCCGGCAGACTGAAGACGATCTCATCGTCCGTGGAGGTTGAATCCCCTAGTGTCCACTCGGGCTCGAATTCCACCGCCTCGATTTCGGGCTCGGCTTCCGCGGCGTCGAGCAGCAATTGCGACTCGCTGGCGAACGCCGGCTCCGATGCGTCCGGTTGTTCTTCTTCAGAGGGCTCGGCAAAGGCAAACGTCTCGGGACTCACCTCCGGCTCTTCCGGAAGCACTTCGATCTCGTCCAGCGGATCCAGAATCTCGGATTCGGCGATCTGCTCTACCGGTTGCGGCTTTTCTTGTCCCAGCGAATAACCCAGGTTCTGCAGACTCTCCTCGGCGACATCGAGAATCAGGTCGCCTTGCGTCCCGCAGTCTTCCGACAGTCGCTCCAGGTAGTACTCGACGCTGGTGATCGCATCCGCCAGGGTGTCCAGGCTCTGCCAGTCAGGCACAGCCTGGCGGGCCAACAGCTGGTCCTGAATGTAGCTGTTACAAGCCTGCAGCAGCGCTGCAGCACGCTCCAGCGGAATCATGGCCAGCCCGCCACGGACCTGGGTCAGCAGATCGGGAACGCGCGCCAGATGCTCGTGATTCCATTGCGAGGCGATGAACTCGATGATCGCATCCTTCGCCTGTTCCAGCCCGTTGCGCGCTTCGCGAATAACCAGCTGGTGAATCTGAGCCACATCGGTCGTCGGCAGATGATTCGCTTCGCTGCGCTCCTCCGCAGGACCTCCGACCATGCCGGCGAGCGTGGCCTCGACATAGAGCAATGCTCCGGCGATATCCATCAGCACGGCGTCGTCGGGCGCCTGCCGTCCCTGCGCAACGGACTGGACCAGGGCGATCTGGTCGAGAATGATCTTGCGCGGCTGCGCGAAGCCGAGCACCGCCAGGGTATCGGCGATCTGCTTGAGCGGCACTTCGAGGCTCGCAAGCTCGGAAATGACCTTGCGATCGCTGCGCACGAACAGGTCAAGACTGTCCTTCACCCGGACCAGTTCTTCGCACAGTGCCGTGACCACCGAGCGCATCGCGCCTCGGTCCGGGCCAGCCAGCTGGGCGCGTTCCTGATCAACCACGGCGCTGTCCGGCAGCGCTTCATCGAGGCGATAGTGCTGCTTGAGCGTCTGGATGCGCGGCGTCTGCCCGGGCGCCTTGGCGACATAGAAGAGCAGATTCTTGATCAACTCATCAGGCGCAGCCTGGTTGATACCATCTGCGCCCTCCTCGACCAGCCGCTTGAGCTGCTTGTCCACCTGCCGCAGCAGGGTGCGAACCGATGTACCGTTGCTTACACCACCACTGGCCAGCCCTTCGACCAGCCCCGACGCGATCTGCCAGAGCGCAGCCAGCGGCGCATCCTTGCAAAGCTGTTCCAGGCGGGCAAATACCCGAGCCATATAGCCCAGATTGGTCGGAAGATCCTGGTTGCGGATCACGCCCACCAGTGCGACTTGCAGCATCTGGCGCAGCTTGCGCAGCAATGCCGGTAGCTCCTCGGTGCGCAGGCGCTCGACGGACTCGCGGGAAAGCGCCGGGGTGCGCCCGGAGAGATCGGGCGAGAAAAGGCTGGTTTCCGAGAGCAGCTTTTCGCCACGGGCGGCACGCAGATCATTGAGCAACGGCAGGACGACCATCGGCAGGTCGCGACGGGCGCTCTGGATGCGATCCAGATAGACGGGAAGCTGCAGGATGGCCTGCATCATCACCTCGAGCGCTTCGCCCTGGTTGGCCACGCGGCCTTCGAGCAGCGCACGCGCGAGCTGCTCCATTTCCTCGGCGAGCAGTGCCGCGCCGAAGAACTCGACCATCTGCAGAGTGCCATGTACCTGATGCACATAGGTCAGGCAAAAGCTCATCCGAGTCGAGTCCTGTGGATTCTCGACGAACGCCTCCAGCGCCTGACGCGCCTGCTTAAGCGTTTCGGCAATCTCGCCTTTCACCCACTCCAGGGCGACATAATCGTGCCGATCACCCATAGCGACTCCGCTCATAAACTTTTCCGGGTAAAAGCCAGAACCTGATCATTGGCAACCGGAAGCAGATCCGGATGTTGCCAGCCGACCACCTCGCCTACGCCTATCACCAGCAGTCCCCCTGGGGCCAGGCACTCGGCCAGGCGATTGAGGATGTCGCGACGACGCCAGCGGCGGAAGTAGATCAACAGGTTCTGGCAAAAAATGACATCCATGCCGGAGATCGGCGAATTCGCCAGCTCCAGCACATTGAGCCTTGCAAAGCAAACGCGTGCAGCGAGATCAGGGACGACTTGAAAACGATCATCGGGTAACGACAGGAAGTAGCGCTCACGCAATGCCGGCTCGACCTGCTCCAGCCGACGGGCGCTGTAGACCGCCGCGCGACACTTGGCCAGGGCGCTGAGGCTGATGTCGGTGCCGGTAACCCCGAAACCCACCTTGACCGAGCGATGCGCCTGAGCCTCGGCAGCGGTCATCGCCAGCGAGTAGGTTTCCTCGCCACTTGCACAACCCACGCTCCATAACGTCAGTGGACGATCGCCCGCCCTTTGCTCCAGACACTGGTCCAGATGAGCCTTCAGCAGTTCGAAGGAAGCGGGATGGCGAAAGAAGCGCGTCTCCTGGACCGTCAACCGATCCATGAGCGTCGACCATTCGACCGCACCTCGCGGACCGGACGTGACCTGACGATAGTAGGTGGCATAGTCGGGAGCCCCGACTTCGCGCATCCGTGCACTCAGGTTGGCCTGCAGGAAACTGCGCCGCTGCTCGCTGACGACCATGCCGGAACGCTCTTCGAGAAGCGTCTGCCAATCATGGAATTCCGCCGGCGACATATCGGCCAGGGGCTCCAATGCCCAGTCCAACCTCGGCTGCATGCCCTGCCCCTCGCTCGTGATCATCGGCGGCAGCCATCAATGACTGCCGCTCCCATCAAGTCAGGCCTGATCCTGAGCATCCGGCAGGGTAAAACCGGAAACGGAATGGCGCATCTCGTTGGCCATCTTCGCCAGGTTACCAATGCTCTTGGCAGTAGCGGTGGTACCCGACGACGTTTGCGAGGTGATCTCCTGGATCACGTTCATGGTGTTGGAGATGTGACCAGCCGAGGAAGCCTGCTGGCGTGCCGCGTTGGAAATGTTCTGGATCAGCGCCGCCAGGGTCTTGGATACCTTCTCGATCTCTTCCAGTGCCACCCCGGCGTCCTGCGCCAGACGGGCTCCGCGCACCACCTCGGCGGTGGTCTGTTCCATCGAGATGACCGCCTCGTTGGTGTCGGTCTGAATGGTCTTAACCAGCGCCTCGATCTGCTTGGTCGCCGCCGACGAACGCTCCGCCAGACGCTGTACTTCGTCCGCTACCACCGCGAAGCCCCGGCCTGCGTCACCCGCCATGGAGGCCTGGATCGCCGCGTTGAGCGCGAGGATGTTGGTCTGGTCGGCAATGTCGTTAATCAGGCTGACGATGTCACCGATCTCCTGGGACGATTCGCCGAGACGCTTGATCCGCTTCGACGTGTCCTGGATCTGCTCGCGAATGTTGTCCATGCCGGTGATGGTGTTGTGCACCACCTCGTTGCCCTTGTTGGCAATGGCTACCGAGCGCTCCGCTACCGCCGACGACTCCGCGGCGTTGGCCGATACCTGGTCAATCGACACCGCCATCTCGTTGATTGCCGCCGACGCACCGGCGATCTCCTGCGCCTGATGCTCGGAAGCCTCGGCGAGGTGCATGGCCGTCGCCTGGGTTTCCTGGGCCGCGCCCGATACCTGCACGGCAGTCTGGTTGATGGTGGCTACCAGTTCACGCAGCTGGTCGATGGAGTAGTTGATCGAGTCGGCGATCGCACCGGTGAAATCCTCGGTTACGGTGGCGGCTACCGTCAGGTCACCGTCAGCGAGGTCGCCGATCTCGTCCAGCAGTCGCAGAATCGCTGCCTGGTTACGTTCGTTCTTCTCGGCGGTTTCGCTCAGGCGGCGACGTGCCTCCTGAACCATCACCAGGCCGATGAGAATGATCGCTGCCAGTGCAAGCGCACCCAGCACGTAGCCGATGATGGTGTTGATGTAACGCGCATCGGCGCGATTCTGCAGGCCTTGCGACAGCGCAGAGGTCTTGTCCAGCAGGGTCTGGGAAACTTCGAAGATGCTGTTCGCCGATTCGCGCACCTGGAACAGTTCCGGCGACGTCTCGAGAATCTCGTCCACCGAGCCGGATACGAACTGGAACAGCTCGGAAATTTCGGAAAGGCGATCGCGTGCCTCTTCGTCGGCAACCGCGGTGATGCCCATGGCGACGTTGCCTTCGATCATGGCGTTCAGAACCCGCCCGAACAGACTGGCATCACGACCGAACATGTCCGCCGCCTGGACCGAATCCTGGTCACCGGAAAGCACCTTGTTCACCGAACCGAGGATACGCTCCGCCAGCAACGACTGACGCTGCGCTACCGATACCTGAGCCGCAGGCGCACCGCTCTCCAGCAGGATGTCGACGACTTCCTCGTATTCGACCTGAAGCTGGGGAATGGTTTCTGCCAGGGTGCTGGCAACCTGATGCAGCGAGAGAACGGTTTGTTCACTGGAGAGGATGGCGTCGGTGTCGCGACGCAGCGTGCTCCAGTCCTGCTCTACGGCATTGACCTCCGCGCGCAGCGACTCGGGCACGGCGGGCAGGCCAATGCTGTCGTTGCCCTGAGACAGATAACCCCAGCGCTGGTTGAAGTCGTTACGAGCCTGTTTCAGGGAAGCGAAAGCCTCCTGTGTTCCCGTTGCCGCTTCCACGGCGTCCTTGGCGATCTGCTGGGACAGTACGCGCAGCTCTCCAGCGTGAGCGATGTACTCGTTATCGTGATCCGCTTGCGTATTTACGTACGCGAAGTTCGCGAACAGCAATACGATCGAAACGATCAGCACGATAAACAAACCGGTGATCAGCGTATTGCTGCGCACCCCGCTCAACAAAGCATTAGCATTCATTTTGATCATTATCCGGCCCCCGCCTGGACCTCCGTGCGCTTCCATCCAAGAACCAAAAGGCCGACCTCGGTCGACCCCACCTACAACTCAATAAGCGACGTCTAGAAACGCCTGATGTGTTGCCAGAGCGTGCGGGCTGAAGACCAGCCAGGGCTGCTCGCGCTGGAACACACCATGAATAAACGGTTGAATCGATGCCTCGATCGGAGGCAGCTCCTCGGAAAAGGTCTCCACCGGGAAGTGCTGCATGCCGAAGACTTCGTCGACGGTCAATCCGGCAAACACTTCCTGATGATCAACGACCAGAACCCTGCGCTGCTTTCGCAATGGCGAGAGCTCAAGTCCGAAATACCCACAAAGGTCCATCACCGGCAGCAATCTGCCACGGACGTTCGCTACGCCCTTGACCCAGCTCTTGACGCCGGGCAGCAACGTATATCGAGGCTCATGCAGGATTTCACCGACCTCTCCCATCGGAGCGACGAACAGTCGCCCGCCCATCCGGAAACCGATCCCTCCCCAGGTTTGTACGGCTTCCTGCTGCGAAGGCAGACCGGCCGCATAGCTGCGGCATCGTTTATCTAGCTCCAGCAACTGCTGAAACGGCGTTTGCATGTCAGGCATGCTGGCCACGTCCCTTTGTCCGAGTGTTGGCTACCCCGGCATCAGCCTGCCAGAACGGCATTCAGGGTTTTCAGCAGTGTCGCTTCGTCCACCGGTTTGGTCAGGTAATCCTTGGCCCCCTGGCGCTTGCCCCAGACCTTATCGGTTTCCTGATCCTTGGTGGTAACGATGATCACTGGAATGTGACTGGTTTCAGAATCTTTGGTGAGCTGGCGCGTAGCCTGGAAGCCGTTCAAGCCAGGCATGACGATATCCATCAGCACGGCGTCCGGTTTTTCCTGGCGAGCCAACGCTACGCCGTCGGCCCCATTCTCGGCCTTGAGCACCACATGACCATGCTTCTCCAGCATGGCGGTGAGCTTGTACATTTCGGTCGGCGAATCATCAACAATCAGAACGCGAGCCATGATTTCTCCATTAGGAAGGCTTCAGCGGCAAACAATGCCGAACTTCAGGACGCTTGCTCCACCGGCGCGAAATCAGGGACATGAGCCTTGATTGCACCGAGCAGCTCTTCTTTGCTGAACGGTTTGGTGAGGTATTGATCGGAGCCGACAATGCGCCCCTTCGCCTTGTCGAACAGGCCGTCTTTGGAAGACAGCATGATCACTGGCGTCGACTTGAAGGAACTGTTGTTCTTGATCAACGCGCAGGTCTGATAACCGTCCAGCCTGGGCATCATAATATCGACAAAGATGATGCGGGGATGAGTATCCGCAATCTTGGCGAGGGCATCGAAACCGTCCACTGCGGTGATGACATCGCAACCTACTTTCTTCAGCAGGGTTTCAGCAGTGCGACGAATCGTTTTCGAATCGTCGATCACCATGACCTTCAAGCCCTCGGAGTGCTGTTCCATTTCGCCCTACCATCGCCTCGGTGAGTCGTAGTTTATCGTTATGTCAGTGCGCCGGAGGCCCTGCCACCGATGGGCTGCACCCAATCGCCGGACCTTTTTAGCACACTCCTCCTGGCCACGCTATCAACCGGAAAAGCATCCGGATTTTCCTTGACCCAGTGCACAACCACGGCCAATCTGCAGCGACCTTTTGCGCCACCGGCGGCACGTTGCCGCCCATAGCTGGAGAAACTCTCATGACCGTTCGCGTCGGGATCATCATGGACCCTATCGCGCAGATCGCCTTCAAGAAGGACAGCTCGCTTGCCATGCTGCTGGCCGCCCAGGCGCGAAGCTGGACACTCTTCTATATGGAGCAGCGAGACCTTTATCAGCTCGGCAACCAGGCCCGCGCACGCATGCGCTCGCTGCAGGTCTTCGACGACCCGCAGCACTGGTTCGAGACAGGCGAGGAGGTCGACATAGCCCTTGCCGACCTCGATGTGATCCTCATGCGCAAGGATCCGCCATTCAACAGCGAGTACGTCTACGCAACCTATCTGCTGGAACTGGCGGAAAAGGCGGGAACGCTGGTGGTCAACCGTCCACAGAGCCTGCGCGACTGCAACGAGAAGTTCTTCGCCACTCAGTTTCCGCAGTGCACACCGCCGACCTTGGTCAGCCGACGCTCCGACATTCTCCGCGAGTTTGCCAACGAGCACCGTGACATCATTCTCAAACCCCTGGACGAAATGGGCGGCGCCTCGATCTTCCGCCATCGCGAGGGCGACCCCAACCTGTCCGTGATCCTCGAAGTGCTGACCGAGCATGGCAGCCGGCAGATCATGGCGCAGCGCTACATTCCGGCGATCAAGGATGGCGACAAGCGCATCCTGATGATCGATGGCGAGCCGATCCCCTACTGCCTGGCGCGGATTCCCGCGGCTGGCGAGACACGCGGCAACCTGGCCGCCGGCGGCCGCGGCGTGGCGCAACCGCTGTCCGATCGCGACCGCGAGATCGCGGCTATCGTTGGGCCGCAGCTGCGTGAACGTGGCCTGCTGTTCGTCGGCCTGGATGTCATCGGCGATTACCTCACCGAGATCAACATCACCAGCCCGACCTGCATCCGGGAAATCGACAATGCCTTCGATACCCGTATCGGCGAACGCCTCATGGACGCGATCGCGGCCAAGCTGCAAGCTTGAACCAGCTAACAGCTTTGAGTTCGGAGCTTGCGACGGCGAGCTCAAAGCCGGCAGACTGCGCGGCACTTCGAGCCGACCCGACACGCGATGAACGCCGCTATCCGCCATCCTGCGCCTGAAACGACCCGAGTCCGCCCCGCGGACCGGCTCGGCTTCACGCTTTTCCTGGCTGCTGCACTGCACTTGGCCCTGATCCTCGGCCTGGGCTTCACGCTGTCCGAACCGAAGCAGATCAGCAAGACGCTGGAAATCACCCTCTCGACGTTCAAGAGCGAGGAAAAGCCCAAGGACGCGGATTTCCTCGCCCAGGACAACCAGCAGGGCAGCGGCACGCTGGAGCACAAGGCGTCGCCGAAGACCACCGAGCAGGCGCCCTTTCAGGACACCGAAGTCCGCAAAGTCACTCCGCCCGCCGCACCCCCGCCCAGCACCCGGCCTGAGCCGGCCAAGACGGTCGTCACCACGCGCAGCCCGCAGCAGCAGAAGGCAGAGGTCAAGCAGCAAACGCAACCACAGCCCGAGCCGCAGTCCGCCCCGGCATTCGACAGTTCTCAGCTGAGCGCCGAGATCGCCAGCCTTGAGGCCGAACTGGCGAAGGACGTCGAGCGCTACGCCAAACGACCGCGGGTCAGCCGACAGAACAGCGCGGCCACGATGCGTGACATCAGCGCCTGGTATCGCGACGAATGGCGCAAGAAAGTCGAGCGCATCGGCAACCTCAACTACCCCGACGAAGCCCGCCGCCAGCAGATCTACGGCAGCCTGCGCATGCTCGTCACCATCAACCGCGACGGCACCGTACAGGAACTGCGTGTGATCGAGTCGTCCGGCCAGCCGGTGCTCGATGATGCCGCACTGCGCATCGTTCGCCTGGCCGCGCCGTTCGCCCCCTTCACCGGCGAACTGGCGCAGAAGTACGATCAGGTCGAAATCATCCGCACCTGGCGCTTCGAACGCGGCGACCGGCTGTCGAGCCGCTGAAACGCACGCGGGACCAACGGTCGCAGCTGTAGCCGGAATGCGGTGCAACGCTTAAGCTAACGCGCATGAAAAGCACCGCGCCCAGCTACCTCAAGCATCACTTTCTGATCGCCATGCCGCAGATGGCCGATCCGAACTTTGCCCAGACGCTGATCTACCTGATCGAGCACGGCCCGGAAGGCGCCATGGGGCTTATCGTCAACCGTCCAAGTGGCCTGAGCCTGGCCGATGTGCTCGAGCAGCTGCGCCCGGACGAACCGATTCCGGCACTTTGTCAGAGCCTGCCTATCTTCGCAGGCGGCCCGGTGCAGACCGACCGCGGCTTCGTCCTGCATTCGGCCGAGCAGCAGTTTCAGGCGACCTTGATGCTCGGCCCGCTCGGCATGAGCACGTCCCAGGATGTGCTGTTCGCCATTGCCGACGGTCAAGGCCCGCAGCGGCATTTCGTGGCGCTGGGCTACGCCGGCTGGGAAGCCGGCCAGCTGGAAGCGGAGCTGGCCGACAATACCTGGCTGAGCTGTCCGGCCGACCCACAGATCCTGTTTGACCTCCCCCACGATCAGCGCCTGCAGGCAGCCGCCGCCTCGCTGGGCGTCGACCTGCGCCTGCTCAGCACCCAGGTCGGCCACGCATGAGCACGCCGCGGCTGCTGCTCGGCTTCGACTATGGCACCAAGCAGATCGGCGTCGCCGTCGGCCAGGTCGTGACCGGCCAGGCCCGCGAGCTGTGCGTGCTCAAGGCGCAGAACGGCGTACCCGATTGGCAGCAGATCGAGGCGCTGTTGCGCGAATGGCAGCCCGACGCGCTGGTGGTCGGCCTGCCGCTGAACATGGACGGCAGTCCGAGCGAGATGAGCGCTCGCGCAGAGAAATTCGCCCGCCGCCTCAACGGCCGCTTCAACCTGCCGGTGCACACCCACGACGAACGCCTGACCACCTTCGAGGCCAAAGGCGAGCGGCTGCGCCAGGGCCAGCACGGAGGCTATCGCGAACGGCCGGTCGATGCCCTGGCCGCCGCCCTGTTACTGGAAGGCTGGCTGAACGATCACGCCGGCGCCTGATCCCGAAAGGAGACCCCATGATCCTGCCAAATCCCGAACAGCTGCTGCCCGAGATGACCGAGGCACTGGAGCGCTACCTGAACGAGCGCGACATCCGCGAGCCGCGCTTCATCGGCATTCGTACAGGCGGAGTCTGGGTCGCCCAGGCGCTGCTCGAAGCACGCGGACAGAGCGAACCGCTCGGCGTGCTCGATGTGTCCTTCTACCGCGACGACTTCACCCAGAAGGGCTTGCATCCGCAGGTGCAGCCTTCGGAGCTGCCATTCGAGATCGAGGGCCAGCACCTGGTGCTGATCGACGACGTACTGATGACCGGCCGTACCATCCGCGCCGCGCTCAACGAGCTGTTCGACTACGGCCGGCCTGCCAGCGTGACCCTCGTCTGCCTGCTCGACCTCAACGCCCGCGAACTGCCGATCCGGCCTGACGTGGTCGGGGCGACGCTGTCGCTGGCGCCGGATCAGCGCATCAAGCTGCTTGGTCCGGCGCCGCTGGCGCTCGAGCCGCAGCGACTGGAAGCCAGCCAGTCCTGACGCCGGCACCCTCCATCTAACGCCTATCTCCCGCTGCCCACCGAGATCCTGCGATGACGCCCACTGACGCCAAGCGCCCGCTACAGCTGAACGACCAAGGCCAGCTGCGCCATTTTCTCTCCCTCGACGGCCTGCCCCGCGAGCTGCTCACCGAGATTCTGGACACCGCCGACTCCTTCCTCGAGGTCGGCGCGCGAGCGGTGAAGAAGGTTCCGCTGCTACGCGGCAAGACCGTCTGCAACGTCTTCTTCGAGAACTCCACCCGCACCCGTACCACCTTCGAACTGGCGGCCAAGCGCTTGTCGGCCGACGTCATCACGCTCAACGTCTCGACTTCCTCCACCAGCAAGGGCGAGACCCTCACCGACACCCTGCGCAACCTGGAAGCCATGGCGGCGGACATGTTCGTGGTGCGCCACGCGGACTCCGGAGCCGCGCATTTCATCGCCGAGCACGTCAGCCCGGATGTGGCGGTGATCAACGGTGGCGACGGTCGCCATGCGCACCCGACCCAGGGCATGCTCGACATGCTCACCATCCGCCGGCACAAGGGCAGCTTCGACAATCTTTCGGTGGCCATCGTCGGCGATATCCTGCACTCGCGGGTGGCGCGCTCGAACATGCTGGCCCTGCGTACCCTGGGCTGCCCTGACATCCGTGTGATCGCGCCGAAAACGCTGCTGCCGGAAGGCATCGAACAGTACGGCGTGCGCGTATTCACCGACATGAACGAAGGCCTGCGCGACGTCGACGTGGTGATCATGTTGCGCCTGCAGCGCGAACGCATGCAGGGCGGTCTGCTGCCCAGCGAAGGCGAGTTCTACAAGCTCTACGGCCTGACCACCCAGCGCCTGGCGCTGGCCAGGCCGGACGCCATCGTCATGCACCCGGGCCCGATCAACCGCGGCGTGGAGATCGAGTCCGCGGTGGCCGACGGCCCGCAGTCGGTCATTCTCAACCAGGTCACCTACGGCATCGCCATCCGCATGGCCGTGCTGTCCATGGCGATGAGCGGCCAGACCGCGCAGCGCCAGATCGATTCCGAATCCGTATCCGAGGAGCAGCAGTGATGGTGGCAACAAGAATCCTCGGCGCGCGCGTTATCGACCCCAACAGCGGGCGCGACGAAGTCGCCGATATCTTCCTGCAGGATGGCAGGATCACGGCCATTGGCCAGGCTCCTGCCGGCTTCGAGGCTCAGCAGACAATCGATGCGCAAGGCCTGATCGCCGCACCCGGGCTCGTCGATCTCTCGGTCGCCCTGCGCGAGCCGGGCTACAGCCGCAAGGGCACGATCGCCAGTGAAACCCTGGCTGCGGCAGCCGGCGGCATCACCAGTCTGTGCTGCCCACCGCAGACGCGCCCGGTGCTGGACACCGCCGCGGTGGCCGAGCTGATCCTCGACCGCGCCCGCGAATCCGGCCATGCCAAGGTCTTCCCGATCGGTGCGCTGACCCGCAACCTGGCCGGGGAACAGCTGTCCGAGCTGGTCGCCTTGCGCGAGGCCGGCTGCGTCGCTTTCGGCAACGGGCTCACCGAGTTCGCCAGCAACCGCAACCTGCGCCGCGCCCTGGAATACGCCGCCACCTTCGACCTGACGGTGATCTTTCATTCCCAGGACAGCGACCTGGCCGAAGGCGGCCTCGCCCATGAGGGTGCCGCCGCCAGCTTCCTGGGCCTGTCAGGCATTCCGGATACCGCGGAAACCGTGGCCCTGGCGCGCAACCTCCTGCTGGTGGAGCGCTCCGGCGTGCGCGCGCACTTCGCTCAGCTGACCAGCGCCCGCGGTGCGGAGATGATCGCCCAGGCCCAGGCGCGCGGCTTGCCGGTAACCGCCGACGTGGCCATGTATCAGCTGATCCTCACCGACGAGGCGCTGCACGGCTTCTCCAGCCTCTATCACGTGCAGCCGCCACTGCGCGGCACGGCCGATCGCGACGGCTTGCGCGAGGCGGTCAAGGCGGGCGTGATCTCGACGATTTCCAGCCACCATCAACCGCACGAAGCCGACGCCAAGCTGGCGCCGTTCGGTGAAACCGAGCCGGGGATCAGCAGCGCGGAGATTCTTCTGCCACTGGCGATGACGCTGGTGGACGACGGTTTGCTCGACCTGCCGACCCTGCTGGCGCGCCTCACCAGCGGCCCGGCCGCCGCGCTGCAACTGTCCGCCGGCAGACTGCAGGCCGGTCAGCCCGCCGACCTGGTGCTGTTCGACCCGCACAGCTCGACCCTGGTTGGCGAAAGCTGGTACTCGAAAGGGCGCAACTGTCCGTTCATGGGCCATTGCCTGCCCGGTTCGGTGCGCTACACGCTCGTCGACGGCCACATCAGCTACCAGGCCTGAGCGCAGACGGCCGGGGCGGCTGCTCGCCCGCTCCGGCCCAAGGCTTCTCGGCCGAACTCAGACCCGCGCGCGATTGCGCTCGGATATCTGTGTGTTCAGCGTCCAGAAGTCGTAGAGCACGCCGATGAAGAACAGCCCGCCGGTGAACAGGTAGAGGATGCCGGTGATCCATTTGCCCTGATACATGCGGTGCACGCCGAAGACGCCGAGAAAGGTCAGCAGGATCCAGCCCACCGTGTAATCGATAGGCCCCGGCTGGAAGCGCAGGTCCGCTTCGCGATCCATCGAGGGGATCAGGAACAGGTCGATGATCCAGCCGATGAAGAACAGGCCGAGGGTGAAGAACCAGATGGTGCCGGTGATCGGCTTGCCGTAATAGAAGCGGTGGGAGCCGAGAAAGCCGAATATCCACAGGAGATAACCGATCAGCGTGCTGTGAGTGTTCTGCCGCATCCGAACCTCGATAGGCGGTTGAGTGAATGACGACCAGCTTATCCGATAATTCGCTCAGCCGGCGCCGCCAGACGGCCACCGAAGCCGTCGCCTGCCGTGATACTGTATATGCAAACAGTACTCATGGTTCCCGTCATGCAACTGATCGACAAACTCAGCGTGCTCGCCGACGCTGCCAAGTACGACGTTTCGTGTGCCAGCAGTGGCGCGCCGAAGCGCTCGTCCAAAGGCAAGAGCGGGCTCGGCGCCACCGATGGCATGGGCATCTGCCACAGCTTTACCCCGGATGGTCGCTGCGTGGCGCTGTTGAAGATCCTGCTCACCAATTTCTGCCTGTACGACTGCCAGTACTGCGTCAATCGGCGCTCCAGCGACGTACCCCGCGCGCGCTTCACGCCGGAGGAGGTAGTCGAGCTGACGCTGGACTTCTATCGCCGCAATTGCATCAGCGGGCTCTTCCTCAGTTCCGGCATCATCCGCTCGGCCGACTACACCATGGAGCAGCTGGTGCGGGTCGCCAGGCTGCTGCGCGAAGAGCATGAATTTCGCGGCTACATCCACCTCAAGACGATTCCCGATGCCGACCCGCTGCTGATCGCCGAAGCCGGGCGCCATGCCGACCGGCTCAGCGTGAACATCGAGCTGCCGACCGAGAGCAGCCTGATTCGCCTGGCCCCGGAAAAACAGGTGCTGACCATCAAGCAGGCCATGCACACCATCCACCAGGGCGAGGCCGAGGCCAGCGCGGAGAAGCGTGCACCGCGTTTCGCTCCTGCCGGGCAGAGCACGCAGATGATCGTTGGCGCCGATGACACCGATGACCGCACCATCCTGCATACCGCGCAGTCCCTTTACGGCGACTACCGCCTGCGGCGGGTCTACTACTCGGCGTTCAGCCCCATTCCGCACAGCCCGAAAAGCGTGCCGTTCGCCGCACCGCCACTGTTGCGCGAGCATCGGCTGTACCAGGCGGATTTTCTCATGCGCGGCTATGGTTTCTCGGCCGGCGAACTGCTCAGCGGCCCCGGTAACCTTGCCCTGGACGTAGACCCGAAACTGGCCTGGGCGCTGGCCAACCGGGAGCATTTCCCGATTGACCTCAACCGTGCCGAACCGACCATGATTGCCCGCGTTCCCGGTATCGGCGTGCTCAGCGCCAAGCGACTGGTGGTCCTGCGACGGCACAAGCGCATCCGCTTCGAGGACCTGACCCGCCTGCGCTGCTCACTGGAAAAGGCCAAGCCGTTCATCGTCACCCATGACTACCGCCCCAGCCTCGCCGGGCAGGAATCGACGGCGTTGCGGCAGCACCTGCGCGACGGCTCGCCTACGCAGATGGCGCTCTGGTGATGCGCACGGTGCGCTTCGACGGAAGCTTCCAGGGCTGGCGAGACGCGGCGCGGGTGCTGCTGCAGCAGCAGATCGCACCGCATGAGGTGAACTGGGTAAGCGGCGGAGATGTCGGCTTGTTCGATGAGCCGATGCCCGCGCCAGCAGCCACCGACGGGCCGCGCATCCGCGTACCTCGGCAGCTCCTCGATGAGTTGGAGATGGCCGCACGCTTTCGCACCGAGCATCGCTGGAGCCTGCTGTATCGCGTGCTCTGGCGGGTCATACAGGGCGACGCCAGCGCCAGAATGGCGGGCGATGTCGATGGCAGCGAGCTGCATGCCCGAATCAAGGCGGTTCGCCGCGAGGCGCACCATCTGCATGCCTTCCTGCGCTTCAGCCCGCTGGAAGATGGCGACGGCCCGCGGCATGTAGCCTGGTTCGAACCGGCGCACGACGTGCTGCCATGGGCCGCACACCATTTCGCCGAGCGCATGGGCGAGAACAGCTGGCTGATCGCGACACCGGACGATGGTGTCTGCTGGAACGGTCAGACCCTTCATCACGTCAGCCCCTGCCCGCCGCAATGGCAGCGCCTGGCGCAGAGCGCTGCCGACCCCGGCGGCGAACTATGGAAGGCCTATTACGAGAGCACCTTCAATCCGGCCCGATTGAACCGCAGCGTGCTGCAAAGCAACCTGCCGGTACGGTTCTGGAAGAACCTGCCCGAAGGCATGCTGATTCCGCAACTGATGAGTCGCGCACGCGCCGGTGCGCAGCGTGATGGCCAGGCCGAGCGCGTTGCCGCCCGGCAGGGCAAGCGCATCGGCCGGCAGCCGGACGCGGACGCTTAACGGAAGCGCCGGCCCGGGTCCTCGTCGCTGACCTCCAGGCTCAGGCCCTGGGATACGCTGGTCAGGTGCTCACCGTCGGTTTCCGAACCCAGCTTGATCAGCAGTCGCAGGTCGTTGGCCGAGTCAGCATGCAGCAGGGCATCTTCGTAGGTGATCTCGCCCTGCACATAGAGGTTGTACAGCGCCTGGTCGAAGGTCTGCATACCCAGCTCGGTGGAGCGCTTCATCAGCGATTTCAGCTCGTGCACCTCGCCCTTGCGGATCAGGTCGGCCGCCAGCGGCGTATTGATCAGCACCTCGATGACCGCACGACGACCCTTGCCGTCCGGGGTCGGAACCAGCTGCTGGGCGACGATGGCCTTGAGGTTGAGCGACAGGTCCATCCAGACCTGGTTGTGCCGGTCCGGCGGGAAGAAGTTGATGATGCGGTCCAGCGCCTGGTTGGCGTTGTTGGCGTGCAGCGTGGCCAGGCACAGGTGGCCGGTTTCGGCGAAGGCGACCGCGTAATCCATGGTTTCGCGGGTACGGATCTCGCCGATGAGGATCACGTCCGGCGCCTGGCGCAGGGTGTTCTTCAGCGCCACCTCGAAGGAGCTGGTGTCGATGCCCACTTCGCGCTGGGTGACGATGCAATTCTGGTGCTGGTGGATGAATTCGATCGGGTCTTCGATGGAGATGATGTGCCCGCTGGAGTTCTTGTTGCGGTAGCCGATCATCGAGGCCAGCGACGTCGACTTGCCGGTACCGGTGGCGCCGACGAACAGCACCAGACCACGTTTGGTCATCGACAGCTTCTTCAGGACGTCCGGCAGCTTGAGCTCTTCGATGGTCGGGATGTTGGTCTCGATGCGACGCAGCACCATGCCGGCCAGGTTTCGCTGATAGAACGCGCTGACACGGAAGCGGCCGATGCCGCGGGCACTGATGGCGAAGTTGCATTCGTGGTTCTCGGTGAACTCGCGGCGCTGCTGCTCGTTCATCACGCCGTGCACGGTTTCCCGGGTCATCTCCGGCGACATGGGCGTCTTGCTCACCGGCATGATCTTGCCGTTGACCTTCATCGACGGCGGCACGCCAGCCGTGATGAACAGATCGGAGCCGCCTTTTTCGACCATCAGGCGCAGAAGTTTCTCGAATTCCATCGTCGTACTCGCAATCGTGGCAAGCGCCGCACCGGGCGGCGTCCGGGGTTGTCAGGCGTTTAGAAATTCTCGGGCTGCTTGGCCTTTTCCCGCGCGCTGTCGCGGCTGATCAGGCCCTTGGCCAGCAGCCCCTTGAGGCACATGTCCAGGGTCTGCATGCCGAGCGAACCGCCGGTCTGGATCGCCGAGTACATCTGCGCCACCTTGTCCTCGCGGATCAGGTTACGGATCGCCGGGGTGCCGATCATGATCTCGTGGGCCGCGACGCGGCCGCCGCCGATCTTCTTCAGCAGGGTCTGCGAGATCACCGCCTGCAGCGATTCGGAGAGCATCGAGCGGACCATGGATTTTTCTTCGGCCGGGAACACGTCGACCACGCGGTCGATGGTCTTGGCGGCGGAGGTGGTGTGCAGCGTGCCGAACACGAGGTGGCCGGTTTCCGCGGCGGTCAGTGCCAGGCGAATGGTTTCCAGGTCGCGCATCTCGCCCACCAGGATGATGTCCGGGTCTTCACGCAAGGCCGAGCGCAGCGCCTCGGAGAAGCCCAGGGTGTCGCGGTGCACCTCACGCTGGTTGACCAGGCACTTCTTCGACTCGTGGACGAATTCGATGGGGTCTTCGATGGTGAGGATGTGGTGGTACTTGGTGTTGTTCAGGTAATCGAGCATCGCCGCCAGGGTGGTCGACTTACCCGAGCCGGTCGGCCCGGTGACCAGCACCAGCCCGCGCGGCACGTCGGTGATCTTGCGGAAGACCTCACCCATGTTGAGGTCCTCCATGGTCAGCACCTTGGAGGGAATGGTCCGGAACACGGCGCCGGCGCCGCGGTTCTGGTTGAAGGCGTTGACGCGGAAGCGCGCCACACCCGGCACCTCGAACGAGAAGTCGGTTTCGAGGAATTCCTCGTAATCCTTGCGCTGCTTGTCGTTCATGATGTCGTAGATCAGCGCATGCACCTGCTTGTGGTCCATGGCCGGCAGATTGATGCGCCGCACGTCACCATCGACGCGGATCATCGGCGGCAGGCCGGCGGAAAGGTGCAAATCCGACGCACCCTGCTTGGCGCTGAAGGCCAGCAGTTCAGTGATATCCATGGGACTCCCCAATTACAAGCGAGCAGGTAGAATGCCGCGCAGACCCCAAGGCGGCGGGCGCAAGTAATGTCCACGATAGAGAAGAATATTGCAAAGGTCGGAGCACGCATCCGTGAGGCGGCGCAAGCTGTGGGTCGTGAGCCCGCCACGGTGGGCCTGCTGGCCGTCAGCAAGACCCAGCCAGCCGCTGCCATTCGCGACGCATTCGCCGCCGGCCTGCGCGATTTCGGCGAGAACTATCTGCAGGAGGCGCTGGACAAGCAGGCCGAGCTCGACGACCTGCCGCTGACCTGGCATTTCATCGGCCCCATCCAGTCGAACAAGACCAAGGCCATCGCCGAACACTTCGACTGGGTGCACTCGGTGGATCGCCTGAAGATCGCCCAGCGCCTCTCCGATCAGCGCCCTGAGGCGCTGCCGCCGTTGAACATCTGCCTGCAGGTGAATGTCAGTGGCGAGGCCAGCAAGTCCGGCTGTGCACCGCAGGAGGTGCAGCAGCTGGCGCGGGCGATCACCGCGCTGCCGCGACTGCGCCTGCGCGGTCTGATGTGCATCCCGGCCCCCAGCGAGGATCCGGCCGAGCAACGCGCCGCCTTCGCACGTCTGCGGCAGCTGCGCGACGAGCTGGCACTTGATCTGGATACGCTGTCCATGGGCATGAGTCAGGATCTGGAAGCTGCCATTGCCGAAGGTGCGACCTGGGTTCGCATCGGCACTGCTCTCTTCGGCGCCCGTGACTACGGCCGCCCTCAATAAAGGAATCGCTATGACCTCTTCCCGCATCGCCTTCATCGGCGCCGGCAACATGGCCGCCAGCCTGATCGGCGGGCTGCGTGCCCAGGGCATCGCAGCTGATGCCATCCGCGCCAGCGACCCGGGTACCGAACAGCGCGCGAAAATCAGCGCCGAACACGGCATCCAGGCCTTCGCCCAGAATGCCGAAGCACTGGCTGACGCCGATGTGGTGGTGCTGTCGGTTAAGCCGCAGGTGATGCAGGCCGTCTGCCGCGACCTGGCCGCCCACCTCGAACATGGGCCGCTGATTGTTTCCATCGCTGCCGGCATCAGCTGCGACAGCCTGCAGCGCTGGCTCGGCCCGCGGCCGCAGGCGATCGTGCGCTGCATGCCCAACACACCGGCGCTGCTGCGCCAGGGCGTCAGCGGCTTGTTTGCCAACGCCCAGGTCAGTGCCGAGCAGAAGGCCCAGGCCGAACAGCTGCTGTCAGCCGTCGGCATGGCGCTGTGGCTCGACGAGGAGCACCTGATCGATGCGGTGACTGCCGTTTCCGGCAGTGGCCCGGCCTATTTCTTCCTGCTCATCGAGGCGATGACCGCTGCCGGCCAGCAGCTCGGCCTGCCTCGCGAAACCGCCGCCCAGCTGACCCTGCAGACCGCGCTGGGCGCAGCCCGCATGGCCTGCGAGAGCGATGTCGAGGCGGCCGAACTGCGACGCCGCGTCACCTCGCCGAACGGAACCACCGAAGCGGCGATCAAAGCCTTCCAGGCTGGCGGCTTCGAGCAGCTGGTGCAGCAGGCATTGAACGCCGCTGCACAACGCTCGGCCGAACTGGCCGAACAACTGGGCCAATAAGGAGCATTCATGTCCCAACTCTCGCAAGCCCTGATCCTCGTCATCCAGACCCTGGGCAGCCTTTACCTGCTGATCGTGCTGCTGCGCTTCATCCTCCAGCTGGTACGTGCCGACTTCTACAACCCGCTCAGCCAGTTCATCGTCAAGGCCACTCACCCGCTGCTACGCCCGATGCGCCGCGTCATCCCGAGCATGGGCTCGCTGGACCTGTCCTCGCTGGTACTCGCGATCATCGTGCAGATGGTGCTGATGGCGCTGATCCTGCTGATCGCCTACGGCACCACCGGCAATCCGCTGCTGCTCCTTGTCTGGGCGCTGGTCGGCATCACCGGTCTGTTCCTCAACATCTTCTTCTGGGCGCTGATCATCAGCGTGATCCTCTCCTGGGTCGCACCGGGCAGCCACAACCCGGGCGCTCAGCTGGTCAGCCAGATCTGCGAGCCGGTGCTGATGCCCTTCCGCCGCCTGCTGCCGAACCTCGGCGGGCTGGATATCTCGCCGATCTTCGCCTTCCTCGCGATCAAGCTGCTGGACATGCTGGTGGTGAACAACCTGGCCACCATGACCCACATGCCGAACATCCTGCGCATGCTCATCTGAGACGCCGTTCATGCTTTGCAGTCAAAGCGGCGGGCCGACGCGAAAAGCGCCTCGGCTTGCCGCCTGGCAGCACGTAGACTGCATTTTCTCGGCTGTTTCCATCCTGCCTCGCGGCATGACCGCGGGGATGTGAACGAGGACATCGACTCGACCCGAGCCGGCGATGACCGTCCATGCCACCGGCAGGCCCGTTCGGTCGCGTCAGGCCTGGACTGAATTGACCGCGCATCGGCGGGTCCGATAATTCGCCGAATCACACCGGGAGCTGGATGAGCATGGAACGACTCGATCGACACGTGGACGCCTACGTCACCTGGAAGCGCGATCTGATTCGTGAGATCACCCGCTATCGCAGCTGGCTGGCGCACAACCGATTGAGCAGCGAGGCCGTCGACGCGCGCCTGGAACGTGCGCTACGGGTGCTGCGCACCGATCACATCACCCTGGCGTTCGTCGGCGAATACTCCCGCGGCAAGACCGAGCTGATCAACAGCCTGTTCTTCTCCAGCTATGGCCAGCGCATCCTGCCGTCCCGCGCCGGTCGCACCACCATGTGCCCCACCGAGCTGCTCTTCGACCCGCGTTCGGAACGATCCTATATTCGCCTGCTGCCCATCGAGTCGCGCCTGGAAGACACCAGCATCGCCCAGCTCAAGCGCACCTCGCGACTGTGGCTGAACCTGCCGCTGGACCCACGTGACCCGCAGAGCATGGCCGAGGCCTTCGCCCAGGTGGCGCAAACCAAGACCGTGCCGGTGGAACAGGCGATCGCCCTCGGCTTCGATCCCGCCACGCTGGAGAGCGTGGGCGGCGGCGCCGATGTACTGGTGCCCGCCTGGCGTCACGCCATGGTCAACTTCGACCATCCGCTGCTGCGGCAGGGTCTGCGCATCCTCGACACGCCCGGTCTGAACGCGCTGGGCAGCGAACCTGAACTGACCCTGTCGATGCTGCCCAACGCCCAGGCCATCGTCTTCCTGCTGTCCGCCGACACCGGCGTCACCGCCAGCGACATGCAGATCTGGCAGCAACACATCCGCCAGCTCGACGAAGACACCCAGAACAGCCTGTTCGCCGTGCTGAACAAGATCGACGTGCTCTGGGACGATGTCGCCGGCGAGGCCTTCGTGCACAACGCCATCGAGCAGATCCGCGAGACCACCGCGCAACAGCTGGGCATCGATGCGGCCGACGTCCTGCCGCTTTCGGCCAAACAGGCGCTGATGGCGAAGATCCGTGGCGACCAGGCGCTGCTTGAACGCAGTCAGCTGGCCGAGCTGGAGCAGCTGCTCAGCCAGCGCATCCTGGCGCAGAAGGAGCGCCTGCTCGAAGATCAGGTGGTGCTCCAGGTAATGGCGCTGATCCAGAACAGCCAGCACGCCCTGCGGTTGCGCCTGGAAAAGGTCATCGAGCAACGCGACCTGCTCGCCAGTCACCAGCAGGGCAGCGGCCAGATGCTGCTTGAGCTCACTGCGCGCACGCGCCACGAGCACAACCGCCACCACAAGCGTCTGCTCGACCTGAAGACCAACCAGCGCCTGCTGCAGCGCCAAGGCGAGCTGCTGCGCGCGGCGATCCGCGCGGAGCGGCTGGAAGAGCACCTGACCCGCCTGCGCCGCAGCCTGACCGGCAGCCTGACCACGCTGGGAATCAACCTGGCGATCCTGCATTTCTTCCGCTCGGTGGAGCAGGACCTGGGCATCCTCGAACAGGAAGCCGAACGGGCCAACAAGATGGTGTCGGCGATCTATCGCCGGCATAGCGAAGAGAACCCGCTGCACGGCATCGACCCGCCACTGTTCCAGCTGCAGCCCTACCAGCGCGAACTGCGTGCCCTGCAGGGCAAGGCCGACCAGTTCCGCCTGCAGCTCAAGACGCTGCTGACCGAGCAGCGCACGCTGACCCGGCGCTTCTTCGCCACCCTGGTGCAGGAGGTCATCGGCCTGCATCAGCGCCTGCGCCAGGAAGCCGAGCGCTGGTCCGGCGATGCCCTGACGCCGCTGCTGCAGTTTTCGCTGGAGCACAAGCAGCAGCTGGAAACCCACATGCTGCGCCTGAAGAGCCTGGCCAAGGAAAGCCAGCAGAACAGCCAGCGCGGCCAGCTGCTGACCCGCTACAGCGGCGAACTGGAACAGCAACTGACGCAGGCCGCGGAGATGCTGCGCGCGCTGCGCCGCCCTGCACCGCTTCGCCGCCAGAGCAAGGTGGTCAGCCTGAGCAGCGTCCAGATCAGCTAGCTTCGCTGCCATTTGCCCATCGTGGATGGCGAAATGGCAACGCGCCCGCCCGCCGCTGTATTTCAGGATGAATTGCAGCGCGCTTACCTTTAGACTTTGCCGCCTTCTCCAAGCAAGAGCCAGGGTCGATGCCCACTGCAATTCCCGCCGATTCCGTTGGCCTGGTGAGTCCGCAGGTCGCGCATTTTGCCGAACCACTGACACTCGCCTGCGGCCGCACGCTGGCCGATTACCAGCTGATCTACGAAACCTACGGCGAACTCAACGCCGCGCGCAGCAATGCCGTGCTGATCTGCCATGCCCTGTCCGGCCATCACCACGCTGCCGGCTACCACAGCGAGGACGATCGCAAGCCCGGCTGGTGGGATTCCTGCATCGGCCCGGGCAAGGCCATCGATACCGATCGTTTCTTTGTCGTCAGCCTGAACAACCTCGGCGGCTGCAACGGCTCCACCGGCCCCAGCAGCACCAACCCGGCCACCGGCAAACCCTACGGCGCGGACTTCCCGGTCGTCACCGTGGAGGACTGGGTGCACAGCCAGGCACGCCTGGCCGATCGGCTCGGCATCAACCAGTGGGCCGCAGTGGTCGGCGGCAGCCTGGGCGGCATGCAGGCCCTGCAGTGGACCATCAGCTATCCCGAGCGGGTGCGTCACTGCCTGGCGATTGCCTCGGCGCCCAAGCTGTCGGCGCAGAACATCGCCTTCAACGAAGTGGCACGCCAGGCGATCCTCTCCGATCCCGAGTTCCACGGCGGGCATTTCCAGGAAATGGGGGTCATCCCCAAGCGCGGCCTGATGCTGGCACGCATGGTCGGCCACATCACCTACCTGTCCGATGATGCCATGGGCACCAAGTTCGGCCGCGGGTTGAAGAGCGAAAAGCTCAACTACGACTTCAACAGCGTCGAGTTCCAGGTCGAGAGCTACCTGCGCTACCAGGGCGAGGAATTCTCCGGGCGCTTCGACGCCAACACCTATCTGCTGATGACCAAGGCGCTGGATTACTTCGACCCGGCCGCGGCCAACGATGACGACCTGGCCCGGACTTTCGAGGTCGCTCAGGCGGACTTCTGCGTGATGTCCTTCACCACCGACTGGCGCTTCTCGCCGGAACGCTCGCGGGAAATCGTCGACGCCCTGCTCGCGGCGCGCAAGAACGTCTGCTACCTGGAGATCGACGCGCCGCAGGGTCACGACGCCTTCCTGATTCCCAACCCCCGCTACCTGCAAGCCTTCCGCGGTTACATGAACCGCATTGCCGTATAAGGAACGAAGATGCGCGCCGATCTGGACATCATCCAAGACTGGATCCCCGCCGGCAGCCGAGTCCTCGACCTCGGCTGCGGCAACGGCGAGCTGCTCGCCTGGCTGCGCGACCACAAGCAGGTCAGCGGCTACGGCCTGGAGATCGACCCGGACAACATCGCCGCCTGCATCGGCAAGGGCGTCAACGTCATCGAACAGAACCTCGACCTCGGCCTTGGCAACTTCGCCAGCGACAGCTTCGACATGGTGGTGATGACCCAGGCGCTGCAGGCGGTGCACTACCCCGACAAGCTGCTCAAGGAAATGCTGCGAGTCGGCCGCGAGTGCATCATCACCTTCCCCAACTTCGGCCACTGGCGCTGCCGCTGGTACCTGGCGAGCAAGGGCCGCATGCCGGTATCGGAGTTCCTCCCCTACACTTGGTACAACACGCCGAACATCCACTTCTGTACCTTCGAGGATTTCGAGCGACTGTGTCAGGAAAGCGGTGCCAGGGTGCGCGAGCGCCTGGCCGTGGACCGCGACCACAAGCACGGCTGGGCGAGCCGTCTCTGGCCCAATCTGCTGGGCGAAATCGGCATCTATCGTGTCACCGGGCCGTCCCGCTGACCCACCAACGCAGGAGGTAGACCCATGAAACGCATGCTGATCGGCCTGCTGGCCGCACTGCTCACCTTGCCGGCACTGGCCGAGCGCAAGCACAGCGTCGGCGAGTACGACATCCATTACATCGCCTTCAATTCCGGCTTCCTGCAGCCGGACATCGCCGCAGCCGCCGGCCTGGTGCGCAGCAAGACCCAGGGCGTGGTCAACGTGTCGGTGGTCAAGGATGGCAAGCCGGTCGCCGCCCAGGTCAGCGGCCAGGTGAAGAACCTGCTCGGCCAGGATCGCCAGCTCACCTTCAAGCAGCTCAAGGAAGGCGACGAGGCGATCTACTACCTGGCGCAGTTCCCCTTCGACTCCCAGGAAACCCTGCGCTTCCGCCTCACCGTGCAGCCGACCGGCGCGCAGCCGTTCAGTTTCGAGTTCAACCAGGAATTCTTCCCCGACCGATGATGCCTTTTTCCGAACTGGTGCTGGCCAGTCACAACGCCGGCAAACTCAAGGAACTCCAGGCCATGCTCGGCGACGCCGTGCGCGTCCGCTCGGTGGCCGAGTTCAGCACCGTGGAGCCGGAAGAAACCGGCCTGTCCTTCATCGAGAACGCCATTCTCAAGGCGCGCAATGCGGCACGGATCTCCGGCCTGCCGGCCCTGGCCGATGACTCGGGCCTGGCGGTCGACGCCCTGGGCGGCGCACCGGGCATCTACTCGGCGCGCTACGCCGATGGCCAGGGCGACGCAGCCAACAATGCCAAGCTGCTGCAGGTGCTGCGCGACGTGCCGGACGCCGAGCGCGGCGCGCAGTTCGTCTGTGCGCTGGCCCTGGTGCGGCACGCCGACGATCCGCTGCCGATCATCTGCGAAGGCCTCTGGCATGGGCGCATCCTGCATGCGCCGCGCGGCGAGCACGGCTTCGGCTACGACCCGCTGTTCTGGGTACCGGAGTGCAACTGCTCCAGCGCCGAGCTGCCCGCCGAGCAGAAGAACCAGCTCAGCCACCGCGCACGCGCCATGGCCCTGCTCAAGCAGCGGCTGGGGATATGATCGCCGCAAGCCCCGCGCCGGCAACCGGCCAGGGCCGCTTCGAACTGCCGCCTCTGGCGGCGTACGTCCATATCCCCTGGTGCGTGCGCAAGTGCCCGTACTGTGACTTCAACTCCCACACGGCCGGCCCTGAGCTGCCGGAAGAGGCCTATGTGGCCGCGCTGCTGGCGGATCTGCGGGCCGACCTCGAGCACGTCCAGGGCCGCCGGCTGAGCTCGATCTTCTTCGGTGGCGGCACGCCAAGCCTGTTCTCCGCCCGGGCACTGGCCGCCATCGTCGAGGGCCTGGAGCATCTGGTCGGGTTCGCCGACGGCATCGAGATCACTCTGGAAGCCAACCCCGGGACCTTCGAGCAGGCCAAGTTCCGCGATTACCGCCAGCTCGGCATCAATCGATTGTCGATCGGCGTGCAGAGTTTCCAGGCCGCCAAGCTCAAGGCGCTCGGGCGCATCCACGACGGCGACGAAGCCATCCGTGCAGCGGACATGGCCCGTGCCGCAGGCTTCGAAAACTTCAACCTCGACCTCATGCATGGCCTGCCGGACCAGAGCCTGGAGGATGCGCTGAGCGATCTGCGCACCGCCATCGCCCAGCAGCCGACGCACCTGTCCTGGTACCAGCTGACCCTGGAACCGAACACCCTGTTCTGGAGCCAGCCACCGCAGCTGCCGGAAGACGACATCCTATGGGACATCCAGGAAGCCGGCCAGGCACTGCTCGGCGAGCACGGCTATCGCCAGTACGAGACCTCCGCCTATGCCCAGCCGGGCCGACAGGCGAGGCACAACCTGAACTACTGGACCTTCGGCGACTTCCTCGGCATCGGTGCCGGCGCCCATGCCAAGCTCAGCCATGCCGACGGCCGCATCCTGCGCAGCTGGAAGACCCGCCTGCCGAAGGACTACCTCGATCCGGCCAAGGCCTTCCGCGCAGGCGAGAAGCAGCTGACCGCGGACGAGCTGCCCTTCGAATTCCTGATGAATGTGCTGCGCCTCACCGACGGCGTGCCGGCCGTGCTGTTCACTCAACGCACAGGGCTGTCGCTGGATGCGATCGCCAAGCCACGGCGCGACGCCGAGGCTCGGGGTCTGCTGTCCAACGATCCCGCCCGGCTGGTGGCGACGCCCAAGGGCCAGCTGTTTCTCAACGACCTGCTACAGAGCTTCCTGCCTTAAGGACCCTGCATGGATTTGCTACTCGACCTGATCGTCACGCTGTCGCGCTGGAGCCGCAGTCACCTGTCCGATATCTCCCTGGCGCTGATGGCAACGCTCTTCGTGCTGTTCGGCCCGGCGTTGAACGCCTGGGTCAAGAACACGGTGAGCAGCCTCAACTTCTTCCTGCGTACGCTGATCTTCGTGCTCGTCTGCGCGGTGGGCTACGGCCTGGCCATCGTCTTTCTCACACCTTGGATGACCCAGGGCCTGGCGCACCTGAACAACTACAGCCTGGCGCCGGTGTTGCTTCTGATCTTCTTCCTCATCGGCGTGATCGCCGACCGCAACTGACGCCACTCAGCCTTCGCGCAGGAAGCGGTCGAGATCGACCGCCTCGCCGGGCTGCAGGTGCAACTGCTGCCGCAGATCCGCATATAACGGGTCATACAACGCGTGAAAGCCGAACAGGATGTCCTGCCTGACCTGTACGCCATGGTCACGCAGGCACCGGCGAATGCGCTGCAGGAAGTTGTAGGCGACATCCCGATGCATCCGGAACTGCTCGTCGATATGCACCTGAGGTGCCTCGACGCGCAGGTGAAAGCACGCCCACTCCGGCCTCGGTTCGGCACCTTCGACGTGATAGTCGAGGGTCAGGTGATAGCCGGGGCGCGCCTCGGTCGGCAGCCGGCTGATTTCCACATGTCCGGGTCTGAACACCGCTTCCCCCCTCGCTCGAAGCTGACTGCGCAATGGCTGTGCCGGTCCGGCTGCGTTCATCGCACCGCAACCGGCCAAAGGCATCCTTGCACCATCACTCCCACACTTTCTTGACGTCTGTCATGACCGCAACGCACTGGCAGGCATTCAATGGTCCCGCTACGCACGGTCTTGAAAGGAGACAGGGTAATGGCCACGACCTCGAAGCAACTGAAACTCAGCGCGCTGGTGGCGCTGGTGATGGGTTCGATGATAGGCGGCGGAATCTTTTCCCTGCCGCAGAACATGGCGGCCAGTGCCAGCGCCGGCGCCATCCTGATCGGCTGGGCAATCACTGCCGTGGGCATGCTGACTCTGGCCTTCGTGTTCCAGAGCCTGGCCAACCGCAAGCCGGAACTCGACGCCGGTGTCTACGCCTATGCCAAGGCCGGTTTCGGCGACTACATGGGCTTCTCCTCCGCCTGGGGCTACTGGATCAGCGCCTGGATCGGCAACGTCAGCTACTTCGTACTGCTGTTCAGCACGCTGGGCTACTTCGTTCCGATGTTCGGCGAGGGCAACACCCTGCCGGCGGTGATCGGCGCCTCGCTGGTGCTCTGGGGCGTGCATTTCCTCGTTCTGCGCGGTATCCGCGAGGCGGCGTTCGTCAACCTGGTCACCACCATCGCCAAGATCGTGCCGTTGATCCTGTTCATCGTGATCACCGCGGTGGCCTTCCGCCTGGACGTGTTCACTGCCGACTTCTGGGGCCGTGGCAACCCGGAGCTGGGCAGCGTGATGCAGCAGGTACGCAACATGATGCTGGTGACGGTGTGGGTGTTCATCGGTATCGAGGGCGCCAACGTATTCTCGGCGCGCGCCGAGCGCCGTAGCGACGTCGGCCGCGCCACGGTCATCGGCTTCTATAGCGTGCTCGCGCTGCTGGTGCTGGTGAACATCCTGTCGATGGGCATCATGAGCCAGGCCGAGCTGGCGGGCCTGAAGAACCCTTCCATGGCGGGCGTGCTGGAGCAGGTCGTCGGTCGCTGGGGCGCGGTGCTGATCAGCGTCGGCCTGGTGGTTTCGCTGGCCGGTGCCCTGTTGTCCTGGACCCTTCTGTGTGCCGAGATTCTCTTCGCCGCCGCCCGTGACCACACCATGCCGAGCTTCCTGCGCAAGGAAAATGCCCGCCACGTTCCGGTCAATGCGCTGTGGCTGTCCAACGGGCTGATCCAGCTGTTCCTGATCATCACCCTGTTCAACGCCTCCACCTATCTCAGCCTGCTCTACCTCGCCACCTCGATGATCCTGGTGCCGTACTTCTGGTCGGCGGCCTATGCATTGCTGCTCGGGGTTCGCGGCGAGGGATACGCGAACGCCGCGGGTGAACGGCGCAAGGACACGCTGATCGCCGCCGTCGCTACGCTGTATGCCGTGTGGCTGGTCTATGCCGGTGGCATCCAGTACCTGCTGTTGTCGGCGCTGCTCTATGCGCCGGGGGCACTGTTCTTCGCCAAGGCCAAGCGCGAACTGGGGCAGCCGGTATTCAGCGGCATCGAGAAGCTGATCTTCGCCGCCGTGCTCATCGGGGCGGCGATCGCGGCCTACGGCCTCTACGACGGTTTCCTGTCCCTCTGACCGGCGCCCCGGCGCCCTCTCTCGCCAAAGCCACAAGCGGCGGCGAGCCACTCTGCACCTACCGGTGCAATGACTGACGGAGGCAAATGCCATGACTCAGCAACCAACGAAACTGGGCGTCCATTCCGAGGCGGGCAAGCTGCGCAAGGTGATGGTCTGCTCGCCCGGCCTCGCCCATCAGCGCCTGACGCCGAGCAACTGCGACGAGCTGCTGTTCGACGACGTGCTCTGGGTCAACCAGGCCAAGCGTGATCATTTCGACTTCGTCACCAAGATGCGCGAGCGCGGCGTCGAGGTGCTGGAAATGCACAACCTGCTGACCGAGACGGTGAGCAATCCGGTGGCGCTGAAGTGGATTCTCGACCGCAAGATCACCGCCAACCAGGTCGGCATCGGCCTGCAGGACGAGGTGCGTAGCTGGCTCGAAGAACAGCAACCCCGGCAACTTGCCGAATTCCTGATCGGCGGGGTGTCCGGCAGCGACATTCCGGGCACCCGCAGCGGCGAAATCGTCAGCCTGTTCCGCGACTATCTGGGCCACTCGAGCTTCATCCTGCCGCCGCTGCCCAACACCCTGTTCACCCGCGACACCAGCTGCTGGATCTACGGCGGTGTATCGCTCAACCCGATGCACTGGACCGCGCGCCGCCAGGAAACCCTGCTCGCGGCCGCGATCTACCGCTTCCATCCGCAGTTCGCCGACCAGGACTTCAAGGTCTGGTACGGCGACCCCGAGCTCGACCACGGTCTGGCCACGCTCGAAGGCGGCGACGTGATGCCGATCGGCAAGGGCGTGGTGCTGGTCGGCATGGGCGAGCGCAGCTCGCGGCAGGCCATCGGCCAGTTGGCGCAGTCGCTGTTCCGCCACGGCGCGGCCGAGCGCGTGATCGTCGCCGGCCTGCCGCGTTCCCGCTCGGCGATGCACCTGGATACGGTGTTCAGCTTCTGCGATCGCGACCTGGTGACCATCTACCCCGACGTGGTGCACGGCATCGTCGCGTTCAGCCTGCGCCCCGACGAAAGCAAACCCGGCGGCATCGACCTGCGCCGGGAAAAGGCCAGCTTCCTCCAGGTGGTCGCCGAAGCCCTCGGCCTGCCCGCCCTGCGGGTGGTGGAAACCGGCGGCGACAGCTACGAGGTGGAGCGCGAGCAGTGGGACGACGGCAACAACGTGGTCGCCCTTGAACCCGGGGTGGTCATCGGCTACGACCGCAACACCTTCACCAACACGCAGCTGCGCAAGGCCGGGGTGGAAGTCATCACCATCAGCGCCAGCGAACTGGGCCGTGGTCGCGGCGGCGGCCACTGCATGACCTGCCCGATCGCACGCGACGCGCTCGACTACTGATCACCGCGCCGGGCCCACCCCGGCAAACCGACATTGCGGAGGACTCACCCCATGGCCTTCAACATTCACAACCGCAGCCTGCTCAGCCTGATGCACCACAGCGAGCGCGAACTGCAGTACCTGCTCGATCTCTCCCGCGACCTCAAGCGCGCCAAGTACAGCGGTACCGAGCGCCAGCATCTCAAGGGCAAGAACATCGCGCTGATCTTCGAGAAGACCTCCACGCGAACCCGCTGCGCCTTCGAGGTGGCCGCCTACGATCAGGGCGCCAACGTCACCTACATCGACCCCAACTCCTCGCAGATCGGCCACAAGGAAAGCATGAAGGACACCGCGCGGGTGCTCGGACGGCTGTACGACGCCATCGAATACCGTGGCTTCAAGCAGGAGATCGTCGAGGAGCTGGCGCGCTACGCCGGCGTGCCGGTCTACAACGGCCTGACCGACGAATACCATCCGACGCAGATGATCGCCGACGTCATGACCATGCGCGAGCACAGCGACAAGCCGCTGCACCAGATCAGCTACGCCTATCTGGGCGATGCGCGCAACAACATGGGCAATTCCCTGCTGCTGATCGGCGCCAAGCTGGGCATGGATGTACGCATCGCCGCGCCACGTGCCCTTTGGCCCAGCGAGCAACACGTCAAGGCCTGCGAGGAATTCGCCGCGCAGAGCGGTGCGCGCCTGCTGCTCACCGAGGATACGCAGGCGGCGGTGCAAGGCGTCGACTTCATCCACACCGACGTCTGGGTCTCGATGGGCGAGCCGATGGACGCCTGGGCCGAGCGCATCCAGCAGCTGCTGCCCTACCAGGTGAACGCGGCGCTGATGCAGGCGAGCAACAATCCGCGGGTGAAGTTCATGCATTGCCTGCCGGCGTTCCACAACAGCGAGACCAAGGTCGGCAAGGAGATCGCCACGCGCTATCCGCACCTGGCCAACGGTATCGAGGTCACCGAGGAGGTGTTCGAATCCCCGGCCTGCATTGCCTTCGAGCAGGCGGAGAACCGCATGCACACCATCAAGGCGATCCTGGTCTCCACCCTCGCCGACATCTGACGTGACCGGCGCCCGTAATGGGCGCCCTGGAGGAACCGACATGCGCATCGTCATCGCGCTGGGCGGCAATGCCCTGCTTCGCCGAGGGGAGCCGCTGAGCGCCGAGAATCAGCGAGAGAACATCCGCCGGGCCTGCGCACAGATCGCGCGGATCGCACCGGGCAACGAACTGGTGGTGGCCCACGGCAACGGCCCGCAGGTCGGGCTACTGGCCCTGCAGGGGGCCGCCTACAAGGACGTACCCAGCTATCCGCTGGACGTCTTGGGGGCCGAAACCGAGGGCATGATCGGCTACATCATCGAGCAGGAGCTGGGCAATGTGCTGCCATTCGAGGTGCCCTTCGCCACCCTGCTGACCCAGGTCGAAGTGGATCCGCAGGATCCGGCCTTCCAGGCGCCGAGCAAACCGATCGGCCCGGTCTACGGCCGCGAAGAGGCACAGCGTCTGGCCGAACAACGGGGCTGGAGCATTGCGCCGGACGGCGACCATTTCCGCCGCGTGGTGCCCAGCCCGCGGCCGAAGCGGATCTTCGAGATCAGGCCGATCAGCTGGCTGCTGGAGAAGGGCAGCGTGGTGATCTGTGCCGGCGGCGGTGGCATTCCGACCGTCTACGACCAGCACGGACGGCTGCAAGGGGTCGAGGCGGTGATCGACAAGGACCTGTGTTCAGCGCTGCTGGCCGAGCAGCTCGCCGCCGACCTGCTGGTGATCGCGACCGATGTCGACGGCGCCTACCTAGACTGGGGCACCCCGCAGCAGCGGCGGATCGCCGAAGCCCACCCAGACCGTCTGCAAGGCCTGGGTTTCGCTGCCGGCTCCATGGGACCGAAGATCGAAGCGGCCTGCCAGTTCGCTCGCAATACCGGCAAGGTCGCGGTGATCGGCTCGCTCGAACAGATCGAGGCCATTGTCCGCGGCGCAGCCGGTACCCGCGTCAGCCTGGCGGCCGCAGGCCTGTGCCAGGCGTGAAAAAAAGGGCGCCAGTGGCGCCCTTCTTTTATCCCGGTGATCCTCAGTTGCCGCGACGCAACGCCTGCGGCGAGAAATCGCGTGGGCCGAGCTTCACGTTGAAATCGTACATCGGCTCGTTGTTGTCCAGGCCGTCGACGAAGTAGTTGCCATCCTTGAGATGGTAGAGCGTCTCCAGCGTGCTGTTGAACATCGGCACGTCGTAATAGCTGATCGGATGGCTTTCCTGCAGGCCGATCAGCTGCCCCTTCTCGTCATACAGATCGACTGCCAGGATCGCCCAGCTGTCCTCGTCGATATAGAAGCGGCGCTTGTCGTAGAGATGGCTGAAGCCCTTGCGCAGCGTGGCTTCGACCACCCAGACGCGGTGCAGCTCGTAGCGCAGCAGGTCGGGGTTGAGGGTGCGCGGCTGGACGATGGTGTCGTAGGAAATGCCCTTCTGGTGCACGGCGTAGCTGTTGTAGGGCATGAGCATTTCGCGCTTGCCGAGCAGTTCCCAGTCGTAGCGATCCGGGGCGCCGTTGAACGAGTCCACCACATCGGCCGTGGCCAGGCCACTGGTGTCAGGCTGCAGGGAGTCGTAGGCCAGCGAAGGCAGGCGGCGCACGCGACGATCGTCCGGGCTGTAGCGCCACGCCTTGCGGGTGGTCAGTACCTGGTCGATCGGGTCCTGCACGACCAGCGCGGTGCCGGAGAGTTTGGCTGGCGCGGTGACGCGGTACTTGTAGTACAGCACGGTGTTGTCCAGATCGGCGTAGGTCATCCCCTCGCGGTTGTAGACGTAGTACACGTGCCGGTCGCGCTTGATGTAGTTGGCCCGGCCACCGATCACCACCGCCTGGTTGTTGATCATGTGGCTCTGGTCACCCTTGTAATGCAGGATGTGGTTCCAGATGACCTCGATGCCGCTCTGCGGGATCGGGAAGGGAATCCCGGCCGCCGCACCCTGGATGCCGTTGCCGTTGGCGATCAGCTCGGCACTGACGGCATTGAAACGAGTGGCATCGTAGATCCGCTGCGGTACCGCAGCGCTGCGGCGGGTCGGGAACACGCGCAGGTGGTAGTCCGGATAGCGCTCCAGCAACGCCTTCATGCCTTCGGGAAGCTGGTTTTCATGCTCCTTCAGATTGTTGCGATCGACCCGGTACAGCAGCGCATCTCCGGCGAACGGGTCGGGATGATGCATGCCCGGCTCGTAGCCGGCCGGTGCCTGGACGCCACCGGTCCAGGCCGGAATGGTGCCGGCGGCATTGCCCGCCCGCTCCGCGCCCAGCGGCGTCAGGTCCTGTCCCAACCGCGCGGCCTGGGTGCTGTCCACCTTGGCCTGTGCCTGCACAGCGGCACAGGCCGCCAACAACAGAATTCCAATCTTTCCGTACATCGTCTACTCCCCCAATTATGCGCGACGCCGGGCATGGCCATGCCCGGCTGACGGCATTGCATTTGTTGTCTGGTATGGGCAGGCATGCCGTCCTGGCAGGCACTCTTCCCTGGCCGCTGTTGCGGCTCTTCGATTGGATCCGGCGAGCGATCGCGTAGGCTGGCAGGCAGGCCAGGCGGCGGCGCGGCGTCTCGGGTGTCGCTTGTCTGGCCTCGCTCAGTCGATGCGCTGGAACTTCAGGTCCCAGACGCCATGGCCGAGCCGCTCGCCGCGGCGTTCGAACTTGGTCACCGGGCGCTCCGTCGGGCGTGGCACGCAGCGTCCGTCTTGCGCCAGGTTGCGGTAGCCCGGGGCGACATTCATCACCTCGAGCATGTGTTCGGCATAGGGTTCCCAGTCGGTGGCCATGTGCAGCACGCCGCCGACCTTCAGCTTGCGCCGCACCAGCTCGGCGAAGGCCGGCTGCACGATGCGGCGCTTGTGGTGACGGCTCTTGTGCCAGGGGTCCGGGAAGAACAGCAGCACGCGGTCCAGGCTGGCGTCGGCCACGCAGTCACGCAGCACCTCCAGGGCGTCGCAACTGTAGACCCGGACGTTAGTCAGTTTCTGTGACACAAGTCCGCTCAGCAACGCGCCGACGCCCGGTTTATGCACTTCCACGCCGATGAAATCCTGCTCCGGCGCCGCGGCCGCCATTTCCAGCGTCGAGTGGCCCATGCCGAAGCCGATCTCGAAGGTCCGCGGCGCGCTGCGGCTGAACACCTCATCGAAATCGCGCAGGCCATCGGCAAGCTCCAGGCCGTACTTCGGCCAGCCCTGCTCCAGGCCGCGCTGCTGGCCTTCGGTCATGCGCCCGGCGCGCATCACGAAACTCTTGATGGTGCGGCGGTGCTCGGTTTGCTGCTCTTCGGCCGCGGGGTTCTGCTCAGTCATGGTCTGCCTGCAAGGTATAAAAAAGCCGGCCCCGACGAAGCGTCGAGGCCGGCCACGAAAGGTGTCAGCGAATCAGCCCTTCCAGCGGCGAGGAGGCACTGGCATAGAGCTTCTTCGGCATGCGACCGGCCAGGTAGGCCAGGCGCCCGGCCTCGATGGCGTATTTCATCGCCTCGGCCATCAGCACCGGATTCTGCGCATGGGCGATGGCGCTGTTCATCAGCACCGCCTCGCAGCCGAGCTCCATGGCGATGGTGGCGTCCGAAGCGGTACCGACACCGGCGTCGACCAGCACGGGGACGGTCGCCTCCTCGAGGATGATGCGCAGGTTGTACGGGTTGCAGATGCCCAGACCGGTGCCGATCAGGCCGGCCAGCGGCATCACCGCGATGCAGCCCATCTCGGCCAGTTGGCGCGCGATGATCGGGTCGTCGCTGGTGTAGACCATCACGTCGAAGCCGTCCTTGACCAGCACGTCGGCGGCCTTGAGGGTCTCGATCACGTTCGGGAACAGGGTCTTCTGGTCGGCCAGCACTTCCAGCTTGACCAGCTTGTGGCCGTCGAGCAGCTCCCTGGCCAGGCGGCAGGTGCGTACCGCATCCTCGGCGGTGAAGCAGCCGGCGGTGTTCGGCAGGATGGTGTAACGCTCCGGGCTGATCACGTCGAGCAGGTTCGGCTCACCCGGGTTCTGGCCGATGTTGGTGCGGCGTACCGCAACGGTGACGATCTCGGCACCCGAGGCCTCGATGGCCGCGCGCGTCTCTTCGAGGTCCTTGTACTTGCCGGTGCCGACCAGCAGGCGCGATTGATAGGTGCGACCGGCCAGGGTGAAAGGCTTGTCGTTCGGAACTGGGCGCATGGGAAATCCTCGTTCGGACGTGCTGCTGCGGGCTGTGGGCGCCGCAGAGGCGGCGTCATTCGGATGAGCGGGTGCGGTTAACCGCCGCCGATGGCGTGCACCACTTCGACCTGGTCACCTTCGCTGAGCGCGGTGCTGGCGTGCGCGCTGCGCGGCACGATATCGCGATTGAGCTCGACGGCCAGGCGGCGACCGGTCAGTTCCAGGCGCGCCAGCAGGTCGGCCACCGTCTGGCCGGCTGGCAGCTCGTAGGGTTCGCCGTTCAGTTGAATCTGCATGCTGTTCGCTGCCATTGCGAAAGGGGACGGCATTCTAGCCCGAACCACCCGGTGCACCAAGGCGCACCCCGCGGCCGTTCGTCCCGCTCAGCCGCGGATGCGCCAGCCCGCCAGCGCCAGACACAGCCAGCCCGCGAGAAAGGCGGTGCCGCCTATGGGCGTGATCATGCCGAGCTTGCCGACCCCGGTCAGCGTAAGCAGATAGAGGCTGCCGGAGAACAGCAGGATGCCGACCACAAACAGGCCGCCCGCCGCGCTCAGCAGGCGGCCGGGGCGTTGCAGCGCGAGCAGCGCAACGCCGAGCAGCGCCAGGGCATGGATCAGCTGGTACTGCACGCCGGTCTGGAATACCGCGAGATGGGCGGCGCTCAGTTGGCTGCGCAAGCCGTGGGAGGCGAAGGCGCCGAGGGCGACGCCGGTCAAACCGAACAGGGCGGCAAGCACGAGATAGCTACGAATCATTGCTTTTCCGGTCGATGGCCTGAGCGGCCGCTATAATGCCCGCTCTTTTCGCCCACGACCACGTGCCATGTTGCGAAACCTGCTGCTGCGCCTGTCCAAACTGCTGCTCTGGCTGATCGCCCTTTCGGTGCTGCTGGTCCTGCTGCTGCGCTGGGTGCCGCCGCCCTTCACCGCGTTGATGATCGAGCGCAAGATCGAATCCTGGCGCACCGGCGAGGCGATCGACCTGACCCGCGAGTGGCGGCCATGGCGCGAGCTGTCCGACGACCTGAAAATGGCCGTGATTGCCGCCGAGGACCAGAAATTCGCCGACCACTGGGGCTTCGACGTCGCTGCAATCCGCGCTGCCCTCAGCCACAATGAGCGAGGCGGATCACTGCGCGGCGCCAGCACGCTGAGCCAGCAGGTGGCCAAGAACCTGTTTCTCTGGTCCGGGCGCAGCTGGCCGCGCAAGGGACTGGAGGCCTGGTTCACCGCGCTGATCGAATTGCTGTGGCCCAAGCAACGCATTCTCGAGGTCTACCTCAACAGCGTCGAATGGGGCGACGGCATCTTCGGTGCGCAGGCGGCGGCGCAGCATCACTTCGGTACCGGCGCGCCCTATCTGTCGGCCCACCAGGCCAGCCTGCTGGCCGCAGTGCTGCCCAACCCGCGACAATGGAGCGCTGGTAAACCGAGCCGCTATGTGAACAATCGCGCGGCCTGGATTCGACAGCAGATGCGCCAGCTCGGTGGCAGCCATTACTTGCAGCGAATCAAACCGAACCACCCGGAATGGTGGCCGAGCTGGCTGTGAGCCGGCATGCAGCACGACCGGCGCAGCAGGACGCAGCACTACCGGTGCCTGATGACCTAGCGCCCGCTCGCCATGGTGCGATGGGGTTTGACTGTGCAGTATTCGATCGGACCCAAGAGCAACGATGAACACCTCTCTCGTCCGGCTGAGCCTGGGCTACTTCTGCCTGGCGATGCTGTGGATCCTTCTCGGCGACACCCTGCTCGGCCAACTGGTGAGCGGTGACGGCCAGGCCTGGCAGATGGGCAAGGGCGCCCTGTTCGTGACGCTCACCAGCGCCCTGCTGTTCGTGCTCGGTCGCCGGCACTTCCGTCGCTTCGATGAGCAGCAGCGCGCCCAGCATCTGCAGGAAACCAGCCTGAAGCAGGCCGCCGCGGTTTTCGACAGCACCCAGGAAGGCGTGCTGGTCACCGACCCGCAACAGCACATCGTGCACGTCAACCCGGCGTTCTCGCGGATCACCGGTTACAGCACCGAGGAAGTGCTTGGCCAGACACCGAAGCTCTTCGCCTCCGGCAAGCATGACGCCACCTTCTACCGGCAGATGTGGCAGGCACTGCAGGAAGATGGCGTCTGGAGCGGAGAGATCTGGAACCGGCGCAAGAACGGCGAGGTGTACCCGCAATGGCAGAATCTGCGCTGCATCTACGACAACGAGGGACAGCTCAGCCACTACGTGGCGGTTTTCTCCGATCTGTCGGCCCTCAAGCGCTCGCGCGAGGAGCTCGACCAGCTCGCGCATTTCGATCCGCTGGTCAACCTGCCGAACCGTCTGCTGTTCACCGAACGCGCCAAGCAGGACCTTGAACGCGCCCGGGCGAACAAGCGCAGCGGCGCGCTGCTGCTGATCGACCTCGACCACTTCAAGGACATCAACGAAAGCCTCGGTCACAACCTCGGCGATACCCTGCTGCAGGCCGTCAGCGCGCGCCTGAGCGAGCAGCTGGAGAGCGGCATGACCCTCGGCCGCCTGGGCGGCGACGAGTTCGCCCTGCTCTGCGAGGACTATGGCGCGGAAAAGGCAACCGCCCTGGCGCTACGCATCCTCGATCGCCTGAACGAGCCTTTCCGGCTCGGCGAGCGGGAGCTGTTCAGCAGCGCCAGCATCGGCATCGTGCTCTACCCCTACCCCACCGACGTGCAGAACGTCGAGCAGCTGATGCGCAATGCTGATTCGGCGCTGTTCAAGGCCAAGAGCAGCGGCCGCTCCACCTACGCCTTCTACTCTCAGGAGCTGACCAGCCAGGCGCGCCAGCGCGTGGAGCTGGTCACCGCATTGCGCCAGGCATTGGAGCAGGGGCAACTGCGCCTGCACTACCAGCCGATCTACGACCTGCGCCAGGGCAGCATCAGCGGGTTCGAGGCGCTGGTGCGCTGGCAGCACCCGGAGAAGGGCCTGATCTCGCCCGCCGTGTTCATCCCCATCGCCGAGGAGACCGGGCTGATCAGCGCCATCGACCACTGGGTTCTCCAGCAGGCCTGCCACCAGGCCCGGGAATGGCTCGGCCAGGGTCGCCCACTCGGCTTCATCGCGGTGAACATTTCCAGTCGGCTGTTCGGCAACGGCGACCTCGACCTGCAGATAGCCACTGTCCTGGCCAGCAGCGGGCTGGCAGCACGCCATCTGGAGCTGGAAATCACCGAAAGCGCCGTCATGCAGGATCCGGACGGTGCACTGGAACTGCTGCAACGGCTGCGCACCCTCGGCGTTCAGCTGGCGATCGACGACTTCGGCACCGGTTATTCCTCGCTACAGCGTCTCAAGCGCATGAACGTGCACAAGCTCAAGATCGACCAGGGCTTCGTCCGCGGCTTGCCGGCGGACCGCGAAGACGCCGCCATCACCCGCTCGGTGATCGGCCTGGCACATAACCTCGGCCTGAAAGTGGTTGCCGAGGGGATCGAGATTGCGGACCAGGCGGCGTTCCTTCTGGAGCAGAACTGCGACTATGGCCAGGGCTACGGTTTCGCCCGACCGAGACCGGCCGACGAGATCGACTGGCAACCCACCGCGCTCGACTACGGACAGCGCTGCCGCTCGTCGAGACCCTGACGAAGCGCTTATATCAATAGGCCATCACCGGGGGTAAGCTGACAGAACGGTCAAGGACCGCATTCCGAAAGCCCAGGTCGAAACCGGCAGGCGTTGCGCCGCCCGGCCCGATCGACCAGCGACCCGCCCGTCGGCCGAAGGTCGGCAGATCGGGTAAACACGCGTACCACAGCGAAGATGATGAGCGACCCATCGATTCACCACAGTCCCCCTGGCGGCTTGCGCCAGTTCTTCACCCGGCGAAACGGTATCGCCTGGGGCATGCTGGTGTTCACGCTGCTGGTGCAGCTGGTCGTCTGGCAGAGCCTGCGCGCCAATGAGGACCGGGCCGCCCAGGAGCAGTTCCAGATGCTGGGCGAGAAGGTCACCGAGGCGATCCGCAAGCGCCTGCGCGACCATGAACAGATCCTGCTCGGCGGCGCCGGCCTGTTCGACGCGGTGGAGCAGGTCAGCCGCGAACAATGGCGGCTGTACGTCGAACGACTGGCCCTGGCCGAGCGTTATCCGGGCATCCAGGGCGTCGGCTTCACCCAGGCCATCCGTCCAGCTGAGCGAGCCGCCCATGTGGCGCGCATCCGCTCCCAGGGCTTTGCCGATTACGACATCCACCCAGCTGGCGAGCGCGAGCTGTACACCTCGATCATCTTTCTGGAACCGTTCAGCGGGCGCAACCTGGCGGCCTTCGGCTACGACATGTACGCCGAACCGATACGTCAGCAGGCCATGCAGCGCGCGGCGCAGCTCGGCGAGACCAGCATCACCGGCAAGGTGACGCTGGTGCAGGAGACCCATGGCACGGTCCAGGCCGGGGTGTTGCTCTATGTGCCCGTGTATCGTCCGCACCTGCCGACAAGCACGCCGGACGAGCGCATGCAGGCGCTGCTCGGCTTCGTCTACAGCCCCTATCGGGTCGACGACCTGATGCGCGGTATCCTCCGCGCCGCCGACCTGCCGCTGGCGCTGCACATCTACGCCAGCGCCGACGAGGCGCCCGAGCATCTGCTGCACGCCTCGCGTGAGGCACCCGCCCCCGGCAGCGCCCGCTACAGCGCGCTGCAGCGACTCGAACTGTACGGCCAGACCTGGACGCTGCGCATGGACAGTCGCCCCGAGTTCGAGGATCGCTTCCATGCCAACGAGGCGCTGGTATTCGGCCTCGGCCTCGGCCTCAGCTTGCTGGTGTTCTTTCTCACCTCGTCACTGGCGCTGCGTCACGGCCGCGCCCAGGCCCTGGCCGAGGAAATGACGCGGCATATCCGGCAGAGCCGGCACGACCTGCGGCTGAGCGAGGAACGTCTGTCGCTGGCGCTCAAGGGCAGCAACGACGGGCTCTGGGACCTGGACCTGGAAGCCGGCAGCATGTACGCCTCGCCCCGCGCGTGGGAAATGCTCGGCTATCGCCCCAACGAGCTGCCCTGCGACCTCAAGCTGTGGGAGCGGGTGACCGTCGCCGAGGATCTTGCCCAGCAGAAAGCCAGACTGGCGCAGACGATGCTCGCCAACGTCGACCACTTCACCACCGAGTTGCGCCTGCAGCACAAGCACGGCCATGTCGTGCCGGTGCTGCTGCGCGGCTACATCCAGCGCGACCCGCAGGGCATGGCCCAGCGCATCAGCGGCACGCTGATGGACCTGACCGAACGCAAGCGCATCGAGCAGATGAAGAACGACTTCGTCTCCACCGTCAGCCACGAGCTGCGTACACCGCTGACCTCGATCAGCGGGGCGCTGGGGCTGATCGTCGGTGGCGCGCTCGGCAAGGCGCCGCCGTCCATGCAGCAGATGCTGGAAATCGCCTACAGCAACAGCCTGCGCCTGGGCCATCTGATCAACGACCTGCTGGACATGGAGAAGATCGCCGCCGGCAAGATGAGCTTCGAACTGCGCGAACACTCGCTCGGCGAGCTGCTCAAGGAATCCCTGGCGAGCAATCAGGCGCTATGCGATCAGCACGGCGTGCGCTGCAGCCTGGAGCACGCCACTGACGTGCGGGTCTGGGTGGATGGCATGCGCCTGCAGCAGGTGCTCGGCAATTTCCTGTCCAACGCCTTCAAATTCACTCCGGCGGGTGGTCACATCCGCGTCCACAGCAGCCTGCGCGGCCAGCGCGTGCGCATCAGCGTCACCGATCAGGGACCGGGTATACCCGAAGCGTTCCGCTCGCGGGTGTTCGAGAAATTCGCCCAGGCCGATGCCTCCGACAGCCGGCAGAAATCCGGCACCGGCCTGGGCCTGGCCATTACCAAGGAGCTGATCGAGCGCATGGGCGGCACGGTCGGCTTCGATTGCGAGCCGGGCCAGGGCACGAGCTTCTGGTGCGAACTGCCGATCCAGCTGCCCTCCGCCGAGACCGACGGCGGCGAAGATCTGCCACGCATTCTGGTGGTCGAGGACGAGCCGGACACCGGCCGCCTGTTGCATCTGATGCTGCGCGAAGGCGGTTACGCCGCGGACCGCGTGCAGAGCCTGCACCAGGCCAGGGAAAAGCTCGCCAGCGAGCATTACGAAGCCATGACCCTCGACCTGCACCTGCCTGATGGCAGCGGCATGCAGCTGATCGCCGAACTGCGCGACAAGCCCGTGCTGCAGGATCTGCCCATCGTGGTCATCTCCGCCGCCCACCAGTTCGACCGCGCGCAGTTCCCGGAAGAGATCGTCTGGCTGCACAAACCGATCACCAATGCGCAATTGCTGGCCGCGGTCGAGAAAGCGCGTGGGCACCGCCGTCCCGGCAGCCCGTGATCACAGTCTGAAGATGACAGGCAAAAAAAAATCGCGGGAGCCGTCGGCATCCCGCGATTCATTTCTGCTGAAGGGCATCAGGCCTGGATCGAGCCCTTGAGCTTGTTCATCGCGTTCTTTTCCAGCTGACGAATGCGCTCGGCCGACACGTTGTACTTGGCCGCCAGGTCGTGCAGGGTCGCCTTGTCCTCGTTCAGCCAGCGCTGCTGCAGGATGTCGCGGCTACGCTCGTCCAGCCCCTCGAGGGCGGCGTGCAGGCTGGAGGTGGAGCTGTCACTCCAGTCGGCATCTTCCAGCTGACGCGCCGGATCGTAGCGATGGTCTTCCAGGTAATGAGCCGGCGACTGATAGGCGCTGTCGTCATCGGCATCGGCTGCCGGATCGAAGGCCATGTCATGGCCGGTCAGGCGGCTTTCCATCTCGCGCACTTCATGCGGCTCGACGCCAAGGCTGTCGGCCACCGCAGTCACTTCATCGTTGTTCAGCCAGGCCAGACGCTTCTTCTGGCTGCGCAGGTTGAAGAACAGCTTGCGCTGCGCCTTGGTGGTGGCGACCTTGACGATGCGCCAGTTGCGCAGGATGAACTCGTGGATCTCGGCACGGATCCAGTGCACCGCGAAGGAAACCAGACGCACGCCCATCTCGGGATTGAAGCGCTTGACCGCCTTCATCAGGCCGACGTTGCCTTCCTGGATCAGGTCGGCCTGGGCCAGCCCGTAGCCGGAATAGCTGCGGGCGATGTGGACAACGAAACGCAGGTGCGCGAGCACCATCTGGCGAGCGGCCTCGAGATCCTGACGATAGAAGAGACTCTCGCCCAGTTCGCGCTCCTGCTCGGCGGTCAGCAGCGGGATGCTGTTCACCGCGTGCACATAGGCCTCCAGGTTGGCACCGGGGACCAAGGCATATACAGGTTGCAGGGAAGTGGTCATGCGAACCTCCGACTCACGTAGCTTGTGCAGCTGGACTGCGAACTCAGACGACCAGCCTGTGGATAAGTTCCCTAAAGGCCCGCCATCCAAGCAAATTTTCCCGGCGCCCCGGCCACCGCCGGGCAGCGCCGCAGGGGGAAGAAGCTACCGCAGATGCGCACCGCCGGCAACCCGGCCGACCTCAGCGCGGCGCCAGTTCGCGCAGGTGTCGGGCCACGGCCGCCCAGGCGCCGATGTAGCCCAGCAGGACCGCGCCCAGAACCAGCGACAGGCCATCCGCCAGCGGTACCCCGAGCAAGGCGAAATCGCTGCCGTAGAGGCCGGCCAGACGCACCACGGCCTGGTCCAGCCAGTTCAGGCCGTAGGCCAGCACCGCCCAGGCCAGCACCCCGGCGCCAAGCCCGTAGAGCGCGCCCATGTAGAGAAAGGGACGACGCACGTAGCCATCGGTTCCACCGACCAGCTTGATCACCTCGATCTCGGTGCGGCGGTTCTCGATGTGCAGGCGGATGGTGTTGCCGATCACCAGCAGCAGCGCCAGCACCAGCAGCAGGGTGAGGCCGAAGACGAAGCGTTCGCCGAGCTTGAGGATGGCGCTCAGACGCTCCACCCAGAGCAGGTCGAGCTGCGCCTGGTTGACGTCGGGCAGCTCGCTCAGGCGCAGACGCAGGGCGTCCAGGCGTTCCTTGTCGATTTCCTTGGGAGTGACCAGAACCACGCCCGGCAAGGGATTCTCCGGCAGCTCGCGCAGCGCATCGCCCAGTCCGGAAAGCTGCTGGAATTCCTCCAGCGCCTGTTCGCGGCTGATCCACTGTGCTTCGGCCACATCGTCCATCGCCGCGATCTCGTCGCGCAGCGCCTCGCCGCGCTGGGCACTGGCCTTGAGCTCCAGGTAGACGGAGACCTGCGCGGCGCGCTGCCAGGAGCCGCCGAGGCGTTCGATGCTGTCCAGCAGCAGCGCCAGGCCCATCGGCAGGCTCAGCGCGATGGCCATCACCAGGCAGGTGAAGAAACTGCCGATCGGCTGGCGGGCCAGGCGGCGCAGACTGTCGAGCAGGCTGGCGCGGTGGCTCTCCAGCCAGGCCCGCAGCAGGGTGCGGAAATCCGGCTCGTCATTGATCCGGCCGGTCTCGGCCTTGCGGGTGGCGCCAACCCGCTCGGAGGGCTTGGGCGGCGGCAGGCGGGTCGCGCTCATGCGGCCTCCCCATCGCCGATCAGCCGGCCGCGCTGCAGGGTGAGCATGCGGTGGCGCATGCGCGCGATCAGCGCCAGGTCGTGACTGGCGATCAGCACAGTGGTGCCGAGCCGGTTGATGTCCTCGAACACACCCATGATCTCCGCCGCCAGACGCGGGTCCAGGTTGCCGGTCGGCTCGTCGGCGAGCAGCAGGGCCGGCTGATGGACCACCGCGCGGGCGATGCCGACACGCTGCTGCTGGCCGGTGGACAGGTCGGCGGGGAACAGCTCGGCCTTGTCGTGCAGGCTGACGCGCTCCAGCGCCGTGCCGACCCGGCGGGCGATCTCCTCGCGGCCCAGGCCGAGGATCTGCAGCGGCAGGGCCACGTTGTCGAACACGCTGCGGTCGAACAGCAGCTGGTGGTTCTGGAACACCACGCCGATCTGCCGGCGCAGGAACGGAATCTGTGCATTGGTGATGTGCGACAGGTCCTGCCCGGCCAACAGCAGCTTGCCGCTGCTCGGTCGCTCCATCGCCAGCAGCAGGCGCAACAGGGTGCTCTTGCCCGCCCCGGAATGACCGGTGACGAAGAGGAACTCGCCACGCCGGACGTGGAAGCTCAGTTCGTGCAGCCCGACGTGGCCGTTGGGGTAGCGCTTACCGACCTGCTCGAATTTGATCATCCTATTTCTCCGCGAACAGGGCCTGAACGAAGGCTTCGGCCTCGAAGGTGCGCAGGTCATCAATGCCCTCGCCCACCCCGATATAACGGATCGGCAAGGCGAACTGCTTGGCCAGGGCAAAGATCACTCCACCTTTGGCGGTGCCGTCCAGCTTGGTCAGGGCCAGCCCGGTGAGGTTGACGGTCTGGTTGAACTGCTTGGCCTGGCTGATGGCGTTCTGCCCGGTGCCGGCGTCCAGCACCAGCAGCACTTCGTGGGGGGCAGTGTCATCCAGCTTGCCGATCACCCGGCGGACTTTCTTCAGTTCTTCCATCAGGTTGTCTTTAGTGTGCAGACGCCCGGCGGTATCGGCGATCAGCACGTCCATGCCGCGGGCCTTGGCCGCCTGCACCGCATCGAAGATCACCGAAGCGGAGTCGGCACCGGTGTGCTGGGCAATCACCGAAATCTGGTTGCGCTCGCCCCACACCTGCAACTGCTCGACGGCCGCAGCGCGGAAGGTGTCGCCAGCGGCAAGCATGACCTTCTTGCCGTCCTGCTGCAGTTTTTTCGCCAACTTGCCGATAGTGGTGGTCTTGCCCGCGCCGTTTACGCCGACTACCAGAATCACATAAGGCTGTTTGCTGCTGTCGATTTTCAGCGGCTGCTCGACCGGCTTGAGCAGCGCGGTCAACTCGTCCTGCAGGGCCTTGTACAGCGCACCGCTGTCAGCCAGCTCCTTGCGCGCCACGCGCTTGGTCAGGTTGCCGATGATCGCGGTGGTGGCTTCGACGCCGACGTCGGCAGTCAGCAGGCGGGTTTCCAGGTCTTCGAGCAGGTCATCGTCGATGACTTTCTTGCCGAGAAACAGGCTGGCCATACCCTCGCCGAGGCTGGCGCTGGTTTTTGACAGCCCCTGCTTGAGCCGCTCAAGAAAGCCCGTGCGGTTTTCCTCGGCGCTTTTAACCGGTGCAGCAGCAGGTTGCACGGCGGCTGGCTCGACCACAGGTGGCGCGCTAATCGGCTCCACCACTGCGGGCACTTCAACGTGCGCATGCAGGACTTCGCTGCCAGCGTTAATACGGAACCGCGACGGACGTGGCAGCGGACTGGCTTCACTGGTTTCAACCGGCGCAGGGGCCGCGGCGACAGCCTGTTCGACCGGAGCAACCGGAGTAACCGGAGTAACCGGAGTAACCGGAGTAACCGGAGTAACCGGAGTAACCGGAGTAACCGGAGCAGGCTGAGGCTCGGTAGCCACCTCGGCAACAACGACCGGTTCTACGACAGGCGCAGCAACTTCACTTGCCGGCGTAACGGGCGCAGCGGCGGGCTCGATGGCAGTCGCTACAACCGGCTGTTCGCCAACCGGCGCTGGTTGCGACTCGGAGTTGGTCGGCGCTTGCGGCTTTTTGCGCAGCCAGCCGAACAGGTCTTTTTTCTCGGCTGGCTTCTCGGTAGATGCCGGCACAGAGGGGGAGGTGGGCTTCTTGTCGTCGTTGGAACCAAACATGGAGACGGCTATCTCAAAGGTGCGACGCGCCGCC
>OGCL01000211.1_pt1 | contig 66356 bp, 69 predicted proteins | sample 1570041 | NCBI WGS metagenome assembly OGCL01 (sample SAMN06266162, study PRJEB24511) | hot springs metagenome | isolation source: Hot spring water | place: South Africa: Limpopo | collected 2015-06-22
GCCGCTCTAAATCTTTTTCACCTGACCGCCTCCCCTCTTGAAAAAGTCGGGTTTTTTTAAATTACGACACAGTCTCTATGGCAAAGGGAGGTTAGGAGAGATTTTACAAAGAATTTTAAACAACTAAAATAATATATTCCCCCAATTGAGTGATAATTTTGAGAAAATCCCCTCTAACTCCCCTTTGCTAAAAGGGGGATTTTAAAATTTGTTTTAAACAGCCTAAAATGGCTCAACCCTCAAGGGAATATTTCAAGGTTATAATTATTTTTAACTCAATTGGGATAATATTTTGATCATCCTTGCCTTTGCCTCGGTTCCCCGATTCAAGAAGGTTGACCTTAAGAAAGAAAAGATTTATAAGCCAAATCATATGTCTGGAAAGGAGGGATGCTATGAAAGTATTGGGCATTCTTGGAAGTCCAAGGATAGGGGGAAACAGCGATCTTCTTCTGGACCAAGCCCTGACCGGGGCTGTGGACAGAGGGGCCAAAGTTGAAAAAATTATCCTGAGCCATAAGAAAATCGCAGGATGCCTCGATTGCACCAGATGTAATGAAACAGGAATCTGTGCGATCCGGGATGATATGAGGGGGATTCAACAGAAGATTTTGAAAGCCGATGCTTTGATTCACAGTGTGCCCCTCTACTTCTGGGCGATGACGTCCCAGATGAAGGCCTATCTTGATCGTTGGTGTGCCTTTTTTGACGGGAATTGGGCTTGGCACAAGGACTATTTATCAAGGATGCAGGGGAAGAGGATCGGCCTGATCACCGTCTGTGGCGATCCCAATGCTCATACCGCCGACCCGATTGTGCATAGTTTTGCAGAAACCTGCAAGTTTTCTGGCCTCAAATTGTTTCCAGTGGTGCAGATCTCTGCCAATGCAAAGGGAGAGGTTGCGAGGAATAAAAAGGCATTAAGAAGTGCCTTTGAGCTGGGGAGAAAGATAGCCGCTCCCTCACCGGGGATCAGAACTTCGGGATAGCGGGGCATCGGGTCATCATGCGGGCTGGGAAGATCTGATTGTCTAATAACCTGGTATTCTGATTCCCTGATTTAAAGTTCTTTCATGGCCTCTTTGAGACTGAGATTGCATTGATGGAGGTTTTCTATTGCCTTCCGAATCTTTGCCTGGACGGATGCCATTCCCAATTGTCCCGCCTTATCTGCCCATTTTTCATATTCGGTCATGTGACTCTCATTGTGTTCGATCCAGTGGTCAATCACGACAGATAATTTCTTCTTCTCTTCCATGATCCTCTCTCCTCTTCTATGGTTTTTCCCATCGTACTGCGACAAAGGCCCCTGTGTTTAAACCTGCCTCTTTTCCCTTTCTCTCAATGTGCTGAGCCTCTTGAGGGTCGTGCTCCTTCATAAAGTGAATGGCCGTTTTCACTCTTCCTCGAACGGGGACGAGAGATAATAGTTCGTCAGGAGACCTAAAGAAGGCCTTCTTAAAAAGAGGGTGGTCTTGCCTTGATTTTCTTCGCTCAGCCCATGGGCTAAGGCTGTTGAGAGAAGCCACAACAATGGTTCCTCCATTTCGGGTTACCCGGATTAGTTCCTCGATCGCGGTTTTTACGTCTTCAATAAACTCAATCGCGGTCACTGAAATCGCCTTATCAAAAAAGTTATCTTTAAAAGGAAGTCTCAGGATATCCGCCTGGATGGGCCAAAACGGAGATCCAGCTGTCTTCATCTTTGCCCGAATAAGCATCGGCCAGGATATATCCATTCCTGTGACCTGACAGCCGTGGGAAAGAAGGTCGAGGGTGAAGATTCCGGTTCCGCAGCCTGCATCCAGTATCTTTTCGCCAGGTTGTGGCTCGAGCAATTCCAGAATCAGGTCAGATTCATACTGTTTTACAAGAAGTCCAATGGGAGTAGTGAACCATTGGTCGTAATGCTCTGGCCATGGATCGAACAGTTTTTCTTGAATCGCCATATCCTCCTGGTTTTCAGATATATTCGATCGTCGCAGGGGGTTTAGGGGTCAAGTCATAAAGGCAGCGATTCACATCCTTGATGGAAGTGATGCGTTCACAGATTCGTTTCAGTTTATCCCAGGGAAGTTCAACAGGCGTTGCTGTTCTTGCATCGTGGCTGTGGATACAACGCACCACCACGATCTGTCCAAATTCCCTTTTTCCCTCAACCATTCCGGTTGCCCTGTCATTGAGCAGAACGGCCATATATTGAAAGGCACCTGTATCGTTAAGCTCCTCTTCGACAATGGCCGTTGCCATCCGGACCGTGGCCAGACGTTCTTCGGTGACTTCTCCGACGATCCGGGTGGCGAGGGCAGGGCCCGGAAAGGGGATTCGGTGGGTAATCTCGGGAGGCAACCCGAGTGTTTTGGCAAGCTCCCTGACACCGTCTTTTCTGAGGGTTTTCAGAGGTTCGAGGACCTGATATCCATATTCTTTTTCCGGGTCGATTCCAATCTGAGCAAGGATGTTATGCTGGCGTTTGATGCCAGCGACGGTCTCTTCGATATCGGTGAGGATGGTTCCATGCAAGAGATATTTCGCGCCGGTTTCCCGGACCAGTTTCCCGAAGACGGTGGAATAAAAAGTCCGGGTGATGGCATTCCGCTTCTCTTCCGGATCGGTCAATCCTTTTAGTGCCCCGAGGAATTCTTTCTTGGCATCTACCAATTGGACCGGGATGCCCATATCGGTAAAGATTTTGACCACCCGCTCAGGTTCTCCCTGTCGCATCAGACCATTTTCGATGAAGACGGTCTTCAGTTGATTTCCAATGGCCCTATGACCCAGGGCGGTCACAACCGAGCTATCCACTCCACCACTGAGCGCATTAATGGCGAAATGGTTTTTGACCGATCTTTTAATCTCCGCAATTTGCTCATAAACAAAAGATTGGTAATCCATTTTTCTTCTCCTCAAGAAACATGATCGAAAATATATTTAACACACGATGGCTGTCAAGGCTACTGAGACCTATTTTTTAAGAATCTCAACCACCTCCACGCGAATAAACATCCATTTTTTTTCAATCTTCGCTAAAAGAGAGTCCACCTCATGAGCCTCGTTGACCGCTTCACCAGTAGCTGTCTTTCCGGTCAGCCGGGCGGTCAGCTGAACCCTGGCCTCGTCGTCTTTTGGAAAGGCGATGTTAAAATCATGGAATTTTAAAAGAAGTTCCCGGAACTGGATTCGACCTCGGGTTGCATAGGCGATGATCTCTTCCCGGCTCACCCGTCCGGATAGGGCATAGGCCGGAATATGGATCTCACAAGCTTCGTTGAAAAAGGAGCCAATCTTCTTGAGCTTTTGATCCATTGTAAAGATATTCTCCCCAGTCTCCTTTGAGAGGCTTGCTGCTAAGAGGTGGAACTGTTTCTTCACCCGCTTCTCTTCGCTTGGAAAGAATGTCAGGAGGATGGTTGCCCCCACCCCAATCAGGATCAAACTGATGAGGGTAATTTTCACCTTTGTCTGACGAGAAAAGGTCGAGCGGTGAGTCTCAGAGGGTCTTTTTGAACTCCATCGACCTCCGGGCGGGACCGGTTTCTTAGACCTGAGATCATAGGTCACCATAGAGGTCCTCCGAGGACACGTTTCAGAGAGGTCTGACCAAAGATCTGGTTCTGTATTGGTCCCCGCCTGTTATCTCCAACGACATAAATCGAATCGGGTTCGACCCAGCGAGCGGGAAGGGTCCAGTCATAGGGATAACGAAGATAGGGCTCCTCCTGCTCGACTCCGTTGATCAAGAGCTTTCCATTATGGAATTCGATCACCTCATGTTCGAGTGCGATCACCCTCTTTAAAAGGGTAACCTTCTGGCCGGTTAAACGTATGACCACAACATCACCCCTTCTGGGTTTTGAAAAGAGATATCGAAGCTTCCAGCAAAAATTGATCTGTCCGTTTTGATAGGTAGGTTCCATGCTGGTGCCTTGAATCCGAAAGGGGATCAGCAGGTAGCCAAAGATGAGGTAAGCAGAGAGGGCCACCAAGCCCACACGGATGAGATAGGCCGGGGTCAGGGAGGGAAAGAAGAATTTAAAAATCCTTTTGTTGATTGCCATAGGTTTTCAAAATGTATGAAATATAACCGAATGTAGAGAAAACCGCAAAAAAGTTAGGTCTTTTTAGAAGCGTTTCATAAGAAAGTCTGTATGGTGGATTTATGAAGATGGATTCTTGGAGTTGTATCTCGGATTCATGCGAATAGTTCTTCCACGCCTCCCCGTCTAAGGCTCCGATCCCCCTTCGCCCTCTTAAGCGACTGTGTTGTCATTTAAAAACCCCGGCTTTTTCAAGAGAAGAGAGGCGGTCAGGTGAAAAAGATTTAGAGAGGCCACCCTGAATAGTTTAAATTTAAGCGTTTCAATCATATGATAACATTTGACCTGATTCGAACAACCGTTTCCCATTCTCTAAGATCCCCTCATTCTAAATCTTTGGAGCCTGACGGCCTCTCCTCTTCTCCTGCAATTGTGACACAGTCTCTACAGGAAGAGGGGGAAGGGAAAGTTATGAGGGGAGGATGGGTGGGGTGATGCTCAAAGATGAGAAAGGGGTTATCGGCGGAGGTTTCCCCGCAGGGTTAATTAAAGTGGATCAGAAAACTCTGAAGGAGGGAAAGGGACAGGCTGGTTTGCCACTAAGATTGATGGTTCTCCCCTAAATCTTTCAATAAATTCTTTAATTTCTGGATCATTCCTCTTGGCATGGATTGAAACTCCAGTCCATAGCGGTGTTCCCGCCAGGTCTCTCTGGCCGCTAAATCGGCCCAGACAATTTTCGCCGTTCCCTGTACGGTCTGGAGCTCCAGTCCTTTGGCAAAATAGATTTCTACATTCAATATTTCTCCAACTTCGATCTTTTCGGGAAGATAGACGAGAATACCACGTTCACTTGCATTCTTTACCATTCCACCGAAATCTGTTTTTTTGCCCTTTCGAGAATAATCGAATGGGAGTTCTACGAAAAATCGAGGATGCCTTCTTTTTTCAATGGCCAGTACCCCTTTTTGAGAAGGGGCCTTTTCTCCTTTTTTTTCCTTCTTTCGGGTCAGTGAAAGTTTGACAGAACTCATCATCATCTCCTTATGGCATCAGAGCTCACTTTGGGGTGTTAACAGGCTAAACATTTCGGAAGAAAAAGTCAATGGTATTTTTAAGTTAGTCTCCGACCTCGCAAATCGGTCCTGAGAGAGCAAAATCGGTTCTTCTTGAGAGGAGCCTCAAAGAGGGCTACCTTATGTTGATCTTATGTTTCCTATATTGATGATAGGCTTCTCGTTTTGCAATATAAGGGTCAAGGGCATTTTTTTTAAAATCCTCATATTCTCCGAGCCGAAAGGAGGCCTCATTGATCTGATCATAAGTTCGAACGGCGAGACCTAAGGGAACGGACCTGATCAAGTAAGTCTTTGGGTTTAAGAGAATATCACCTGTAAAGCCGATCGCATCGCGCAGACTGGAGGCACCCAGGAATGGCCATTCGACATAGAAGACCGGTCCCATTCCCCAGACGCCAAGGGTTTGGCCAAAATCCTCCTCTCTCTTTTCAATCCCCAGTTCTGTTCGAGCGGGATCCAGGAGGCCGGCTAACCCGAGAGTGGAGTTGAGAAGGAAGCGGATGATTTCATTTCCGGCGCCTTTGAAATTAGCCTGAAGGAGACAGTTGACCAATCGCACAGGGGTTGTGAGGTTGGAAAAGAGGTTTTTAATTCCTAATCTCACATCCTCAGGAACCACCAATTTATAACCCGTAGCCGCAGGCTTGACCGCCCAGAAATAAAGTTTGTCATTGAACTGGAAGAAGAGGCGATTCACCGGTTCAAGGGGATCAGGGATCGTATCGGCATTCTCTTCAAATTCCAGCGTTTCCTCGTTTGAAGGAGGCGAGGAAGACTGAGCCAGCCAGATGAGTGCTTCATGAGTTGGATGTTCGGCTAGAGGGTTAAGTGAAGAATCCATGCCCATCCCAGTTTCACTCAGGGCAGAATTGGGAAACACCAGGATCAATAGGCCGCATAATAGAGATCCTGTAACCATTATCCTCCATAGGGGGTTATTTGCGGTTGCTTTCTTAATCATGACAATGTGAGGGCATTCGGTCAATTCTGAGTGAATTTATTTTTTAACCTTCTGACCAGTTCCTGATAGGAGGATTTAAGAATGATCTCATTAAATTGCGTCCGGTAATTGTTCACCAGACCCACTCCCTCCACCATGAAGTCATAAACCAGCCATTGGTTTCCTTTTTTCCGTGTCCGATACTCTACATGAATGGTCTGATCTTTTGACGTAAAGATCTTCATTCGGATGGTTGCATAGTCCCCTTCAATCCATTCTCCCTCATAGGTAATCTTATTCCAGGAGTAACCTTCAACCTTGTCCATGTAAACTCTTTCCAGCAACTCTTTGAAGAGGGCGATAAATTCTCGTTTTTCTTCTGGGGTTCTCTGTCCCCAGTGCCTGGCCAAAGAGCGGCGAGCCATCTCTTCCCAATCGAACCGTTCATCAACGGCTTTTAAGATCAAGTCTCTTCTCACTCTATCCTGAGATTTAAGCGCGGGGTCAGAGAGGATGGCAAGAACCTTATCCGTCGTCTGGCGAAGTTGATCCTGGGGTTCTCCTGCAAAGCCGTGGGGAATCGTGACAAAAATGAAACAGAAAAGGACAAAACAACCCATAAATGGCATAGGCTTCATGGATATCCTTCCAGGTCCCATTAGATTTTTTCAAAAACGAGTTTGGAGATCAGCTCTTCAAGATCAACGGAGGGCTGGGTCTCACGGATTCGACCGCCCGGAGGGATAAATTTTTCAGATCCTCCGGGCGTGATCTCAATATACTTTTCTCCTACCAACCCTTTGGTTTTGATCGAAGCGATTGCGTCTTCATGAATTTTTACGTCCGGGGATAAACTCAGGACGATCCGGGCCTGATAATTGTCAAGGATGATGTTCTTTACTCGGCCCACTTCAACACCCGCAATGACGATATTAGACCCTGGCTTCACCCCTCCGCTATTGGAGAAGATTGCATAGATCTCATAACCCTTTCCGCCGACCACTTCCATCTTTCCTAATTTAATCGAGAGGTAGCCCAGGCAGAGAATCCCTGCAAGAACGAATAATCCGACGGCCAATTCCATATTATATTTTTTCATCATTCACCTCTAATATAACTTATGAAGTCCACCGGTGGCGCCGCTGATAAATTGTTGGACGACCGAATCGTCTGAAGATAGTATTTCCTCCGGTGTTCCTATGGTCCAGATTCTTCCTTCATGAAGCATAGCCACTCGGTGGGCGATCTGAAATATTCTTGAAAGTTCATGGCTGACAATGATTGCTGTAAACCCGAGGCGATCATGGAGTGATTTGATCAGATCGAGGATCGTATGGGCGATGACGGGGTCAAGCCCCGTCGTCGGTTCGTCAAAAAGCATGGCCTCAGGCTGGGTGATCAATGCCCTTGCAAAGGCCGTGCGCTTGATCATCCCTCCGCTGAGCTCAGCTGGATATTTATTTTCTGCTCCGGTTAAGCCGACCTGTTCGAGTTGCTTAACGACCTTTGCCCTGATCTGCTCTTCATTTAGCCGCGTTTTTTCCCGGAGGGGGAACGCCACATTTTCAAAAACGGTGAAAGAGGTAAATAGAGCACCATTTTGAAATAAGAATCCTATCCGGCCTCGAATTGCTTCAAGATCATATCCCTTAAGGAGACCGATGTCTTTTCCATCGAAGAAAACATGTCCCTGGTCAGGTTTCAACAACCCGACGATGTGTTTGAGGATCACACTCTTCCCTTTACCGCTTCCACCTATCAGGGCTAATATTTCTCCTTTCTTCACTTCGAAGGAGACTCCCCTTAAGACTGGAAATCCATTGAATGATTTGTAGATGTTTTCAATTCGGATCATCTTCCCTTTCAGAAAAGAAGTGACGTCATGATATAGTCCCAGAACAGAATCAATACCGATGAGAGTACCACGGCCTGAGTCGTTGCCTTGCTCACGCCTTCGGCTCCGAAACCGGCATGATAGCCCTTGTAGGAGCAGACCCAGGTGATGATGACGCCAAAGCTGATAGATTTATAAAATCCCTCCTGGACATCTTCGATTCCCACATAGTTGGCCATCTCGCCAAAATAAGTTCCTTCGCCTACTCCCAGTAATCTTCCACCGACAAAATACCCGCCAAAAATTCCAACCACATCGAAAATAGCGGTCAGGAGGGGAAGGGCAATGATGCCTGCAATCAGCTTGGGAACGATCAGGTATCGAAAAGGGTTCAATCCCATCAACTCCATGGCGTCAATCTGTTCGCTCGTCCTCATGATCCCGATTTCGGCCGTCATGGCAGAGCCAGCCCTTCCTGTTACCATGAGGGCAGCCAGAACCGGGCCCAACTCTTTAATGAGGGAAAGGGCGACCATCGGGCCAAGGAGTGCGGTCGAGCCAAAGCGGTTCAGGGTGTAGAACCCTTGAAGACCGAGAACCATTCCTGAAAAGGCTCCTGTAAGAAAGATGACCAGGGTGGATTGGTATCCGATGAACCAGATTTGTCTGATGATCCAGGAAAATTTTAAGGGGGGGGTGAAGGCGCAGTAGAGGGTGTGAACAAAGTAAAGACCCATCCTTCCCATTCCCTGTAAACCATTAAGTGTAGCTTCCCCTAATTTTCTAATCCAAACCATAGAAAAAATTATGGCAAATATTGTTTCTGATGTCAAAAAGGTTTTGATATTTATTTAAGTTGATATTTTTTCCATCTCTGACATCTCAAATATCTCATGAAGAAAGAATTTAAGAGGAAATTAGAAGAGTTAGGGGTTTTGTATCATATATCTTTTAGCTTGAAAGCGGTTGTGAAATCCTCTCGTTTAAGCGACATTAATATTGGAGTGATGCTAAAAGAATCACCATCGAAAAAAGATACCAAAGCCTTATATCAAAGTCTCTATGGCCTATTATCCGAATTATATCCTCCTTCAACGTTGGAGATTGTTTTTTTTACAGACGCCATCCTTTCTCTTCAGTATTTGGCTATTCAAGAGAGATGGATTCGTTTTGAAAAAGAGCCTCAATTCACCGCAGATTACGAAGAGTTTATCCTTAAGCAGTATCTCGATTTCAGATCCGTGCTTGTTTTTTTGATCAAGTCGCAACGTGGAAATATGCTGAAGTCTAAAGTTTCTCCGAATCGGGAAGTTCTGTTTTACGGAGAGATGATCGAAAAAGAAAACTATCATATCGTCCAGAAGGAGCTTGAGGATTTTTATACTTTTCTGAAGCTCCGTAACCTCTTACAAGGCCACGCAAAATTTAATCAGATGATTACATAAGGGAGTAATGATCGCAATGTGTTGGATAAGGTGAAGAAGGCGGATCAGGAGTTGGCATGAACGTTTAGTTTGGAAGAATCATTTGATTATTTAGGGGAGTTTTTGTATAGTCGGGGAGTACTTAAGGTTAGAGGTGGGAGGTCGGAAGCATAAAATAATTGACAAGTGATCAGTTATCAGTAGTCAGTGATCAGTGAAAAGGGAAGAGAAAATATGAAGAAGAGATTAGAAGAACAGATTGTGCAGGAGTTTCCGCATCGGTGTCCTTATTGTGATCAGGTGGTTTCCTATGAGAAGATTAAATTAAAGGTAGGAGAAAATGAGGTTGAGTGTGCTTCCTGTAAAATGCTTTATATAAAAGTCATTCCTGGCCCAACAGGAAAAAGGAAGAAGCATAGATGTTAAAACCCCAACCCCGATATTTTAGAAATCGCCTTCAAACGCCCATTCAGTATGTCAAAGGAGTTGGGCCAAAGCTGGCCAAGCTCTTGGAGAAGAAGGGGATACAAACGGTTGAGGATGGTCTCTATTTTCTCCCCCGCGCCTATGAAGACCGGAGACAGTTAAAGAAGATCTCAGAACTTCGAGCTGGAAGAAAAGAGACGGGTTTCGGAGAGGTCATGCTTTCGGGTATGGCTTTCTTTCAGAACAGAAAGAAGAAGGTCTTTGAAGTCCTGGTGGGCGATGGAAGCGGCAGGATTACTCTGAAATGGTTTCATGGAAACGAGCGGTATCTCCTTGAACGATTTAAGAAAGGGAGGCGATTGATCTTTTCAGGAGAGGTGAGGTGGTTCAATTATCAGAAAGAGATTCATCATCCTGATGTAGAGATTGTTGAAGGAGACGTGGAAGAGGATTATCTCAACTTCAAGCGGATCGTTCCCATCTATTCTGAAACCGAAGGTCTCTATCAGAGGACTCTAAGGCGTCTGATGAAGAATATCGTTGACGGATACTCGGATGAAATGAGGAGTCCGATTCCTGCAGAGATTGTGGAACGTCAGGACCTGATCGGTTTTTCAGAGGCCTTTCGAAGGGTTCATTTTCCTCCGGAAGGAGAGTCGGTTGAGAAACTCAACCAGCAGCGTTCGGATGGCCATCGAAGGATTATCTTTGATGAATTTTTCTTTCTTGAGCTGGGGCTTGCCTTGAAGAAGAGAGGGATAGCCCTTGAGCCAGGCATCTCTTTTAAAACAGAAGGCATCCTCTCACAGAGATTACTCCAGAGGCTCTCTTTTGAATTGACTGGTGCCCAGATGCGAACCCTATCTGAAATTGTGGCGGATATGGAGAACCCCCATCCCATGAATCGTCTGATCCAGGGTGATGTGGGGAGCGGAAAGACGATCGTGGCCCTATTAGCCAGTCTCCGAGTGGTGGAGTGTGGATATCAGGCTGCAATCATGGCACCGACCGAAGTGTTGGCCGAACAGCATTACCTCACGATCTACCGGTGGGTGGAACCTCTGGGAGTGCGGGTGGCACTGTTGACAAGCAATATCAAAGGTTCGGAGAGAGAAGAGATTTATGGTCGCATCCGGAGTGGAGAGATCCAGATGGTAATCGGAACCCACGCCGTGATTCAGGAGCAGGTTGCCTTCCATCGCCTGGGGTTGGCCATTATTGATGAACAGCATAAATTTGGTGTGGTTCAGCGGGGATTATTGAAGAAAAAGGGCGAAAACCCCGATGTGCTGGTGATGACCGCCACTCCCATTCCAAGAACCCTTGCCATGACCCTTTACGGAGATCTGGACATTTCTCTGATTGATGAGCTGCCTCCAGGAAGAATGCCCGTTGAGACCAAGGTTTTTCCGGAATCTGCGAGGAGCAGAGTTTACCGGATTGTCGAAGAGGAAGTGAGGAAAGGCTGCCAGGTTTTTATTGTCTATCCGCTGGTAGAGGAGTCTGAGAAACTTGACCTCAAAGATGCCACCCAGATGGCAGAAGAGCTCCAGAGAGAGGTCTTTCCAGAATTCCGGATTGGATTGCTTCATGGTCGGATGAAGAGTGATGAGAAAGAGGCGATCATGATGGAATTCAAGGAAAAGAAGATAGATATCCTCGTAGCCACGACCGTCATCGAGGTGGGGATTGATATTCCCAATGCTTCAGTCATGGTGGTGGAGCATGCGGAACGATTCGGACTTTCCCAGCTTCATCAGTTGAGAGGGAGAATAGGGCGGGGGCAGCACCGTTCAAGATGTATTTTACTGGCTCAGTATCGTTCCTCTGAGGAAGCCAGGATCAGGCTTCGGGCGATGGAAGAGACGAACGACGGATTTAAGATTGCGGAGCAGGATCTCGAATTGAGAGGACCGGGTGACTTTTTTGGAATCCGGCAGTCCGGACTCCCCGATTTCAGGGTGGCCCATATCCTTCGAGACACCCCCATTCTGATCGAGGCGAGAAAAGAGGCTTTTCGTTTGGTTCAGGAGGATCCAAATTTGGAGAAACCAGAACATGTTGCGCTCAAGGAAGCGCTGATAAGCCGATGGAAAGGGAGGTTGGAGCTGGCAACGATCGGGTGACAAGGTTTCTACCCTTTCTTTGCCGAAGCGACTTGGCCCATGTAGGTATTAGAGGCAACCCGGAGGGGTGGATCTCCATGGAAAAAATCGTTAAGTTGGTTTGGAACTTACTGAATTGAAAAGGAATAGAAAGTGTGTTAACCAATGACTATTAAAATTATACTTTAAATTAAAGGAGTTAGAAATGGAGTTTCATCCAGAGGGGTCAGGGTTTCACCGGATGATGAGGCTGCCTCCCTATATCTTTGGGATTGTTAACCAGCTGAAGATGGAGGCAAGAAGAAGGGGAGAGGATATTATTGATCTGGGCATGGGGAACCCTGATCTGGCTACTCCCAAGCACATAGTCAATAAGCTCATCGAAGCGGTGAAGAACCCGCGAAATCACCGATACTCTGCATCCAAGGGAATTTATAAACTCCGCTTAGCCATTACCGACTGGTACCGTAACCGTTATGATGTGGACCTCGATCCTGAAACCGAAGCGGTTGTGACGATTGGGGCGAAAGAAGGAATTGGCCATCTGGTTTTAGCCACTCTGGGGTCAGGGGATGTTGTTCTGGTCCCTGATCCGACCTATCCTATCCATGCCTACTCGGTTGTGATTGCTGGAGGAGATCTGCGTTCGGTTCCCCTAATGGGAGAGGGCGACTTTTTCGAGAGGTTGTTGATTGCTACCAAACAGACCTGGCCTCATCCCAAGATGCTGATCGTCAGTTTCCCCCATAACCCCACGACCAAAGTGGTTGATCTCGATTTCTTTGAGAGATTGGTGGAGTTTGCAAGGGATCATCGCCTGATGATTGTTCACGATCTTGCCTATGCCGATATTGTCTTTGATGGTTATAAAGCTCCAAGCGTGCTTCAGGTTAAAGGAGCCAAAGATCTTGCAGTGGAATTTTTCTCCCTGTCGAAAAGTTACAACATGGCGGGCTGGCGAGTTGGGTTTGCCGTTGGAAACCAGCAGATGATTACGGCATTGGCGAGGCTCAAGAGTTATTTTGACTATGGCACCTTTCAGCCCATTCAGATTGCAGCCATCATTGCTCTCAACGAGGATCAGTCCTGCGTTCGTGAGATTGCCGATACTTACCAGAAGAGAAGAGACACCCTGATCCACGGCCTGAAACGGGCAGGCTGGGAGATTGAAAAACCAAGAGGAACGATGTTTGTCTGGGCTGAGATCCCCAGATCTTTTCAGAAAATGGGATCGCTCGACTTTACAAAATTTTTACTGAGAGAGGGAAGGGTGGCCGTTTCACCGGGGATTGGATTCGGTGAATATGGAGAAGGGTTCGTGAGATTTGCCCTGGTAGAAAATGAGGCCAGGATCAAACAGGCTGTTAAAGGCATCCAGAAAGCGCTGAAATGAGGTTAGTTCGGAGTTGGGAACCCGTGGTTCAGAGAAAGAGGCTGATACTGCGAACTAATGTTGATCGTAAAGATGATGGGCTGACAGATTAACGATTCCTCCCAACACCTTAATCCTCTCCCCGAGGAGGCTGCGTCACAATTGCCAAAGGGGGGAAGGGGGATGTTGAACTTAGGATGATAGTTGTTAGCGTAAGGATAAGAAAGGGCATGATGATATGAAAGAGATTAAGGTCGGATTGATTGGGTTTGGAACGGTAGGGGCAGGGGTGGTGAAGATCCTTCAGAAAAACTCAAAACTTATTGAAAAAAGGATGGGGGCTAAAGTTGTTCTAAGGCGAGTGGCTGATCTGGACTTGGAAACGGACCGGGGTGTGAAGATCGGTCCGGGAATCCTTACCCGCAACCCTGAGGAAGTGATCAAGGACCCTGAAATTGATATTATCATTGAGTTGATCGGTGGCATTGAACCGGCCAAGACCTTTATCCTCAATGCCATTGAACATCGAAAACATATCGTTACCGCCAACAAAGCCCTTCTCGCAATTCATGGCGACGAGATTGTTAGGATGGCACAGCGCTTTGGGGTAGATGTCAATTTCGAAGGTTCGGTGGGAGGCGGAATTCCCCTGATCCGATCGATTAAGGAGGGGCTGGTTGCCAATCGCATCCAGTCCATCTTCGGTATTCTCAACGGTACATCAAATTATGTCCTTTCCAAGATGACTGATGAAGGGAAGGGGTTTAAAGAGGTCCTGAAAGAAGCCCAGCAGAAGGGATACGCCGAGGCCGATCCGACCTATGATATTGAGGGAATTGATGCAGCTCACAAGCTTACCATTCTGGTCCGGTTAGCTTTTGGAGCGGCGATCCGATTTCAGGATATCTTCATTGGAGGAATCTCGGAGATTACCCCCATTGATATCCAATTCGGCAGGGAATTCGGATACCGGATTAAACTCTTAGCCATTGCTAAATTGGATGGTGGAAAGATAGAAGCTCGTGTCCATCCCACCCTGATTCCGGAAACCCATCTTCTTTCAACGGTTGGAGGGGTTTTTAATGCCATCTACATTAAAGGGGATGCCGTAGGCCCCACCCTTTTTTACGGACAGGGAGCAGGGCAGATGCCTACTGGGAGCGCGGTCGTGGGGGATCTGGTAGAATTGGGGAGGAACCATCTCATTCGAGCCAGTGGCCGCCGTGTCCCTGTTCTCTCCTACCAGCCCTCTTCTATCATCAAGTTTCCATTGAAGAAGATGGAGGAGGTGGTGATGCCTTTCTATATGCGGTTTTCTGCCTTAGATAGGCCTGGAGTTCTGTCAAAAATATCAGGGATCTTGGGGAAAAACGATATCAGCATTGCTGCAGTCATCCAGAAGGGGAGGCAGGTGCGAGGCGCTGTGCCATTGGTGATGATGACCCATGAGGCTAAGGAGAGGAATGTCCATCAGGCATTAAAGGAGATTGACCGGTTAGGGGTGATCCTTGGGAAGACGGTCTTCATCCGGGTGGAAAACGAACTGGAGTAATGAGTCACATCGTCGAATGGTCGTATGGTCAATTTGTTAAGAAAGATAAGACTCTGAGACTTTTCGATTATAAAACGATTAGACAACGATGGGGTAAGAAATGTGGCAGGGCGTGATTAAGGGATATGGTGATTTTTTACCAGCGATGAAGGAAGAGAACGTGGTTACCCTACTGGAAGGGAATACCCCCCTCATTCGATCTTCACGAATTAGCAAAGAGATCCTCTCCGGAGTGAACCTCTACTTCAAATACGAAGGGCTAAATCCTACGGGTTCATTCAAGGACAGGGGGATGACCGTTGCGGTTTCCATGGCAAAGGAGATGGGCTCGCAGGCGATCATCTGTGCCTCCACTGGGAATACCTCTGCTTCAGCGGCTGCCTATGCGGCAAGGGCAGGAATGAAATCCTATGTCCTCATTCCTGAAGGGAAAATTGCCCTCGGAAAATTGTCACAAGCCATGGCTCACGGTGCCAGGGTGATTCAGATTGAAGGAAATTTTGATGATGCTCTTCAGATTGTAAGAGAGATTTCAGAGACAGAGCCAATCACTCTGGTCAATTCCCTCAATCCATACCGCATTGAGGGGCAGAAGACCGCTGCCTTTGAGATTGTTGATGTTTTGGGTTCAGCTCCCACCTATCACAGTCTTCCTGTTGGCAATGCCGGGAATATTGCGGCTTACTGGAAAGGATATAAAGAATACTTGGAAAGGGGCAGGATGAATACGCTTCCCAAGATGTTAGGGTTTCAAGCAGAGGGAGCGGCACCCATTGTGAAAGACAAGGTGGTGGAGAAACCCGAGACGATTGCCACTGCGATTCGTATTGGTAATCCGGCAAGCTGGAAGCAGGCAGTGGCCGCCCGGGATGAATCGAAGGGTTTGATTGAACTGGTGAGTGATGAAGAGATTGTTCAGGCTTACCAAATGCTGGCCAGCCTGGAGGGAGTCTTCTGTGAACCTGCCTCAGCCGCCTCTTTGGCAGGGGTTTTAAAGTTGAACCAAAAAGGGTTTTTTAAAAAGGGTGATACCGTTGTTCTGACGATTACCGGCCACGGTTTGAAAGACCCGGACATCGCCATCCGGGTCTCACAGAAGCCAACCTTACTACCCCCTAAAAAGGAGAGGGTACTGGAATATCTCGGCCTCTGAAATGACGATTGATTGACACTATTTCTGTACCAATCAACAATCCATAAGGACCTTTAAGACCCTCTGTTTCCTTGAGGTTCACATTGGGTTGACTTTTGAATGACAATTGAGTAATTTTTAAGTGAGAGACCGAAAGAAACAATTGTTTTAAAGAGGCACAGTGGTCAGCAAAAGACAAAGGCGTCAGGAGTGAACCATGGCAAAATCAATTCTTGAGGGTAAGGCGATTCTGGCTGTAGATGACGAACCCGATGTGTTGTCAGTTTTGGAGGAGGAAATTCTTTCGGCTGCTCCTTCCTGTCAATTCGAAAAGGCGACGACTTATGAGGAAGCAGTCAAGAAGATGGAATCCAAGAACTATGACGTAATGATTCTCGACATCATGGGAGTTCGTGGCTTTGACCTATTAGATTTGGCTGTGAAGAAGAATTTTCGTGTGGCCATGTTGACCGCCCATGCCCTTACTCCGGAGGCCTTAAAGCGTTCTTTTGAGATGAAGGCAAGGGCATATCTTCCCAAAGAAAAGTTAGGAGAGATCGTTCCTTTCATTGAAGATGTGTTGAGCTATGAGTATCTTCCCGGATGGAGTAGGTTAATGAAGAAACTTGAACGATACTTCAAATCTCGATGGGGGGAATACTGGCAGAAGGCTGAGGAGAACTTCTGGGAGGACTTTGAAAGAATCACCTCAGCCAAATGGTAAGAAAAATTGGGGACGGGTTCTATTTTTATTCTGGGTATTTGAGTAATATATTAAATTTGAACCCGTCCCCAATTATTTTTTTATGGCGACTGCCTTTATTTATACTGATGCATATTTTAATTATGATTATGGACCGATGCATCCTTTGAGGATCATCCGGCTCAAGTTGACCCATGATTTGATCAAGTCGTATGGGCTATTGAACCTTCCTTCTGTCCAATTCATTCCAACGCTCCCAGCCCAAGAAGAAGACCTATCCGTCTTTCATAGCAAAGATTATCTTGCCATATTGAAGATGGCGAATGATGGCCATTTGGGTCAGGAGGCTTATGCCTATGGCCTTGGGCCTGGCGATAACCCGATCTTTTCAGGTCTTTTTAATTGGTCTTTGTTAGTTACTGGAGCGACCCTCCAGGCCGTAGATTTTGTTGCTGATGGAAAAGGGAAGATTGCCTTTAACATCGCCGGAGGACTTCATCATGCCATGCCATCAAGGGCATCCGGATTCTGTTATGTAAATGACCCTGTAATTGGAATTTATAAACTTTTAAACCGCGGGATGAGAGTGGCCTATATTGATCTCGATGCCCACCACGGTGATGGCGTCCAGAAGGCATTCTATGAAAGCGATCAGGTTCTCACGATTTCGCTTCATGAGTCAGGATATTCGCTCTTTCCTGGAACGGGATTTGAGTATGAGATTGGATCTGGCAGAGGAGAGGGTTTTTCGGTGAACCTTCCGTTTCCTGCCTATACAGATGATGAGAATTATCTCTGGGCGTTTGAGGAGGTCGTGCCCGAGCTAATCGGATATTTTTGCCCGGATGTGATCGTGACCCAATTAGGCGTTGACACTTTCGAAGATGATCCATTAACCCATCTCCGTCTCTCCATCTATGGTTTTGAAAGGATGATCCGGTGGATCAAAGACCTCGCACCTCGCTGGGTGGCTCTGGGCGGTGGAGGATATGAGATATCCAATGTCGCAAGGGCATGGACCTTAGTCTGGGCGATCATGAACGGGGTTGATCTGGAGGAGCAACTGCCACCCAATTATGTGGAGCTGGCATCAAAACATGGAATTCATACTCAGAGATTAAAGGGAAGCCTACCGATTTCGGATAGCAACAGTAGAGATAACAGGGAGATCAGGATGGAGATGGAGAGGGTTGTCCACTATTTGAGAGGATCTCTTTTTCCAAAGGTGCGGAGATGAGTTCTGATTGGTTGCACTAATGCCCCAAAGCCGTTTATGACAAAAATCCCTCCTTAAATTGGCATATCTTTTGCTTTCATTTTCTGCTTTTCATTTGACATTTATAAGTTTATGGTATATTTAGAGGAAGAAAAGAATGACAAGCATTAGAACGAACGGCACGAATATAGAATGATTTTTCACAAGTTGCGTTAATCGGCAGGGATTTTAGGTAATGGCTAAGAGAATGAAGTATGTGGTGGTTGTTGGGGATGGGATGGCTGACTATCCCATAGAAAGCCTCAACGGAAAGACACCCCTGATGGTTGCGAAAACCCCTCACATGGATTGGCTGGCACAGCATGGAAGGGTGGGGTTAGTGAGAACTGTTCCAGATGGATTTAACCCTGGTAGCGAGATTGCCAACTTAACCATCTTTGGCTATGACCCTTTTAAGTACTATACGGGCAGAGGTCCATTAGAGGCAGCGAGTCTCGGCGTTCCAATGGAGAAAGATGACCTGGCATTCCGATGCAATCTTGTAACCCTTAAAGCAGAAGGTCAAAAGGTTTTGATGGAAGACTTTGCAGCTGGTCACATCTCGGATGCAGAAGCGGAGCAGATTATCGTTGACCTGGATCAGGCCATCGGGACTGAGGAGATTCGATTCTTTTCCGGTGTGAGTTACCGCCATCTGATGCTCATGAAGAACGGAGCCTCTGTCAGTTTGGATATGGAAAGACTGAGATTGACCCCTCCCCACGATATCATCGGAAGGGAGATTGGTCCATTTCTTCCACCTCCGAATGATTCTGGTAACCGCATTCTCAACCTCATGAAAGAGTCCCAAAGATTTCTAAAAGAACATCCTGTCAACCATGTTAGGATTGCAAAGGGGCTTCGACCTGCCAATTCGGTCTGGCTATGGGGGCAGGGTCGGTCTCCCCAGATGGCAACCCTGAAGGAGCGTTTTGGAATTGAAGGATATGTGATCTCAGCTGTCCATCTGATCAAAGGGATAGGGCTTCTGGCAGGACTGGAGGTTCTTCAGGTTCCGGGCATTACTGGCTACTTTGATACCAACTATCAGGGGAAGGGGGAATATGGCGTTGGGGGGCTGCGGCATCGAGATTTTGTTTATATCCATGTAGAGGCTCCTGATGAGGCAGGCCATATGGGAGATCTGCGTTTAAAGATCGAAGCCATCGAGGCTTTTGATGAGAAGGTCGTGGGAACCCTTTTGAAAAGGATGAACGAATTTGAAGGGATGAGGATCATGGTTCTCCCTGATCATCCGACGCCACTGAGTGTGAGAACCCATACCTCGGATCCTGTTCCGTTTGTAATCTATTCGAGCGATGAAAGGGGTAAACCGAATCCTTTGGCAACGTTTGATGAGGTCTTTGCAAAAGAGACCGGCCTCTTCATTGAGAAGGGGTTTGAATTGATCGAGACGTTTTTGGCTACTTGAGACTGCTCATGAGAGCAAGGGGTAAGGATGGGCAATAAAAGGACGAAGTTTATCTTTATGACAGGGGGAGTTCTCTCTTCTCTTGGAAAGGGATTGGCCTGTTCCTCCATCGGGGCCCTGCTCGAGGCACGAGGGCTAAAAGTCACGTTCATCAAGTTTGATCCCTATATCAATGTTGATCCAGGAACGATGAACCCTTTTCAACATGGAGAGGTCTATGTGACCGATGACGGAGCAGAGGCGGATCTCGACTTGGGGCACTACGAACGATATACCAGTGTAAAGACCTCAAAGAAAAACAATTACACCACCGGACAGATCTACGATTCTGTCATCACCAAAGAACGGAAAGGGGAATATCTGGGGGCCACCGTTCAGGTGATTCCCCACATTACGGATGAGATTAAATCGAAGATCTTTGATCTGGCCCAGGATGTGGATATCGTGATCGTGGAGGTAGGGGGGACGGTAGGAGATATTGAGAGCCTTCCATTTCTGGAAGCCATCCGTCAGATCCGGGGGGATGTGGGTCGGGAGAATACACTCTATCTGCACCTGACGCTCGTGCCCTTTATTCAAACGGCTGGTGAGCTGAAGACCAAACCCACTCAGCATAGCGTGAAAGAACTTCGGGAGATCGGAATTCAACCAGATATCCTTCTTTGCCGAACCGACCGGATGCTTTCCCCCAACATCAAGGCCAAGATTGCTCTGTTCTGTGATGTGGATAAGGATGCCGTAATCACAGCCAAGAATGTGGAGACCATCTACGAAGTCCCTATTGCCTTCCATGAAGAGGGTTTAGATGAGAAGGTCGTTGAGAAATTAAATATCTGGACCGGACGCCCCCATCTTAAGGCCTGGGAGCACATTGTTAAAAGGGTTAAGCAGCCCCGTTATGAAACGACGATTGCCATCGTGGGTAAATATGTCAGTTTAGTTGAGTCCTATAAGAGCCTGACCGAAGCCCTGACCCACGGAGGCATTGCTAATGATTCGAAGGTTGATCTCAAATATATTGATTCCGAGCAGATAGAAAAGGAAGGCCCAGACCCTTATTTGAAGGGTGTCGATGGCATTCTTGTGCCCGGAGGGTTCGGGACAAGGGGCATCGAGGGCAAGATCCGGGCGATCCAGTTTGCAAGAGAGAAACATATTCCTTTCTTTGGAATCTGTTTGGGCATGCAATGCGCAGTGATTGAAATCGCGAGGCACTGCGCAGGTCTAAAGGGGGCCAATAGCACAGAGTTCAATCCCCATACCCGGCACCCGGTCATCTATCTCCTCGAAGAATGGACCGATCAAAACCAGATTGTACAGAAAAGGGACGCCCATACTTCAAAAGGGGGGACGATGCGATTGGGGGCTTATCCCTGCCGGCTCGAAGAAGGGACCTTGGCTCTGGCAGCCTATGGCAAGCGAATGATCTCTGAGCGTCATCGTCACCGGTATGAATTTAATAATGCTTATATAAAAGAGTTAAGGAAGGCAGGATTGAAATTGAGCGGAATTTCGCCGGATAAAGATCTGGTGGAAATTATCGAGTTAAAAGGGCACCCCTGGTTTTTAGGCTGTCAGTTCCATCCGGAGTTCAAATCAAAACCGACGGATCCCCATCCACTCTTCAGGGAGTTCATCCGAGCCGCTTTGAATAAGGGATCAAGGGGAAAGGATAAAAGGAGAAACGGGGTCCGAAGGACGAGAGGAGATGAGAGGACGTGGAGTTCAACGTCATTGAAGAGGCAAGACGGGTACTGAGGATAGAGGCACAATCCATTCTTGACCTTATCGAAAGGATTGATGACAGATTTTCTCGAGCAGTAGAAATCCTCTTCCATTGCAAAGGTAGGGTTGTTCTCATGGGGATGGGAAAATCTGGATTGGTGGGAAGAAAGATCGCCTCAACCTTTGCCAGTACCGGGACTCCCTCCTTCTTTCTCCATCCCGCAGAAGGTCTGAATGGGGATTTCGGGATGTTAGCCAAGGAGGATGTGGTTATCGGCATTTCGAACAGCGGAGAGACCCGGGAACTTCTGGAAGTTCTTCCTCTCATTAAACGCTACGGTAACCCATTGATTGCGCTCACCGGAAACCAGCGATCCACACTTGCCAAGGCCGGAGATATTACACTGGACATTCAGGTCAAAGAAGAGGCCTGTCCATTAGGGCTGGCCCCAACTGCCAGCACCACGGCGACCCTTGCGATCGGGGATGCCCTGGCAGTGGCGGTGATGATGAAGAGGGGATTTAAGAAAGAAGATTTTGCCCTTCTCCATCCCGGTGGCGCATTGGGGAAAAAGCTCCTCATGCGAGTGGAAGAATTGATGCATTCGGGAGAAGCCTTTCCAAAGGTTTTTGAGAAGACTTTGATGAAAGAGGTAATCTTCGAGATCACATCGAAGCGGCTGGGTGTGACCGGTGTTTTCAATGAGGGAGGAGGGTTGGTGGGCGTGATCACGGATGGAGATCTGAGACGGGCGCTGGAGAAATATTCAGACCTTCTCCAGAGAACCGCTTCAGAGGTGATGACCAGAAACCCGAAGTGGATTGAGAGAGATGCCCTTGCAGCCAAGGCGGTACAGAAGATGGAGGAGTACTCGATCACCTCTCTTTTTGTCTTAGATAAGGCCGGAGACAGGGTTCCGGTCGGGATCATTCATCTCCATGACCTCTTAAAGGCAGGAGTGGTTTAAGGACAGTTTGAAGCAGAGAGTTCGGAGAAAAAGATAATGGATGTCGAACTCTAAATTCCGAACACCAGACTTTGAACTTTGATTATGGCGATGACATTGAAAAAGACGAAGATTGGCATCATGCTTTCGATTCTTTTGATTGGAGGGATAGCTCTGGTCAGCCTCTGGGTAAATCTCCTTGAGAGAGATAAGGCATTGCAGGAGGCTGAAAAGATTCCTCCCATTTCGACCGAGGGGGCTGACCACCGATTGGAGAAGATCCGCCTGGTCGAGGAGAAGCAAGGTCAAAAGAGTTGGGAGTTAGAGGCAAAAGCCATTCACCACTACCAGAGTGAAAATGTTCTCATGTTAGAGGATGTGAAGGTCATCTATTATGCGAAGGATGGAAGAACCCTCACCCTCTCTGGAAATCAGGGTAAGGTGCATCAGACTTCAAAAGATATGGAACTGAGTGGGAATGTTATTCTGACCTCTACGGATGGATACCGATTGAAGACGCAATCCATATCCTACCGACATGGAAGCAAGCAGGCGAAAACTCCGGATCCAGTGGAATTCGAGGGAGAACAGATTCTTTTAACGGGTAAAGGGATGCTGATTGATCTGGAGGCAAAGACATTTAAGGTCTTCAGCCAGGCCAGAACGCAATGGAAGGGAGGCAGGAAGGGATGAGACCATCAGGTTGGAAGGGATTCATCATCGTTCTTATGATTCCTATCCTCTTGATCGCCCGTGGAGAAGCCCAGGAAAAGAAGGGTGGGGCTTCCAAGGGGTTTGGGTTTACGGGGTCTCGTTCTCCTATTGAGATTACGTCCGATTCGGTCGAGGGGGATCAAAAACAGAATCGGGTTACCTTTAAGGGAAATGTTATAGCAAAACAGGAAGAGGCGACTCTCTACGCCAATACCATCGTTGTCTATTACGACTCGGAAATGAAGAAGATCAAAGAGATCATTGCTATTGGGAACGTAAGAATCGTTCACCTCGAACGCCGCGCAAGCGGGCAGAAGGCAACCTTCTGTCAGAATGAGAATAAGGTTGTTTTAGAAGGAGAGGCAGTGGTTCGAGAGGGAGATAATGTTGTGCGCGGAGAGCGGGTCGTCTACCTGGTTGATGAAGAGAGAAGCTATGTCGAAGGCGGAAAGGGAGGACGGGTCAGTACCACCATTACTCCTTCTACAAGGGAGGAGAGAAAGAAATGATACGAACGCATTATATCTTTTGTAGGGCAACCCTTCAGGGTTGCTTTAAGCAAGGCTAATGCCTTGCGCTACATGTAAAACGATTTAATGCGTTTGTATGAGTTCGCTCAACTTGCAGGATCCTTTAGTCGTCTAAGGGTTACAGACAACATGATCCAAGACAATGCGACGATGAGACGACAAGACTAAAAAAAACGGTGAGCCAAAACATGTCTCATCTCCGATGTGAACAGCTTACGAAGTCCTTCCATCGCCGAAAGGTGGTTGACCGAGTCAGTGTCGAGATCGAAGGAGGCGAGGTGGTCGGACTGTTAGGTCCCAATGGAGCGGGCAAGACCACCATCTTCTATATGATCGTTGGACTGCTTCAGCCCAATGCAGGCCAGATCGTTCTTAACGGCGAGGTGATCACTTCCCTTCCCATGTATTTAAGGGCGAGAAAGGGAATTGGCTACCTTCCACAGGAGCCATCCGTTTTCAGGAAGTTGACCGTGGAAGAAAACTTGATGGCGATCCTCGAAACCCTTCCCATCTCCCGGGAAGAGAGACTGGAGAGGCTGGAGATTCTTCTGAATGAGTTGGGACTCTCTGCCCTCCGGAGACAGAAGGCTTACAGCCTTTCAGGGGGGGAGCGAAGGAGGGTGGAGATCACCCGGGCTCTGGTGTTATCTCCTTCTTTCATCTTACTCGATGAACCCTTTGCAGGGATTGATCCCATTGCTGTTCTGGATATTCAGGGCATAGTCCGTCAATTGAAATCGAAGGGTATTGGAATTATAATTACGGATCATAATGTTCGGGAAACATTGGGAGTTTGCGATCGTGCGTATATCCTGAACGAAGGCAATTTGTTAGAGTCCGGAACGCCGGAGGAGATTGCCCGAAGCCCAAAGGCCAAAAAAATCTATCTGGGAGATGGATTCCGTTTGGATGAGAAGCCCCGGAGTAAAAAAGAGGAGGTAAAAGGGGAAGGGAAGAAAAGCCCGGGCCCTTTATTTGATTGAGATGGCATTAGAACTAAAGCAGGCCCCCAAGCTCGTCCAACAACTGGTGATCACCCCTCAGCTTCAGCAGGCCATCAAGCTGCTTCAACTGACGCGGCTGGAACTGGTAGAGATGATCGAACAGGAGATGAAGGAGAATCCACTTCTCGAAGAACTGGAGAATGGAAAAGAATCGGGCGATGAAGAGGAACGGATCATTGAAGAGAAGACGGAAGAGCCGATTGTAAGCGAGGATTCAACCACCGAAGTCAAAGGAGAAGGAGAGGGGGCCTCCGATTTCGATTGGGAGAATTATCTTGAAAATTATAACCTCACTGCCCCCACCCGGCAGATCGAACAGGATGGAGATGAACGTCCCTCGTTTGAACATTTCCTCACCAAGACAGCCACCCTTTTCGACCATCTCCGCTGGCAACTCCAGCTTTCGAATTTAAACGAAGAGGAGCAGCGCGCAGGAACATGGATCATCGGAAACTTAGATGAGGATGGGTATCTCAAAGTCTCCGTGGAGGAGGTGAGTGCCGAGGTGAACCTTCCGACTGAGACCGTGGAGAAAGTTCTGCGAACGATTCAGCAGTTCGATCCAGCCGGTGTGGCGGCAAGAGATCTGAGAGAGTGTCTGCTCATCCAGCTCAAACAGTTATCTCCTCGCGATCCCATTGCGGAGAGGATTGTTCAGGAATACCTTTCCCTATTAAAAAACCGGAACTATCCAGCCATCGCCAAGCGATTGGGTGTGTCCATCGAGAGGGTCAACCGAGCCGCCGCAGTGATTTCGAGATTGGAACCCAAGCCCGGACGGGCCTACGGAGGCGATGTTCCGCAGGAGATCGTGCCTGATGTTTATGTTTATAAGGTAGAAGGGGAGTATGTGGTTTCTCTTAACGACGACGGGTTTCCCCGATTACGAGTCAATCCCTATTACCGCCGAATTCTCACCGAGGGGCGTCAGGGTCAGTCGGAGGATCGTAAATATATTCAGGAGAAACTTCGATCTGCCCTCTGGTTGATACGGAGCATTGATCAGCGGCAGAGAACCATCTACAAGGTGGCCAAAAGCATTGTCCGGTTTCAAAAGGACTTTCTGGATCAGGGAGTTCAATATCTCAAACCCCTGGTGCTTCGGGATGTTGCAGAGGATATCCAGATGCATGAGTCCACCATCAGCCGGGTGACCAATAATAAATACATGCATACCCCTCAGGGCATCTTTGAGTTGAAGTATTTCTTCAATGTCGGCATTCAAGCTGTTCAGGGAGAAGCCATGGCTTCTGAAAGCGTGAAGAATTTGCTAAGAGAGATCATCAGCCAGGAGAACCCAAAGAAACCCTACAGTGATCAGAAGTTGGCCCAGATGCTGAAAGAGAGAAATATCCATATTGCCCGGAGGACCATTTCGAAATACCGGGAGATGATGAAGATCCTGTCCTCGAGTGAGCGAAGGAAGGTCGTCTGAGGAGAGATAGACGATAGACGGATTATTATAACGTCGCCTTCCCCCCTTAAGGAAATTGTGTCACAAGGGCAGAAGGAGGGGGAGTTATAAGGTTGGTCGATACAATGGATGGAAGAGATATTGAACGATGAAGGAGGCTGTAGATGCAGATTGCTGTTACATTTCGACATATGGAAGCCAATGAAGGGATCAAGGAGTATGTGAAGGAAAAAGTCCAGAGATTGAAGAAATTTATTGGAAACCCGAGGGAGGCTCACGTTGTCCTCTCCGTTGAGAAATTTCGTTATTCGGCCGAATTGACGATCATCCGGGATGGGGTGACCCTCAATAGCGAAGGAAGAGATCGCGATCTTTATGCGGCCGTTGATCAAATGGCTGATAAGATGGATCGGCAGATTCGGGAGCGAAGGGATAAGGTGAAACGAAAAAGAGGAACCCCCCGTCCAGTGAAACTCGGGATGAGCGAAAAAGAAGAGGTCATGAAGAAGGGTGAAGGAGCCCCAATGGCCTCGCTCATTCGTCACAGAAATGTTCCTGCCAAACCGATGTCACTTGAAGAAGCGATGGCCCAGTTGAAACTTTCAGGGGAAAACGCTCTTTTCTTTATCAATTCTCAATCCGCGGAGATGAATGCACTTCATCGAACCGATGGAGGCTATGAGTGGATTGAACCTGCACACGAATAAAAAGGGGCCGATCCTGTTAGGCCTTTCGGAAGGGGATAGAATCCCTAAGAGATTTTCCCGATCCTCCTCCCTTTAGAAACTGTGTCACCATTGTCGCAGAGGGTGAGAGGCGATCAGGTTCTAAAGATTCAGAATGCGGGTCTTTTAGACTATGGGAAACGGTTGTTCGAATAGCGTCCAATGTTGTTATAGGACTGGAACGCGAGAATTTAAACGATTCAAAGGATCCGCTCTCAATCTTTTCCACCTGACTGCCTTTCCCCTCCTGAAAAGGTCGTTTTTTTTAAATTACGACACAGTCTCTTACCAAGGGGACGGAGCATCGATCCAACGGATGGGATAGAAGGATGAGATGAAACTACTGGATTATTTAAGAGAAGAATGGGTTGTTTCTGAGCTGAAGGGAAGTGATAAGGTCTCGATCCTAAACGAATTATCGGAAGTTCTCGCGAAACCCTGCGGGGCTACCTCCCCCAGGGAACTTGTCGAAGTTTTGCTTGAGAGAGAAAAGTTGGAATCTACTGGAATCGGAGACGGGGTTGCGATTCCCCATGGTCGGTTAAAAAGATTGAAGCAATTCTTCATCTCCTTTGGCCGTTCAAGCCGGGGGGTGAATTTTGATTCCATTGACCAGAAGCCCTGTCAGATCTTCTTCATGGTCATGGCTCCCGAGAATTCGGCAGTGGAAAATCTTAACCTCTTAGGCCGGATTGCCAAACTTCTGAAGGATTCGTCTTTCAAAAAGCGCTTGCTTGGGGCCAAGACTCAACGAGAGATCTTTCAGATTATCTCAGAGGAAGATGAGAAATATTAAGAAGAACCGATCACCTGATCCCACATTTCAATCATCAGGCCACTGCTGGTTTCGGAGGTTGATGATTGGTTATGGGTGATCCCTGTTGCAAGGGGTCACTCATTGATTACGCTTATCATTGGCATATCGGTATGGGAAGCCTATTGGTTCAAGATCTCGAGAAGGATAGAGAGTTTCACCTGGGCCTGACCCTGATCGCAGGTCGGAAGGGGTTGAAAAAGCGGATTACCCATCCCCAGGTTCAAAAGATGGGATTGGCCCTTACGGGCTTTACCCGGTACATTAACCCCGAACGCTTGCAGGTCCTTGGCAACACGGAGGCAGCCTATTTTCAAACCCTTGTCCCCGAACTTCAGGAGAAAGTCATCCAACAGATCTGCAGCCTGGATCTCTCCTGTCTGGTGGTGACACGAAACCTTGATATTCCAGAGGCTCTTCTCCGAGAAGCCGATGCCAAGGGGATACCGCTCTTCCGAACAGCCCTTAGCTCCACCGATTTCATAGAGCGGATCACCAAATACCTTGAGGAGAAATTGGCCTTAACCCAGAGCCTTCACGGAGTGCTGATAGATGTTTTTGGGGTCGGTGTCCTCCTGCTCGGCAAAAGTGGGATCGGGAAGAGCGAATGTGCCCTGGATCTTATCCTCAGGGGCCATCGGCTGGTAGCAGATGATATGGTCTATATTCAGAAACGATCTCCCAATGTTCTCATTGGAAGTGGATTCGAGGTGATCCAGCACCACATGGAGATCCGGGGACTTGGGATTATTAATGTCCGGAGCCTTTTCGGCGTTGAAGCCATCCGGGATCAGAAAAAGATTGAACTGGTTCTGGAACTGGTGGAATGGGATACGCATCAGGAGTATGACCGCCTCGGATTTGAAGAGGAGAAATACGAAGTTTTGGGAGTTGAGCTTCCCATGTTGAGAATACCCGTCACCCCTGCCCGGAATTTGACGACGATCATCGAAGTGGCTGCGCGCAATCATCTGCTGAAGGTGATGGGATTTGATTCAGCGCTCGAATTTGAGAGAAAGCTCCTTCGAAGGATGGAGGAGAAGGGAGAACATCAAGTTGAAGTTGAGGGCGAAGTTGAGTGAAAAACCTCCGAGTCATTCTCATCAGCGGTCTTTCAGGATCAGGAAAAACGACAGCCATTAAGGCGTTAGAGGATATCGGTTTCTATTGCGTTGACAACCTTCCCATCCTTCTGTTGCCAAAATTCCTCGAACTTTGTGAACAGTCCGGCGGAAAGATTTCAAGGGTGGCTGTGGTCGAAGATATACGGGAGACAGACACCCGTCCCACCTCCGGCCGGGAGGTGACGGATCCCTTTGAGGAGTCCAGGAGGATTATCGAAGGCCTTCGGGAAGAAGGATACCCGATCGAAATTCTCTTTCTCGATTCGTCCGATCCAATCCTGATGAGGCGCTTCAGCGAGACACGGCGTCAGCATCCCCTTGCATTAGGAGGGTCGATCCTTGAAGGAATCCAAGTCGAGAGGAAGCAACTGGCTGGAATACGGGATATGGCCAACCAGGTGATTGATACTTCCCAATTTAACGTCCATGAATTGAAGGAAAAGATCCAGCAGTATGTCCAGGAAGGAGCACGGAGAGGACACCTAACCGTAACCCTTCTCTCTTTCGGATACAGTTACGGAGTCCCCTATGAAGCGGATCTACTCTTTGATGTTCGTTTTCTTCCCAATCCTTACTTTGTAGAAGAACTGAAGCGGTTGAGGGGCAACCATCCAGAGGTAGCGGAGTATCTCTTACAGTGGGAGGAGACCAAGGAGTTTTTGAAGAAGGCCCAGGAATTTATTGGCTTTCTTCTCCCCTTCTACCTCCGGGAGAGAAGAACCCATCTCACCATTGGAGTGGGATGTACTGGCGGAAGGCATCGGTCAATTGTCATCGTCAACCAGTTAGCCGAGATGCTTCGAGATGAGATGGCGAAGCAGGGCATCTTTTTGTCCGTGCGTCACCGGGACGCAGAGAGAGGGTGAGTGAGATGGTAGGCGTTATCGTGGTTACACATTGCCGTCTGGGGGAAGAATTGATCGCTGCCGCTCAATTGGTCGTGGGAGAGGAGTTGAAACAGTTTCAGTCTGTTTCCATTGATCCGAAGGAAGGTTCAGAGGAAATCCGGGAAAAGATCATTGCTGCCATACGGAAGGTGGAAGGAGGGCAGGGGATATTGATCCTGACGGACATGTATGGAGGAACCCCCTCCAACATCAGCCTCTCTTTCCTCGAAGAGAAGAAGATCGAGGTGATCACTGGCGTCAATCTGCCGATGTTACTGAAACTGGCCACCTACCAGGATCACATGGATCTTGAGTCGCTTGCCGCTTTTATCACCGATTATGGACAGAGAAATATCAACCTGGCAAGTCAGGTCCTTAAAAAACGGGTGGAGAAGAAGTAGAAAACGGTTTGAGCCCCTTCCCTTCGTGAAGAATAGACATTGGGACGGATGCATCAAACAGGGCTATGGAAATTCAGACCTTTGTTATTAAGAATAAATTGGGACTTCATGCAAGGGCGGCGGCCTTGGTGGTGAAGACAGCCAACCGATTTATCTCCGAAATCGTCATTGAGAAAGATGGATTGGAAGTGAATGGAAAATCCATCATGGGGATTTTGATGTTGGCTGCCACCAAGGGAACGAAGATCACGCTCAAGGCCGAGGGAAAAGACGCAGGGCTTGCGATTCAAACCTTGGGCAAATTGATTGAAAATAAGTTCGGTGAGGAGTGAGGATGGCTGTTCAACAACAGATCAATAAAGTCATCCATGGGATCGGTGCTTCTCCGGGCATCGTCACCGGAAGGGCCTATCTGGTTGAACGCTATAAAGTCCGTCTGCCCCAGAAACGGATTGCTCCCTCTCAGGTGGATGAAGAGGTGGCACGGTTCTATCGGGCGATTGAAGAAGCCAGAAACCAATTGAAGGAAGTCAAGGAGCAGATCCTCGATCCGGAGGTGAGGCAGCATGCTTTTATCCTCGATGTCCATCTGATGATCCTGGATGATCAGATGTTGATCCAGAACACCGTAGACCATATCCGGAAACGAAAGGTCAATTCGGAGTGGGCCCTGGACCTCACCCTTGAAAAGCTCGATTCGGCCTTCAAGGCGATCGAGGACGAATATTTGCGCGAGCGGCGAAGCGACCTTCACTATGTGTCAGCAAGGATCTTCCGGAACCTGATGGGACGGAAGCATGACGATATTACCAAGATCAAGGGCAAGGTGATTGTGGTCGCTCATGATCTTTCTCCTGCGGATACGCTTCAAATGCAACTGAATCAGGTTGCCGGGTTTATCACGGATATCGGGGGCAGGGTTTCCCATACCGCTATCCTGGCCCGGTCCTTGGGCATCCCCGCCGTGGTCGGTTTGGAGGTTGCCACCTCCCTGATTAACGGAGGCGATCTTTTAATCATCGATGGAGAAACAGGGGAGGTGGTGATCAATCCAACAGAGGTGGTCTCTGAATCCTTTTTAGAGAAAAGGAGGCGGATCAAATTACTCGAACGGGAGGTTTTGAAATATGCCTCCTTACCGGCTGAGACGAAGGATGGGGTACGAGTTCGTCTTCAGGCCAATATCGAGATGATAGAAGAGATTCCCTCTGCGAAGAACCATGGGGCCGAAGGGGTGGGGCTCTACCGGACGGAAATTCTCTATCTCAACCGGAAGAATCTTCCCACCGAAGAGGAGCACTATCAAACCTATCGAAAACTGGCAGAGAATATTTTCCCCGATACCGCCACGATCCGCACGTTGGATATCGGGGGCGATAAGTTTCTTTCGGGTTATTCAAAGAATAATGAGATGAATCCTGCGATGGGGTTAAGAGCGATCCGATTCAGCATTAAAGAAACCGATATCTTCAAGGCCCAGTTGAGGGGGATCCTTCGCGCCAGTGCGTACGGAAGGCTGAGGATCCTCTTTCCGATGATCTCGGGCATCGAAGAGATCCGTAGAGCCAAAGCATTGCTGGAGGAGGCCAAGAAGGGTTTGATGAGGGCCAGGATCCCCTTTGATCGGGGATTGAAAATTGGTGCGATGATCGAAATTCCCTCAGCCTCGGTGACAGCCGACCTGTTAGCCCGTGAGGTGGATTTCTTTAGCATCGGGACGAACGATCTCATCCAGTACGCCCTGGCGGTCGACCGGATCAATGAACACGTCTCCTATCTCTACGAGCCCCTTCACCCCGCGATTTTGAGAATTGTCCGGAGCGTGGTTCATTCTGCTCGCCATGCCGACCTTCCAGTGGCCATTTGTGGAGAGATGGCTTCAGAGCCTGCTTATGTGTTAGTCTTGTTAGGTCTAGGGCTGCAGGAGTTCAGTATGAATCCCATCGCCATTCCGAAGGTCAAGCGGATCCTTCGTATGGTGAGGGTGGAAGAGATCCGAGTCATGGTGGAGAAACTGTTCCAGTTTTCCACCGTGACCGAGATTAAGCGATATGTCCGAAAATGGATGCATGAAAAATTTCCAGAGGATTTTGGTAAAACGATCACCGAAGAGTTGAAGGCATAGGTTTAACCTGGTGTGGCAGGGAGCCAGATCCCGGCCTGCCGAGGGAAAATTCGAAATCCAAATATCGAAATCCGAAACAAATTCGAATTTTCAAAACTCAAATTATTTAATTTATCTTGTTTCGAACATTTGAAATTTGATCATTTGGTATTGTTTAGAAATTCGGATTTCGTGCTTCGAATTTACACCTTGATTAATCACTAAATTTTGTTGGAATATTGCACACAATTCCATTTATGAGAAAATAAAGGAGGAAATAGAATATGTCCATGACCGATTTTTTATTTACATCTGAATCTGTGACCGAGGGGCATCCGGATAAGGTGGCGGATCAGATCTCAGATGCCATTCTGGATGCAATCATTGCCGAGGATCCTCAGGCACGGGTGGCCTGCGAGACCATGGTGACCACAGGAATGGCCATCGTCGCGGGTGAAATCACAACGTCCTGCTATGTCCATATCCCTGCCATCGTTCGAGAGACCATCAAGGAGATCGGTTACAATGATTCTGCCATGGGGTTTGATTGGGAGACCTGCGCGGTCATCACCTCGATTGATGAACAGTCTCCTGACATCAGCATTGGCGTTCAAGAGACTAAGGAGCATGAGCAGGGGGCAGGGGATCAGGGGTTGATGTTCGGTTATGCCTGTAACGAAACTCCGGAATTGATGCCCATGCCCATCGTCTATGCCCACCGGCTCACCCGGCGGTTAGCAGAGGTCAGAAAGAAAAACATTCTCGATTTTTTAAGACCGGATGGCAAGTCTCAAGTCACCATTCAGTACATCAATAATAAGCCGGTCCGTGTGGATTCGGTCGTGATTGCGGCTCAACACTCAGACAGAGTGGCTTACGAAACGCTTAAGGAGGGGATTCTCGAAGAAGTGGTCTTCAAAACCATTCCTCCCGAACTGAGAGATAAAAACACAAAGTACTATGTGAATACGACTGGACGATTTGTCCATGGTGGCCCCAAGGCGGACTGTGGGTTAACCGGCAGAAAGATCATTGTTGACACGTATGGCGGCGTTGGAAGCCATGGAGGGGGGTGTTTCTCAGGAAAGGATCCCTCGAAGATGGACCGGGGGGCGTCTTATATGGCCAGACATGTAGCAAAGAATATCGTTGCTGCAGGGTTGGCTGAAAAATGCGAAGTTCAGATTGCCTATACGATCGGAAGGGCTGCTCCTGTGTCGTTTATGATTGATACTTCAGGCACCTATAAGATTCCACCGGATGAGATTGCCAAGATCGCCTTGGAGCACTTTGACCTGAAACCTAAATCCATCATCCAGTATCTTGATCTTCTCAAGCCGATTTATAAAAAGACGGCTTGTTATGGCCATTTTGGCCGGAACGAACCCGGATTCACCTGGGAGAAGACCCACCGGGCAGAGGAGTTGCGAAAGGCGGCGAAACTCTAAAGAAATGATGATCGGGAGAAGGGAAGTTGATAGGGAAAGATGGAAATAATCCCAAATTGCCAATTCCAGATCCCCAATCAGTTCCAATTATCAAACCCCTGACGAAGTTGTTTTGATCAATGATAATTTGGATATTTGAATTTATTTGGAGTCTGAAAGTTGGGGGGTGGGATTTCAGTGGCGAAATCAATTCAAATTCAGAGGTCGATGAAACATGTATTATGACATCAAAGACATCTCATTGGCAGAGAAGGGCAGGCTCCGGATGGAGTGGGCGGAGATGGCCATGCCTGTGTTGAAGCTGATCCGGGACCGGTTTGAAAAGGAGAAGCCCCTTCAGGGCATACGACTCTCGGCTTGTCTCCATGTGACGACCGAAACAGCCGCTCTCGTGAGGACGTTGTTAGCTGGCGGAGCAGAGGTGGCCCTCTGTGCTTCAAATCCTTTGAGCACGCAGGATGATGTGGCTGCCTACCTGGTCAAAGAGCTGAAGGTTCCGGTCTTTGCAATCAAAGGGGAGAATAGTGAAACCTATTATGCCCATATCCGAGAGGCCCTGGCCTTCTTTCCAAATATCACGATGGATGACGGAGCCGATCTCGTCTCCTCCTTTCATTTCATCGCCCTCGAAAAATGGGAGGAGCTCATCCCTTCTTTGAGGGGATGGGCCAAAGACCTTTCGGCGACCAGAAGGGAAGAGATGCTTAAGGGGTTAATCGGCGGAACCGAGGAGACGACCACCGGGGTGATCCGGCTCCGTAGCATGGAACGAAACGGGGTATTGCGATTTCCCGTGATTGCCGTCAACGATGCCGAGACAAAACACTTTTTCGACAACCGATATGGAACCGGACAGTCCACCATAGATGGGATCCTCCGTGCGACCAACCGGCTGATGGCCGGGTCCAGTTTTGTGGTCTCGGGTTATGGATGGTGCGGAAAAGGATTAGCCATGCGGGCCAAGGGCATGGGAGCCAATGTGATCGTTACTGAGGTCAATCCCCTTCGAGCCCTGGAGGCCGTGATGGATGGCTATCGCGTCATGGCAATGGGTGAAGCCGCTGCAATAGGGGATGTTTTCTGCACCGTCTCCGGAAATGTGGGGGTGATCCGAAAAGAACATTTTCTGAAGATGAAGGACGGAGCGATTGTCGCCAATTCGGGGCACTTCAATGTGGAGCTTGATCTGGGAGGTTTGGAAGAGGTCACTACATCCAGAAAGATGATCCGTGACTTTGTCGAAGAGTTTCTCATCAACAACGGCAGGAGAATCTATGTCCTCGGAGAAGGAAGGCTGATCAATCTCGCTTCTGCCGAAGGCCATCCCTCGAGCGTCATGGATATGAGTTTTGCCAATCAGGCGCTTTCTGCCGAATATCTGGTCAAACATCATCACCGTCTGGAGCGAAAGGTCTACCCGGTTCCAGAAGCGATTGATCAGGAGATCGCCCGCATCAAACTCCATTCCATGGGGATTGAAATTGATCAACTGACCGAGGAACAGGCACGCTATCTAAGCTCTTGGGAACAGGGCACATAGGTCAACGAGCTGTTCTCAAAACGGGCATAGGCAGCCCCTGCTTTTCAGAACATCGGATAGCGGTTGATGAGACTGCAAAGTCGAATAAAGAGCCTCCTTTTTAGGGGTGTTCATGGATGTTCATGGGGCTGAAACAGGAGAAGGTTGGTAGCAAACCGTTTTCAAAGAGATTGCCCATGCCCTTTTATAGTGAAATTTTATGAAGCCCATAGGTCAAATTCAAAAAGGAGGGAAATGGTTTTTACTCATTCTTATCGTCCTCGTGGTGGGGTTTGCCCTTTATCGAGGATGGGCACTGAACCAGAAAAAGGCAACACCCCAGAGAACGAAACGGGCTGAGGTTCCGGTCCAGATCAGTCCGGTCATTTCTAAGCCTCTGATTTACTCCATCTCATTGACCGGAGATATTGCCCCACTGATGCAGGTTGACCTTTTTCCAAAAGTCTCCGGATATCTTGAACGTCTCTATGTCAATCTTGGAGATTCGGTCAGACAGGGGCAGACCGTTGCCCAGATTGACCGTACCGATTACCTCCAGAAGGTGAAAGAAGCTGAGGCACGGGTTGCCCAGGCCAGAGCCCATCTTACAGAGCTTGAAACCGGAGCACGGGCAGAGGAACTGCGGCAGGTGGAGGAGGCTGTCCGGAGTGCCCAATCCCGGTATGAGAATGCAAGGCTGCACAGGGAACGGATGGAGGCGCTCTATAAGCGACAGGTCATCTCCAAGAAGGAGTGGGATATTGCTGAGATGGAATTTACGGTTGCCGAAGCCCAGTTAGCCTCAAGCCGTGAAAACCTGAAACTGCTCAGGCAGGGGGCCAGACAAGAAGTGAGGGAAGCCAGTCAAGCGAGATTGAAAGAGACCGAGGCCATTCTTGCCCAGGAGCGGATTCGCCTTCAGCACACACAGATCGTCGCTCCCTTTTCAGGGGAGATCAGCCGAAAGTATGTGGATAGCGGAGCGCTGGTCTCGCCTTCCACACCGGTTGTGAACCTTGTCCATACAGAGACCTTAAAGGTCGCAGCTTATGTTCTGGAAAAGGATATACCTCTCCTTAAGACAGGAATGAAGGCCAGGGTGCGAACCGAATCCTTTCCGGGTCGGGTCTTTGAGGGCAAAGTCGCACGAATCAGCAGCGCCCTCGATCCTGCTACCCGAACCCTTCAGGCTGAAATCGAGGTGGCCAATTCCGCACGACTGCTCAAGCCCAGTATGTTTGCACGGATCGAGGTCGTCCTCACTGAAAAACCCAAAGCCCTCCTTATTCCGAGATATGCGGTTGTTTTGGAAGGTGGAGAAAAGGCGATCTTCATCGTCCAGGGGAACCAGGCGATCCGAAAGCCGGTTGTTACGGGAATTGAGCAGGGTCAGTATGTGGAGATTCTTGAGGGGGTTTCTGAAGGAGACCAGGTAATTGTTAAGGGACAGGAGCTGGTCAGAGATCGGTCCGCGGTCAGGGTGATCGGCGGGAGTTAAGATTCCATGGATATGATCCGGGGTTCACTCAAAAATCCTGTGGCCCGGTTTATGGTGGCCATCGGGATTATCCTGTTAGGGATGATTGCCTTTTCCAATCTTGCCATTGATCTTTTTCCCGAAATTTCCTATCCCATCGTTTCGGTCATAACCGACTACCCAGGGGCAAGCCCGGAAGATGTCGAAATCAGCATCACCCGGCTCGTTGAGAAGAGGGTCAGTCGCATCCAGAATGTCCGGCATGTTTCCTCCCGCTCAAGAGAAGGGTCTTCGGTAGTCACTATTGAATTCTACTGGGGGACAGACCTCGACATTGCCGCCACGGATATCCAGCGAAACCTCAATGAGGTTTTAGATCTGCTTCCCGATGAAGCCAAACAACCGATCATCATCAAATTCGATCCTTCACAGATTTCGGTCATTGTTCTCTCCATCACCGGCCCCATGGAGTACTATGAGTTGCGGGAATTGAGTGAAGATTTTATTGCTCCGAGGCTCGAAAGCCTGAAGGGGGTTGCCTCAGCCAATGTCTTCGGAGGTCAGGTGCGAGAGGTTCAGGTGGAGGTGGAGCGATCGAAATTAGAGAGGCTCAATCTCCCACTGGATCGAGTGGTTCAAGCTGTAAGGTCCGGCTATATGGACCGGCCAGGCGGAAGCCTCAATACTGGAAAGAGGGAGTACAGCATTCGAACCCTTGGTCGCTCTGCGGAGATCAGGGATCTGGACGAGATTGTCGTCTCACATCAGAATGGGGTTCCAATCCGATTAAGGGACATCGCGAAGGTCAAGGAGGCATATGAGGATCTTAATGCCGAAGTTTTTGTCAATGGGATCAAGGGGATTGTTATTGGAGTCCAGAAACAGATCGGCGGTAATACGGTCTCAGTAGTGGATCAGGTTCTAAATGCCCTGCCACAGATTCAGAAAGAACTCCCCAAAGGAGTCCTGATCGAGGTCATCGCTGACCAGTCCACTTTTATTCGTAAATCCATCCGCAATCTCCAGAAGGAGGCGATGATGGGAGCCCTCCTGGCGGTGGCGGTTATTCTGATCTTTTTGAGAAATGTGACCAGCACGGTGATCATTGCCCACTCGATCCCCATCTCCATCATTGCCACCTTTGTTCTGCTCCATTTCGGTAAGTTCACGCTCAACATCATGACCCTGGGAGGACTGGCCCTGGGGGTAGGGAGACTGGTGGATGATGCCATCGTGGTTTTGGAAAATATCAACCGCCATCTCGAGTTGGGAGAATCGCCCGAAGAGGCTTCCTATAAAGGAGCCTCTGAGGTGAGCAAACCCGTAATTGCTGCGACGATTACCAGCATCATCGTCTTTTTACCGCTGGCTTTTGTTAAGGGGATTGCGGCGCTGCTCTTCGTTCAGATGGCTTATACCGTGGCCTTCTCTCTTCTTGCCTCCCTGTTCGACTCGTTGACCCTCATTCCCCTTCTGACGGCTAAGTTTCTGCGGCCCAGAAGAGAGGCCGAAAAACCTTCCTGGAGCCAGAGACTCCTGCTCAAAACCCAGCCTTTCTTTTCATGGCTCGATCAACATTATCAGAGGACGCTCACGTTTTCCTTGTCTCACCGCAGGCTGGTGGTTTCTGGGGTGGTGGTGGTTTTTGCAGGTTCTCTTATGCTGATCCCTCTCATTGGTACAGAGTTCTTTCCAACATCGGATGAAGGCCAGGTGAGGATGGCGATGAGGCTTGCGGTTGGTTCTTCTTTGGAAGAAACGAAGAAGGTGGCCCGAGAAGTCGAGGAGGTGGTCTTTGCTGAAGTTCCGGAATTAAAATCGCTCTGGTTAAGAGTTGGGACAGGGAGAGGCAGGGCTGTCATTTTTGGGGGTAGGTTTAGCGGGCCCCATACTGCAACCGCATCGCTCATGTTGGTGGATCAGGCGGATCGCAAAAGGTCCTCCGATACCATAGCGCAATCGCTTAGAGAAAAGGTGAGAGGTATACCAGGGGCAAGAATCTTTGTTTCTCCAGGCGGCATCATCTCGAGGGTCATCACCTTTGGTTCAGATGAACCGATCAGCGTGGAGATTCTTGGGTTCGATGTTGCCACTGGAAGCCGTCTGGCTAAGGAGGTCGAGGCCATCCTCAGAGGGGTTCGTGGTGTGACGGACATTCAGATCGGTCGCGAGGAGGGACTCCCTGAGTATCAGATCCATTTTAAACAAGACCGATTATCATCGCTGGGCCTCAACACAGCACGAGTTGCTGAGAACGTGAGAGGGGCGATTGAAGGCATCGAAGCCTCCATCTATGTGGATCCGAAGACTGGAAGGGAACGCCGGGTCAGGGTGAGGCTTCGTGAAGAAGACAGGAGTCAGCCAGAGGATCTGTATCGGCTTCCCCTTCCTGTAGGAGGCGGGAAAGTCGTTCCTCTGGAAAATGTTGCTGATGTGGTGAGGACCAGCGCTCCTGTGCAGTTGGAGAGGAAGTATCAGCAGCGGGTGGTCTTTGTTACGGCCAATACGAGTGGAAGAGACCTTGGTTCGATTGCCTCTGAGATTGAGGATAAGATTTCCAAGATGAAGATTCCTGAGGGGTTTTCAGTTCAACTGAAAGGAACCCGGGAGGAGCAGAAGGAGGCTTTTCAGACCCTCCTCTTTGCTTTGGCCTTAGCGATTGTTCTGGTCTATATGGTGTTAGCTTCTCAATTTGCCTCTTTGCTTCATCCCTTTCTCATCATGTTTTCAGTACCTCTCGGAGTCATTGGCGTGATCTGGGCGCTCTTTCTCACCGGAAATACGCTAAGTGTCATCTCCTTTATTGGAATTATCATGATGGTAGGTATTGTCGTGAGCAATGCGATCATCCTGATTGACTATATCAATCGTCTCCGGCAGGAGGAGGGGATCGAATTAAAAGAAGCCATTGTTCAGGGAGGAAGGGTGAGGCTCAGGCCGATCCTGATGACCTCTCTGACCACCGTTTTCGGCCTAACCCCCATGGCCCTTGGGTTTGGAGAGGGGGCAGAGACGAATGCCTCGATGGCCATTGCCGTGATCGGAGGCCTCGTCGTTTCCATGTTTCTCACGCTGGTCTTCATTCCGACACTCTACTTTATCGTGGAGAAGCGGAGGCTTAAAAAGACAGTTTGGAGTGATTAGCTCGAAAATAAGTCGTTGGTTAAGGTAAGGGTTAGGATGCCGGTTTCGTCTATAGATTATGGTAAAGGGTCTAAATCATTGGACCTTACCTTTACCCGTAGTCAAAACTGGCCTCTTAGCCTTGACCCTCACCCTGACTGAGACTGAAGGGCCATTTTCATGGTTCGAGAGCGCCCTCTGGGCATGGGGCATTGATTCGTAGTTCGGAGACAAAAACTCTGAACTCCAAACTTCCATATGATTTCACGCCGGAAAACCCGTCAGATCTGTATCGGTTCGGTTAAGGTTGGAGGAGATGCACCTGTTTCGGTTCAGTCCATGACTAAGACCGATACCCGGGATGTGAGACAAACCGTGTCTCAAATCCGGCGACTTGAAGAAGCGGGATGTGACCTCATCCGGGTCGCGGTTCTCGATGAAGAAGCGGCCAGAGCGATCCAGGAGATTAAAAAGAAGATTCACATTCCCCTGATTGCGGATATCCATTTTAATTACCGGCTGGCTCTGAAATCAATGGAGTGCGGGGCAGATGCTCTCCGGATTAATCCCGGAAATATCGGGGGAAGAGGGCGGTTGAAAGCGATCGTTCGCGAGGCAAAAAGGCGATTGATTCCGATCCGTATTGGAGTCAATGCAGGCTCGCTTGAGAAAGACCTTCTGAAACGTTTCAACGGACCGACCTCAGAGGCTATGGTGTTGAGTGGACTTCGAACCATTGAATACATGGAGGATCTCAATTTTGATCAAATCAAAGTTTCCCTGAAAGCATCCGATGTCCCAAGAACGATCGAAGCCTATCGTCTCTTTTCGCAGAGATCAGATTACCCCCTTCATCTTGGCATTACAGAAGCCGGGAAGGGTTCGGGAGCAGTGGTCAAGTCGGCTATTGGCATTGGCGTTCTTCTCAACGAAGGGATCGGTGATACCCTTCGAGTTTCCTTGACCGGAGATCCAGTTGAAGAAGTCCGGGTGGGCTTTGAGATTTTGCGGGCATTGAAGATTCGAAAGAAGGGGATAGAGATCATCTCCTGCCCGACCTGCGGTCGATGCGCTATTGATCTTGCCCGTCTTGTCAAGAAGGTGGAACAGGGGGTGAAAAAGGTTGATGTTCCCATGACCGTTGCTCTGATGGGATGTGTGGTCAATGGTCCGGGCGAGGCCAAGGAAGCGGACCTTGGGATTGCAGGAGGTCAAGGGGTTGGCCTCCTGTTCAAAAAGGGAAGGGTCATCAGGAAGGTCAGGGAATCTGAATTGGTATCCGTCCTGCTGAAAGAGATCCATGAAATGGCAGGCGATCAATGATGGACCAAGGACAACAGACGATAAGAAACATCCAGTTCATCGTTTAACGTTCATTATTGGCACGGAGTTTCTTCCAGACATCATAGATTCGGTGCAGGACCGTCAGGTGGGTCAGGATGGCGAGCGTCCAGAGGATCGGTTCCATCCAGTTGAAGAGCGTTCCAATGGAGAGCAAGATGATCCTCTCGGCCCGTTCCATTAATCCGACATGGCAGGATAACTGAAGGGATTCTGCTTTAGCGCGAACATAAGGGATCAGCGCTACTCCGATGGCCACCACAAAAGAGAGAATAACCAGTGAAGCGTTTCCCTTGTTAAGGTAAAAGATGGCAAGAGCCATCATCAGGAGCAAATCCGAATATCGGTCCATCACCGAGTCAAAAAAACTTCCAAACCTTGTCACCTTCCTTAAATTTCTGGCAATTACGCCGTCGAGTAGATCGAAAAGACCTGACAGAACGATCATCAGACCTGCCAAGATCCAGGTTCCTTGGATGATCACCCCTGCAGCCACCAGGGTGGAGAGAAAGCCGAGGAAGGTGAGGAGATTGGGATTGCCCTGCTCACCAAAGATTTTTCTAAAGGGGGGATAGAGATAAGAATCGAGCCGATGTCCGAGCTTATCGCTGAGCATAATATAGTTTTCAGATTAACATTTTATATGGAAAAGTCAATTGAAGTATGTTATACTACACCACCACTTTTTTCAGGGAGGTCATGCTTATGTCCAGCCGTGTCATTCCTCAGACCGAATTCAAGTCTCTGACACTGAAAGGAAGAGGCAAAGTGAGAGATATTTACGACCTCGGTGATAAGCTCCTGATCGTCGCCACAGATCGGATCTCCGCTTTCGATGTCGTCATGCCCAATCCCATCCCGGATAAGGGAAGGGTATTGACGCAACTATCCAGGTTCTGGTTTGATATGACCCGGGAGATTATTCCAAACCACCTACTTTCATCCAGAGTAGAAGATTACCCCAAAGAGTGCCAGGCTTACCAGGAAGACCTCCGGGAGCGATCCATGTTAGTTTTAAAGACAGAGGTGCTGCCCGTGGAGTGCATTGTTCGCGGGTACCTTTCAGGGTCGGGATGGGAGGATTATAAGAAGACAGGAACGGTTTGTGGCCTCTCGCTTCCAAGGGGTTTAGTCGAATCCTCTAAGCTCGAGGAGCCCATCTTTACGCCCTCCACCAAGGCCGAACAGGGGTTTCATGATGAAAATATCACCTTCGAAAAGATGGAACAGGTGGTCGGCAAAGACCTTGCCTGGCAGATGAGAACCGTTTCCATTGGAGTCTATAAAAAAGCCAGAGATTATGCGGAGCAGAAAGGAATTTTAATCGCGGACACAAAGATGGAGTTTGGAATTAAAGACGGAAAACTGATCCTGATTGATGAACTCCTGACCCCTGATTCCTCCCGGTTCTGGCCCAAAGATGGATATCAGCCAGGAGGCTCCCAGAAGAGTTTCGACAAACAATTTCTGAGGGATTACCTCCTCTCCATCAAGTGGAACAAGACCCCTCCAGCCCCGCAGTTGCCCCAGGAGATTATTGATAAAACCAGAGAAAAATATCTGGAAGCCTATGAAAGATTGGTAGGAAAGCCACTCTAAGGCATCGTGTTGTGAATGGGAAGCCACGATCAGAAGAAAGGCCTTCTGCTTCAATGGGAAGGCCCTCCTGTTCGAGGAACGGGCGGAGGGCCTATCCCCATAAGGCTGCATTAAAAACAGATGCCATCGTCCGACACACATTGTGATTGCTCCCTTTGAAAAGGATTTAGTAGCCATTACAGGACTTCACCCTCTGAAGCATGAGTGCGATAGAACCTCAATGCCTGATGGGGCAAGACTTTGGAGCCTGTCGATATGCCATTTTTTGCAACAACGGGGTATAGGTAGAGATTCCTCCTTTATTTTTTGCCTTCGGCCAAACCGGCCTCACACCATCCAAGGGAGGCTCCAAAGAAAAAGGGCCATCTTCTTCGGGTCAAGCCCTTTTTTCGGAGGGAGGTCCTTCTAAGAGGCCGATACCCAGACATGACAGAACCCTTTTGAAGGTTGTTCTTCATTTCATCCATATCCACCCCCCATCCATCGGTTAAGCCAGCGGGTTGACAGGGAGGAAGTGAAAGGGCTATGATTTTTGAGGAGAGTGAATATGGATCAAATTGTCTATCACGAAACCCCAAATTTAAACCAACCGTTTCTGATCGTCGGATTTGAAGGATGGCCGAATGCGGCTGAGATCTCTTCTTTCTCCCTCCAGCACCTGCTGGAGGAACTCAGGGCAAGGAAGCTCGCCACCCTCTCCATGGAGCCATTCTGCCATCTGTCTTCAAGCCGCCCGATGGCCATGATTCAGGATGGGAGACTGGTGGAACTCCATTTTCCAGAGAGTCACTTCTATTATTCGAAGGATTTGACCGGGAAAGACCTCCTCCTTTTTTTGGGCATGGAGCCTCATCACAGCTGGCAGGCCTTCGCTGATCTCTTTCTCGATGTTGCACAGGAATTCGAGGTCCCCCAAATCTTTACCGTTGGCGGGACTTATGACTATATCCCTCATACGTTTCCCACGATCGTGAGCGCCCTCTTCAATCAGGAAGTTCTGAGAAAGGATGTGCTCGAGGCCGGCCTCAATCTGACCGAATATACTGGTCCAATTAGCATTCACACCTTCCTTCTCGACGCAGCCAGAAAAAGAGGAATTCAGGCGATCAGCCTCTGGGGCCATGCACCACAGTATCTGCAGGCACGAAATATCAAAGTCGCCTATGGCGTTTTAAAGAAGCTGAATGATTTAATGAGAACTCGCATTGACCTCTCAAAGCTTAAAACCGCAAGCGACTATTTTGATCAGCAGGTGAATGAACTGGTCCATCAAGACCCCAAGCTTCAGGAAGTCATTCATAAACTGGAGGAGGCGTTTCAGAAGTCAGAGAAGCCTTTCCCTTTTGGAAAAAGAGAAGAATCGAAAGAGGATAAGGTCGTCTACATTCAAGCCTTTCTGAAAAGACAGGAAGATGACGGGAAGAAAGAAGGATAACCCCTTCCTCCCTCTTGAACCGTTTCGGACTTCGGGATGAAGCCTCAAAGAGGTTGGTCAAGAAGCGTGAGGAGTTCTCTCAGGTTTTTTAAGATCCGCTTCGGTCTCTTTTGCGAGAGCTCCTTCCTGCTATGGAATCCTGTAGGGAGGGCATAGACATCCACGCCTGCCTGGTTCCCGGTCTCGATGTCGGTCAGGGTATCTCCCACAAAGACCACTTCTTCCCGGGTGAGCCCCATCTCCGTCAGGGCGGCATGAATCATGTCCGGAAAAGGTTTATTCCTTGGAACGTCCCCGGCACCAATGACCGATTTAAAGTAGGAAGACACGCCAAGATGGGCGAGGGCCTGCCTTGAGAAACGGCCAAATTTATTGGACGCCACCCCAAGGATCACCCGGCGATGAAAGAGTGTGTCGAGGACCTCTTTGGCGCCGTCAAGGAAATGGGTATGAGCAAGGTATACCTCCTCGTATTTCTCTCGCATAATGGGAATGTTTTTCAGGGTCTCCTCAGGAGAGAAAAACTGATGGAGGGTCGATTCGAGATCGGCCTGAAGGTAGTTTCGGAGGTCATGGTAAGGAAAGATCTCTCTTCCAGAGCGTTCAAATACCTCCTTCAGTCCCAGGTAGATTGCCCCATAGGCCTCGATGAGGGTCCCATCGAGGTCGAAGATGATTCCCCGGATCCGTTTTTTTAAATCTCCGAGAATGTCACCAAAATTTAGGAAGGAGTGGCATGGGATGGCCTGATCGATGCAATAAGAGTAGAGTGACTCTTTGGCAAAGACGAAATCCGCTTCATGGGCAGCACACCGATCAGACAGCCCGTTTCCAACAAAGAAAATTTTATCGTTATCTCTGCGATGGTTGAGAAGGATCTGCTTTTTACAGGTGCCGCAATGGCCACACGCCTCATGGATATGGGGAAAGGTGATTTGAATCCCTCCATCCCTCTCGGCTTGCGTTGCATTGGCATAAAACGGGATTTCAGAAAGACCATGAATATCGAGAATGGTCCGGATATAGAAATCGAGGCCATCACTCACGATCTTTACGCCAATCTGGTTTTCGCGACAATATTGATAAAAGGATTTAAAATGGGGGTCAATTTCCGAATGTTTCTGGATGAAGGGGAGGACATTTTCCGGGTTTCCCTTGAGAAATCTGGCAATTCGGGTGTAAGCCTCTTTCGACCCGATCTTGCCTTCGCAGAAATCTCGGTCAATCGTCTTCCAATCTCCTGAACTAAAATGGTTGAGCAGGAGATAGCCCATGTCTTGGAGGCTGATGGTTCCATCAAAATCGCAGAGGAATAATTTTTTCATAGGAAACATATATTTTCTTCAGGAAGGGGGGTATGATAAATTCCAAACCATTTACAACCTCCAATATCCACACAACCCCCACTTTTTGCCCTTTATCATTTGGAATTTGGACACTTTCCTTTAGTCCTCCCAGCCAATCAACCTCTTTTTGCCAACGGGCAGTTTAAATTTCTCCTTCAGCCGACGGGCGACCAGATCCGGCACCAACCCTTCGACGGTTCCACCCAGTCTGGCGACCTCTTTGATCGTGCGGGAGGAGACAAAGAAATAGTCCTTGCTCGTCATCATAAAGAGTGTATCCAGATAAGGGCTGAGGCTCCGGTTCATGGAGGCCATATGGAATTCATATTCAAAATCGGAAGTGGCCCGGAGTCCTCTCAATAAGACCCTTGCATTGGTCTTTTCGACATAGTTCACAAGAAGGCCCTTAAAAGAATCAACGATTACTCGGGGAGTATCCTTGAAGATCGATTCCGCCATTTTGATCCGTTCTTCCACCGTGAAGAGCGATTTCTTTTCTGCATCATGAGCGATGGCCAGAATCACATTATCGAAAATATCGAGTGCCCTCTCGACAATATCAATATGACCATAGGTGAGTGGATCAAATGATCCTGGATAGATAGCGACTTTTCCCATTTCGTTTATTTCTCCTTTCATTCTCTTTCCCATCTCATTGACCCCGTTATAGATAATGAGCCGCTCCTCTGCGGTGTAGCCTGTAAAGGGATGAGGTATGCATTGCCATTCCGGTTGAGTTGAACGCTCCCTGAACTTGGGCACAATCCCTCAACATTTTTCACTGGTTGAACCCTCCTGCATCCCTCCTGCCTGTAAAAACGAAAGGATGGTGTCTCCCATCTTTCTCTGTTTGACGATCATCCATCTCCCCATCTTTGAAGGGAGGGGTTCACGACGGCTGTGTTCAATCACCAGAACCGACCCCTCATGATAGATGGCGTGGCGATTCAGCTTCATCAAGGTTTGTTGAATCCATCCTTTCTCGTAGGGAGGGTCCATCAGAATCAAATCGAAGGTCTCTTTTCTTGTTTCCAGCAGGGAGATGGCCCGGTTTACCTCTTTCGGAATGACCTCAGCCTGCTCTGTAAAACCACACTGGAGAAGGTTTCTGTGGATCATTCGTAAGGCTTCCCTTGCCTTTTCGACGAACAAGGCCTTTTTGGCTCCCCGACTCAGGGCTTCAATTCCAAGATTGCCTGTACCAGCGAAGAGGTCAAGAACGGTTGTTCCCTTGATCTCTTCGCCGAGAATGTTAAAGATGGATTCCTTGATCCGGTCAGAGGTTGGACGCAAGGAGTTCCCCTTTAACGTGATTAACCTTCTCCCTTTAGATATTCCACTAATGATTCGCATCATCTCCCCAGTTCAAAATGGCAAGCCTTATACCGTTTAGGGGGAATCTACTCGAAGAACGGAGATGTAAAAAGTCACCCCTATTTTCAATGCAATCCCCGGGACGATGAAACGGTTTTTTGGAGTCTCTCCACTTTCTTCTTCATGCCTTCCAGATGAGAGCCCTGCCAGTATATCCTCCTACAGGTCGGACACCGATAGAACTCTTTTTGTTGATAGAAAATATAATCGGGCACAAGGCCTTCTGCTTCCTGATGTGAGATCCTTTCGAGAAGGTCGTTACAGAGAAGGCATCTGCTAAAGAAGCGATCTTCGTCGAACCGGAGGGAAATTTTTTGAGCCACCTCTTCAAGTTGGCGAGAAGGATCGTCCTCTGTGATCGTTAAGATAAGATCCTTCGGCCTCCTCATAGATAGTTTGGAACTCCGGGTTAGAATGATCCGGCCTTCTTCGCGTGCCAGATGGAGAAGGCGGTGAAAATCCTCCTCTCGGAAATAACGAGTGTCATACCCAAGCATTCTCAACTCCTTGACAAGTTTTCCAAGGGTGCGATCAGCGAGAAACTTCATTGTGAGAAATGTCATGCATATCTGAATGGTAAATGAACAATCATCCTCTATGAGCCAAAGCTTTTAGCATCCTTGATTTTCCACAGATTCTCCATTAAACCTTAGGCACTTGCCTCCGGTGTTTATAAGTATTTTCCAATAATCGGTTCCAAATCCTTCTTCGTCTTTTCAGGGATCAGCTTTTTGTTCGTGATCAGAGATTGTTTCAAGGCTGTTGCGCAGAGGCATTCCCTCACTTCGGGAAGATGTTTTACTGCTACCCGAATAGCGCTCTTAGCGGTTCGGGTGCTCTGGGCAAGAACTCTGAGAACTTCTCCAATGGAGACAACACCCTCGACGGGATGCCAGGAGTCGTAGTCGGTTGCAAAAGCGATCGAGGCATAACAGATTTCTGCCTCACGGGCCAGCTTCGCCTCCGGAAGATTGGTCATCCCGATAATGTCGGCTCCCCAGGAACGATAGAGATATGATTCGGCACGCGTTGAAAATTGTGGCCCTTCGATACAGATATAGGTTCCTTCCTTATGGACGGTGGCTCCCACTTCTTCGCCCGCCTTTGAGAGGATCTTACACAGCGTGGGGCAGACCGGATCAGCGAAACTGATGTGGCAAACAATCCCATCACTGAAGAAGGTATTCGGACGTGCTACGGTTCGGTCAATGAATTGGATGGGGATGACCATATCGCCCGGATGAATGTTCTCCTTGAGAGAACCTACTGCGCTGACACCGATGATCCACTGAACCCCCAGCATCTTCATGCCCATGATGTTGGCTCTAAAATTGAGGGAAGAGGGTTGAATGCGATGCCCCTTTCCGTGGCGGGGCAGAAAGACGATCTTCATCCCTTCGAGACGTCCTGTGATAAAAACATCCGAGGGATCGCCAAACGGAGTCTTTAAGGAGACCTCCTTGACATCTTCCAATCCCTCCATCTCATATAGACCCGATCCACCGATCACCCCTACAATCCTTTCAGACATGCTTTTCCTCCTCGCCTTCAGTTTTTCAAAATGTTAATTGATTTCATTCTCTCTGTCAAACAAGAGGAACAGGGAGTTATGTCTTCCTGGCTGTAGATCCAAAAAATTAGGTGTTGCATTCCTCTGACATTTGGTGTAGAGGTATTATATCGAATAAGGAAAGCCACAGAATTGAAAAGAGAGGCCTATTTAAAATGCCTAAGATTTCAAGAATGTTACAGAAAATAGAACAAAGAAGAAAGAAGCTTGACCAATCCCTGAACTCTATTGTGCAAAGTTTGAAAGAAATGGGGGCCCAAAAAATCATCCTTTTCGGTTCATTTGCTAACGGGGATGTAGACGTCAATAGCGATCTTGATCTGTTTGTTCTCATGCCATCGACCAAGACTGGCAAAGAATGGACAGATATCATTTATGATGGCGTTGAGAAAAAAGTGGCTTCCCACATTATTGCATTCAACCAGGACGAGTTCTGGAATGAATTACCTGTAAGTAGCTTCCTAAAGAATATTTTGAAGGGGAAAGTGCTATATGAAAAGGCCGCATAGGGAGGAATCTCTCCGATGGCTTACTCAATCGCAGGATGAATTTCAGGATGCCGATGAGTTGCGGAAGAGAGGGAGATTTTATCTTGCGCTTTTCCATTTTCAGCAGGCGGCGGAGAAAGCACTCAAGGCATATCTATACCTAAGGGTCAAATCCATAGAAGTTTTTTATACCCATTCCATTGATGAGCTTTTGGAAATGACCTTTGAGATTAACTCTGACTTCAAGGAAGTTGCCCAGGCCAAAAAACTAGACAGGTACTACATCCCCACCCGTTATCCTAACGGACTTCCAGGGAATGTCCCTTCGAGATACTTCGATGATCCTAAAGAAGCCGAAGAGGCGATGGAGCTTGCAAAAAACTTAATCGAACTTGTTCAGAAAAAGATTATGGAAATGGAATGATGAAATATTAAGACAGCTCTTTTTCACATATCGGGACGTTTCCGAAAAGATAGAATATGTTACCAAACACACTTCCTTTCTGAAATCTTGCTTTCGGGTTTTTCTCCCAGAATCCGCTCCTTCGAAGGGAAATCAACATTTTTTAGCCAGAAAATAGGGTCATCTTGGGGAGGTAAATTCTCCTTTGATTGTCCATTGGCATAAGAGTGTTTTGGGGTTGTCGTCGTTGACATCTCCCTCCGTAGCCCAGTTAACCCATCCTCCTGGAGTGTCATATGAAATGGGGTTAACGGAAGGTGTTGATATGAGGGCTTGAAGGGAGTAAATAATCCCTTGGAGCCATTATTTGTTTCGGCCCAATCCATAATGCTTACGACGGAATTAAGATGGTTAACTTTTGAGCGAGTAGAAAAAGTGAAATGATTTTTTGGAATGATGATCTTGAAAATTAGGTGGAGAAAGGATGTTTCAACGTTGTATTGCCTGCTAAGAATCGGTGGGGAGAAAGGGAAAAGGTAAGTTCAGAAATGGGACTGCCTTTTTTCCATTCAAGATTTCTATTGTTCATCCTCGGTCTCCTCATATAGCCCAAGTCGCTTAGTAATAGCTGAAGTGGTTTAGGGAGATTTAGTTCAAAGCTTTTCCCTGAAGTTGGCCGCAGGCGGCGGAGATGTCAGCTCCTTTGCTGGCGCGGACGATGGCTGTCAGACCACCCTCCATCAGAATCTCCTGAAATTGACTGACTCTCTCTTCCGATGGTTTCTTATAGGGAATCCCCGGAGCTTCGTTGAGAGGGATGAGGTTGATCTTCGAGGGAACCCCCTTGAGCAATCTTAGAAGTCTTTTTGCATCCTCCGGAGAATCATTCTCTCCTTTGAGCAGGACATATTCGAAGGTGATGCGGGCTCGGGGGGGCAGAGGGTATCTTCGGCAGAGTTCGAGCACTTTTTTAAGTGGGTGATGGCGGTTGATTGGCATCAGGCGGCTACGCGTTTCTTCGTCTGAGGCATTGAGCGAAACAGCAAGGCGGAATCGAATCTTTTCCTGTGTCAACTGGTTCAATTCAGGCAGAAGGCCCACTGTAGACAGGGTCACCCTCCGGGAGGAACATTTGAAGGCTTCAGGATGAGTCATCAATTCAATTGCCTTTAATGTATTCTCATAATTGGCCAGGGGTTCTCCCATTCCCATCAGAACAATATTGGTGATAGAGGTCCTGTCCAATAGCGTTTTCTTGACCGCGATAATCTGATTCAGGATTTCGGCAGTGGTTAAATTTCTTTTGAACCCCATTTTTCCTGTAAGGCAGAAACGGCATCCCATGGCACATCCTGCCTGCGTGGAGAGGCAGAGTGTGATCCTTTTTTTTTCGGGGATGAGCACGCTTTCGATCCTGTTTCCATCCTCAAGCTGAAAAAGAAATTTCTCTGTTCCATCTTTGCTCTTTTCGATATGAAGAGGGGAAAGGGATGAGACGAAACAGATGTGACTCAACGCTTGCCGGAAGGTCTTCGAAAGGTTGGTCATCTCATCGAAACGATGAACGCCTATCTGATAGAGCCATCTCAGAAGCTGGATAGACCGATATCGTTCTTTTCCGAACGAAGCGATGAAACTTTCTAATTCGGAAGGGCTGAGGTTCTTGAGATCAATTCTCCCTGAGCAATTCATGAAAGAATATTCCCTCGAAAAATTAAAACATTCCCCCCTTTATCCTTTCTCCAACCGAGGAAGGAGTGGGTGAGGGGGCTCAAGAGGGAAAGATCTCCAGTGCATTGAAGAAATATCCGATTTCATAGATGGCGGTTTCAGGCGCGTCCGATCCATGAACGATATTTCGTTCGATGTTGGAGGCAAATTGCTGCCTGATCGTGCCTGGTTCAGCCTTTTTGGGGTCGGTTGCTCCCATCAATTCTCTTGTTTTCGAGATCGCTTTGTCCCCTTCAAGGACCATGACCACGCAGGGCCCGGAAGACATGAAGGCTGTGAGACTTTCAAAGAAAGGTTTGCCTCTGTGAACCGCATAAAACCCCTCTGCTTCCCTCTTATCCATCGAGATCATTTTCAATCCGATCACCTTCAGGCCATGCCCCTCAAAGCGTTTGATCACTTCTCCGATTAAATGTTTTTCCACGCCATCCGGTTTGACAATGGATAGTGTCCGTTCCATCCTTTCCTCCTGTTCAAAAGATTTATCGTTCTTAATCTATCTTCCTCAAATCTTCCTTGTCAAGGCAGGAACAGTTAAAAAAAACGGTTTCTGGATCATCCTTTTCTCAGGATTGACAAAGAAAGGTTGGTTCGACTATACATTAGAATAAAATTTTGCCAAAAGGAGAGTTCGATGGGGGAAAGACAGACAGGAACTTATGATGTGATCATTATCGGAGGAGGACCGGCTGGAATGACGGCTGGCCTTTATACGTCGAGGGCCAGGCTCCGGACCCTTCTGGTTGAAAGTGGCCTCTACGGAGGACAGATGACGACCACCGAATTGATTGAGAACTACCCAGGCTTTCCACAGGGGGTAAGCGGCGAGGAATTGAGTCGGCTCATGGAGGAACAGGCAAGGCGGTTCGGGATGGAAACCATTAGCGACGAGGTGACGGAGGTCGGTTTAGTAGAAGGCCTGAAGAAAGTAAAGACCTATGAAGGAGAATATTTCTGTCGGACACTCATCATCTGCACTGGCACAGAATACCGAAAATTAGGGGTGCCTGGAGAAGAGGAGTATAAAGGTAGGGGGATTTCTTACTGTGCCACCTGTGATGGTGCCTTCTTTAAGGATAGCCGTATCATTGTGGTGGGAGGCGGTGATTCAGCCCTGACTGAAGCACTGTTTCTAACAAAATTTGTAAAAGAACTGACCATCGTCCATCGCCGAGATGCCCTCCGGGCAACCAAGATCTATCAAGAAAGGACAATAAACCATCCAAAGATCAAATTCCTTTGGAATTCAGTCGTGCTGGAGGTCAAAGGTGACAGTGTCGTTCGATCTGTCGTCGTGAAAAACGTTAAGACCGGCGAAACGAAAGAGGTGGAGACCGAAGGGGTATTTCTCTTTGTTGGATTGATTCCGAGAACTCAATTTGTCAAGGGGTTGGTTCAACAGGATGAATCCGGATATATCTTGACGGATGAGAATTGCGAGACCTCCGTCAAGGGCATTTTTGCTGCAGGGGATTGTCGAAAGAAGCTCTTGCGTCAGATTTCAACCTCTGTGGGAGATGGGGCCACAGCCGCCTTTGCTGCGGAGAAATATCTGGAAGAGGGATAAACTCCCAATGTTTAGGATTGAATGGAGACCAATCATTTATATCTTCCTATTCGGAACATTGAGCTTTTCTACCCTAACTTTCAGCGAGGAGATCAATCAAGCGGGATGGCCGATTCCGGATTTAAAAAACCTTATTCCTTATTCTATCGTTATTCAGAATTCGGATGGAGTAGAGAAGATCATCGAAAGGTTCCATACCCTTGATGGAGGACATGTGGCGAGGATCAGTGGAAATGGGAAGGTATTCGCTTACGCAGTGGATAAAGACAGGGAACCCCCGATTGATTATCTTCTTTTAGATCCGGACGGCTCAGGAAAATTTACGAAAAGATTGAAACCTGACGAAACCTACCTGATTCCTGAATGGGTCTCCCGCTGATGTTAAGTTTTTGCAATTCACAGACCTAAAAAGTCAATTTTCAACCCTGCCGATTCATAATTATTTTAAAAGAATCTTATGAATACAATGGGTTAGCTTAGAGATGGCCATTTGGCATTAAAATTGCTTATTCTATAAACAAGAGAAAAATGAGTTATGGTCGATAAAGCCAAACCACGAGTAATCGTGGGACGCCTATTCTGGCTGCTTTAGTCGGAAAGGCCCCCTGATTCAGCGATGGAACAGGCGGGGAAAGCTGCGGGTCCAAGGAAAGATCAAAAAGGGGTTAATCTTTCTGGCAAATAACCAGGGGCAACCTCTTACGATCTATGATTGAAAATCTCTTGGATAGCCGGGTTGCCGAAACATCTGACTGACTCTGGACAGGTCTAACCAGCCTTCATCTACCTGTCCATGGCCAGATTGCGAAAGGGTCGGAGCCCGTGCTTTTCACACGGGCTTTTTCTTTGGTGAGGATTTTCATTCAGAAGGATGATTTGGATGACAGGGATGAAGAGGTGTTCATATTACAGGGATTTTGGAAATTCGAAAGGGAATCGTTTTAAGGGATATTGTGACCTTGATCGTGAGTTGACGGTTTGCAGGGGAGATCTCCAACTCTGTAAAAAAGTTAATCTTCTCAGAAAAAGCTTATTGGAAGAGAGGAAACGAGAGAGAGGTTCAGGATGGTAGAACAGAAATTATGTCCTTTGTATCGAAAACCTGAGGGGCTAGGAATGGGAAAAGGGATCGGTTACTGCGATGCTGATAGCGGAAGTGCCACCTGCGAGGGAGATGTATCCTTCTGTGAAAGGCCCGATGCCCTTAAAAGATATGTCCTTTCCAAACTCGAGGAACTCGAAAAAAAGTGAGAGATAAGGCTTAGAAGGACCGATCTTTATCATCTCATTGGTTTCGATGGGCAGGCCTTCTCTGATAGAGAAGGCCTATATTTTTTTCGGGGTTTTTTGGGACTCCGGTTTTGAAAGGATCAAAGACGGTTGAATTGGGTCGACATTTTTCTTTTTTATGTTATGATTAATTAGTAGGCCGCCGTTCCTGTTGGTTCGGATAGGCTGAAACAGAGGAGGTGGATGAGGATGAGGGAAAATGTAGAAAAGGCTTTGGATAAGATTCGCCCTGCACTTCAAGCCGATGGCGGAGATATTGAATTGATTGATGTGGTGGATGGGGTGGTCAAAGTGAAGCTCACTGGCGCCTGCGGAGGATGCCCGATGTCTCAGATGACTCTGAAGATGGGGGTGGAGAGGGTTTTGAAGCAGCAGGTTCCGGAAGTTAAAAGCGTGGAGACTGCCTAAGAACCATAAAGATCAAGGTGCCCCTTTTGAGGATGGGTTTTGTTTTCAGACTTTTGCCGATAGATCCTGTAGACTTACCACGAATGAGTCCACAATTTCCTCAAGATTGAATGATAAGTGGTATTCACCTTCTGGTTTTTCTCGGTGAAAGAAAAGATTTCTGATTCTGTTCTCTTCTAATTCCAAACAAGGGTTGAAAAGCTTCAGAATCTCTTCTTGGGAATAAAAAGAGGAGAAAGACTCAGAGCAAAAGAGGGTTCTCTTCATCCTTCCTCTCTGTTTCCTGCCTTTCCATGAAGAGGGGCCAGGCCGTAGCAAGTTTCTGCGATTCTTTTAGCCATTAGTTACGTGGTCAAATGTTGAACTGGGCTCATCCCTTGGTATCGCCTGGCTTTCTGGTCGAGAAGGGCCATCGATCTCAGAAACACGGATTTTGCCTCCTCCCTCTTTCCGGTCCGATAGAGACACCAGGCCTATCGGTTCAGGTCAAAGAACCCTGCCTCCTTGCTGGCCATGAGAGGTTGATATTGGATTGATGCTTCCTTGAATGGTCCATGCTCGAGAAGGATTTCAACCAGATGGGACCTCATCTCCATGGGATCTATCCATGAATTGGGTTGCCGGATGGCCTCCTCCAGATATTTCTGGGCTAAATCCCATTGTCCCAGCCTCTTGGCAATGACCCCTAACCCATAACTCGCATTGGAATGGATGAAGACGATACCAATTCGGTCCGAAACGGGATATTGCTTCCAGTAGGGATGATGAAAGCGATCTTCCACATACTGGATTGTCTTGCGGAATCTCCTTTCAGCGGCTTCATTTTTGCCTTTTGCATCATCGAGTCAGGCAAGACCTTCGATAGCAGTTAAGGACTTGAAAAAAAGGTTGGTCTCTCATAAGATAGACAGAAACATTAAAGGAGGAGTGAGATGAGAAAGAAATGGAAAGGTCTTTTCTGTGCAGGGATGATTCTTTTTCTTATGATGGGATCCGTGGGATGCGGAGATCTTTTCTCTTTCAGAACCATCCGCGAGAGAGAACCGGAAAAGCCCCAACCAATCGCCACCTCATACCGTTTCGAAGATATCCCACTTCCGCCCGGGATGACTCTTAACCGGAAAGAGTCTTTTGTTTATGAAACAGGAACGACCCGAACCGGACTTCTTGTGTACGAGGGAAAGGGAGAGATTGAAAAATTGGCCAATTTTTTCAAACAACAGATGGTCAATTACCAGTGGCGGTTAGTGAGTAATTTCGAGCTTCATAATGTGATGCTCACTTTTATTAAAGAGGGTTGGAGCAGTGTGATTTATATTCAACCCCAGGCCGATGAGACTAAAAGGATCGAAATCAGGGTAGGTCCAATAGAGATCAAGATTCTTCCGCAGGGGAGATAGTCTCAGGGAGGTTCATATGGCAGAAATCACCACTCCCCTTCTATTAGAATCACCCGCGAAGGTTAATCTGAGGTTGGAGATCCTCCGGAAGAGGGAAGATGGGTACCATGAGATTCGAACCATTTTTCAGAAGATTAACCTTCATGATCGTCTCTATTTCTCCTTAAAGAAGAGGAGAGGGATCCAGATCAGAACAGACCATCCAGCCCTTCCGACCGGTAAGAAGAATCTTGTTCATCGAGCGATAAGTTTTATCATGGGGAAATCGGACTTTAAGGGCGGAGTGGATGTTCTGATCGAAAAGAGAATTCCCCTTGGAGCCGGGCTTGGAGGGGGAAGTAGCAATGCCGCTGCGACCCTCAGAGGATTGAATCAACTCCTAAATATGGACCTATCTACAAAGGAGTTGATGGAGATGGGGGTTCAACTTGGGGCAGATGTTCCCTTCTTTTTATTTAAGGGTGCAGCCATTGGTTCAGGAATAGGAGAGAGATTGAGAAAAATTACACTACCTCGGTTATGGTATATCCTCATCTACCCGAATTTTGAAGTCTCCACCGGCTGGGCCTATCAAAATTATATGTTGAACCGTTCGAAAAGGGCAAACCTTACATTTAAGGAAGAATTTAAGGAGGACTGTTCAGGATTAGCCCTGAGTTCCTCGGTTTCACTCAATGTCATGAGCATATCGGGAGGTAGACTTAAGGATTTACGCCAGGAAGTCAAAGGGTTGACAAAAACGAAATATCATATTAATCTTCAGGAGTTATTAAAATCGGCAAAGGGGATTTCCGCTCTCCTTTATAACGATCTCGAAAGGGTTGTGTCCAGCCGGTTTCCGGAGATATCTTTGATGAGAGAGATGCTTTTGGGGGCTGGGGCAGAGGGGGCGCTTATGACTGGAAGCGGACCGACTGTGTTCGGTCTATTTCCAGAAGAGCAAAGGGCAATTGAGGCATTTCATCAATTAAAGAGGAGGGTCAGGGGAAAAGGATGGAAGATTTTCCAGGCACATAGTATTCCCTAAAATAATGTAGAGATCGGAAGCACGGAATTCAAAACCATTTTTATGCCAATATTTCAATAATTAGAAGTTAACGCTCTTCTCCCCCAATTTTAAAAACTCCACTTCTTGCAATGGGGATGAGTGAATGACCATTTTAGCGAAGATTGGGTTTGGTCACCCGTGGGAGTCTTTTCGTTGAGAAGTTGAAAACTTTCTAACGGGGTTTACTGAAATCATTTTGAGCATTGGATTTTTGGTTCGTTTCGGTATTCGAGTGTCGAATCTATTTTTTGATTGGGGTGTCGTCAAGCGGTAAGACACAGGTCTTTGGAACCTGGACTCGGAGGTTCGAATCCTCCCACCCCAGCCAATAGTTTTAGATAAGGAAATGAGAAGTGAGAAATAGAAAGTGAAAAAATAGAAAATCCTGTTTACTATTTTTCTATATCCCATTTCCCATTTTCAAATAAGAGGTCCTTATGGTGAGGAGGAGGGTTGTTCTGGAGGAAGATAAAAATCTGGAGTGGCTGCGGATCTTTACCGGAAATTCGAACCTCACTTTAGCTGAAGAGGTGGCGAGAAACCTGGGCACAGCCCTCGGTAAATCCCTGGTAAAGAATTTTAGTGACGGCGAGATTAATGTTGAGATTGATGAGAGTGTTCGGGGGATGGATGTCTTTGTGATCCAATCCATCTGTCATCCTGTCAACAATAATTTGATGGAACTTCTCATCCTCATAGATGCATTAAAGAGAGCTTCTGCAGAGAGGATCACGGCCGTTTTGCCCTATTATGGATATGCCAGGCAGGACCGGAAAGTCTCCCCCCGGGCTCCGATCTCAGCCAAATTGATTGCGGACTTGATTACCACTGCAGGCGCTTCACGGGTACTCACGGTGGATCTCCATGCCGGCCAGATTCAGGGGTTTTTCAATATTCCTGTCGATCACCTCTTTGCGGCTCCTGTGTTACTGGAGCACCTGAAATATTTAAAGAACGATCTGGTGATTGTTTCTCCGGATGCAGGAGGTGTCGAGAGGGCGCGCGCCTATGCCAAGCGGTTGAACGCTTCTTTGGCAATCATTGACAAACGGCGGGAGACACCGAATGTTTCACAGGTAATGAATATCATTGGAGATGTTTCGGGGATGGTTGCCATTCTGGTAGATGATCTGGTGGATACAGGGGGAACACTGGTCCGTGCGGCCTATGCGCTCATGGAAAAGGGAGCCAAATCGGTCCATGCATGCTGTACCCATCCTGTGCTTTCGGGACAGGCAGTACAGATCATTTCAGGGTCTCCCATTGAGCAGATGATTGTAACCGATACCATTCCCCTCAGAGAAGAAGCCAAGGCCTGTCCAAAAATCAAGGTCCTATCTGTATCGGGTCTTCTTGCCGATGCGATTCGAAGGATCTATGAAGACGAATCGGTCAGTTGCCTCTTTGTTTAAACGAATTTCATCACGCGCTGTTCAAAGAGGGAGGTGACCCACCCCCCCTGTTGCCAGTGCGAATTTTAAAAGGGAGTAAATCTATGGAACGACCTGTGTTAAAAGCAGAAGTAAGGGAAGGAACGGGAAAAGGGGTGGCAAGGAAATTGAGAGCCGGTGGAAAGATTCCAGCCATCTTCTATGGCTCCCATGCTCAGACAATTCCTCTGATCGTTGATCCAAAAGAATTGTCACTCACCCTTCAGACAGAGGCGGGAGGAAATGTGCTGATTGATCTCGAGATAAAAAGAGACGGGCAATCCGAACGAAAGGTGGTGATGGTCAAAGAACTTCAGTTTGACCATCTTCAAAAGAGAGCCCTGCATGCCGACTTTTATGAAGTGGCCATGGATGTGATGGTGACGGTGGAGGTTCCCATCCATCTCATCGGAAAGCCCGAAGGGACAAAGATGGGAGGTATTCTCGAACAGGTCCGAAGGGTCATTGAGATTCAGTGCCTTCCGGGCGATATTCCAAAGAGCATTGATATTGATGTGAGTGCCTTAAAGATAGGTGATTCGATCCATATCCATGACATTCAAGTAGAAAAAGCCAAGATCATATCGGACACCAACTTCACCATTGCCACGGTGGTGCCACCTGTTGTGGAAGAGAAGAAGGTAGAAGAAGAAGCTGCTGAAGCGGTTGAAGGAGCGGAGGTCAGGGAGAAAGAGAAAGAGGAGAAAGAGTAATCGCATGTGAAAATCGTTGTGGGATTGGGAAACCCAGGGGCCCCGTACGAGGGGAGTCGCCATAATATCGGATTCATGGTGGTGGATCGGCTTGCCGCCGAGCATCATATTCTCATCTCCACAAAACGCTTTCGATCCGTCCTCGGAAGAGGACGGATCGGTCCTCAAGAAGTCCTTCTCGTCAAACCCATGACCTTTATGAACCTGAGCGGAGAGGCCGTACAAAGAGTGCTCCATTTTTTTCACTCCGGGCCGGAAAATCTAATTGTCATCCATGACGATATGGACCTCTCCCTTGGCAGGCTGCGCTTCAAGTTAAGGGGGGGAGATGGAGGACATCTTGGGGTTCGCTCCATCCTTGAGGCGTTACAAGGGCATACGTTTTTGAGATTGAAGGTCGGCATTGGAAGACCTCACAGGGGGATGGACCCTTCGACGTATGTTTTAAGTCGGTTCGACCCGCTTGAACAACCCAACCTGATTCAAACAGTTCATCAGGCAGCAGCGGCCATTGAGGTGGCCATCTCTGATGGAGTGCAGAAGGCAATGAACCAGTTTCAGAAAAAATTAGAGTAGAGGAGGATTAACTATGGTCTGGATTGGAGTTGCTGGCTTGACGGGATTGATTGCTTTATTTTTTGTACTCTACACGGCCAAACGGGTGATGAGTCAAGACCCTGGAACCCCTCAGATGGTGGCCATTTCTGAGGCGGTTCATGAAGGAGCCATGGCTTTCTTAAAACGGGAATATAAGGCCATCACCATCTTTGCGGTTATTGTGGCTATTCTTTTGGCCATTGGGCTGAAAGGACAGGGGTGGCACTTTTCCATCTTTACCGCACTCTCTTATCTGGTAGGAGCTGCCTGTTCCCTGGTGGCGGGTTTTGTCGGATTGAGCATTGCGACCCGTGCCAATACCCGAACCGCCCAAGGAGCTACGAAAGGCTTTAACCAAGCTCTCTCGATTGCCTTTCCAGGAGGAGCGGTCATGGGGCTGACCGTAGTCGGGTTGGGGCTTCTCGTCTTTTCCATCGTTTTTATCATCCTCGGGAATTTGGCTCCTGGTGGGATCATCGAAAAGATGACAGAAGCCGCAGGGATCATTGCCGGCTTTAGCATGGGCGCCAGTTCCGTTGCCCTCTTTGCAAGAGTGGGGGGAGGGATCTATACCAAAGCCGCAGATGTGGGTGCTGATCTCGTGGGAAAGGTTGAAGCAGGCATTCCAGAAGATGACCCGAGAAATCCGGCAACGATTGCCGATAACGTCGGCGATAATGTGGGCGATGTGGCCGGGATGGGTGCAGACCTTTATGAATCGTATATCGGATCTCTCCTTTCGGGAGTGATCATTGCTGTCACCACACTCCCCACACCCGAACTGAAGTTCAAAGGTGTCATCCTCTGTTTTATCCTTTATGCCATCGGAATCGTTGCCTCAATCCTCGGTGTTTTCTTTGTCCGGACAGACGAGAAATCAGATCCGAGGAAGGCGCTCAACAAAGGGACATACTCCAGTTCCATCTTCTACTCCATCGGTGCACTGATTCTGGTCTGGGGGATGTTTGATGGAAACCTTTCCTACTTCCTGGCTACCTTCTCAGGCATCGTGTCCGGTATCGTGATCGGATACACGGCTTTCTACTATACCTCCGGCAAATCGGTACAGGCTTTGGCCAAGGCCAGCATCACGGGTTCGGCCACAACGATCATTCATGGATTTGCTTTGAGCTGCCGAAGCACCATTATTCCTCTGGTGGTCATTGCGATTGCCATTCTGATTTCTTTTAAATTGGCGGGGTTTTTCGGAATCGCTCTATCAGCCATTGGAATGCTTGCCATTACTGGAATGGTTGTCTCAGTGGATGCCTATGGACCCATTGCGGATAATTCTGGAGGGATTGCCGAGATGGCACACATGGGCAAGGATATAAGGAAGATCACCGATTCTCTGGATGCCGCTGGAAATACAACCGCAGCCATCGGAAAAGGTTTTGCCATCGGGTCGGCTGCACTGACCGCCTTAGCCCTTTTCCTCTCCTATACCCAGGTCATGGGGCTTACTGCCATTGATATCATGAGCGCAGGAGGAGGTTACAAGATCGTGGCAGGTGTCTTCATCGGCGCCATCATTCCTTACTACTTTGGCGGAGCGACGATGATGGCTGTTGGAAGGGCGGCCTTCAATGTAGTGGAAGAGGTGCGAAGACAGTTTAGGGAAATTAAGGGTTTGATGGAAGGAACGGCACGTGCGGAGTATGCACGCTGTGTTGACATCACTACGGCTGGTGCGCTCAAAGAGATGGTTGCTCCAGGTGTGATGGCTGTTGCCATTCCTATCGTCTTAGGAAGCATTCTTGGTCCGGAAGCCTTAGCTGGAATGCTGTTAGGTTCGCTGGCAACAGGAGTTCCCCTCGCGCTTCAGATGGCTAACGCAGGAGGGGCTTGGGACAATGCGAAGAAGTGGATTGAGGAAGGAAATCTCGGAGGGAAAGGCTCTGATACACACAAAGCCGCTGTTGTGGGAGATACTGTCGGTGATCCTTTCAAGGATACCTCTGGTCCCTCGATGAATATTCTCTTAAAGCTAATGACTGTGGTTTCTCTGGTTTTTGGTCCGATGATTCTGGTCATTCACAACTGGTTGATGTCACTCTTCTGATTTGAGGTTTCAGATTGCAGATTGCAGATTGAAGGTTGAAAAAAATAAATTTCGTTTTGGTGCTCAATCTTTCATCTAAAATCTGCAATCTGAAATTAATTTATTCTCCTTTTTCGATCTCCATAAAGATCTTTCCATGGTGGAAGATCCTCACTCCACCTGTTTCCTCGGAAATGACAATCGCCAATGCATCGGTCAGCCGGGTGATGCCTGCGGCTGCGCGATGGCGACTTCCCAGGCCTAAAGGAATTTCGATATTCTCTCCAGAGGCGTCAAGATGGCGGCCAGCCGCAAGGATGATGCCGTCTTCACGAAAGATAAAGGCTCCGTCAATGGATGAAAACTCCTTAACCGTTTCCTTCAGACGATGATCGAGGATATTTCTTTCTTCTTCAGGATAGCCCTGAAAAGGATTGATCACCATGGGATGGGAAAATTTCAGGACCTCTTCATGCCGGCCCAGGACGAAGATGGTTCCAACCGGTTTTCTTCCCTCTTTTCCTTCGGCGGAGATTTCAAGGGCAAGGCTGAGGATGGTTTCAAAGACCTCTGGCCTGACGATCTCTGATATAACCGGAATATCGGAGGAGGAGAGAATCTCAAACTCCTTTCCGAATTCAAGGATGAGGAGATTATCGAGTGCCTTGAACTGTGGCATACCGGACAGGCAGATCCATTTATCCCCTTTTTGAACAAGCCCTTTGGAAAGCGCCTGTAAGATGGCCATCTTTACCTGGTTGATCCGTCCGAGAGGAAGGTCCGGGATGCGAAGGACTTTGTTAAAGATGGGGCAAGCCTCTTGGAATGATATCTCATCTTTAATGGCAAGGATGAAATCTACCTGCTTCTCCTGTCCAATCTTAGCCAGATTTTCATAGTCTTCGATCAGATCTGCATAAAGAAGCACACCCTTCGATTTGGTCTTCTTTACGGCGGTACAGGCCATTTCGACCATCAAGCGATTCTGCTGTTTCACAGGTTCCTCCTTGACCCACCTGAGTAATTTGCTCTGGGGCTTTCTTTTCTCGTTTTTTTATTATACAAATATTGGGAAAGAAATCCACCCAAAACATCAAAAAGTCAATTCGTCATATCGTCCAGTAGTCATTTAGTCATCGGACCATTAGACGATAAGACTAACCGACCATAAAAAGGGGAGATGGATGGGATTCCGGTGCGGCATCGTCGGACTTCCCAACGTCGGGAAATCGACAATTTTTAATGCCCTGACTGCAGCAGGAGCAGAGGTGGCAATTTACCGGTTCTGCACCATCCAGCCCAATCTGGGCATCGTTGCGGTTCCGGACAAGAGGCTGGAGGAATTGGCCAGGCAGATTCATCCCAAAAAAGTAATACACACGACCCTTGAATTCTTTGACATTGCCGGCTTGGTAAAAGGAGCGAGTAAAGGAGAAGGATTGGGAAATCAGTTTCTGGATCATATCCGAAATGTGGATGCTTTGGCTCATACGGTTCGGTGTTTTGAAAACAGAAATGTCGCTCATGATTTTGGCTCACTCGACCCGGTTCGAGACATTGAGGTGGTCAATACGGAACTGATTCTGGCAGATCTTCAAACCCTTGAGAAGCGAATGGCCAAGGTAGAGAAGATGCACCGGATCGGAGCTAAAGAGACCGCCCTTGAATTAGAGGTCTACCATGAAATCCAGGCTCTGTTGAACAGAGGTCAGAGTGTGAGGAGCCTCCATGTTACAGCGGAAAAAAGGGCTTTTTTTGAAGATCTTCACCTTCTGACTTCAAAACCCGTATTTTATGTGGCCAATGTGGACCAGGAAGCGCTGAGAAGCGATGGGATCTATTTGAAGAGCATGCTGGATTGGGCCGAGAAGGAGAAGATGAGGGTCGTCGTCATCTGTGGTGATCTGGAGGCAGAACTCTCAGAATTAGAAGAAGAGGAACGGGAAGAGTTCAGGAAAGAGCTGGGACTGGAGGGTTCCAGTCTGGAAAGATTGATACAGGTGGGTTATGAAATTCTTGAACTGGTGACCTTTTATACAACCGTCAGTTCCGAATTGAGGGCATGGACCGTCACCCAAGGGACCCCCGCGCCCAAGGCTGCGGGAAAGATTCATACGGATATGGAGCGGGGGTTTATTCGCGCAGAGGTGATCTCTTTCAATGATTTTATGGCCTGTGGTTCTGAACATCTGGCAAAGGAGAAGGGGCTCCTCCGGTCAGAAGGGAAGGACTATCTCGTCCGGGACGGAGATATTATTCACTTTCGGTTTCATGTATAAGGAAAAGCAATAACCAATGACCAAGCACCAATAACCAAATAATATCCAATATCCAAATTCCAAACGAAAATCATCGTTTGGTTATTGGGTCATTGGAATTTATTTGGAGTTTGGAAATTTGATGATTGGTGTTTTATAGTTCTGGTTAAGATCAAATCCATATTCTGGGAAAACTGAAGAATATGAAAACCTTCCGATACCTCCTCCACATGGTGCCAGTCCTTGTCAGCTTGACCCGGGACCTATTTTTGAAGAGCCTTACGCGCGAAGAAAACCGACTTCACTATCTTTTTGGGAAGGCCAATGCCTATGACCAGGCCGGCCTGTTAGAGAGAGCCATCGGGATTTATCAGGAAATACTTAAGACGGATCCTCATTCCGTTCCCGTCTATATGAATCTTGGGGGGCTCTGTTTCCGGAGAGGAATGTTCGAAAAAGCCATCCCTTATTATGAAAAGGTCGTTCGTCTTAATCCGAAACATTACCAGGGACATTACTGGCTGGCGGTCTGTTACTGCAAGTTGGAACGATATTATGCAGCGATCAACACCCTGGAGGAGGTGGTGGAGTACCTTCCGACTTTTAAAGATGCGCTCAACCTGATGGGCGACTGCTATGAAAAAGTGGGAGAGGGGGCAAAGGCGGAACATTATTACCTTAAGGCGATGAGCGCCGATCCAGAAGGACGAGTCGTTCACGGAGGAATACTGAATCGTTCCGCGCACGAAAAAAGAAGAGAAGAAAGGCTAAGGCATTAGGAGATTAGGAGGCCAAAGGTCTATCTCTCTAAGGAAGCGGGTCATCCCTCCTCTTTTTTCTGTTTCTTTTTTTTCGCCGACAGATATTTCTCCTCATCCATGATTCGAGGGGATATCCCCTGAAATCCTCCGAGGTTGGGATCGGGAGGGAGAAGAATCCATGCAATCCCGAACTCTTTATCTACTTTAACGACCTTATCACCGGGCTCAAGTCTTTTCATCGGAACGAATATCACAAATTTTCATTGCCACTCTGAACTTGTAATGAAACCTCATGCCTCCTTATATTTTCCACCAACCTCCCCTCGCTCCCTTTTGGGAGGAGAGGGCAAAGGAGAGGGGGCATGAATTGTCCATCCGGCATTTTATTATTTATAAGATATCAATAGTACAGAACGTTTAATTCGTACGGATTGCCCCCTCACCCTCTAAGGCAATTGGGATACAGTCTCCTAATGGGAGAGGGAAAGGGTGGAGGGTGGGCAAGCTTCCTGTAAACAATAGTATTGCAATTGTATTGACGTAAAATCTAAAATTAAACCGTTAGGAAAGATCCGCTGTTTGTCCTGTGTTTGGCTTAGCTTCTATGGGAGAGTGGGCCTTCTTGTTAGGAGGGCGAAGCTTTTCTAACGGTGTTTCCTTTTGCTATGATTAGCATGATTTATCACTCTTTTTCAAGAGACGATTGATCTGTTTGGAGGGTGAAAGTTCTCAAAGGTGGACCCGGGAATACGTTTTCAACAGATACGGCGAGTGCTGATTTATATCTTGCTTCTCAACTGGGGGGTTGCGGGAGCCAAACTGATCTATGGCTTTATGATTCAATCCGTCAGTATGAAGGCCGATGGATTCCATTCCTTTTCAGACGGCTCCTCCAATCTCATTGGGTTATTAGGTATATGGGTGGCTTCTCGACCGGTTGATCAGGGCCATCCCTACGGGCACAAAAAATTTGAAACCCTCACCACCGTGGTTATCTCCGCCATCCTCTTTATCGTCTGTTTTCATGTAATCGAGGAGGGGATTGCTCGACTCATGAATCCAGTGATTCCTGTGGTCAGCCTTACCGCCTTTGTGGTGATACTTGTGACCATAGCCGTCAATGCAGGTGTCATGACCTACGAGAGAAAGAAAGGAAGAGAGCTTAATAGCGATGTGCTTCTCTCTGATTCACTTCACACCCGGGCAGACATCTTGACCTCCCTTTCTGTCCTCTTCACCCTGATTGGTGTCAAACTGGGCTATCCCATGGTTGACCCCATTGTTTCATTGATCATTGCGGTTTTCATCGGATATGCCGCTGTCCAGATTTTGCGGGAGAGTGTCAGGGTGCTCAGCGATGGGATGGCCATTCCCATCCAGGAGATCGAAAGAGTCGTCCTGGCCATTCAGGGAGTGAAGGAATGTCATCAGATCCGAAGCAGAGGACGGACGGATGATATCCATATCGACCTCCACATTCTGGTGGATCGACAGATGGATGTCCACCGGGCCCATCACCTCTCTTATGCCATTGAGAATAAGATCAAAAGGGATTTCCCGGGAGTGACCGACGTAGTGGTCCACATCGAGCCCGCGGAAGAAGAAAAGATGAGAGAATAAGAAAGGCAGGCTTGAACCTTCTGCTCAACCCCGCCTCTCGTCATTTCCCTGCCTTGCCTACTCTTTTTTGCCTTTCTCCTGGGTTGTCGTCTCTTCCTTTCCCAAGTCTGCCTTTGATTTGATCTCACTGATGTAATAGATCAGAACACCCGCACCAATCAAAAGAAGGAGAATGGGAAGGGTGGCCATCACCCCTTTGATGAACATCGGCCACCAGGTGATCAGAAGGATCAACCCCACCACAACGACAATGACACCAATGATAATCCCCAACACATTCGACATCCTCTTCACCTCCTTTGAGAATAATTTTTAAAGAAGAAATTACACCATGGCAAAATAGAAATCAAGGGTTCTGTTTTCTATCTCGTCTTCTCATCGCAACAGGCCGGGTTTGCTCATTAAACTGATGAATGAGCTCGTCTATTTTCTGAACCTGTCTGTGAATGCGATCCCAGTAGCCTGGAGCATCATACTACTGTTCGTTTAACTCAGAAAGCGTCTTGCCCTGCTGTTCGACCCAGGTAAAATACTTTATGACAACGGTCAAGACATCGTTCACAGAAATAATGGTCACGACATCGTTCAGTAGAAGCACTGAATTGGAAACTTTGAAACTGTTTAGGTAATGTGATGTCGTGACCTGTATCATCCTTATCGCATTTGGTACTTGTATTCTTCAACCTGGA
>OGCL01000213.1_pt1 | contig 65934 bp, 55 predicted proteins | sample 1570041 | NCBI WGS metagenome assembly OGCL01 (sample SAMN06266162, study PRJEB24511) | hot springs metagenome | isolation source: Hot spring water | place: South Africa: Limpopo | collected 2015-06-22
GCAGTTTTTGCAAAAAAAGTAAGAAATTTAAAACTTCTTACTTTTTTGTTTTTAATTACCTTCTTGTAATTTTCAAATTATTTTATTGCACTACATGTCTATGAACTTTTGCAATATTACACTGATTTCTTTATACTAATTTCTTTAATTCTTCTATAACTTCAGCTTCAACTTCAAAAAGATTCCTTCATTCTATTATAAATCAAGAAGCTCTAGAATGTCATCATCCTCACCATTTAGTGCAAAAATTGTTTAAATCAATATTGTTAGTTTTACCTCTAAAACTTCACTTTATTTTTTTATCATCTATTTCGTAAAGTAAAAATCATACTTCAAGTCAATCAATAGTAGTTATAAATTCATCAATTAAACCTGAAATATCTTTATCAGTTGTTTTGGTTTGTATAAAAAGTGATTTTGGCACAATATTCCAGACTATTTTTTTATCTTTAATATCTTTTAAACTTTCAAGTATTTTTCACCAAAGTTTTAGTTTATTATAAGATTTTTTCTTAAAAAGATTTATTATGATATCTTGATGTCTTGCTTTATACATCATAAGTTCTGAAGCTGAAAGTAGGGAAGAACTAGAAGAATTTGTATTAAAAAAACTATTTGTATCAGTTATGATTCAAATAAGTAAAAAAGTTGCAATTTTTTCATCAACATATTTTTCAAGTTCAAATTTTTTTATTATACTCCAAATTATTTCACAAGTAGAAGATGCCTCAGTATTTACAATATTTATATTTCAAAATAAATTATTTGATACATGATGATCTATATTTACTAAAGTTGTATTTTGGAAAATCTCTAAATTATTTTTATAAATATCTCAAAATTGTTCTATTGAGGCAACATCAAAACTTATAATCAAATCTGGCTTAAATTGAGCTAAATTTAGTTCTGAAGTAAAAATTTCTTCATTATTTAGAAATTTAAAACTTTCTGGAGTTTTTTCATCATTTATTGCAAAAATTATGTGATTTCATATTTTTTGTAGAATATAATAAAATCATGATAAACTTCAAAAAGCATCTCAATCTATTCTTCTATGATTTATTAAAAGTATTTTTTTAGAATTTTTTATGTAATTTCTAAATTTTTCTAATTCATTTTCTAGATTTATGTTATTCATAATAATTTTTAAAAATTAAAGTTGATGTGTGAGTATATTAAAAATTAAAAATAAATCAAATTTTGTTACACCAAAAGAATTATTTGATAGAGTAAAAAAATATTTTTAATTTAAACAAGAAAAAAAGACCAACTTGGTAGCGGCCTTTTTATATGTATCAGGATTTATCACATCTGAAGACATATAAAAAGGTTTTTTGTTGTCTTCAGGGATAATTCCCATATTTTGAAACTTAATCCTATAGTTTCGGTTTTCAAGTTAGCTACAACGGCTATAAGCCGGAACTTTCTTGAAAAACAGTTTATCACCTCCCTTGGGTGATTTTTTAATTGCTATTCACCGTGCAATTTGGTTTTTGTTTTTATTATAGCAGATTGCTATATATTTTTTAGGTTTTTTGAATCTAACCTCTTTTAATGAAAATTTAAAATTTTAAACTCTCATTATTTAAACTCTCATTAAAAGAGGTTAGAGATTTTGCCGTTTTTGTTTTTATTTTACTTTTTTATTGAGGGAACATTCATTGGATTTTATGATTCCCATTCTAGAGAAGTGAAACTGTTGTTAAAGAACGAAGTTGATATATAGAAAAATTTCTAAATCAACTTTGCAAAATAATTATACACTAATATTTGGATTATTTCTAATACTTATTATTGACAATAATATAAAATATTTTATAAAATCAAATTATTTTTTAATTTCATCTATTTAAAAGTAAAATTTCCAAAACTTATTTTTCTTATTTAATTTGTTCTAATTATTAAATAATATGAATTTTTATTTTAAATACTTTATTTAGTATAGTTTTTTAAATATTTTTGTTCATTATTTTTATACAATTTTTTTAACTATTTTTTGCTTGTTAAAAATTTGTTAAGTATTGCAGGGTTGTTTTTTATTATTTATATCTTCCAATTTGTGTATTTTTCAAGTCCAAGTCTTTCATCATCAAATAAAAAAAGTTTTCCGTTTTTTGATAATATTTTCAACACTTCATCAACTATTTTTTTTGAAACATTTTCTCAGTAGAGATTTTTTTTCTTCATTTTTTTATTTCAAATAGCACCTTTTATGATATCAGCTATTAGACAAGAATTTATTGGTGGTGCTATTATGTTAGCTCCAGCTAAAATAGTTTCAGTTCTATCACTTCAAAATCTGAGAGTTACACAAGGAGTTCAAACTATGTTTGCTTCTTCTTGCATACTTCAACTATCAGTTACTACCGCTCAAGCTTGAGTTATCATATCAATTACCTCAGCATGATGAGCTAAAACTGGGCCGTATGAAAAATTATTTGGATAATTTTTTATCATTTCATTTAATTCATCCCTGAGTCCATAATTATCTATAGCAAAACTTGAAGCGTAAAGTTCTAGAAAACATACTGAAATTCATTCTTGCACGAGTTTTTTTAATGCGTAAAATAAAGTTAAGAATCTTTCTTTTTTTTCACAATTTTCTCTTCTATGGATTGTTACAAATATAAAATCTTTTCACTTCATATTTGGAAATTTCTTAAATGCTTCTGAATTTTTTACTTTTGTTTTTGATATTTTAATAGCATCAACTATGGTATTTCCAACTACTTTTATTTTATTTGGGTCATATCATTCTTTTATCAAAGTTTCTTTGTAAAGTTCTACTGGTACAGCAAAAAATCAAGTTGATCATTCAATACTTCTTGTATCAAATTGTTCAGGGAAAGGTTCTATACTACCTGTTTCATATATTTCTCTTTTTTGTAATGATTCATAATATTCATCCCAATTAAAATTTCCAGCTTCATAATTTGAAAATAAAAATTGGTAAAAATATTTATTTGGTGTAAAAGTTCTAATTCAAGCTTCTATATGAACTACAGCAAATTTATTTAAAAAAGCAGCTTTATCAGCAGTTGCAGCAGTCAAGGTATCTCAATGCACATAAGGAACTGGGATTTTTTTATATTTATCATTTAGTTCAACTAAAAAGTTTCAAAGTCTTTCAACGATTAGTGAGAATTTTTTATGAATTGGTCCAAAAATGTTTAGATTCACATCTACATCCATACCAAACTCTATTAAAACTCATTTACTTAGATTGTAATCATAATGTTGTCCTGTATGAACTAAAACTACAAGTTCTCATCTTAATTTTAGTTCTAGATATAATGGAGCTTGTTTAATGATATCAGGTTTTGTAGCAATCATTATAATATGAGCATATTTTTTTGAAGAATTTTCTATTTCTTGCCAAAATCATGGACGAATAAATATTTCGTTTTCTTGCATTTTTTAGTATTAATTTTAATTTTTATGAATTTAATGATTTTTTGTAAAAGTTCAAATTTTTATAAAAAAGAAATGCTATTTTGCATTTCTTTTTGATTTTTGTTTTTCTAATTCTTTTGCTTCTTAATAAGATTTTTCTTTGTAAATCTAAAAAATCAGTTTCATTTTCAAATTTTTGTTTTTAACTCCTCTCAAAAATTATGTAATAAATTTAAATCATTAATTGAATTTATATACTCTATAAAAAAACAAATTACATTTTCTATTTTTTCATCTTCAACTTTTTTAAATATTTTTGATAATCATTTTGGAATAGAGTTTGGTAAAAAATTAACAGTATAATTTAAATACTATAAAATCAGCAAATTCACTATGATTTACATGATATTCAGTACTAATTTTTTCTAATTCTGCCATAATTAATTTTTAAAATATAAGGTGATATAATAATAAAAATATTTATTTATAAAAATCTTTTTGACATTTTATTTTTTCTTAGTATAAATACATCTTTTATTTTTTATACTAAAAGTATGGTAAATGCAGTTATAACTTATGCTTGAGCGATAGAAGATAAAAAAAATCAAACTAGTTTAACAGGTTCTAAAACAATAATTGATTTACAAGCTTGAAAACTAAAAACACCTAAAATAGTAGTTGATTTTTGAGCTGTTCAAGGAGTAAAAAATGCTCATAAATTCAACAAAGAAATTGATCCAAGCATAATATATGCTGATTATTTAATAATTACACATGCACATAGTGACCATGCTGGTATGATTCCATATTTAGTAAAAAAATGATTTTCTTGAACTATTTTGATGACAGAATTGACAAAAATGCAGTCAATAAAAATGTGGGAAGATTATATTAGACTTACTTTAGAAAAAATAAAACAAATAAAAGAATGAAATGATAAAATTCAAAAAAAATTATTAAAAGCTTTTTCCTTAGTAAAACATATAGAAAATTTAAAAAATAAAGAAACTTCAAAAAAAAATAAAATTATTTCAGAAAATCATTTAATAAAACTATTTTGAGAAAATTATTTAGAATTATCTAATGGTATTTATAACGAAGCTATTTCAATTATAAAAGAATATTGAGTTGAAAGTGAAGGTGATATTTCTTTTGTTTTAAGAGATGTACCAGAATTACTTTTTGATGAAGAAGATATAAAACTAGCTTTGGAAAAAATAAAAATTATAAACAATAAAGATGAAATAGAAATTGCAAATTTTCATCCTGTTATAAAAGCAAATGATGAAGCAATAGAAAAATTACCTTTAGAAGTAAAAAATGGAAGAAAAAAACCTTTAACTGTTACTAGTTTTGCAAAATGAGCAATTATTTCAAAATATAATGCACAAAAAAATAAAATTCAAGCTCAAATAGAAGAAAATAAAAAAATAGAACAAAAAAATCAAAAATTAAAAGATAGTTTAACTTTAGCTTTAAATTTAGTGAATTGGTTTGAAGATAATTGAGTAGAATTAGAAGAATTTGAAAGAGAGTTTAAAGAATTATTATGACAAGATGAAAATTTAATTTTAGCTCAAGCAAAATCTTTAGAAAAAGTAAGTTTATGATGAGAAACTTTTTTTATTGATATTCTTTTAAGAATTTATGGAACTTTTAGTGATATGCTTTGATTTTCAAAAGAAGATTTTGAAAAATTAGCTTTAGAGTTAAAAAAACTAAAAATAACTTCTTTAAAAGATATATCTACTCATCTTCCAGAATTACCAGAAACAAATTATGAAAATAAAGATATAAAAGAAGTTTTTAAAAATTCATTTTTTGTAAGAGAAGATGAAAATATAGAATTGCGAGATTTTAGCGTGTTTATAGATGATTTAGAAAAATATTCTCCAAAAGAAATTTTTGAATTTTTTATTAACTGAAAAAGAATTTATATAAAAGAAAATTTAAAAGAAAAATTAGGTGAAAAATTAAGTAATTATATAAGAGAAAATCAAAAAAAATTAGGTGAAAATAATGAAATAAAAAAGAGTTTGCACCATGCTTTTGACTTGATAGAAATTTTTGATTGAAATGATGATTTGTATTTTTCTAAATATAAACTGAAATACGAAACTGCAAAGAAATTTATATCAAATTATAAATTTCAAAATATTCAAAAATCTCTTTATTTGAAAGAAGAACTTGATGAAGTAATTGATATAGATTTTAAAAATATACCAAAAGATAAAAAAATAATTCACATAAAAAAACTAGATGATTTTAGAATTTATGATGTTTTATTTGATAAAAATAATATATATTATTTTGAACCAAAAATTAGAGTTAGAATAAAGCAAAAGTTATTAGCAAAAATAGATGAAATAGAAAACCAAGAACAAAAGCAAAATCATCAAGAACAAAAATATAAAGAATATATCTATTTTGTAAAAGTCTATGAAGCAAAACTTTTACTTTCTTCGTATAAAGATTATTTTTTAACCTATGAAGAAGCTAAAAAATTACTTTTAGAAAAAGGTATAAAAAATATTAGTGATATATGAAAAAAAGATAAAAATTTATTAGAAGCTTACAATTTTGTAGCATCATATGAATTTTTACAAAAAGAATGATTTGATAAAAAAGAGTTACAAAAAGCAAAAGAACTTTTAAAAAAATATTGACTAGAAAATAGAGGCCAAATATTTTGACTAAATATTTTAAATCTTGATAAACCTTATACTTTAAAAGATTTAGAGGAATTATTTTGAAATGCATTTATTTTTTCTAGTGAATTTTCACAAAATCAAATAGAAATAGTTTATATAGAAAATATAGATGATGATAGAATTTATGATTTACCGTATATTTATAATGATAAAACTAAACTAATCGTTATAAAAGAGTGATTACAAGAAGAAATTTCAGAAAAATTAAAAAAATGAATATGAGATTTTTATAAAACTAGAGCTGTTAGAAGAAAAAAAAGACAAAATTTAGAAGAAAAGCTAAAACTTTATGAGTTTTTAAAAAATAATTATAAATTTTTATTTGATTTAGATAATTGAGTTTCAGCTAGAGATTTTTATAATCAACTTTTACAAAGAAAATTAGAAATAAAAGAATTAAGAAAAAAAGCAAATAAAATATCTCAAGCAAGAAAATTGAAAGCTAAACTTTTTCTAGATACTTGAAAACAAGAAGAAATAAAAGCTGCTAAAAAATTACTTGAAAAATATAACATAAAAACATTTGAAGATATTGAGTGAGTTTTACAAAAACTTCATGATATTCCATATTCTCCAGAAGATATAGAAATAGCAAAATCACTTTTAAAAGTAGTCCATATAGATAAAAATGGAGAAATACTTGAAAGTATAAAATTAAACTTTTTTAATGCTTGACATATAGAATGAAGTGTTCAATCTGTTATAACTTATATAATAAGTGAAATAGATAATACTTTATCAAACTGATTTCAAAAAAGAAGGTGAATATATAAAAATCCAAATCAAAGAAGATTAAAACATGTAAATGTATGATTTTCTGGAGATATGTGAAGAATAAAACAACCAAATCTAGCCTGAACTCCTGAAAATATTCCTTTTGTTTTGGATTATTATCAAGTTGAAACTACTTATGCTTGAAGATTGCATCCAGATAAGGAAAAAAGTATAGAAAAACTTTTATCTTCTATTGCAGAAGCGAATTGAAAAATAGTTATTCCTGCTTTTTCTATGCAAAGAACTCAAGAATTACTTATTACTTTATTACAAGCTAGAATTGATTCACTAGATTTTGAAGAAAGACTTAAAAATTTTTATGTTCAAAAAAATAATATACAAAAAGAATTAAAGCTACTACAAGAAATAAAAACTCAAATTATACAAAGAGAAAATTTATTTAAAGAAGTTTTATTACATCAAGCAGAACTAAGAAATTTAAAACATCAAAATATATTACCAGCTTATTTTTGAAAAAAAGTTAAAGAATTAAATTTAAAAATAAGATTAAAACAATCAAAAATCAAAAAATTAGAAAATTTATGAAGTTTAGAAAATATAGAAAATAAAATTAGTGAATTATTATCTGATTTAGAAAAAATAAATTTACAGATTTCTTATATAAAACCAAAAATTTTTGATACAGATATTATTTTAGATAGTCCATTAAGTGAAGAAATTACAAAAATTTATATAAATTATGGATGATGAAAATATGATATATTAAATCCAGAAGTTCAAAAACAAATATTTTGAAAAGAAGTTATAAAATATGTAAAGAAAAAATCTAATATTAAAGTAGATGAAGAGTTTACAGAAGATAGAGAAAAAATAACTTTAGATGAGTTATATTCTCAGGAAAGAAAAGAAAAAAAAGAAATTATAGTTTCAGCTTCTTGAATGTGTGATGGATGAGCTATAGAATATCATTTAAAACAAAATCTTCCAAACAAAAATTCAAAAATTATTTTTATTTGATATTGTCCAGAAAATACTAGATGATGAAAAATAAAAGCAAAAAATGAGTTTATAAGTTTTGAAGGAAAACCTTATCCACTTAAATGTGAAGTTGATGATATAGCTTGATTTTCTGCTCATATGGATGAGTATGAGATAGTAGATTTTTTAACTAGCCAAAAATTTAAAAAGTGAGCTATTTTAGCCTTAACTCATGGATGAGAAGAAAGATATGAACTAGCTAGAAAATTAGAGATAATTATGGATTATATAGGTCAAAAAGTGAAAATAATAGTTCCAAAACATGGAGAAAAAATTGATGTAAAAATATAATTTTTTAAAAATCTTTTGCAAAAAAATATTAAAGTATATAATTAAGGTATATTTTAGTATTTTTTATTTTTTATGAATTATTTAGTTTATCTTCATAGTGCTTGAATAAGTCAAAGAGTTTTATGTAAAATTTTTGAGAATAATTTGGATTATAAAAAAGTTTGGGAAAAATTATCAAATAAATTTTTAGAAAAATATTATTCTTCAAATGAAATAAAAAAAATTTTACAAACAAAATCTAGACTTGATACAAAAAAACTTGATGAAAAAATAAAAAAATTACAAGTAAAAATTATCACAATTCACAATAAAAATTATCCAGAAAAACTAAAAAATATCTCAAATCCTCCTTATTTTTTGTATGTTAGATGAGAATTAAATTGAAGCGATAATTTTTTCGCAATAGTTGGTTCTAGAAAAATATCAAATTATGCAAAAAAAGTAGGGGAGAGTATAATTCCAAATTTAACAAAATATTTCACGATAGTTTCAGGTTGAGCTTGAGGTTGTGATACCTTAGCTCATAAACTATCTTTAGAAAATTTTGGAAAAACTATTGTAGTTTTTTGAACTTGAATAGATATCACATATCCTGTTTGAAATGGAAAACTTTTTGAAAAAGTCTTAGAGATGTGATGAGCTTTAGTTTCTATTTTTCCTATTTGAACTCCATGAGGAACTTATACTTTTCCGGTTAGAAATGAAATAGTTTCTGGTATGAGTAGTTGAGTTTTAGTACTTGAAGCATCAGAAAAGTCTTGAACAATCATTACAGCAAACCTAGCACTTGATCAGTGAAAAGATTTATTTGCAATTCCTGGAGATATATTTCATTTAAACTCAGTTTGAACTAACAATCTTATAAAAACCGGACAAGCAAAACTTACAACTTCTGTAAATGATATTTTAGAAGAATACAATTATAAAGTTATTGATACAAAAAAAGAGGTAATTTTAGAAAATGAAATTCAAAAAAATATTTTTGAATTATTAAAATACAATTTATCTTTAAGTATAGATGAGATATTAGAAAAAACTTGATTTGATTATGGAGTTTTATCTTTAAATTTATCTTTGATGGAATTAAATTGAATCTTGAAGAAAGATATGTTTGGAAAATATTTTATTTAATTTGAAAAAAATTAAAAAATTATATAATAAAGACATATTTTTAAATTTTTTTAATAATGCAAAAAGATATATTTTTTATAACAACACCAATTTATTATACAAATTGAGTTCCACATATTTGACATGCTTATAGTTCAATAATTTGTGATACTATTGCAAGATATCAAAAAATAAATTGAAAAAGAGTTAAATTTTCAACTTGAGTAGATGAAAATTCTCAAAAGGCAGTTTTGAAAGCTCAAGAAATAGGAATGGAAATTATGTCGTATCTTGATATGATGGCTGAAAAACATAAAGCGGTTTGGGATTGACTTAATATAAAATATACTGATTTTATAAGAACTACAGAAAATAGACATCATAAATTAGTTAGGGAAGTATTGCAAAAATGTTATGATAATTGAGATATCTACCAAGCAGAGTATGAATGAATGTATTGTATTTGATGTGAAGCGTTTAAAAAAGATGATGATTTGATTCCAAATCCTAAATCTTCTTTAACTTCATTCTTATCAGGAGAGAAAATTAAGATGGTTTGTCCAGATCACTTAACTGAACCTCAAAAAATCAAAGAAAAAAATTGGTTTTTTAGACTTTCAAAATATGAAGGATTTTTGCGTAATCTTTATAAAAATAATCCAAATTTTGTAATACCTGATAATAGATTTAATGAAGTGAAAGCATTTGTTGATAGATGATTAGAAGATTTTTCTATATCAAGAGAAACAAATAAATTTGGTATAAAATTACCATTTGATGAAACTCAAGTAACCTATGTTTGGTTTGATGCTTTATTTAATTATGTAACAGTTTGTAAATATCCTGATAATGGCTGAGATGATAGTGAATTTTGGCCTGCTGATTTACATGTTGTAGCTAAAGATATTATTAGATTTCATGCTATATATTGGCCAGCAATGTTGAAAAGTGCAGGATATGAAATACCAAAAAATATTTTAACTACAGGTTATTTTACGGTTGATTGACAAAAAATTTCAAAATCGCTTTGAAATGTAATTGATCCAGTAGAATTTTCAGCTAAATATTCGCGTGATTTACTGACTTTATATATGCTTTCAAGCATAAATATTGGACAAGATTGAGATTTTAATAAAGAACAAGCAATTTTGATGTATAACGCAAAACTTGCTAATAATTTAGGAAATTTAGTAAATAGAGTTGTAGTTTTGGCTTTGAAATTAAATAGCTCTTTATCTCAATCTTTTCTTCAAAGAAAGAAAGAAGAGAATAATAATTTTATAAAAAGTATAAATAATTATTTTCAAGAATATAATTTAAAATCAGTTTTAGATGATAGTTTTAAATTTTTAGATACTTTAAACGATTTCACTACTAAAAAAGAACCATGGAAAATGATTAAAGATGAAACAAAACAACAAGAAACTAAAGAAGTTTTATACACTATTGCAGAATGACTAAGACAAATTGGACTTGCTTTATATCCATTTTTTCCAGAAAAAATGTCAAAAATGTTTGTAAAACTTTGACTTTTTGATTATGAAAAAAGGCTTAAAAATTGAGAATTACAAACTTTGATTTGAGAAACTCCAATATTTGAAATAAAAGAAAAGTGAGAAAATTTATTTAATAGATTTGAAATATAATATGTTTGAAATAATTTCTTGATGAGAAGAAAAAATTTGAATTGATATTTGACCAAACTATAATGAAAGAAAATCAAATTATAGATATTTTTTATGAATTTTACTTTGACCTTTTTTAGAAAAATTTTGATTTAATCCAGATAATAAATGCTGGGATGAAAATTATTTAATATTTCAAAGTTTGCTTTTAAATTACACAAATCAAGATAAATTTTGAGAATATTTTGAAAAAAATTGATATGAAATTATTTGAAAAAAGATAATTCATTTCAAAATAAAAATACAATCTTGAAAAGAAGTTTTGGAGATTTTAGGAGAATATTGAGATGATATTGATATAAAAAAATATTTAGATGAAGTAGAAAAATGAAATATGTTTTTTTGATTTTTGCCTTGATTTCGAAAAAAAGAAGTGATTATAGTTTTTGCAAAATATAAAACTCAAGAAATTACTTTTATTACAGATAAAACTAGATTATGAATTCAAGAAATTTTAAAGCTTTAAGAATTAGATTTAACTGGTTTTGATAATTGAGTGAATTTAGAATTAATAATAAAATAATTTATTTTTTAAATTTTTTATATATGAATTTTAAAGAATATGTAGAGAATGCTATAAGAACAGAATCAAAATTTAATGTAATGATTCCTGATACTGTTTCACCTTTTTTAAATGATAGATTTTTACACGCTGCTATTTGAATGCAAACAGAAATTTGAGAAATATTTGAAGCTTTGTTTATAAAATGAAAAAATTTTTGAGTTGATGAAGTAAATGTTAGGGAAGAGCTTTGAGATGTTTTATGGTATTTTGCTATTTTAAGTGATAATTTATGATACTTTGATTTTGAATTTGATACAAATATTTCTATAAAATTACACTCAGTTAATGATTATATTTTTGAAATAAATGATTTAACAATAAATATTTTAGATAGTGTAAAAAAATCACTTTTTTATAAAAAAAATTTAGATATAGATCTTTTAAAACAAAGACTTTCAAAATTGTTTGCTTTGATAAAATCAGTTATAATATTTTTAGGATGAAATATTGAAAAAACAGCTATTACAAATATAGAAAAATTAAAAGCTAGATACCCAGAGAAATTCACAAGCGAAAATGCAATAAATAGAAAATTAGACATTGAAAGAAATATTTTAGAAACTGATAAATAATCAGTAATTTTAACTTAATTTTAATTTTTTAATATGGTTTGATTACAAACTTCTATTTGGTCAAATAGATTTAAAACTATATATTTGATTTCTTTGATGCCGATAATAGTATTTTTATCTATAGTTTTGTGATACTATTTGAGTTATTGAAATTTAGATGAAGCTGTTATAAATGAAATAATTTCTTTATTTCTTTTTTCTTTACCAATAATATTAATTTGGTTTTTTATTGCTATTTTTTTTCAAAAACAAATTATTTTTTCTTTTTCAGGTGCTCGTGAAATAACTAGAAAAGAAAATCCTGAAATTTATAATATAGTAGAAAATCTTTGTATATCAAGATGACTTCCAACTCCAATTATGAAAAAAGCAAAATGAATTACAAGTTATTTTTGAAGTTTATTTTCAACACACCCTAGTATAGAAGCAAGAATACAAGCTTTAGAAAATTATTAAAATTTTTATGAATCTACATATTCACATTTGAACTAATTTAGAATATTTTCGCTTATTAAATGAGTGATTTTTATTATCAACTTGAAAAACTGATAGGGAAATTGCAAATTTTTTTATACAAAATTTTCCTGGAGAATTAGCTGAAATTATATCTCCACAGTATGAAGTCAATTTTATGGCTATAAGAGAATTAAAAAAAAGATTTGGTCCAGATGTTTTTTCAAAAATAGATGGAATTTATTATGGTAGTGATAATTGTGAATATTTAGTTCCATATAAAAATGAAATACAAGAAGCTATAAATTTGTTTAAAGAATTTGATAAAAAATTTCCTCCACATAAACTAAGAACTTTTACTCTTGTTACTCCATATGTTTGAGATAAAATGCTTGAGAAACTTCAAGAAACTTTGGAATATCTTAATAATTTAAAAATTAAAAATCCTATTGAGGTAGTTGTAAATGATTTTTGAGTTTTAAGACTTTTGCATACTAAATATATCAATCTAAAAATATCTTTTTGAAGAGTTATTCATAAACTTCTCAAAACTCCTTTAATAGATACTTATGGGTATGAAGTTCATCCAGCCTGAGAACTTATAAAAAATAAATCATCTCAGGAAATAGAAAAAATAAAAGATGAAATAGTAAAATGGCAATTAAAATTTTATGCATCAAGTGAAATTTCTTTAGATGAATATAAATGATTTTTACAAAAACATAAAATACAAAGAGTTGCTCTTGATTATATGGAAAAAAGAGAAGAGTTATATAAAACTCAAAAAAATATTTGAATAGATTTATATTATCCTTGGTCTTTAGTATTTACTTGAAGAATTTGTGATACTTCTTTTATAGAAAATCCAGCAAGATGATATTATGCGATAGATGATATTTGTCCTAGAACTTGTAATAGATATGATATTTTTTATAAAGTAAAAACAGTTTGATATAATCTTATTCAAAGATGAAATGCTTGATTTAGAAGTGAACTAAATTTGGATTATGTGAAAGATGATTTTTTAAACAATGAAAACAATAGAATTGTATTTGCTCCGTTTATAACAGTTTAAAAAAGTATAGATGTTGTATTAAAGTATCTTTTTTTATTTTCCCTTCCATTCTTCTTCAGTGTATAAAATTTTTAATTGTTTTAAAAGTTCTCATCCGGTATCTGGAATAACAAGCTGAGTATTTTTTATCAAAATTTCTTTGTTATTTATAAGAGTATCTAAAACTTTTTTATTATATTCATTTAAAATAACATAATAATTCAAAAATTTATTTATAAAAATTATGTAAGTTAAGGCATTTGTATTTTCTTGTTTTAGTTTCAAGTAAGAATCAATATTTTTTAAAGTTTCTGTATTATTAAAATTTCAAAAATCATTTGAAATTTTTTGTTTTATTTTTTCTATTTCATTACTAGAGTTTTGATAAGATTTCAAAAGTTCTTGTTTTTGCAAAGAAAGATTTTTTGAATTTTCTATTCAAAGTTTGTATCTATATTCAAGCTGTGTTATAAAAGAATTCAGAGTAAATTCTCTATCATTTGAACTTGATAATAAACTTCTAATATCAGTTTTTAAAATGTTGAAATATTCATTTAATAAAACCATATTTGCAGTTATTATCTTATCTTTTGCAATGTTATTATTTCACAAAATATATCATATATCTATAACATCTTTATAAATATTTACAGGAGTTTCTTTAGTTTGTTTATATCTAGTTCAAATATTTGTTGAAATAGCAACTCAAACATTTCACATTATTTCTATATCTTTTGATATGAAATTTTTTTTGTTAGAATTAGTTATTTTAGGTTCTTCATTAGCATTTAAAAAATATCAAAAATAATTTATGATAACAAAAAATACCCCAGTTAGCATGATAATTTTTGTAAAAATTTGAAAATGTGAATTTTTCATAAATTTGAAATTTTTAGTAGTATTTTTATGTTTATATGTTTTTTTATTTATTTTTCAAATTTTTTATTTCATTTTTTATTTCCAAAGATAATTTATCTAAATTATTTTTGGAATTTTTTTGAAAATCAAAAAAATCTTTTTTAAATTTTTTTCAAATTTCAAATATTTCTTTTTTGTTTTTCTTTGCGTATTTTACTCAATAATCTTTTCATGATAAAAATAATTCTTTTATTTCAGCGTTATTTATTTTTAAATTATTGTTTTTTGAATAAAAATAATAATTCATCACTTTTCAAACTCAATAAGTTATTCAAAAATTTAGAGGAATAAATAAAAATCAAGCTATTCAAATGAGTCATATTTTTCATACTCATTGAATTATTTGATTTACCATTAAAGTTGATCAAATTGCTGAAAATATAGTTATTAAAATTTCTTTTATTTCTTTTTTTGAAAGTTTTATTTTGTATTCTCAAGCAATACTATTTAACATATAAACATAAAATCAAATTGAAGAATATATATCTATAAAAGGAATGGGTTGAATAGAAATTACACAATTTATAGCAGAACATTTAAAAATTATATCATCAATATTTTTTTGTCTTTTTATAGTTTTTTCATCTTCTAATAATTCTTTATAATCATTTTTTTGTAATTCTCACATATCAAATAATACTATATCTTTTTCATCATATAAAACTTCATAAATTCAAACTTCATATAAAATTCATTTGAAAGTAGTTTTTCCTAAAAAAATATATCTGCAATTTATAGCCTCATTTACCAATTTTCAATATAATTTATCAGTTATAAAAATTTTTGTTTCTGGAGTACGAGATAATACTCTAGAAGCTAGATTTACACTATCTCCAAAAAAATCTTCTCAATTTATAGTATTTTTTTTGTTTAAAACTCAATAATCTATTGAAATTCTTATTTCTATTTTATGTAATGGAATTTTTTTATCTAAATTATAATCTCTTAAAAGTTTTTGTATTTCTATAGCGAAAAATAAAGCATTTTTTGGAATGTCAAAAAAAATCATATATGAATCTCATACTGTCTTTATCAAATTTCAATTATATTTTTTTAGGTTTAATAACATCAATTTATCTTGATCATCAAGAATTTTGTCAATTTGTTTTTGTGTTAAAAGTGAAGTTTTTAGTGTGAAATCTTTTAAATCACTAAAAAGTATTACTCAATTCTTTGTATTTATATTTTCCATTTATTTTAATTATTTTTAATTAAGTTTATTTTAATATATTTTTGTTGAAAAATCAATTTTTTCTATATAATAGACAAGTTATTTTTTAAAATGAATTAAATGTTTAAATTAAAATCAAAATATTATCCAACTTGAGATCAACCGAAAGCTATAAATAGTATTGTAAATTATCTAAAAAAATGACATAAACACCAAACTTTATGGTGAGTAACTTGAAGTTGAAAAACATTTGTTATGGCAAATATTATTGAAAAAATTAGTAAGCCAACTTTAATTATTGCTCACAATAAAACACTTGCAGCACAACTAGCTCTTGAGTTTAAAGAATTTTTTCCTGAAAATGCTGTTCATTATTTCGTATCTTATTATGATTATTATCAGCCAGAAGCATATATATGTAAAACAGATACTTATATAGAAAAAGAAGCAACAATAAATGAAGAAATTGACAGACTTCGCCATGCTGCAACTCAAGATTTAATAAAAAGAAAAGATGTTATTATTGTAGCATCAGTGTCTTGTATTTATTGAGTTTGAGATATAAAAGCTTATGAAGATTCAATTTTTGAAATAAAAGTTTGAGATGAATATGTTTTTGATGATATTTTAAAAAAACTAGTTTTACTTCAATATAAAAGAGCTTGAGAAGATTTTAAACCAGGAACTTTTGTAGTATCTTGAGACCTTATTGAAATATTTCCTTCAAGCAAAGAAACTGTTTATTCTATTGAATTTTGGTGAAATGAAGTTTCTACAATTACAAGAAGAAATTATTTAACTTGAGAAATTTACGAAGTTTTAAATGAGATTGAAATTTTTCCAGCAAAACATACTATAACTACTAAAGATACTATAAGTAAAATAATTCCAGCTATAAAAGAAGAATTAAAACAAAGACTTGAGTTTTTTGAAAAGACAAAAGAAGTTGTGAAATATGAAAGACTTAAAACAAAAGTAGAATATGATATAGAAATGATGCAAGAAGTTGGGTATGTAAATGGAATAGAAAATTATTCTAGGTATCTTGATGGAAGAAAACAATGAGAACCACCAACAACGCTAATAGATTATTTTTGAGACGATTTTTTGTGTTTTGTTGATGAATCTCATATGACGATAAGTCAAATAGAATGAATGTATGCTTGAGATATAGCTAGAAAAAAAAATCTTGTTGAGGCTTGATTTAGACTTCCTTCCGCGCTTGATAATAGACCATTAAAATTTGATGAATTTGAACAAAAAATTAAACAAATGATTTTAGTTTCAGCAACACCAGGTGAATATGACATACAAAAATCATCAAGTTATCCAAAAAAATTTTTAAATTTTGATCCGATTAGAGATGGTAAATGGATTGATAGTGAAGAAAATAGAATAGTTCCTCTTGTTATTAGACCAACTTGACTTTTAGATCCAATTATTGAAATAAGAAGTATGAATTATATGGTTGATGATATTATGAAAAATATTACAGAGGTTGTAGAAAAATGAGAAAAAATGCTTATTATAACTTTAACAAAAAGATCAAGTGAAGAATTAACAGATTATTTACTAGAAAACTGAGTAAAAGTTATGTATTTACACAGTGAAATTGAAACTCTTGAGAGAATTGAAATACTTAAAAATTTAAGAACCGGGAAAATTGATGTAATAGTTTGAGTAAATTTACTTAGAGAATGACTTGATTTACCAGAAGTTACAAAAATAGCTATACTTGATGCTGATAAACAATGATTTTTAAGGTCTGCTTCTGCTTTAATTCAAATTATATGAAGAGCTGCAAGAAATGCAAATTGAAAAGTTTATATGTATAGTGAAGAGATTTCTTCGCCATATACTTCTTTTTTAGATGATAAGATGAGTATTGATTTTCTTCTTGATGAACATGGAGAAAAAATATCACTTTTTAGATTTGATAAGTGAAGGTTTTTAACTTCTAGATGAATTTTTGTTTCAAATGCTATGAGAACAGCGATAAATTTAACTAATTATAGAAGAAAATTACAAGATGAATATAATAAGAAAAATTGAATAACTCCAACAACAGTTTTTTCCAAAATAAAAGATATCTGAATAAAAAATAAAAATAAAGATTATGCTATTATATCTGAAAAAGATTTAGAAAAAGAATTAAAAAGACTTGAGTTTGAAATGGATGTAGCTGCTGCTAATATGGAATACGAAAAAGCAGCTGAGCTAAGAGATGAAATAATTGAATTAAAAAGATGATTAAAAAATCAAACTTAAAAAATTTTTTTATTAAAATTTCTTAATTTTTTCCTAAATTATTTAACTATCAAGTTATTTCACTTGGTTTTAAATTCAAACTATTTTTATAATCTATTTTTATATCATTTATAATTTCCTTTAAAACTTCTATACTTTCAATTGTCACAAGTCTTTTTCTATAATCAGAAACTCAAGGGAATCATTTAAGATATTGAACTAAATGTTTTCTTATATCTAAAGTTGCTTTTTTTTCTCATTTACACTCAACTAAAGCATTTCCATGAAATAACATCATTTCTAAAATTTCAGCTAAGGTTGGTTTATAATTTCAATGTAAAAAACACCAAGGATTTCAAAAACTAGCTCTTCAAATCATAAATCCATCAAGTTTTACATCTTTATTTGGAGAATAAATTTTAACCATTCAATCATCAAAGTTTTTAATATCTCAATTACAAATAATAGGAATTCAAACGGATTTTTTTAATTCATAAATTTGCGTAAAATCTGCCGTTCAAGTATATGCTTGTTTTGTTGTTCTTCCATGAACTGTTACAAGACTTGCTCCAGCTGATTCTAGTCATTTTACAAAATCTATTAATGTTTCACTTCAGTTAAAACCTAAACGAGTTTTTACAGAAATAGGTAAGTTAGTAGCTTTATTTAAAGTTTCAACAATTTTAAAGGCTGTATCTCTGTTTATAATAAGTCCTGAACCATGTCAGCTATTTACTACTTTTTTTGATGGACATCACATATTTATATCTATTCAGGCAACGTCGTACTTTTCAATTATTTTAGCAGCTTTAGAAAAATTTTCTGGATTTTTCCCGAAAATTTGAACTACTAAAGGTTTTTCTGAAACCTTATGTGGTAAAACGGAATCTGCTAAAAATTTTGAATGTACAAGCCCATCAGCTGAATAAAATTCTGTTACACAGATAACATCAGGATTTACTTTTTTTACAACTTGTCTATAAGCACTATCTGTGTATCCATCCATTGGAGCTAAAAAAGCTATAGGTCAATTTTTTATTTGTTCTTGCCAAAAATTTTTCATTTAATTAAATTATTTTTTAATATTTTGATGATTATATAGATTTTTTGAAATTCACAATTTTTATATTTCAAAACATTTTTTCTAAAGTCAAATACTTTTTTTTCAATTCTATAAAAAAATATGTTAAAATTATTTTAACTTTACAAAATAAAAATAAAAAACATGATAGATAATATATACAACGAAAAAAAGAAATATTCAAAAGTTTTAAAAGGTTTTTTTAAATTTAAAACAAAAAATAAACCAACTTGATTTATCATAGTTAATGATGAAAAAAAAATTGATTTTTTACTTGATTGACTTGAAATTCTACCTTGTGATTTTGTTGTAAAAACTTCAAAAAAATTGCAAGAAAAGATTAATGTTGTAAAATCAAAAGAATTAAAAAAAGATTTACTTGTTTGATTTGATTTTGTTGTAGTAGATAATGAAATAGAATGATTACAAGAATATTTTAAATTCTGAATTACACCGATTTTACCAAATGATAATCATCTATTAAGTATTTTAAAAGAATTTGATCCTCTAACTAGTGAATGAAATAGTTTTTTATATGAAAATAAAAATTCTTGGTCTATGTATTACGCTATTATTAGATATTTGGAAAATTATAAATTTCCATACGATAATAGAAATTTAGTAAAAAATGTTGTTAATTTATAAAATAAATCCTGAAAATTAATTTTCAGGATTTATTATTTTTTTAACAAGTCATTTATTTTTTAGTATTTCTCTTAATCTCTCTAAACTCATTCTATCTCTAAAATCATAAGCAGTTACATTAAATCAAATAACTTCAGTTCTACTATAAATTCTTCAATATTTAGGCATTTCAATTTCTCAATCTTCTTCAGTTTTTATTACTTCATACATTCTTAATTCACTTAAAGCTGCATTTGATTTTATTTTTATTTCAAATCATTCACTTTCTTCTAACATTATTTGATTTAGTGCTGATTCTAAAATTGAAAGAGGTACCCCTGAACCAGGATAAAAGGATTTTAGTACTAAGTTAAAATAAAATCTTCATCATTTTTTTAATAAAAATTCACTTATAAACTTAATAATTTTTAATCTATCTCATAAGTATTGTGAAACTTGGTTCATAAAAATTATTCATTGACTTCAAATTCATAATTTTCAAACTAATTCTACTAAAAAATCTTCATATTCTAAATCTCATTTTATAAAATCAACTCAACTTTCATTTATGTTTTCTAAATCAATTTTAGTTAATTTTATTTTTTCTTGTGGAATTCAATTTCTTATAAACAGTTCTTTTAAATCTTTTATTGCAGTAGAGTTATTTCATCAAACATCAAGTATTGCTATTTCTCAATAGCAAGTATACAAATTCAATCATAACTCTATAAGTTCATCAATATTTAGAGCTAATTGATTTTCATAATTCTCTACAGAATTTCATATTTTTTCTAAACTTCTTCAATTTATAGGAAGTCAGTTTATTCACATAGTAGGAGTTAAATTAGACATAATTTTAATTTTATATTTAAATTATTTGATTTTTATTTTACTATAATTTGTATAAAAAGTAAAAATTTTTTAAAAAAAATCTTTTGACAAAATAAAAAAAATTATAAGAGTTAGAGATATAAATTTATCACTATCTATTTTTCCGTGTTAAAAAACCTTGTAATAGTTGAATCTCCAGCTAAATGAAAAACAATTGAAAAGTTCTTATGAACTGATTTTAAAGTTGTTGCTTCAATGTGACATATTAGGGATTTACCAGAAAAATCACTTTGAATTGATATAGAAAATGGTTTTAAACCAGAGTATTGAATTGCTGAAGAAAAGAAAAAGATTGTATGAAATCTTCAAAAATTAGCAAAAATTCATCCAAATATTTGGATAGCAACAGATGAGGATCGTGAAGGGGAAGCTATAGGATGGCACTTATGTCATGTTTTAAATCTTAACCCTAAAAATGTAAAAAGAATTGTATTTCATGAAATTACAAAGGAAGCTATCACAAATAGTATAAAAAATCCAAGAAATATTAACTTAAATTTAGTTGATGCTCAGCAAGCAAGAAGACTTCTTGATAGACTTGTTTGATACAAAATTTCACCTATTTTATGGAAAAAAATCAGGAAATGACTTTCAGCTGGTAGAGTTCAATCAGTTGCTGTTAAATTAATTGTTGAAAAAGAAAGAGAAATCAAAAATTTTAAACCAGAAGAAAGCTGGAAAATAATAGCAGAACTAGAATACAATAAATCAAAGTTTAAAACACTATTCACAAAACTAGATGCAAAAAATAAAAACTTTAAATCAATTGAAGATGTAAAGAAATTCTTTCATTTACTGTTTGAAGATATTTCTACTTTAAAAGAAGAAAAAAATAAACAAGGGAATACTGAACTTTCTTTGATTTCAAAACTCAATTTTAAACTAAATTCTGTTGATAAAAAAGATTCTAAAAGAAGTCCTGGGGCTCCTTTTACAACTTCAACTTTACAACAAGAAGCATCTAGAAAATTCTGATTTTGAGTAAAACAAACTATGATGATTGCTCAAAAACTTTATGAATGAGTTGATTTATGAAATGGAGAAAGGACTTGACTGATAACTTATATGAGAACTGATAGTGTTAATTTATCAGATAGTGCTCTTAAACAAGCTTGAAATTTAATCACTGAAAAATTTGGTAAAAAGTATCTAAAAATCAGAAAATATAAAACAAAATCAACTTGAGCTCAAGAGGCTCATGAAGCTATTAGACCAACTTACTTATCAAGAACCCCAGAAAGTCTATCAAATATTTTAGAACCACAAGCTTTAAAACTTTATACTCTTATTTGGAAAAGAACTCTTGCTAGTCAAATGGAAGACGCTATTGTAGAAATAACTACTTTTAATTTTTCTCCTGAGAATAAACAAAATCAAGAATGGATTACAAAATGAGAGGTTATAAAATTTGACTGATTTATGAAACTTTATGTTGAGTCTAGTGACGATGAAAATGAAAATGAAGAAAATCAAACTTTACCAAATATTGAAATTTGAGCTTTAGTACCAAGTGTGTGAGTAAATGGAATTCAAAGTTTTTCAAGACCTCCAGTTCGTTATACTGAAGCTTCTTTAGTTAAAAAATTAGAAAGTGAGTGAATCTGAAGACCTTCAACTTATGCTCCAACTATTTCTACAATTATTGATAGATGATATGTGGAGAAAGTTGATAAAAAATATTTATCTCCAACTGATATTGCTTTTAGCGTAAATGATTTTTTAGAAGAATATTTTAAAGAAATGATGGATTATAAATTTACTCGTAATGTAGAAGAAGAGTTTGATGAAGTAGCAAAATGAAAACTAAAATATGATAAAATGCTTGAAAAATTCTGGCTTTGAATTCTAAAAAAAGATATAGAATGAGCTTCTAAAAAGGCAAAAAAAGTCATTGAGAAAGTATGAAAAAAATGTCCTAAATGCTCTAAAGATTTAATTTATAGATATTCTAAAACTTGAAAATTTATAGGATGTTTATGATTCCCTGAATGTGATTATATTGAACAACCTAAAGAAGAATCAGATAAATTACAAGCATTAAGAAACAAATATGAATGAAAGCCTTGTCCAGATGGAATAGACGGAACAATTGTAGTAAAAACTGGTAAATTTGGGCCATTTCTTGCAAGTTCAAAATATCCTGAAGTTAAACGGATTTGAAAAATTGTATCAAAAAAAGATGAACTTTTAGAGCAAATAGTTAAAGAACAATGACTTCTAATTGATGCAGAAACTTGAGAAGAAATGATGATTAAAAATTCACGTAGATGACCTTTTTTAGCTGCTAAAAAATACCCTGAGGTAAAAATAGCAAAAAATATTCCAAAAACTGTTTGGGATGAGTTAGAAAAAAGAATGGAAAAAAATGAAGAATAAATTTGCAATAAATCACTATTTTATATAATTCAAAATAAGAATAAAAAATTTTTTCTTTTTATTTTTTTATTTTTTGCAAATGACAACATTTTCTAAAAAATATGAACCTGAAATCTTTGAGAAAGAAATTTACAAGAATTGGGAACAAAGTGGAAGTTTTTTACCAAAATCATCTAAAACTAAAAAAACATTTTATATTCCTATTCCGCCTCCAAATATTACTTGAGTTTTACATTTAGGTCATGCATTAACTCTAACTTTAGAAGATATCATGGTTAGATATCATCGTATGATTTGAGATGAAACTTTATGGATTCCTGGAACTGACCATGCTGGTATTTCTACTCAAGCTCGTGTAGAAAAAATGTTAGCTGAATCATGAATTACTAGACAATCACTATGAAGAGAGAATTTTTTGCAAAAAGTATGGGAATGGAAAGAAAAATATTGAAATACTATCACACAACAAATGCGTCAAATGGGAGCTTCTGCTGATTGGTCTAAAGAAAGATTTACACTTGATGATGGGCTTTCAAGACTAGTTACAAATGCTTTTGTTAATCTTTATAATAAATGAATGATTTACAAATGAGAATATATGGTAAATTATTCTCCAGCTTTAAATACAGTTTTATCTGACCAAGAAGTTATTTATAAAGAAGAAAGATGAAAACTTTATTACATCACTTACTTTGTTTCTGGAAGTGATAATGAAGTAGTAGTTGCTACAACTCGTCCTGAAACTTTGCTTTGAGATGAAGCAGTTGCTGTTCATCCAAAAGATAAAAGATATAAAGCATTAGTAAAATCTTGAAAAAAACTTATTTTACCGATTTTAAATAGAGAGATTCCAATTATTCAAGATGAAATGGTTGATATGGATTTTTGAACTTGAGCTGTAAAGATAACTCCAGCACATGACCCAAATGATTTTGAAGTTGCAAAAAGACACTCTTTACCAATGGATAATATAATTTTAGGAAAAGATGGTAAAATGACTAAAAAAGCTTGAATATTTGCTTGACAAGATTACGTAACTGCTAGAGAAAATATAGTTGAACTTTTAAAATCAAAATGAAATTTAATAAAAATAGAGGATTATACTCATAAAGTTGGTTATTGTGAAAGAAGTTGATGTAAAGTAGAAACTATTATTTCAACTCAATGGTTTGTGAAAGTTGAAGAAATGGTTAAAAAAGTAATTGTAGGTTACAAAAAAAAAGAATTTGAAATTATCCCAGAAAGGTTTAATAAAATTTTTGAAGATTGGATTTTTAACTTAAAAGATTGGTGTATATCAAGACAACTTTGGTGGGGGCATAGAATACCTGCTTATTATCACAAAACTACTTGAGAAATGATAGTTTCAAGTGAAGATTTAACCTTGACTTGAGAATATACTCAAGATGAAGATGTGCTAGATACTTGGTTTTCTTCAGCTTTATGGCCTTTTTCAGTTTTAAACTTTGAATTTTGAAAATCATTAAAATGTCAAAATGAATTATTTAAAAAATTCTACCCAGCACAAGTTTTAGAGACAGGACATGATATAATTTTTTTCTGGGTTATAAGAATGCTACTTTTTTGATATGAATTTATTTGAAAAACTCCATTTGAAAAAATATATCTTCACGGGCTTATAAGAGATAAAAATGGTAAAAAAATGAGTAAATCTCTTTGAAATTGAATAAATCCACTTGATATGATAGAAAAGTATTCAGCTGATGCTTTAAGATTGACTTGTTCTATATGAAATACTCCTTGAAATGATTTGAAATTTGATGAAGATAATGTAATGGAAAATAAAGTTTTTATAAATAAACTTTGGAATGCAACTCGTTTTGTTTGGACGAATTTATTTGAAAAATGAAATTACAAAATTGATAGTTATGAAACTATAGAAAAAAGACTTTTAAAAAATTATGATGAACTAAGTTTTTTTGAAAAATGGATTTTATCTCGTTTAAGAAATGTTTCTGATAAAGTAAATCAGTGAATGCAAAATTTTAATTTTTCAGAGGTTTGAATAGAATTGCAAAGTTTTACAAAAAATGAATTTTGTGATTATTTCATAGAAGAGTTTAAAATTATACGTAAAACTTCTAAATATGGAAATGATGTAATAATTTATGTAATAAATAATATTTTAAAACTTTGGCATCCTTATATTCCTTTTGTTACAGAAGAACTTTGGAATAAAATGTGATTTGAAGGAAGACTTATAGAAACAAATTATTCAAAAGTTTTATTACCAGAAAATAGGGAAATAGAAAAAGATAAAGAAATAATTATTGAAGTTATTACTAAAATTAGAAAAATAAGAGCAGAAAATAATATAGTTCCATCAAGTTCTATAAAACTTTTATTAAAAATAAAACCTTCAAAATCTGAACTTTTTAATGATGAAGTTTTAAAAGTTATTTCTTGAATAGTTAGGTCAGAAGATACAAAACTTGTAAAAAAAGTGGAAGATGAAAATCTAGTTTATGCTGTTACAAAATCTGGAGTTGAAATATTTTTAGACAATTCAAATGCAAAAGATATATGAGCTGAGATTGATAGATTAAAAGCTCAAATTGCTGATACAAAAGAGTATATTGGACTACTTGATAGAAAACTTTTAAATGAAAATTTTGTTAAAAATGCTCCAGCAAGTTTGGTAAGAGCTGAAATGGAGAAAAAAGCTAATGCGGAAGATAAACTAAAAAAATTAGAAGAAAAGTTGGAAAAAATAGGATAATTAAATAAGAATCTAGAGTAAGTTATTTATTAAAATCTATTAAAATTTGTTGTATAATATAGTTTTAATTTTATCAAGATTTTACTACATTATATCTAAATTTAAATTCTTTCAAGTCTTCACAGAAGAGTTATTATAGTTAGCTTTTATTTTAGTCTATTACTTTAGATTCTTTGTTTTTTAAATAGATATATAGATTTTATAACAAATCATCAAGTTAAATTATTTTTAACACAATTTATTTTAAAATATTGAAAAAAACTTTAATTTAAATCCTAAATAGGATTTATTTTTTTGGATATTTTTAAAAAAATTATATAATCTCAAAAATTAATATTTTAAAAAAATAAAATTTATGAAAGTTTGAATTGTATGATTACCAAATGTATGAAAATCTACTTTATTTAATGCACTTACAAAAAATTATGCAGCAGATGCTGCAAATTTTCCATTTTGTACTATTGAACCAAATATTTGAATAGTAAATGTAAATGATTTTCGTTTAGAAAAAATTAGACAAGCAGTATCTGGGCAAAAAGTTATTCCAGCAACTTGTGAGTTTATTGATATTGCTGGAATTGTTAAGTGAGCAAGCAAAGGTGAATGACTTGGAAATAAATTTCTAGCAAATATAAGAGAAGTAGATGCTATTTTGCAAGTAGTTAGAGTATTTAAGGATGATGATATAATTCATGTTTCTGGAAAAGTTAATCCAAAAAATGATATAGAAGTAATTAATTCAGAACTAGTTTTAGCTGATATTGAAACTTTAGAAAAAAGAATTATAGATAACTTAAAAAAAGCAAGAGTAAATAAAGAAGCAGCTGTTGCTCAAGTAATTTATGAAAGAGTATTAAAAAACTTAAATGAGTGAAAACTAGCCATTGATGTGATTTCAGAGGATGAGCAAGAATATTTCAAAGACTTACATCTTTTAACAAATAAAAAATTTGTTTATGCAGCTAATGTTTCTGAAGATATGATGGATATATCTGAGGAAGAATTAAAAAATATTTTATGAGTACAAAATGCTAGAGTAGTTTCAGTTTGTGCTAAACTTGAGGCTGATATGATTGAAATGTCTAGTGAGGAAAGGGAACAATTTTTAACTGAAATGTGACTTATAACAACAGGACTTGATAATTTGATAAAAGCATCTTATGATTCACTTTGATTACAATATTATTTTACAGCATGAGAAAAAGAAGTAAGAGCTTGGACTATTCCAGTCGGGGCGACTGCTCCACAAGCCGCCTCTGTAATCCACACTGACTTTGAAAAATGATTTATTAAGGCTGATGTTGTTAATTGGAAGGATTTAGTTGAATTTGGATGATGGGCTGGAGCAAGAGAAAAAGCCCGCGTTAAACTAGAATGAAAAGATTATATAGTGCAAGATGGCGATGTTATGTTATTTAAGTTTAATAATTAGGTAATGGTCACGAAGATAGTTATAAAAAAAGAATTTTTAGTTCATTTAAAACACCAAAAGATTTTTTAAAATATTGTAAGTAAAAATATCTTTATTTCATAAAGCATTAAAATCTTCAACCCCTGTCTTTTTTATGCAAATAAAATTTGAATAATACTGTAGGTATGGGTAATTTTTCTTGCAAAAATTTTTGAGTTTTTTTAATATTTCATATACTAAAAACAATTAAATTTTAATTAAAATTTTATGCAACAATACCTAAATCTTTTAAAAACAATTATGGAGACTTGAGTTGATAAAAGTGATAGAACTTGAATTGGTACAAGAAGTATTTTTGGTTATCAAATGAGATTTGATTTAAGTAAGTGATTTCCATTACTTACAACTAAAAAAATGTTTCTAAGATGAATAATTCATGAATTAATTTGGTTTTTAAATTGAGATACAAATATAAAATATTTAGTTGATAATTGAGTAAAAATTTGGAATGAATGGCCTTTTAGTGCTTATTTAAAAGCAAATAATTTAGAAAAAGATTTTCCAAGGTATTCTCCTGAATGGTATAAAAAACTTGAAGAGTTTGTTGAAAATATAAAAAATGACATAGAATTTGCAAAAAAATGGGGAGAACTTTGACCTATATATGGAAAACAATGGAGAGATTTTTGATGAATAGATCAAATAACTACTGTGATAAATCAAATAAAAAATTCTCCTGATTCAAGAAGAATGATAGTTTCAGCTTGGAATCCTATGCAAATAGAAGAAATGGCTAAATCTGGACTTCCACCATGTCACACATTATTTCAATTTTATGTAGCTAATTGAAAACTTTCTTGTCAATTATATCAAAGAAGCGCAGATGTTTTTTTATGAGTTCCATTTAATATAGCTTCTTACTCGCTTTTAACTATGATGGTTGCGAATGTTTGTAGTCTTCAGTATTGAGATTTTGTGCATACTTTGTGAGATGCTCATATTTATAATAATCATTTTAATCAAGTAAAAGAGCAATTATCAAGAAAACCTTTTCCACTCCCAAAAATGAAAATAAATCCAAATGTTAAAGATATATTTTCTTATACAATTGATGATTTTGAACTTATTGATTATGTTTCTCATCCGGCAATTAAGGCTCCAATAGCAGTGTAATTATAAAAAAATGAATAAAAAAGTTATAGCAATTTTAGCAGTTGATGAAGATTTTTGAATAGGGAAATCTGGTGATATTCCTTGGAAATCAGATTTAAAAAATTTCAAAGAAATTACAACTAAAACCCAAAAAGAAAACAAACAAAATGCTTTAATTATGTGAAGAAAAACTTGGGAAAGTATTCCTGAAAAATTTCGTCCATTTTCTTTAAGAAAAAATATAGTTATTTCAAGAGAAAATTTGCAAACTGGTGATTTATTTGAACATTTTTATTCTATAAAAGAAGCTATTCTATCAGCAAAAAAAGATAAAAATATAGAAAATATTTTTATTATAGGTTGAGCAAGTATTTATAACTATGCATTTGAAAATAATTTAGTAGATAAAATTTATTTGACTTTTATTCCATGAAAATATGATTGTGACACTTTTGTAAAACTTGATTTAGAAAAATATGATAAATATTTTGAAAGGATGATACAAGTTTGAGAAGAAAAATATTTATTTTGTAAATATAAAAAAAATAATAACTCAAATGCAAAAGTTTATAAATCATAAACATTATAATGCTGCAAAAGTTCATAAACATATAGTGAAATAAAATAACTTGACTTTTTTAAAATTATAAATATAAAACAATTACTTTAACAATTAATTTAATTTTTATGTTAAATATTAAAAAATATTTGAATTTTTTCTTTTTCTTTAGAAGTTTCTATCTGAAGAATTAGTTTTTTGTGTTTTTAAAATTACAATTACAAGTTCTTCAGTTGAAGAACTTTTTTATTTTTTAATCTTTATAATTATGAAATATATTTTAATGAATAATGCTGAGTGAAGATTAACTTGAGCTTGATGATTAATTTCAACTCAAGTTGAGCAGTGTATAATAGATTGAGCTAATGCTGCAAAAGAAGTTTTAGATGAAAATCCTAGAACAGTTTTAGACAAAGTTTTAGACTGAGTTTATCAACTTTGAAAATTTTCAAAAAATGATGGAATTAATAGGAGTATAAATTCTGCTATGAATTATGTACATAAATTTAGATTAAATAATTGAAAAATATTAGAAATACATTTTTTACCAAGATCAAATACTGAAATTATTGTTTGCTATGACTGAAAAGAAGAAAAAATCTTTATTAATGATGAAGAAAGAAAGATATTAGCAGAAAAAATTAATAAAATTCAAACCCCACCTGTATATCATGCAGAATGAAGATGAATTTGAGTACGATGAGTTTGGGTGTACAGATAATATAAAAAACTCAAAATTAATTTTTGAGTTTTTTAATTTTTTATTACAATAATAAAAATATTTGTAATTTTTTTTATGCAAAAAAATATCTTTGAAAGTGAATATAATAAATTAAATGAAAATCAAAAAAAAGCAGTTGATAGTATTTATGGATCAGTTATGATTGTAGCTGGACCTGGAACATGAAAAACTCAAATTATTGGACTTAGAACAGCAAATATTATTTTAAAAACCTGAACTAATCCTGAGAATATTTTAATTACAACTTTTACAGATGCTTGAGTAGTAGCTATAAAAAAAAGACTTGAAACTTTTTTAGGGAGTGAATGATATAAAGTATATGTTTCAACAATTCATTCCTTTTGCCAGGATGTTATAAAAACTTTTCCAGAAAAATTTTTGCATTATAAAGCTTGAATTTTAATAGATGAAGTTGATAGTATAGAATTATTAAAAAATATTTTAGATGAGGAAATTTCTAAAAAAAATATTGAAGTGCTTACAAATGATTATGATAAATATATTTATCTAAAAGATATAAAAAACTGTATTCAAACATTGAAACAGGAATGAGTTAGTTTTTTAGAGTTTGAAAATATTATATTACAACAAGAAAAAAAATATGTTGAAGAATTGTCAGAAATAAAACCGACTTTGAAAAAATTTAAAAAAGTTAAATTAAATCAGGAAAAGCATATTAAAAAATTAAAAGAATTAAATTATTTATACAAAATTTATCAAAATAGACTTTTTTTAGAAGAAAAATATGATTTTTCAGATATGATAAATTTTGTAGTTTCAGTTTTTGAAATAGATGAAGAACTTAGATATCATTATGCTGAAAAATTTCAATTTATTATGCTTGATGAATTTCAAGATACAAACAATGCACAAAATAAAATAATTGATTTGATTTTGAGTGTATGAGAAGAGCAACCAAATATTTTAGTTGTATGAGATGATGATCAATCAATTTATCGTTTTCAATGAGCAAATATAGAAAATATGCTTGATTTTAGTTTTAAATATAAAGATACTAAAGTAATAGTTTTGGAAAATAATTACCGTTCTACTCAACCAATTTTAGATTTATGTAGCGCTTTGATAGAAAATAATGCTGAAAGATTAACAAAAAAAATTTCTTGATTACAAAAAAAACTTATTTCAAATAATATGAAGCTAAAAAATATTTATATAAAACCAACTTTAGCTTTATTAAATACTAAAGATGAAGAAAAAGTTTATTTATTAAATGAAGTGAAACAAAAATTACAAAATTGAATAAAACCTGAAGAAATTGCAATAATTGTAAGAAATAACAAAGAAGTAGAAGAATTATCAATTTTTTTTACTCAAAATAATATCTCTGTAGTTTCAAAACTAAATACAGATATTTTAAAAAATGATTACGTAAATTTTATTTTGAAATATTTAAATTGCTTAGATAATCCATTTACAAATAATGAGTATTTTATAGATATAGTTAGAAGTAGTATAGTTTGATTAAATCAAATTGATATTTTTAAATTTAATAAAGATTTATATAATAAAAATTATTCAAGAAAAATTCCCCTTTCATTTTATGACGAATTTTGTCAAATAGAAAAATCTAAAATTGATTTTTTAGATAAAAAAAATTTAATTGCTTTTAGAGATAATTTTGAAGATTTGAGACAAAAGCTAAATAATACAAATTTTTTGGAATTTTTTTCTTATTTTATAGATAAAATTTGAGTTATTCCTTATATAGAAAAGTATGGAAATTTTGATGATATACAAGATATTTTTAGCTTATTTAATAAAATAAAATCATTTTTAGAAATAAATCCTAGTTTAAAACTAAAAGATATTTTAACAAAATTTGATTTGTATAAAATTTATAATTATTCTATTCCTAGACAAATACTTAAAAAGCCAAAATCTTGAATAAATATTTTAACAGCACATGGAAGTAAATGACTTGAATATGAAATAGTTTATATTCCTGGGCTTTATAGTTGAAATTGGGATTGAAAAAAAATTTCAGACAAATTAAAACTTCCAATTTGAATAGTTTGAATTTGATTACAATGAGAATCTCAGCCAATTGAAGAAGAAAGAAGACTTTTTTTTGTAGCTTGTAGTAGAGCTAAAAAAGAATTACATTTTAGTTTTCCATCGCAAATTGATAACAAACTCAAACTTCAAAGTGTATTTTTAGCAGAAGTAAGTCCATATTTTGAAAATATAGAAATTAAAATAGAGGATAATTTATTTAAAAGATTTGTTATTAATGAGTTAGTAAATAATAAACTTTTAAATTATTCAAAAGCTGAATTTGATTATATAGAGGAATTTTTACAAAATTATAAGCTTTCACCAACTGATTTGAATGTTTTTTTAGAAAATCCTATGATATTTTTACAAAATGTAGTTTTTAAATATCCTTTTGTAGATAATGATGCGACTATTTTTTGAAAAATTTATCATAGAGTTTTAGAACTTTTTTATCTAAAATATAAAGAAAATAAAGTTTTACCAAAAGTTTCTTATCTAACTTCTACTTTTGAGCTTTTATTAAAAAAGGAAATTTTATCTCCAAAAAGTTATGAAAAATTACTTGAAAAATGAATTATCTGATTAAAAGGATTTTATGAAATTTATAAAAATAATATAAGAGAAATTGTAGCATTAGAATATAATTTTAGGTCAAAATGACTTCAATTTGAAAATATTCCTTTAACTTGAAAAATAGATAAAATAGAAATAATAATGCAACCACAAACTGTTGCTTTAGTTGATTATAAAACAGGAAAACCAAAAAGTTTAGCAGAAATAAAGTGACTTGATAATAACTGAAATAAAAAACCAAATGAGTGAAAATATTTTAGACAACTTTTGTTTTATAAATTACTTTGTGAATTAGATAATGAATTTAATTCAAAATATGATATTTGAAGTTTAGCTTTGGATTTTGTAGAAGGTAAAGAAGGTGAATATAAATATATAGAAATTCCTTACACTATGGAAGAATATGAAGATTTTAAAAAAGAGCTTTTAGATGCTTGGAAAAAAATTTCAAACATAGAGTTTTGGAAAGAAATATTAAAATAGTTTGACAAATAAAAAATATTATTAGAAACAATATTTGTTTTTATTTTTACTTTTTAATTTTTATTATATGAGATGTTCTTAAAAGAGTTTGAGATGAATTTTGACTTGTAGAAAATATAGATTATTGAATTGATGTTAATAAATGAATAAGTTGGTATAGAGATGAAGAAACAGCTTTAAAAATAGCAGAAGTATTAAAAACCAAAACTAAAATTTTAAAAACTTGAATTATAAAATTATAATTATTTTAGAAGAATCTATAAAATTAAAAAAAGTCAAGGTTTTATATATGGATGTTAAAGAATTGATTAGAGCTGAAATGTTATATGATTAAAATCATATAAAAGTTAATTGTAAGAGTTTCTTAGACCATACATATAATGCTGCAAAAGTTCATGAATGTAGTAGTGTAATAAAATAGTTTGAAAATTACAAGAAGGTAATTAAAAACAAAAAAGTAAGAAGTTTTAAATTTCTTACTTTTTTTGCAAAAACTGCAAAATTTGATACCTATGAATGTTTATATACAATTAAATAAGCAATATAAAATCTTTTTTACTTAAATTCAAAAAATTGCACAATATGTTATGAACCTAATGTATTTTTCAACTTTTTTCTTTACAAATATTTTTTTATAATAAAATGATTAAAAAAATTTAATCTTAATTTATTTTTTTATGTTTTTATATTTATCTAAAATTTTGTATTTACTAGTTTTTGCTTTAATAATAATTTTTAATTATTATAAATTTGATTTCCATATAGAATCATTTAGTTGATATTTACCTTATGTTATCACAATGTTTTTATTTTATTTTTCTTATAAAGCATATAATTATGTATCAGGAAAGAAAAAACTTAGCTTTACACCTATAAAATTATTTTGATATTTTTTGATTCAGCTTTTTGTTTTAAGTATTTTATTTTTTACTTTAAATGACAATCCAGGATTGTATTGAATAACTTTGTTTTTTAAAATTTTAGGTTATTTAATTTTACCAATAATAATTTGTTTATCTTTTATATCATTTTGAAGATTTATACTTGAAAAAATTAACTCTTTCAAAGAAGAATCAAATATATTTCAATTTTTAGTTAGTTTATGAGTTTGATTTAGTTCTTTTTTGACTTTTATAACTTTATTTTGATTTTTTTGATTTTACAATATTTGGAGTGTTTTTTGAGCTTTAATTGTGATTGTTTGAGTTTCATATAAAAAATTTTTTGATATCATAAAATCACTTTTTAATTATCAAATAGAAATAGATAATCATGATTTTAGTCTAAAAAATACATCGATTTTTTCAAAAATAAATCTATATTTATTATCAAGTGAATTTTTATTTATAATTATTTGTTTTTTGATTTCTATAAATTTTATTTCTATAGTTAGACCAATACCAATAGGTTGGGATGATTTATGAGTTTATATGAATTTTCCAAATTTGATGGCGAGTAATGGAGGTATTTTAAATTTATGATGAATGTATGCTTGGCAAGTTTTTAGTGGAATTTGATACTTATTTTCATGAGCTACTCAAGCATTTTTTTTAAATAATATTGGAGGAGTTTTAAGTGTTTTGGTAATAATTCTATCATTTAATGATTTACTTAAAAGCGATAAAAAAACTTTTATAAATATACCATTTTTAGCTTGAGCTATATTTTTAGCTATGCCAATGATAATTTTTCAACAAGCAAAAGATATGAAACTTGATTCAGGACTTTTTTTCTTGTCAGTAATAGTTTTATATATGATATTTTATATATTTTTAAAATATTTATGATATAAATCAGAAACAAATATATGAAATTTAACCATTAGTGATGACAAAAACAAAGAAAATGAAGTTATAGAACTAAATTATAATAAAAAAACAAAAAATGGATTTGTTTCATATTTCACAAATTTTACTCATATTTGAGAAGATATTTTTTCTCGTAAATCATATTTGATTTATTTATTTATTATTTGAATATTGACTTGAATTGCTTTCTCTATCAAATTTACTTCATTGCTTTTGATTTCAGCTACTATTTGAGTAATTTTTTATTCTAAACTTTGAATAGCTTGATTTTTTGCTTATATATCTTTTTATATTGCTATTTTTACAAAATTATGATTTTGGAATATGATGAATGTTATTTATCCAAAAGATGATATAAATTTTGTAAATAATGTATTTTTATACGGAATAATTATTTGAGTATTACTTTTATGATACAGTATAAATAAATACAGACTAAAAGCATTTAATAATTTTGTAAAGATTCTTAGTATTTTTATTTTATGAGTTTTTCTTTGAGTTAGTCCTTGGATAGGAAAAAATATTATTTCTACTGATACATTAACTATCTCAAATATTTTGAATTGAAAAACTGATACATTAAATATTGATTATACAAAAATTTATTCTCAAGAAGAATTAGACGAAATAAATTCAAAAATAAAATTACATATCACAGAATCTTGAATAACTAAAAATGAAGATTTATGAAGATATTTTGGTTATGAGAAATGAATAAATAATTATATAAAGCTTCCATATAATCTAACAATGCAAATAAATCAAAAATGAGAATATACAGATATTACTTACATATTTTTTGCATTATTTTGTAGTATTTTATTTATATCTTTTAAAAATTGATTTTTTGCTTTTTGAGCTTTTTTATACACTTTAGTTCCACTTTTGTTTTTCTTTAACTCAAATATAAACTTGTATTTTACAAATATTTTTTCACAATTTGAACTTCCATTTTGATATATAATTATTTCTTTATTTTTTATAATTCCATTTTTATTTTTTATTTATAGTTTAAATAAAGAAAAAAAATCAGTTCTTTTTAAACTAAATTTAGTTTTTTGAATGTTTTATGTATTTTTATGGACTATATCGGCTTTTTGAATTGTTTGGTATGGAATAATTATTTATTACAATTTATTATTTGCTTTTTGAATATGAATTTATTATATTTCCTCTTATAGTGAAAATAGTGATTTTAAAGAGAAATTTTTCAAATTTTTGGGAAGTATAGTTGTTTTATTTATAGTTTGAGTTTATTTTTTTAATTCAAGTTTTCCTCATTGATTTAATAATTTAAAAAATTCTTGATATTCTACTTTTAAATATTGAATAACAGATAATTATACAACTATTTTTGAAAGTCATCCTGATTATTTTGATATTTTAGTTGAGTTAAATATTTCAAAAGATTCCCAAAAAAGTTTATTTGAAAATATAGTTTCTAAAATAAAAAATCAAAATCTAATTCAAGTTTTAAATAATAATAATATAAATAATTTACTTTCTTTAAATCAAGCTTTAAAAGAAATATCTAACTTGAAAAATGAAACAAATAATTTAGAAATAAAAGCTTTAAAAAAAGAAGCAAAAAATATTAGAAGTAATCTTTTAAAAAATGTTTTATATCCAGAAAAAAACTTTAAAAATGAGTTAGGAATTTATAGAATTTGAACTTTTTTAAAATATTTTATTTCTAATAATCATAAAAGATTATTAGAGGATAGTTTAATAACTGAATTTCAAAAATATTTTTATGATGAAAAAGATATAAATATTTGAATAGAAAGAATGAAAAAAGTTTGAATAAGTTATTTTCTAGTTGATTTAAATGCAGCTACAATTGATAAAGATCCAGCAAGAAATTTGACAGCAAGATTTGAAACTTTATTAAAAACTTTTACTTCGGATAAATTGCAATTAATTCATACAGATAGTATTTGTTTAAAAATAGCTTTAGAGGATTATAATAAATCTGAGAAATCTAGTAATGATTTTGAAAAATATTTAAGATTTGCGTGAGTTAATTATGAAAGTTATACATCTTCAGGTGAAACAATAAATAGATGAATTAAACAACTAGAATGCTATAATTATATATTATCTTTGATACAAGAAGAAAAAATAAATGATAAAGATTATACTTATTTATTGCCAATATCTAAATACATAAAAGAAAATAAATTTTCTTCACAAGAAGAATTATTAAAATTCTTCCAAAATTATGTTAGTCATGGTTGGTTGGTTCTTTTTAGAATAAAATAAAAAAAATTTAAGAATTTTCTTAAATTTTTTTATTTATTTTTTATTATTTTATCTATCAGTCCGTATTTTAGAGCATCTTCTGGGGTCATATAATTATCTCTATCACAATCAATTTCTACTTTCTTTATATCTTGTCCTGTATGTTTAGCTAGTATTCCATAAAGTCTATTTCAAGTTTTTATTATATGTTCAGCAGCTATTTTTATATCAACTGCTTGTCATTCAGCTCATCCAAGAGGTTGATGAATCATTATTTCACTATTTGGTAAAGAGTATCTTTTTCATTTTGTTCCTCCAGCTAATATAATACTTCCCATACTTGCAGCAAGTCAAATACAAACAGTTATTATATCACACTTAACATATTGCATAACATCATAAATTGCAAGTCCAGCTGTTACATGTCATCAAGGAGAATTTATGTAAATAGTAATTGGAGTTTTTGGATCTTGTTTTTCCAAAAATAAAATTTGAGCTACAACAGTATTAGCAACTGCAGAATCAATAGCTTCTCATAAAAATACAATTCTGTCTTCTAAAAGTCTTGAGTAAATATCATAAGCTCTTTCTCAACCTGGAACTTTATCAATTACAGTTGGAATCAAAATAGAAGTAAGTTCTTTTTGTTTCTTTTTTGATATTATTTGTATCATATAAAAAAGTTAGTTATTAAAATATTTATTTAAATTATATAAAAAAATAAAAAAGTCTCAAATTTTTTTTGATATTTATTTTAACATATGGTATCATTATACTGTATTATTAAAAATAAAAACAAAATATGATAAAACAAAATAATAATTCAAATATAAAATTATTTGGTGATAATATAGATTGTAATATAAATTTATCTGAAATTAAAGAAGAACTTTTGATTTTATTTAAATCACCAAATCCTATATATATTTATTTAAATTCACAAAAAATTAAGGAAAAATTTTCTCAATTTTTGATTTGTTTATCAAAAAAAATAGTTGCTTGATTTAAAATAGAAGATACTGATGATATAACTTTTATGAAAACTATTTATAAACAAACAAATTATGATAAAGTTTGGATAGATATTTTAGAGCTTTATTTAAAAGAATCAAAAAATTTTGATTTACTTAATTATTTATTTTATGTAAAAATTTTAAATAAAGATAAACAAATTATAGCAAGAACTCTTTTAAAAATGTATTTACATGAAGAAGATACAGAAATAAAGGATTTTCTAAATACGTATTCAAATATAACTTTTGATAAAATTCAAAAAATTTATAATGATTTTGATATAAAATTGATGAAATTTAATATAAATATCAAAGAAGATTTTGTAGAACATTTCATAGAAAAAATTTATTTACAATTACCAGAAACAAAAAGAGATTTATTTTTAGATAATTTTATTTTAAAAATTGATAAAAATAATCTAGATTTTTGAGATGTTTCAAAAGTTTTAACAAAAGTTATTTATAGTTATGGAAGTTTATCTAAAAGAAATCAACTTCAAGAAATCATATCAAATGAATATTTTAAAGAAATAAAAGATATGATTGATATTTATGTTAAAGATTACAAAACTCTTAGATGAGATTTTTATGTTAAAATTAGTCAAAAATTAGAAAAATACAATTTAACAGATAGAAATTATCTTTGGCAATATATAAAAATGTCTATAATTGACAAGCATTTTCCGGGTGTAAAATATTTATTTTATGATTATTCAAGCAATGTTTTTGTTGATAAAAATATCTATACTCTATTAAAATGAGAATTTAAAATAATTCCATCTATTTCACCAGAGTCAGAATATATTTATAGTGAATATAAAGAAATACAAGATTTAAAAGAAATTATTTTAGAGCTAAGTAATAATTTATTTAGTTTCTTTTTATTACCAATAATTTATTATACAATTAGTGAAAAACTTTCAATTCAAAAAAAAGATTTATATAAAATGGAATATTTACTTTTATTTATTTTATCAAAGAATTATAGTGAATATAAAAAAATATATATGTTTTTTAATCAACTTGAAGTCTTTATAAATTATGAAAGTAAATCAAGAGTTTTAGAAAAAATTCAAGTTTCTTTTTCAATTATTTTGGCAGTATTTTTGTTTTTGGTTTTAGCTTATTTATACATGCCAATTTGAGTATTCTTATGAGTATTTATATTAGCTTTTATAAAATATTTTGAAGTTGTTTATCCAACAATTTTTTATAAACTGAAATGGAATGTTTGAATAAAGTTTTTTGCAATAGTATTTTTATCAGTTTCAACTTATTTTTGGTTTATGAATTTTGATAAAGTTAAAGAAGATACACAAGTTTTGTCAAAACAAGTTGAATTTTTATGAACTATATCATCTAAAGAAATTATAGATAATTGATTTAAATATATAAAAGCTTCCATATTGGAGTTTTGAAAAAAATAAACTTAATGGATTTTATTTTGCATTTTAACAAAAAAGTTTATAATAAGTTAAATTTGAAATTTAACTTATTTTTTTAATTCAACCTTATGACAGAAATAAAACAAAACTTAGAAACTCTAAAACCAAAAATTGATGAACTTTATAAAGAGATTTGAAAAAAACTTATCGGACAAAAAACCTTGCTTCGTGATTTACTTATTACTTTATTCTCAAAATGACACATTCTTATTGAATGAGCTCCAGGTTTGGCTAAAACTTTGGTAGTTGATAGTTTAGCTAAAACTTTGGATTTAGACTTTAAAAGAATTCAATTTACTCCAGATTTACTTCCAAGTGATTTAGTGTGAAGTAATGTTTTTAATCCTGTAAAAAATGAATTTTATATAAAAAAGTGACCAATATTTGCAAATTTTTTACTTGCTGATGAAATAAATAGAGCACCTTCAAAAGTTCAATCAGCACTTTTAGAAGCTATGGCTGAAAAACAGGTAAGTATTTGAGATAAATCTTTTAAACTTGAAATGCCTTTTATAGTTCTAGCAACTCAAAATCCTATAGAACAAGAATGAACTTTTAACCTTCCAGAAGCACAACTTGATAGATTTTTATTAAAAACAGTTGTTGATTATCCCAGTGAGAATGAAGAAATAGAAATACTAAAAAATATAAAAAATATAGAAAGTTCAAAACTTCAAAAAATTTTTTGAAAAAAAGATATTTTTGAAATTCAAAACTCTATAGAAGAAGTATTTGTTTGAGAAAATATTTTTTCTTATATAAAAGATATAATTTTTTATACTAGAAAGAATGATTCTAAAATCAAAAAATTTATTTCTTATCCAGTTTCCCCAAGAGCATCACTTGCTATACTAAAAACCGCAAAAACTCTAGCATTTTTATCTGGAAGAGATTTTGTGATTCCAGAAGATATAAAAGAAATGGCTTATCCAGTTTTGAGACATAGAATTATTTTAAACTATGAAGCACTTGCTGAAGAAATAAAAGTAGATGATTTGATAAAAATTATTTTAGATAATGTTGAAGTAAAATAATTATGTTAGATATAAAAAAATTAAATCTAAAAATAAATAGGCTAGTTAATAGCTTATTTGTTTGAAATTATAAAACTGCTTTCAAATGAAGATGAATAGAGTTTTATGATTATAGAATTTATGATGAAAATGATGATGCAAAATATATAGATTTTTTAGCCTCAGCAAAGGAATGAAAATTTTTAGTAAAAAGATTTGAAGAGGAAAGAGAATTAACAGTCTTTTTTATTTTGGATTTAAGTGAAAGTATGAATTTTGGAGAAGAAAAAACAAAAACAGATACTTTACTTGAAACTTTTTATATTTTATCATATTCTGCTCAGAAAAATAATGATAAAATTTGATGTATTATTTTTTCAGAAAACTGATATGAATTTATAAAACCAGCAAAATGATTAAAAAATATTCATAGGATTTTAGAAATAATCAAAAAAAATAATATAAAAAAAATTCCTAATTTTTCTACAAATAAATTAATTTCAACTTTCAATAATTTACCAATAAAAAATTCACTAGTTTTTTTGCTTACTGATAAAATGTGAGAAATAGAAGATAAAAATTTAAAAATTTTATCACTAAAAAATGATACGATTTATGTAAATATTTTTGATTATTTAGAAAATAATTTGATTGATGATAATTCAATTTTAAAAATCTGAAATTCTGTAAAAACATTTTTTATAAATTTAAGAGACAAAAATAAAATTTCAAAATACAAAGAATTAAGAAAAACAAAAATAGATGAATTTAAAAATAAATTAAATAATTTAAAAATCAGTTATTTAATGATTGATAATAAAACAAATATTTTTGCAAAACTTTTAACTTTTTTTAAAACTAGATAGTATGACAGATATTTTTGATATAAAAACGTTTTTATTTTGATTTATTTATTCTTTTGATTATTTATTTATTATTTTTGCTTTTTTAAACTTGGTTTTATTTTATATATTTTTAAACTCTTTTTTAAAAAACGAAAAAATAAAATTCGTTTTAAAAAACGAAGAAATAAAAAAAATAGAAGATGATTTTATAAAAGAAAGATTTGAATATTTGATAAAAAATGTTGAAATATTATCAAGAGAAATATTTTATAAAGAAGTTTCAATATTTTTAAGAAATCTCATTTTTAGAAAATTTAAAAATAATAGTGTATTTTTTATGACTTTTGAGGAAATAAAGAAAACTTTTAAAAATGAATATAATGAAATATTAAAAGAAGTTTATTTTATAGAATTTGATGAAAAAAAAGAAGATAGTTTTAAGGTAAGAAAGGAAATTTTGGAAAAAATAAAATTCTAATTTTTGTAAAATTTTTTAAACTTTGCTATAAAAAATCATTCTGTATCAATGCTAGGTAAAATCCTTACAGACTTTGTAACTTCATTATTAAAAATCAAATTTTCAAATGATTTTATTCAAGATTTTTTGTATTTATTTATATCTTTGTTTTCAAAAAATTCATCTAAACTTTCTATTTTCAAATCTTTATAATTTGAAAGTAAAAAATGAACAATTGCTTCATTTTCTATTGCATCTAGCGTGCAAGTTGAATAAATTAAAACTCATCAATTTTTTAAAAGTCAAATAGTATTTTTTAAAATTTCTTTCTGAATTTTATAATTTTTCTTATTGATTCATTCTTTTTGTAAAAATCCATAACTCTTTTTATTATTTAAATTTACTCTTCATTCAGCACTACAAGGAATATCTGCAATAATTATATCAAAATAATTTTCTTCAAATATATTTTTTAAATTTTTTGCATCTCATTTTATACATTTTACATTTTGACATCCTTGTCTTTTTATAGTAAAATTTAGTTTTTCAAATCTTATTGCATTTAGTTCGTTTGCAATTATTTCTCAATTATTTTCCAAAATTGCTGAAATATGAGAAGTTTTTCATCAAGGAGCGGCAGCTAAATCAAGAATTTTTAAATCTTTATTTTTGATATCTTTTTTTACTACTTCTCAAATAAATTGACTTGTAATTCATTGCATGTAAATTTTTCATTCATTAAAAAAATCTAAATCACATAAATCTTTTTCTTTTCAATTTATAAGTTTATATCAATTTGATAAATAAGATATTTTTTCAAACTTTATATTTTTTTCTTTTAAATAATTTTCAATTTCTTTGTTTGAAGATTTTATAGTATTTACTCTAAAAGTGGTTAATCTTTTTGAAATAGAAAAACCAGATTTTATTATTTCTAATTCTTTTGCAGAATATATTTTTTGTAATTTTTCTAGAAAGTTTTTTGGTAAGTTTTGCATATTATTTTTTATTTAATTCTTTCATCTCAGCATTTTTTTCTTGCCAATATGTGATAAATTCTTGTTTTTTAAATTTATAAATATACAATCAAATTATCAATAAAACGATAATAAAAATGGTTCAAGAATATTCAAGTAATATTTTATAATATTTAACAAATACAACTCATAGTAATATAATAGTTGTTGCCCGAATTATTGATCCTATTGCATTATATAACATAAATTTTCTAGAATGCATTCCCATACTTCCAGCTATAAACGGTAAAAATGCTCTAGTCATCGGATGAAATTTTCAAATAGTTATTCATAAAGCTCACCGTTTATCAATTCATTTTTTTAAATATACTATTTCTGTTTTTCATATTCAAAACCAAATTCAGTATTTTGAAAAAAAACTATCTCAATAAATTTTTCCCAAGATAAATCAAATATAGTTTCAAATTATTGCTCAAATACTTGAAATAATTATTACATAAATTAAGTTTGTTTGACTTATATGTCCAAAAAATCATCAAACAATTAAAAGTATATTCTGTCCAGGTAAAATAACTCACAAAACAGGAAAAGCTTCCATACAAGAACTCAAAAAAACTATTGCATAGTTCCAAAATCAAAGTCAATTTATAACTACTTTCATCCACTCTATAAAAATCTCAAACCATTCTTTTTTAAAAATAGCTATAAAAACTAAAGCTAGACTTATAATTATAAGTAAAATATTAAGTAATTGAATAAAATATTTTATTATTTTTTTTATCACAAAATAAAAAGTTATCATTTAAATTGACTTTATTGTATTTAATTTATAATAAATGCAACTTTTTATTTATTTATTAAAAATTTTTATATGTTAAATGTTATAAAAAACAGATATATTTATGTTTGAATTTCTTTTTTATTTATATTTTTTTCTTTATTTTTAATTTTATTTAAAGATTTGAATTTATGAATTGATATGACAGGTTGAACTCAAAGTGAATACATTTACTTAACTGAAATAAATTTGGATGAAATTACTAAAAAATTAGAAGAAAAAAAAGAAATATTTAATCTTGAAAATCAAAATATAATAAATTGATTATCAGTTTATAGTGTTTATTGAGAGAAAAAAATAGTTATTGAAACTTGATTTAATTTTCAAAGCGATGAAAAAATTTTAGAAAGTTATAAAAATTCTTGGAATTGACTTATTTTAAAAACTCTAAAAGAAGAAAATGATAGTTTTACTCTTTCAAAATATATAAATATTTGAAAAAGTTTTTGAGACTATATTAAAAAAACAGCTTGGATTACACTTTGAATTACAATAGTAGCAATTTCAGTTTATATAGCATTTACATTTTTTTGAATTGCTATTGGTATATCATCTTGGGCTTTTGCTTGAGTTGCGCTTTTTACACTTTTTCATGATGTAATTATAGCTTCTTGAGCTTATATATTTACTTGAATTTTCTTTGTAGAATTTAAAGTTGATACATTTTTTATAACGGCACTTTTAACGACTTTAGGTTATTCTATAAATGATACAATTGTAGTTTTTGACAGAATTAGAGAAAATATAAAACATTATGTAAAAACAAAAAAATTAGATGAAATTGTAAATATTTCTATAAATGAAACTTTGATTAGAAGTATATTTACAAGTTTAACTTTGATGTTTGTTTTAATTACAATTTTCTTTTTTGGACCAGAAACTTTAAAATGATTTATGCTAACACTTATTTATTGAGTAGCTTTTTGAACTTATTCTTCTATATTTGTTGCAGCACCAATTTTATATGAAATAAATAAAGATAAAACTTTGAAGATTTATGAAAAAAAAGTAGTTAGTGATGATGATAAATTAGTTGTTTAATTTTATTTTTATGCACCTTTGAATAATAATGGACTGAAATCGTAGATGGGCAAAATTACAAGGAAAAACATCGTTTTTTTGACATACTGAGTGATTTAAAAATGCTCAAAAAATAGTTGAATATTTTTTAACAAAATGAATAGATTATTTTACTTTATGGGCTTTAAGTAAAGAAAATTTAGAAAAAAGAGATATAGATGAAGTTTCTTGACTTATAAATTTGATAAATTCATTTGTAGATTTTTTACCAAAATTGCAAAAAAATAATATAAAATTTGAAACTATTTGAGATATAAAAAAACTTCCAGAAAAAACTCAAAAAATATTACAAAAAATAAAAGACAAAACAAAAAATAATACTTGAATGGTTTTTATAATAGCGCTTGTTTATTCTGGACAAGATGAAATTATTAGAGCAATAAAAAATGCTTTTAATTCTTGATTTGATATAAATAGTTTAAATGAAACAAATTTTAGACAATTTTTAGATACTGCAAATTTTCCACCAATTGATTTGATTATCAGAACTGGTTGAGATATAAGACATTCTGGTTTTATACTTTATGATAGTGCTTATAGTGAATATTATTTCACCCAAAAATTTTGGCCTGAATTTGATGAGGAAGAACTAAATAAAGCATTAGATTTTTATAATAAAACTGAAAGAAGATTTGGAAAATAATTTTGAATATTTTTATATAAAATAATACCTTATTTTCTTATAAATTAAAAAATGTCTAAAAATAAAGAAATTTTTATAAAAAATAAAGTTAAATTATGAAGTAAGTCATAAAGAAATAAATTATTTAATAAATAAAATTAAGCTAGAATTTAGTGAAAATATTTCAAAATTACTTAAAAATTGAAAAAACATTTTTTTTGTTTTAAATTGTAATATACATGTAATTAATCGGTCTTCATATCTAGATTTTGATAATCCTGATTGATGGACTATCAATAGAAGAAAATTTATCTTAAGTATCAAAAGTATTATGACAAATAATTAGTAACTTAAAAAAACAATATTTTCTAGAAATATAAAAAAACAACTATGTAAGTTGTTTTTTTATATTTGCAATTTTTATTTTAATTCTTACTATTTATCTAAAATTATTTTAATAAATCATTTAAAATTTAATGCTTTTAAATCCAATAACAAAAACTTTATTACATACCACAGATAATTATATAAAATCACTTCAAAAATGAGGTATTTTAACTATAGATGATTTAATAAATTTTTTTCCTAAAAATATCGAAGATAGAACAAATGTGCTTGATAGTTTTTCTTATATAAATATAAAAGATAAAAATACAATTTTAGTAAAACTTATTTCAATTGATAATTCTCGTACTTCTAGTTGAAAAATACTCACTAAAGCAATTTTTGAAGATAAAAACTGATTTATGTCAGAATGAATTTGGTTTAATAGAAATTATTTATCTACACAACTTCAAAAATTTATTTGAAAAAAAATAATTGTAAATTGAAAAGTAAAATATGAATTTTGAAAACTTTCTTTTGTTTCACCAAATATAGAAACTGATTTATCTAAAAGTGTTTGAGAAGTTATTCCAGTTTATAGTGATTTTAACTATATTCCCGGAACTTGGATAGCATCAAAAATGAAATATGTAAGAAATTTTATAAAAGAAATTCCAGAAACTCTACCTGAAAATATAATAAATAAATATAATTTTATTTCAAAATCACAAGCAATAGAAAAACTTCATTTTCCTAAAACAAAACATGATTTTGAAATTGCTAGAGAAAGACTTGCTTATGATGAACTTTTTGAGATAAATTATAAAGCTATTTCAAAGAAAGTTGAAAAACAAAATATCTCAGAATGAAAATCTATAGCAATTCCTCTAAATTCAGATTTAATAAAAGAAATTATTTCTTCACTACCATTTGAATTAACAAACCATCAAAAAATTTCACTTTTTCAAATTTTGAAAGATATGGAGAAATCTCACTCTATGCAAAGATTATTACAATGAGATGTTTGAACAGGAAAAACCATTGTTGCAGCTATTTCAGTAATTCATAGCATTTTGGAAAGTAAAAAAATATGACAAAAAATTCAAGCCTGCATATTAGCTCCAACAGAAATTTTAGCTAGACAACATTTTGAAGGATTGGAAAAAATATTTACTAAATATTGATTAAATCCTGCTTTACTTGTTTGAAGTACAAATAAAAAACAAAAAGGTATTATTAAATGACAAATTAAATCTTGAAATATTGATATCATAATTTGAACTCATGCATTACTTGAGGAGGATGTTATTTTTAATAAACTAGGATTTATTATTATTGATGAACAACATAAATTTTGAGTTAAACAAAGAGAAATATTAGAAAAATATTTTTCTTCTTGATTTTTTCCACATTCTCTAAATATGACTGCAACACCTATTCCAAGAACTTTAGCTTTAACTTTATATGGAAATCAAGATTTATCAATTATAAATGAATATCCAATTTGAAGAAAAATTATTTTCACAAAAGTAGCATCAAGCGATGATGAACGTCATCAGATAGAGCTTTTTATTAAAAATCAAATAGAATCTTGAAGGCAAGTTTTTTGGATTTCTCCATTAGTACAAGAATCAGAAAAAATAGATTTAGCAAATGCTATTTCTACTTATGAGTCCTTAACTGAAATATTTTATCCATTTAAAGTATGACTACTTCATGGAAAAATGAAAGCAAATGAAAAAAAAGAAATTATGAAAGCTTTTGAAAATAATAAAATTCAGATTTTATCTTCAACGAGTGTAGTTGAGGTTTGAGTAAATGTTCCAAATGCAACAATTATGTGTATAGAATGAGCTGAAAGATTTGGTTTATCACAACTTCATCAATTTAGATGAAGAGTTTGAAGATGAGAACATCAATCATATTGTTATTTATTTCCGTCAAATTGATATAAAACAGATAGATTGAAAGCTATGGAAAAAACTTCTAATTGATTTGAATTAGCGGAAATAGATTTAGAACTTAGATGACCTTGAGAAGTTTATTGAGTAAAACAATCTGGAGAAGTTGAGTTTAAAATAGCAGATGTAAAAGATTTAGAACTTGTAAGTCAAATTAGGGAAGATATAGAAGAACTTTTAAAAATTGACAAAAATAAGTCATAAATATAATTACAAAAATAATTTTTATTAAAATATATGAATTTACTAGATGTTTTTTTCTTTATTTCTTGAGTTATTTTGCTTATATTAGCAATAGATATATCAAGAAAACAGAAATTTAATGCACTACATTTTTTGGTTTTTATTTGAGTTTGATTTTGACTTTTAGTTTTTACTTTTTTCCCAAATACTTTAAGTAAAATTTGACTTTTATTTTGACTTCAAAGATGAGCTGATTTACTTGTATATTCTTCAATAATATTCTTGATGTATTTCGTTTTACTTTTATTAAATAAAGTTGAAGAAAATAAAAGTGATTTAACTAAAATTATTAGAGAAATAGCATTGCAAAATTCAAAAAAACAAATTATTTCTTGAGAAATATGTTTTGTAATTCCTGCTTATAATGAAGAAAAAATTATATGAAAAACTATTAAAAATTTAATAAAAAATAATTATAAAAATATCATTGTAGTTAATGATTGATCTAAAGATAATACTTTGAAAATTTTAGAAAAATATAATGATAAAATAATTATTTTAAATCATTATAAAAATAGATGACAATGAGCATCACTTGAAACTTGATTTGAGTATTTAAGAAGATATGGAAAAGTGAAATATGTTTGCAGCTTTGATGCTGATGGACAACATCAGATAAAAGATTTAGAAAAGTTTTTAAAAGAATTTAAAGAAGATAAGAATTTAAATATAGTTTTATGATCAAGATTTATTACAAAAACAAATACAAATATAACTTTTTTAAGAAAAATTATTCTAAAACTTTGAATACTTTTTACATTTTTTATCAGTCATATAAAACTTACTGATTCTCATAATGGTTATAGGGTTATGAAATTAGAAACTTTAAAAGATATTTCCATAACAATTGATGGTATGTGACATGCTTCTGAAATAGTTGATATAATTTCTAGTAAAAAACTAAAATTTAAAGAAATTCCAGTTGATATACTTTATACTGATTATTCTATTGCAAAATGACAAAGTTCTCGAAATGCTATAAATATAGCACTAAAAACTATTTGGTATAAATTTTTTAAATAATTATTTTAGTAATTTTATTTCCCAATTTCCTTCTGGTAAAAAATCTTTTTTTATCCACATATTTAGGTTTTTGATAGTTTGATAACTTTGATTATTTTTTCGTGCCCAAGATTTTAAATCAGCAATTTTTCAAACTTTTTTTATTTCTATTTCTGGTTTTTTATAAACTCAACCTATCAATTTATCTATATATGATTTTTTTGTTTCGTAATCTTGTATAACATATTTTATAGCTAAAATTCTAAAAACATATCTAGAAGTTTCTTCATTTAAATATAAATCATAATAGTTATTTACTTTTTGGTCGTTTAAAGCACTTTTTATACCATTTTGTCATCTATTATAACTAGCAGCTACTAATGTCCGATTTCAAAAAAGTCAGTATAAATAATTTAGATATTTTATAGCGGCAATTGTTGATTTTTCAAAATTATATCTTTCATCAATATCTTCATTAACTATTAGTCAGTATTCTAAAGCTGTTGCAGGCATAAATTGCCATATTCAAGCGGCTCATGCACTAGATACTACATCGTTTCTTAAAGCACTTTCTGCAATTGGAAGATATTTAAAATCATCAGGTATATTATATTTTTTTAAGTTTTCTTCTATAAATCACATATACAAAGGAAGCCTTTTTATATAAAGAAAAAATTGATATAAATTATAAGAAGTATTTAAAAATTCTTTATCAAACCTTTCTTTTATTAGATAATTTTCTTCTAAATTTGGAAGTTTTTCTCAAGCGAATTCTAATTCATTTCCAGGATATGAAAAAATTATAGAGTTTTTATTTGAAATATTTTTTTCTCAAAAATTGTTAAAAACTATTAAAAATATAGCAATTAAAATGATAAAAATTATCATTAAATATTTCGTTAAATTAGACATTTTTATATTTTTTTAGTCAGATAAAAGAAAGATTTAAAATTTTGTATAAAAATATTATACAAAAAACTTGTCAATAAAAAATATAAGTTTGACATATATTTTTTTTTATATAAGTTATCATTTAATCTCAATAAATCAAGTTAAATTTTTTATAAAAATTAATTTTACGATAAGGGTTATGGAAAAGTTTAATATTCTAAAAAATATATTAAATACAATTTTAAAAAGTATAAAAAAGCAAGATTTTTTAGTTTATTTTAGAAAAATATCAATAATTGAAATTACAAAAGATAAAATTATTTTTTGAGTAGTTTCTTGATTTATGAAAGAAAATCTTGAGGCAAAATTTTATGATTTAATTTTTTCTGCAACTAAAAGCGAATTTCCAAATATTACAAAAATAGAATTTATCATTGATATGAATATAGAAAATCCAACAAATGATAATGTTATTGATTGTCAAAATTATTTTAAAGAATATTTAAAAAAATCTAAAAAAACCTCAAATACTCTGGAAGTTCAAATTTGAAAAAAAGAAACCCAAAATTATGTGGAAACAAAAAACTGAGAAATTTCTACAAGATATACACTAGATAATTTTGTAGTTTGACCTTCAAATCAACTTCCATATTCTGCTTGTGAAGCTGTTGTTCGTAATCCTTGAAAATCATATAATCCACTTTATATTTACTGAGAAGTATGACTTGGAAAAACTCATTTACTTCAATGAACTGGAAATGCAATACTAAAAAAATATAAAGATAAAATTGTTAGATATATGACAGCTGATAAATTTATAACAGAATATGTTGTAGCAGTAAAGAAAAAATGAGTTGAAAAATTGAGACAAAAGTATGCGGAAGTTGATGTAATAATTATTGATGATGTTCAATTTTTATCAAAAAAGGAACAAACACAAAATGAGCTTTATAATATTTTTAATATTTTATATGATGCTCAAAAACAAATAATTATTTCATGAGATAGGTCACCAAAAGAATTAACAGAAATTGAACCAAGATTAAAATCAAGATTTGAATGGGGAATAATAGTTGATATTTCAAAACCAGACTTTGAAACTCGTTTAGCTATTTTGCAAGAAAAAGCTAGAGCTAGAGAATTTTTGATTCCTCAAGATGTTGCAGAGTTTATTGCTGCAAATGTTTGTGATAATGTGAGAGAATTAGAATGAATTTTAAATCAATTGGTAGCAGAATATGAATTAGACCATTCAACTCCAACTTTAGAAAAAGTTGCAAAAAAATTAAAAAAACTTTCTTTCACAACTGATTTACTTGGCGAAACAAAAATTAAAAAAACTACAACTATAAAGAGTTATGAAGATATTATTACAGCTGTTTCAGAGCATTTTGGTATAGAAAAAGAATGAATTTTATGAGAAAATAGAAAAAAAGAATTTATGATTCCTCGTCAAGTTGCTATGTATCTTTTAAAAACAAAATTGCATTATACTTATGAAAGAATTTGAAATATTTTTTCTGGAAGAAATCATGCTGCAATTTTATATAATTGTAATAAACTTGAATCAATGCTAAAAAAAGATAAAAATCTTTTGTATGAAATAAATATTTTAAGAGATTGAATTTGAATATAAACTAGGATATGAAAACCTAGTTTTTTATTGCAATTTTTTAGTATTTTATATAATAAACTAAAATACTTTTTAATTTTTAGAAATGTTTCACCACGAACATGATGAACACACCAAAGAACATTTAAATAATAATAATAATAATAATAAAGAAGAAGATATAAATGAAGATGAATTAGAAACAAAAGATGATGAAAATGATGAAGTAGAGGAAAAGAATTTTATAAAAGTTAATGATATAATAAATCCAGAAGAAAAAAAAGATGTAGATTTATCATCGTTTTTTTATTTGTCAAAACTTTGAGTTTTTAAAGAATTATTTAAAAAAAATACTCTTGATTTAAAAAATAATTTAAAAGTTAAATTAAATCTTTCTTTTAAACCAATTATAAAAATTTTAAAATTAAGTAATAATTTTGACAATATAAAAGCTTCAAAAAAAAATAAACCTGTTTATATAAATGATTATATTCCAGAAATAGATGAAAATTCTATAAATTTACTTGATATAGAAAATTTTTATAATGAAAAAGGTCCATTTAGTGATATACAAAAACCTAAAAAAACACTAAATAAAATTATAAATACTTCAATAAAATCAACTAAAAAGAAAATTAAAAAAATAGATTTTGTCAAATTTTGAATTTCAGTTTTTTTACTCACATCTTTTTTATTCACATATTTACTTTTTTTGAAATATGAAATTTCAAAAACTTTTGAAAAAATACAAAATTTTGAATTACACACTGATATAAAAAAAATAAATAAAAATCTTTTATCTGTAAAAAGAAATTTGATATTTTCAAATATTTTATTAAAACCGATTTTTTTTGCTAATTTTATATTTGGTTCAAAAGATATTTATAATTTAAATTATTTACTAAAATGAATTTCTTTTATAGTTGATTTTTCTATAGATGCTTTAATTGTTTATGATTGAGTAAATAATTTGATTTTAAAAAAATGAGTAGATGAAATAATGTATTCTCAGCTTATTGATAATATAGAACCAATTCTTTGAAAAATGAATAATAATATAAATTCTTCCATTTCAAGTTTTGAGAAAATTAAAAATTTATCAGATGACAATTTAAATAATATATTTTTTGAAAAATTAGACAAAATAAAAGTATTACAAAAATATTTTAATATTTTTTATGAAAATAAAGATACTTTTAAACAAATACTTTGAGATAAAAAGAAAAAAACTTACGTTATAATTTTTCAAAACAACGATGAAATCAGACCAACTTGAGGATTTATGTGAAGTATGTGATTTATAGACATCTATAAATGAAAAATTTTAAATTTTAATCAAAAAGATATTTATGCTCTTGAGTGGGAACTAAAAGATTTTGCTAAAAAAAATTGAGTAGCTTTTGAAGAAAAATCTCCAAAATGACTTGATAAACTTTCTACTACTTTTTGATTAAGAGATGCTAATTATTATTATGATATAAAAGAAAGTAGTGAAAAAATAAAAAGTTTTTTAGATAAAACAAATTATAAAATTGATGGAATAATTTACATAAATCAAAATCTTGTTTTAAATGCTTTAAATGAATTTGGATGAGTTTATTTTGAAGATATAAAAAAAGAAATAAATGATAAAAATTTTTCTTTAATTATTTCTACTTTAGTTGAAACAAAATATTCAAAAACTCATACTCTTTCAACTCCAAAACAAGTTTTATTTGATTTTGCTTGAATTTTTTTCAAGAAAATAAAAAATGATAAAAATTATTTATGATATATAAAGTTATTTTTAAGTAGTATAGAAAAAAAAGATATAATTTTTTGGAGTTTTACAGAAAATGAAAATCAGTTTTTAAAAGAAATTTGATTAATTAATACAGATAATTTTACAAAATATTTTGATTTTAATTATCCGGTTTTTACTTCAATTTCTGGAAATAAATCAGACAGGTATATAAAAAGAACTTTTGAAAAAAATATTTTTCAAAATCCAGATTGTTCTATAAATACAACTTTAAAGATTAAACAAAAACATGGATTTAATATTCAAGAAGAAATAAATATAAAAAACTTTTTATATGATATGGATTTACTTGGAAAAGTTGATTTAGAAAATACTTTAAAGATTCAGTGAAAATGAGTAAATAAACAATTTATAAGAGTTTTGTTGCCAAAAAATGCAAACATATTAAATAAAGATGTAAAAATTAGTGAAAAAAATGATTATAAAGAAGTTTCTTTTTACTTAGAAACAAAGCCGCTTTTTGAAAGTAATTTTGAAATAAATTATATTTTGAAAAATACAGAGTGTAAAAATTATAATTATGAATTTATAAAACAACCTTGAATAAAAAATTATAATTTAATTATAAATAAAAATTGAAATTTGATTGACAGTTTATATACTGATAAAAATTATACATTAAATAATTAAGATATGTGAATAAAAAAATATATTTCGTTAGATAATCCATTTAGACTTTTTTATCATTTACTTAAAGCAATTGTAGCTAATATTTATTATGGATTTCCTTCAAGATGAATGACTATTATTTGAGTAACCTGAACTAATTGAAAAACTACAACTACAAATATTATTGCAAAATGACTTAAAGAATCTTGAAAAAAGGTTTTTATGTTTTCTACAATAAATTATATTATTTGAGATAAAGAATATAGAAATGATACAAAAATGACTTCTCCAGACCCCTTTTTACTTCAAAAACTTTTTAAGCAAGCAAAAAAAGAGTGATGTAAAATAGCAGTTATAGAAACTTCTAGCCATTCTATTTTTATGCATAGAAATCGGGGAATTAATTATGATATAGCTGTTTTGACAAATATTACTAGGGATCATCTAGATCTTCATAAAACTATGGAAAATTATGTTAGAACAAAATTAAAACTTTTTAAGTGACTTATTTCTTCAGATAGAAAACCTTGAATTAAAAAAACAGCTGTTATAAATATAGAAAGCGATTATAAAGACTTATTTTTAGCTGAAACTTATGATGTTTTGACAACTTATTGAATAGATTATACATCAAATCTAAAACCAGAAAATATAAAAAATGAAATAGACTTTTTATATTTTGATGTAAAAATTCCTGGAAATACTATAAAAATAAAAACTTCTCTTCGTTGAAAACATAATATTTATAATATACTTGGAGCGATTTGAGTTTTTTTGAGTTTATGAATGAAAGTAGAAGATATAGAAAAATCAATTGAAAATATCTCAGTTATAGCTTGAAGACTTGAAGAAATAAAAAACAATGAATGATATAAAATTTTTATAGATTATGCTCATACTCCTGATGCACTTGAAAAAGTTTTAGAAACTTTAAGAGAAATAAATTGAATAAAGAGAATTATTACGGTTTTTTGAGCAACTTGAGATAGAGATAAAACAAAAAGACCTATTATGTGAGAAATAGTTTCTAGACTTTCTGATTATGTAATCTTGACTCAAGATGATGATTATAGTGAAAAAACTACAGATATAATGAAAGATGTTTTAGTTTGAATTGAAAGAAAAGAATGAGAAAATTTTTGGATAATAAAAGATAGAGAATCAGCAATTAGAACAGCTTTACTTGAAGCTAAAGAAAATGATGTAGTTTTAATTGCTTGAAAATGAGATGAACATATTTTGATGACAAACTCTTGAGCTATAAATTACAATGATAAAGAAGTGGTTTTAAAAATTTTAAAAGAAATTGATGATAATAAAATAATAAATTAACTATTATTAATATGACTCTTTACTTAAAATATCGTCCAAAAGATTTTGAAAGCCTTGTAGGACAAGATTTTATAAAAAGTACTTTAAGACAAGCGATAGAAAAAGATAAATTGGTTTGAGCTTATTTATTTTGCTGACCAAGAGGAACAGGAAAGACATCAACTGCCAGAATATTTGCAAAAGCTATAAATTGTCTAAATCCCAAAAATTGAAATCCTTGTAATGATTGTGAAATTTGTATCGGATTTCAAGAAGAATCTTTAGTTGATATAGTTGAAATAGATGCTGCTAGTTATACTTGAGTTGATAATGTGAGAGAAATTATAGAAAAAGCACAATTTTCACCAACAAAATGCAAATATAAAGTTTTTATAATAGATGAAGTTCATATGTTATCAAAATGAGCTTTTAATGCTTTACTTAAAATACTAGAAGAACCACCAAGTCATCTAAAATTTATTCTAGCAACAACTGAAAGTCATAAAATACCTGAAACTATACTTTCTCGTTGTCAAAGATATGATTTTAAATCCTTTACTAAAGAAGATACAAAAAATCAACTTTTATACATTGCAAAAAAAGAAAATATAAAAATTGATGAAGAAAGTTTGGATTTTATTGTAAAACAAGCAGCAGGTTGAATGAGAAATGCGATTTCTTTATTTGAACAATTGATTGTAAATAATGAAATAAATTTTGAAAATGTTATAGCTAATTTTTGAATTCCAAAAGTTGAAAAAGTTTCAAATTTTTATAAAAAGCTTATTTCAAAAGATGTAAGTATTTTAGATGATTTTGAAGAGATTTCACTGAATTTTAATTTAAATTTATTTTTTAAAGAACTTTTATTTTTTATTCATGATGAGATTATAAAAAATATAGAAGATGAAATTTTAGTTTCAAAAAATATTTTTTTGCTTGAAACTTTAGAAGAATCATTTTTAAAAGCAAAAAATAGTTTTGATGGAAAAATTTCATTTTTAATTGGAATTATTAAGTGTGTGAAGAATATTAAAAAAGAAGAAAAACAAGAGAAAAAATAAAAAAGAGACCAAATCTTTCTTCAAGACTAGTCTCAACTAAAAATGTGGAAAAAATGCAAGAAATAAAAGATGATAATTTAAGTTATATTTTTAAGGAAAAATAATATAAAGTAATTAAAAAGATTGTTCATACAAATTTAATACCAAAATCTTATAAATGAATTAAAAAATAAGTTCAAAATTATCTTTGACTATGTCTTTAAGAAGTTCAGCTTTACAATTTAACTAAAAAACCTTTTTTATACAAAAACAAAAATTTCTTTAAACAAATTTCTACTTAAGATAATTTTGCTTATAAGTAATGCTTTACAAAATTTATAATTCTTAGATGTTAATATTGAAGTTAAATAATGTTTGCTATTATCTCTCCATTTTCTCAGTCATTTGATGATTTTTGATTTACTTATAAAATTCCCAAAAATCTAATAAATATTTTAAAATCTTGAATGATAGTTAAAATCCCTTTTTGAAAAAAAGAGATTTTTTGAGTTGTTTTAGATATTTGAGAGAAAACAAATTTTGATGAAAAAAAAATAAAAGAAATTATCAATATTTATTCAAATAATATTTTTTTAAACGAAAATCAAATAACTCTTTTAAAATGGATTTCTTTGTATTATTTTTGCCTAATTCATACTTCAACAACTCTTTTTTTTCCAAAAAATTTAATTTGAAAAATAAAAAAAAATAAATTTAAATTTAGTGAAAATCAAAAAAAATTAGAATATAAATTTGATTATAAAAAAACTTTAAATCAAAATCAAAAAGAAGTTTTTGATAAGATATTAAATTCTACAAAAAATAAATTTATGCTTTACGGGGTAACTTGAAGTGGAAAAACAGAAATTTATATAAATCTTATAAAAAAGTATTTAGATTTAGAAAAACAATCAATTTTACTAGTTCCAGAAATAATACTTACAAATCAAATATTTGATAGAATAAAAAAAGTTTTTTGAAATGAAGTTTTGATTTTAAACTCAACAATTAGTGAAGCAAAAAAAACAAAATTTTGGGAAGAAATTTATCAAAATAATGCAAAAATAATTATATGAACTCGTAGTGCCTTGTTTTATCCATACAATAATTTATGACTTATAATTATTGATGAAGAACATGATAATAGTTATATTTCAGATAATACTCCTAGATATGATGTAGTAGAAGTTGCAAATAAAATGTGTGAAATAGATAAAAACATAAAACTTATTTTAGGTTCATGAACTCCAAAAATAAATCATTTATATAAGTGATTAAAATGAGATTATGAAGTTTTGAATTTATTTGAGGAATACAAATAAATCTTGCAATAAAAAAATTATTCTTATAATTTTTAAAATATTTTAATAATTACTAAATTATGACTAAAAAAGTAGAAAGCAAAGATATAGTAGAGCTATGTAAAGCAAGGTGATTTATTTATGCAGGTTCTGAAATATATGGATGACTAGCTAATTCTTGGGATTATGGTCCTTATTGAACACTTTTAAAAGAAAACATTAAAAATCTTTGGATAAAAGAATTTGTTCAAAAAAGAGATGATATGATGCTTTTAGACGCTTGAATTTTAATGAATCCTCAAGTTTGGGTTGCAAGCTGACATGTTTGAAGTTTTTCTGATCCTTTAGTAGAGTGTAAAGATTGTCACACTAGACATAGAGCTGATAAACTTATTGAAGCAAAAATTGAAGCTAATACAAATTGCGTGCTTCCAAATAATTGGGCTTGAGATAAAACACCAAATGAAGATTTAAATGCTTATGTTAGAGCTTGAAATTTAGAATGTCCAAATTGTAAATCTAAAAATTTTACCGATGTTGTTAGATTTAATTTAATGTTAAAAACTCAACTTTGAGTAAATGAAGACAATTCAAGTTTATCTTATTTAAGACCAGAAACAGCACAATGAATATTTGTTAATTTCCCAAATATACTAAGAACTTCTAGAAGAAAATTACCATTTTGAGTAGCACAATGTGGAAAAGCATTTAGAAATGAAATCACTCCAGGAAATTTTATATTTAGAACTAGAGAGTTTGAACAAATTGAAATAGAATATTTTTGCGAACCATGAACAGATGAAGATTTGTTTCAAACTTGGCTAGAAGAAGAAACAAGATTTTTTAGAGAGGTTTTAGGATTTAAAAAAGATAAAGTTAGATTTGTTGAAATCCCAAAAGATGGACTTCCACATTATTCAAAAAGAGCTTGAGATTTTGAATTTGAATTTGCTTTTGGTTGGTGAGAAATCTCAACACTAGCTAATAGAACAAATTATGATTTAACAGCGCATATGACTTTATCAAAACAAGATATGAGTTATTTTGATCCATTTACAAATAGAAAATTTATTCCTTATGTAATTGAACCATCTATTTGATTATCAAGACTTGTACTTGCTACTATAACCAATGCTTATAGTGTAGAGTGAGAATGACAGGAAGCTAGAACTGTTTTAAAATTTAAACCAAGTATTGCTCCAATTAAAGTTTGAGTTTTACCAGTTGTTAAAAAGATTTGAGAAGATGCTAAAAAGGTTTATAAACAATTAGCTGAAGATTTTGTTTGTGAATATGATGAAGTTTGAACAATAGGGAAGAGATATGCTAGATTTGATGAAATTTGAACTCCATTTTGTGTAACTATTGATAGTGAAAATTTTGCTGTTTGAAAAGTTACAGTTAGATATAGAGATAGTATGGAACAAGAACTTGTTAATCTTTCTGAACTTAATGAATTTTTAAGAAAAAAGATGAAATAAAAAATCGTAAATTTACTAACTATACCACAATTTAGTAGAATTAAATAAAAAAATCTTTAAATTAAATTTAATAAATGATTTTTAAAAAAATTATTTTTTTCTTGACTATTGAAGTCTTTTTGTATTATTTAAAATTACAGCAGTAGCAATTTGAGCATTTAAGTTTTCAATTAATCAAAATCCTGAAATAGTAATTTTTGTAATAGATTATTTCAGTTAATAAAGTAGTGTAGTTATTTATCAAAATCTATTAAAATTTGTTGTATAATAAGTTTAAATTTCATCAAGATTTCACTTGCATTACATTTAAATTCAAATTATTTCAAATGTAAGTGAAAGAATTCTTTTTTATTCAATTAAACTTACTTATAATTTTATAATTCAGTCAAATTTCTTTGCTTTTTATTTATTAGAATAACTATACATATCCATTTATAAAAGCTATATCAATCATTTATAGTTTTTCTTTCTATTTTATAGTATTTCAATAATTTTTGTTGCTTGAAAATCTAATAAAAAACACTTGATAATTTCTCTTATTGATAAAATTATCAAGTCTTGCTTATTTTCTATATCTATTTCTTATCTTTATAGAGTTATTATAGTTAACTTTTATTTTAGTCGATTACTTTAGATTCTATAATAATATTTTTATAAAATCAAATTATTTATTGCACTACATGTTTATAAATTTTTGTATATCAAATACTGATTTGATATTAATTTTAAAAGATTTTTTTAAAAAGTCATGTTTTTCATCAATAACTTCCTAATAATTACTTAAACTTTCAGTTTCTAATTCATAAATTATATAATTTTCTACATTAAAATCCTCAGCTAATTTCTTTTCTAAAACTTTTACAAAATCTTTTCCAGAAGTAAGTTTTGCTGATATATTTGGAAGTATCAAAGCAAGTTTTTCATAATCCTTTTTGATAACTAAAATTCAAACTTTTAAAGGATTTAATTCCTCTATTTTAGTAGATAATAATTTTCTATTTTTTATTAAATCAATTCTAAGTTTTATTTTATCTAAATCTCTAACTTCTAAATCAGGAAATCTAGTATCTTTTAAAGCTCAAATAGTATTTTCTATAAGCTCACTAACTAGATTATTTTCTATTTCAACAACATTTCAACAATTTCAAACAATTTCTCAATTTTTATACAAAGTTATAAAAACATTTCATCTTGAATTTAAAAGAGTATCATCTCAAATTATTAAATCATTTTTTGTAGGTTTTATAGAATTTTCTAAGTAAAATTTAATGATTTGTAAAACTAAATCTATCATAAAAAGTTAGTTAATAAGTATTATTTTCATTTATTGCATCTCTTAACTGTTCTTGTTCTTCTTGAATTATTTGCTCAAAAATATCTCATAAATTATCTTTAGAAGTCAAAATAAAATATTTATAATAAACAAGTTCAAAAAGTCATTTAAAGAAAAATATAAGTCAATTTATCAAAGGTAATAATAAAATCAAACTTAAAAGTCTAGCATATCATTCTGAAAATAAAGAAAATATAAAAAATGCTACGATTCAAGTCAAAAAAAGTCAAACAAAACTTCCATAAAATCCAAGTAAAATATACCTATAATTGTTTAATATTTCAAGTAAAATAACTTCTCAAAAAGTTTGAATTAAAACATGAATTATAAAAATATACATTATGTTTTTATAATCAATCATTCATATATAAACATAAACTGGAACTAAAAAAATATATGTAATAATTGAAAAAAGTGAAACTTGCCCAAGATGAATTATAGTTTTTTTATATCTTTCTTTATCTATTAAATGTAAAAAATTGTAAGTTATAATTGATACAACTATAGAAACTATAAAAGTTATAAAAGATAACACAAAAGGGAATATAGGTGTATTTCACCCAAATCATAAATTTTCTTGTTTAAAATTTCCAGGAACATCAATAATTCCAGAAACTAAAAAAGTGATAAAAAGTAAAAATACACTTCAAATAATTCATGATATAAAACCTCAAGCTGAAGTTATAAGTATATCAGTAATTTTTACATTTCTAGGTCAAAATATTTCATCATTAGTTTTGAAATTCATTTTTTTGATTTTTAAAAAATATAAGCGTATAAATATACAAAATAACTCAAATAGTTATAAATATATCAGCAAAATTGAAAACTGAAAAATATTTTACTGCAATAAAATCAATTACTTTTCACTCAAAAATTCTTTCAATTCCATTAGAAATTCATCCTCATAAAACTAACATAAAAGATAAATCTATGAGTTTTGAATTTTTTTTTCTTTCTTCAGTGTAATAATACCAAAATATTATTCAAATTATAACTATAGTCAATATTTTCAAAGTAATACCAGTTATAGGAATTGAAAAAGCAATTCAGATATTTTCAACATATTTTAAATATAAAAAATCACTTATTAGATTTTTTTGTACTAATAAGTAATTTTTTGCAATAAATTTTGTAAATAAATCTATAAAAACAAGAAATATTATTCAGATATGAAACATAATTATCTCATTAATTCACTTCAAGCTATAAGTTTAGTTTCTTTATTCATACTTCTTCATTCCAAATCTTCATTTAAATAAATTAATTTAGTTTTATCTGTATTTCATATAACGTTTAAAGTTTCAATTCTTGAAGAATCAAGTAAAAACTTCAAAATTTTATCTCAATCTAAAGATTCATCAGCACTCTTTATCATTTCAACGGATTCTTTAAATCATTTAGCAATTTCCATTCTTTGTCCTGCCATTCACTGCCCAATAAGAATTTTTGCTTCTTTATCAGCTTCAGCTGCTTTAACTTGCTTTATTTTTTCAGCTTCTCACTCATTTATAGCTGCCTCTTTTAATTTTTGAGATTCAACAACTCTATTCATAGCAATCATTACTTTACTTTCTAATTTTATATCTTTAACTTGAATAGAATCAAGAGTATAACCAAATTGAGAAAGTTTTTCTCTTAAACTTAACTCTATAGCATCTCATATTTCTTGTCTTTTACCAAAAATTTCTTGATGTTTAAAAGTTGAAACCATAGCTCTTAATTGTTCATCAATAGTCGAACTTATCATAGTTCTTGGGTCATTGATAGAATAAACAGATTTATAAATAGTTCAACTTTCGTTATCATTTTTATCATCTTGAACATAATAAATTACATTAAGTCAAACAAAAACAGTAACACTATCAAAAGTAACTCAACTAACTTCAACAGCTAAATTCTTTTTAAATAAATCTTGTCCAATTACTCTTGTAATAAAAGGAATAACAAAATTTAATCATTGTCTTAATGTTCAAGTATATTTTCAAAATACTTCTTTTACTTTTACAGTATTTGGTCTAACAATTTGTATTGATGAAACTAAAAGAAATATGAAATAGACTATTCATACAATAATTCAAATACTTGGTATTGCAAATAAAGCAAGTCATACAATTATTTCGATACCCAATACAACAAATCAAATCATATATAAAAAATTAGTAAATAAATAAACATAGGCATTTTAAGAATTTTTTTTAAAAAATCAAGAATTATGAATATTTTTGCACTAATTCATAACATATTTTGCAATTTTGGATTTAAGTAAGAATGATTAGTATTGGCTTTGTTAAGAGCATTGTATATAAACATCTATAAGTGTCAAATAATTTAATGTCTGATGAATTATTCATACCTAGACGATGTTATTTTACCTAGACATAGATAAGAATAATACGAATTGAAAATCTCCTGTTGAAAAATTAAAAGAATGTGATATACCAAATTCTAGTAAATTTAATTCTTTTTTGTTTTTATTTTAGAAAATTTTAAAAAAATGGTGGTACCTATCTTCGTGACCATTACCAGTTATTTGTACAATAAGTAAAGATTAATTAGTTGTTTTATGGCATGGACCGTTGGAATTGCACCAACGTCTCTTGGCTTCGGAAACCAAGCACTCTTCTAATTAAGCTAGGTCCATAAAAACAAACCTAATTATACAAAGTATTTTTAAAAATCAAATTATTTTATTTTCACTATATTGTTCATGAATTTTTGCAGCATTATAGTTCATAAACTAGTACATTTTTATAAAATTTTTGGACTTTTTTAAAAAAATATATTATAATAACTTTGCCTTTTTAATTATTTTTATTTTTTCATATATTTATTAACTTTATAAAAAATGTGAAAAAATAAAATAATCATAGAACCATGAGTAAGACAAAAAATAATTTATTCTGAGATTTTGTCTCAAGATGAAAAAGATAATCTTCTTAGGTTTATAGCTTACTTTACACCTGAAGAAAGACAAGAATTATTACTCATAATCTAAATCTGAAAAATAGGGAATTAAAATCCCTTTTGTTTATAAATTTGTTTTTATATAAATATTATATAATTAAAATACTTTATTTTTAAAATTATTTTATATCAGCACAACAAGTAAAAACTATAAAAAAAGAAGTTAAAATGACTTCTTTAACTAAAGAAGATATAGCTCAAATTGAAGCTACTTTTTCTAATGCTCGTGATTTTAGATCTATTTGAGAAAAAATTACTTCTCCAATTGATAATATTATTTCTGAAACTGCAAAAATTATTGATAAAGATCCTATCATGAGTGTTTCAGATGAGCTAGAAAAAATGAACAGTGAAGTACAAAATGTTTATAAAGAAATTCTTGATAGTGATGTAACTTTATGAAACTTTTAAAAACTATTCCAATTATAGGATGAATTGTAACAAAAATAGATGAAAAAATTGATAAAACAAAATTTAATATGAAAACAATAGAATGAAAATAGGAGTTATATTTTCTTGATTTGATCAATCATATAAATTCTATAAATACTTCTATTGATATGCAAAAAAAAAATTTTTAGATGGTATTGAGCAAAATATCGGAAAAGTAGTTGCTTATAAAGAATTTGTAAGTTTAAAAATTAAAGAATTCCAAAAAAGACTTGCTGAAAAGCGACTGATGAAGATGAAAAAAGAAAATCGATGATGTTTATTCAAAATGTGGAATTTTTTCAAACTAATTTAGTTGTTTTGATTGAAAAAACCTTGATATGGCGAAAAAAAGACTTGAAATGAGACTAGATAGTGCAACCAAACTTTCGCTTGCAATGAACTCTTCAAGACTAATTTTTAAAACTTTGCTTTCAACAGCTCTTATTGAAACTTCAAGTCAAAAAGCAATTGATGCTTCCATTAAAGCTATGGATATTATGGGGAAAACAATTGATAAATGTCAGTTGAACTTACTGATAAAGCAATTTCTGGAAGTAAAAAATCAGAAGAAATGATATCAAAACCAGTACTCTCAACAACACAATTTGTGGAAAATGTAACGAAATTAAAAAATTATTTTGACCAAATAGATGATTTTAAACAACAAATTGTTTTAGAAGCAAAAGAAGAAAGAAAACTTTTTGAAGAAGCTTCTAAAAATCTTGATGGACTTAAAGTTATGAATAAAAAAACTCAAGAGGAATTTGCTTGAGAGTTGAGTAAATAATTTTTGGTGAAAATATGAAATTTAAACATAATTTTTATCATTTCCAAAAAGATATTTTAAATAAATTTGAAAGTGAAGTAAAAAAATGAGATAAAAAAATACATATAGTTGCTCCTCCTGGAAGTTGAAAAACTGTAGTTGGAATTGAAATGATGGTAAGATTTGATAAACCAACTCTTATTTTAGTTTCAAATATTACACTTCAACATCAATGGAAAGATAAAATTGAAAAATTATTTTTACAAGAATATGAAAATATTGATGAACTGGTTTCTACTGCTGATACACAACAAGTTAAAAAAATAAATATTATTACTTATCAAGCACTCACTCAATCAGGAGAATGAGATGATATTATTACACAAAAAGTTTATGAATCATGGTTTTTAGATGTAAAAGATGAATTTAAAAACTTTAGTGAATTTGAAAAATATGTCGAAAGTCTTAAAAATGAAACACCAAAAGAATTTTGAAATATATTTGCTAAATACAGAAAAAAACAAAAAAATTTAGATAATATAGAAAAATTATTAACTACAAAAGTAATATCTTATTTTGAAAAATTAAAAGCATACTCAATAGAAGTTATAATACTTGATGAAGCTCATAATCTAAATGCTTGGTGGTCAAAAGTATTGTATTACTTACGAAATTATTTATGAAAAAGTTTTATTGTATGATTAACTGCAACTCCACCTTTTGAAGATAGTGATTTTTTTATTTTAGATGATGATTATTCTCATCTTTTATGAGAAGTTGATTATTATATACCTCAACCAGAGCAATTGTAAAATCAGCTAAACTTGCTCCATATCAAAATTTGGTTTATTTTGTAGAGTCATCAACTAAAATGAGCGAAAATTTAACTAAATTTGAAAAAGATTTAGAGTCTTTTTTACAAATATATAATGATAAAATTTGTGATAGTATATATGATTTTGTATCAAAAAATTATGAAAAAATTTTAAAAGACTAAATTACACTTTTGACTCATTTTTTAAAATATTTATATAATTATTCTAAAAAAGATATATGAAATATATATTTTGAGAACAAATTTGAGAAAAACTTATTCTTGAAGATATAGCAAAAACTATTTGAAAATATATAACCATTGAAACAATAAAATCTAGAGAAAATTTTGATAACATAAAAAAAACTTTTTATAATTTATGATATATTTGGAGAGGAAATAATTTTTTTAAATTCAGAACTCCAATTGAAATGCAGATTATTTATTCAAAAACAAAAATTGTATGAATAGAAAAAATACTTGATAAAGAAATAAAAGTTTTATGAGATAATTTGAAATGTGCTATCATTACTGATTTTTTAGATGAAAATGAAAGTAATTTTTTAATTGTAAAATCTATGACAAAAAAACTTGATTTGATACTTTTTACTGCACTTACTAGTTCTTTTTGAATTTAAAGAAAAACATATTTAAAACAACATGATTTAAAAGCTCTTACCAAAAATATTTATAAAAATGTTATTAATATGGAACTTTTAAAACAAGCTATTAGAGATACGACTTCATCTCTCAAAATGGTAGATACGAGTGTTTATTATGAGTGGATAAAAAGTTTGAATTAATTTTTAACTTTCAGTAAAAATATATTTTACTTTCAGTTAAATTTCAGTATAATGTTTTAAATTAATATTTTAATATTTCTTTTATGAAAGATAATATATTTTGACAAATTAAGTTAAATACAGATTTGAATGCAGAGAAAATAAATGTAGGTAACTATATTTTTGTTATTCATAATAATTTATTAAAGGTAGATGATCAGTTTAATATTTTATTATTGTGAAAATATAAAGAAATATTAAATGATTTTACTTGAAAATTTCCTCAAAAAATAAGTTATTTTAACTATAAATCAAAGTTGTTTGAAAGTTT
>OGCL01000216.1_pt1 | contig 65764 bp, 56 predicted proteins | sample 1570041 | NCBI WGS metagenome assembly OGCL01 (sample SAMN06266162, study PRJEB24511) | hot springs metagenome | isolation source: Hot spring water | place: South Africa: Limpopo | collected 2015-06-22
GTGATCGAGAAGAAGATGTTCTCCAACACCGAGGACCTGCTGCCGGTCATCAGCTTCAACGCCAAGGCCAGCAAGGAGGATCAGCAGAAACACAACGACTTCGTCAAACGCATGGTCGAACGCGGCTACACCGAGAAGCAGGTGCGCCTGCTCTCCGAGTGGTATCTGCGGGTTCGTAAATCGCAGTAACCCAAAAGCCGATCAAGGCAAGCAGGCCGTTGAAAAACGTAGGCGAGGCAGGCAAGGCAAGGCGAAAACGGCCGAAAAAGCGCAGTTTACGTGTTGTAAATGAGCATTTTGAGGCAGTTTTCAACGCAGTATTGCCAACGCAGATAGTTTTTCAACGGCCTGCTAGAGGTCGGAAGCTGGACGAAAAAGCCGACGCCTCGTCCAGCCTCCAGCCTCCAGCCTTAGCCCGGAGGGGCCTATGAGCCATGTGATCGATCGACGCCTGAATGGCAAGAACAAGAGCACGGTGAATCGCCAGCGCTTCTTGCGGCGTTACCGCGACCATATCAAGAAGGCTGTGGAGGAGGCCGTCAGCCGCCGCTCCATCACCGATATGGAGCACGGCGAGCAGATCAGCATTCCCGGCCGCGATATCGACGAGCCGGTGCTGCACCATGGCCGGGGCGGCCGGCAGACCACGGTGCACCCGGGCAACAAGGAGTTCACCGCTGGCGAGCGCATCGCCCGGCCGCAAGGTGGGGGCGGCGGCCCCGGCTCGGGCAAGGCGAGCAATTCCGGCGAAGGCATGGACGAGTTCGTCTTCCAGATCACCCAGGAGGAGTTTCTCGACTTTATGTTCGAGGACCTGGAGCTGCCCAACCTGGTCAAGCGCCACCTCACCGGCAGCGACACCTTCAAGCACGTGCGCGCCGGCATCAGCAACGAGGGCAACCCGTCACGGATCAATATCGTGCGCACCCTGCGCTCGGCCCATGCCCGGCGCATCGCCCTGTCCGGCTCCAGCCGGGCCAAGCTGAAAGCGGCCCAGGCCGAACTGGAGCGCCTGAAACTGGAGGAGCCGGCCAACTTCAGCGACATCCAGGCCCTGGAAGAGGAAATCAGCAAGCTGCGCGCGCGCATCAACCGCATCCCCTTCCTCGACACCTTCGACCTCAAGTACAACCTGCTGACCAAGCAGCCCAACCCCAGTTCCAAGGCAGTGATGTTCTGCCTGATGGACGTGTCCGGCTCCATGACCCAGGCCACCAAGGACATCGCCAAGCGCTTCTTTATCCTTCTGTACCTGTTTCTCAAGCGCAACTACGACAAGATCGAGGTGGTGTTTATCCGCCACCACACCAGTGCCAAGGAGGTGGACGAGGAAGAGTTCTTCTACTCCCGGGAAACCGGCGGCACCATCGTCTCCAGCGCCCTGCGCCTGATGCAGGAGATCATGGCCGAGCGCTACCCGATCAACGAGTGGAACATCTATGCCGCCCAGGCGTCGGATGGTGACAACTGGAATGATGACTCGCCCATCTGCCGCGATATATTGATCAAGCAGATCATGCCGTTCGTGCAGTACTTCACCTACGTCGAGATCACCCCGCGCGAACACCAGGCGCTGTGGTACGAGTACGAACAGGTGGCCGAGGCCTTCGCCGACACCTTTGCCCAGCAGCAGCTGGTTTCTGCAGGTGATATCTACCCGGTATTCCGCGAGCTGTTCCAGCGCCGAATGACGACCTGAGGGCTTCTGTCATGAACGCCAGCGAGAGAAAACGCCAACCCCTGTCCACCGGCTCGGAGTGGACCTTCGAGCTGATCCGCGCCTACGACCGCGAAATCGGCCGTATCGCCGAGCGCTATGCGCTGGACACCTACCCCAACCAGATCGAACTGATCACCGCCGAGCAGATGATGGACGCCTACGCCTCGGTGGGCATGCCCCTGGGCTACCACCACTGGTCCTATGGCAAGCACTTCCTGGCCACCGAGAAGGGCTACAAGCGCGGGCAGATGGGCCTGGCCTACGAGATCGTGATCAACTCCGACCCCTGCATCGCCTACCTGATGGAAGAGAACACCATGTGCATGCAGGCCCTGGTGATCGCCCACGCCTGCTATGGCCACAACAGTTTCTTCAAGGGCAACTACCTGTTCCGCACCTGGACCGACGCCAGCTCGATCATCGACTACCTGGTGTTCGCCAAGCAGTACATCATGCAGTGCGAGGAACGCCATGGCATCGACGCGGTGGAAGACCTGCTGGACTCCTGCCATGCCCTGATGAACTACGGGGTGGACCGCTACAAGCGTCCCTATCCGATCTCCGCCGAAGAGGAACGGCGGCGCCAGAAGGACCGCGAGGAACACCTGCAGAAGCAGATCAATGACCTCTGGCGCACCATCCCCAAGAGCTCGCGCAAGGGCCACGAGCACGACAGCAAACGCTGGCCGGACGAGCCGCAGGAAAACATCCTGTATTTCCTGGAGAAGCACGCGCCGCTGCTGGAGCCCTGGCAGCGCGAGGTGATCCGCATCGTGCGCAAGATCGCCCAGTACTTCTACCCGCAACGCCAGACCCAGGTGATGAACGAAGGTTGGGCCACCTTCTGGCACTACACCCTGATGAACGACCTGTACGACGAAGGCCTGGTCACCGAAGGCTTTATGATGGAGTTCCTGCAGTCGCACACCAGCGTGGTCTACCAGCCGCCGTTCGACAGCCCCTACTACAGCGGCATCAACCCCTACGCCCTGGGTTTTGCCATGTACCAGGACATCCGCCGCATCTGCGAAAACCCCACCGAGGAAGACCGTCGCTGGTTCCCCGATATCGCCGGCAGCGACTGGCTGAGCACCCTCAAGTTCGCCATGAAGAGCTTCAAGGATGAGAGCTTTATCCTGCAGTACCTGTCGCCCAAGGTGATCCGCGACTTCAAGCTGTTCAGCGTGCTGGACGACGACCAGAAGGACGAACTGTACGTGCCGGCCATCCATGATGAGCCGGGCTACCGCACCATCCGCGAGACCCTGGCGGCGCAGTACAACCTGGGCAATCGTGAGCCCAACGTACAGATCTGGAGCGTCGACCGCCGCGGCGACCGCTCCCTGACCCTGCGCCACCAGCAGCATGATCGCAAACCCCTGGGCAACTCCACCGCGGAAGTGCTCAAGCATCTGCATCGCCTGTGGGGCTTCGATATCCATCTGGAAGTGATGCAGGGCGATCAGCTGGTGGGCACCCAGCATGTACCGCCCAAGCCGGAAAACGAGCACGAAGGCGACTACCCGCGCCTGGATCTGGTGATTCCGCCCATTTGATCGGTTGCACGGCCGGCGGCCCATGGCAGCATGGGCCACCCCCTTGCGGAAAATCTGTCGATGCGCCTGTTCGCCGTCCTTCTTCTTTGCCTGGCCCTGGCCACCTGCAGCAGCCAACTGCCACAGGTGCAGGTGCTGAGCCCTGCCACCCAGGAACTGCCGCGGCGCCAGACCTTCGAACTGATCGCCGCCGAGCACAGCCTGGAGGGCGAAGCGCCCTTTGCCGAACGCTACCAGCAGCTCGCCCCCCTGCTCCAGGCCGGCCTGAGCCAGCGCGGTTACCGCCACAATCCCCAGGCGCAGATCCTGGTCTATTACTGGCTGGCGCTGCAGGACAGCCCCCTGCAATTCAAGGTGGACGCCGCACCGCCCTCGCCCCTCGGGCCCTACCAGGCCATCCACCAACTGCGTGACCGCACCGGCACCCTGCGCCTGCGCCTGACCACGCCGCAGCAGCAGGTACTCTGGGAAGGCCTGATCCATACCGGCCTGAGCCCGGACAAGGACAGCGCCGGACTGCTGGAACGGGCGACCCAGGCCCTGGTACAGCAAATCCCCGCTGCCACTCCGTAGTCCATATGCAATCCGGGGGCGCAATCCCCGGCTTGCATATGGACTACCCGCCACAGCCGACCAGCCGCTATCCTCCCCACTCAGCGGAGGAACAACGATGCAGATTTACAAAGTCGGCGGCGCAGTACGGGATCGCCTGTTGGGCCGCGCGGTCACGGAACGCGACTGGCTGGTGGTGGGCGCCAGCGCCGAACAGATGCTCGACCTCGGCTATCGCCCGGTGGGCAGCGACTTCCCGGTCTTTCTCCATCCGCAGACTGGCGAGGAATACGCCCTGGCCCGCACCGAGCGCAAGAGCGGGCGCGGCTATGGCGGCTTCACCTTCTACGCCAGTCCGGATGTCACCCTGGAGCAGGACCTGATTCGCCGCGACCTCACCGTCAACGCCATGGCCGAGGATGACCAGGGCCAGCTGTTCGACCCCTATGGCGGCCAGCAGGATCTCGCCGCCCGCGTGCTGCGCCACGTCTCCCCGGCCTTTGCCGAAGACCCGCTGCGCGTGCTGCGGGTGGCCCGCTTCGCCGCCCGCTACGCGCCCCTGGGCTTTAGCGTGGCCACCGAGACCCTAGCACTGATGCGCCAGCTCAGCGAATCCGGCGAGCTGGCCGAGCTGACCGCCGAGCGCGTGTGGAAGGAAATTTCCCGGGCCCTGCTGGAGCCACGGCCGGATGTGTTTATCCAGCTGCTGCATGACTGCGGCGCCCTCAAGGCCCTGCTGCCGGAGGTCGATGCGCTGTTCGGCATTCCCCAGCCGGCGGCCCACCACCCGGAAATCGACACCGGCGTGCATGTGCTGAGCGTGCTGCGCCAATGCGCCGAACACCAGCAGCCGCTGACCGTGCGCTGGGCCTGCCTACTGCACGACGTGGGCAAGGGCCTGACCCCACAGAATCAGTGGCCGCGGCATATTGCCCACGAGCACAAGGGCATCAGGCTGATCCGCGCCATCAACCAACGCTGCAAGGCACCCAAGGACTGCGCCGAACTGGCCCTGCTGGTGGGCGAATACCACACCCACGGCCACCGCGCCCTGGAGCTCAAGCCCAGCACCCTGCTCAAGTTGCTGCAAAGCTTCGACGTATTCCGCCGCCCGCAACGCTTCGCGGAATTCGTCGCCGCCTGCGAAATGGACGCCCGCGGCCGCCTGGGCCTGGAGCGGCGCGACTACCCCCAGGCCGCCTACCTGCTCGGCGCCGCCCAGGCCGCACGCCAGGTGGCGGTGCAGCCACTGCTGGCCCAGGGCCTCAAGGGCGCGGAACTGGGCGAAGCGCTGGAGCGCGAACGGCTGCAGGCGTTGCAACTCTACCGTCAAAGCACACCACCGGCCGGGTCGTCATAAAGTCGTCGATCGTGTCATAGCGAATAGCCGATTTTTCCTGCCGCACAAGAAAGCGTCAGAAAAATGCTGTTTTCGTGTATCATGCGCGCCTTAGTCAAAAAAATGCCTTTTCGGCATGCATTCAAACAGACAGGGATCTCGTCCGTGACCTCGGATATGACTTACCCGCGTGCGCCTCGGCGCGCGCTGCAGCAGCTATTGCCCAAAACCCAGCATCTGCTCTGCGCCGGCCTGCTGTGCAGCAGCCTGGCCCAGGCCCAGGACGGCTATGAACAGCTGCTCGAACAGGCCCGCGCCGGCGACTATCAGCCGGCCCTGGGCTTTCTGCGGGATCAGCCGGCCAGTGCCTCGCCCCGCTATCGCCAGGATTACCTGCTGATCGCCAGCTGGGCTGGCAAGGATGCCGAGTTGCTCGACTACTACGAGCGCTGGGCCAGCCAGCAGCAGTGGCCGGCCGACAGCCTGGCCGTGGTGGCGCGCAGCTACCGCAACCTGCAGCGCTGGCCCCAGGCACTGGCGACCTATGCCCAGGGCCTGACCCTGGCCCCGGCACACCAGGGCCTGCTGCTGGGGCAGGTAATGACCCTGGCCGATGCCGGCCAGAGCGCCCAGGCCCTTGCACGGGGCCGAGCCCTGGTGGCCGAGGCGCCGGATGATGCCGAACGGCGCCTAGCCCTGGCCTATGCCTACCAGCGCGATGGCCAGCCCCATGCCGCCCTGTACGAGCTGGACCAGGCCCGCGACCTGGCGCCCGGGCACGCCGAGGTGCTGCGCGCCTATGTCGAGGGCCTGCAACGGGTGGAGCTGGCCCAGGCCGCCCTGCAGCTGGCAGAGCGTCATCCGCAACTGTTCACCGCGGCGCGGCGGCGCCAGTTGCAGGGCGACCTGCTGGCCCAGCGGGTACGCCTGGCCGACCTGCCGACCCGCCGAGAAAGCGAGCGCTTCGTCATCGCCGACCGCGCCCTGGCCGAGGCTGACAGCCTGTTGCAGGCCTGGGCCGAGCTGCCGGAGGCGGCGGATGACCGCCTGCGCCTGCGCATCGACCGCCTCGGCGCCCTGCATGCGCGGGTGCGCATGGCCGAGCTGATCGAGCACTACCGCCAGCTGCAGCAGGAGCAGGTGGAGCTGCCGGCCTATGCCCTGCGCTGGGTGGCGGCGGCCTTCCTTTACCTGCGCCAGCCGGAGCAGGCGGCCAGCCTGTATCGCCAGGTGCTGGCCGGGGAAAACCCCAAGCACCCGGACTGGCTCAACGACCAGCGCAGCCTGTTCTTCGCCCTGGTGGAGAGCGAGCAGCTGGACGAGGCCCGCGCACTGGCCGAACAACTGGCCGCCAGCGAGCCAGCGCGGCTATTCCCGACCGGCAGCGCCGAGGCCGAGCCCAATGGTCGCTGGCTGGAGGCCCAGGAGCTGCTGGCCAGCGCCTACCTGTTTGGCAACGACACCCCGGCAGCGCAACAGGCCCTGACCGAGCTGGCCGACAATGCCCCGAACAACGCCGCGCTACGCACCAGCCGGGCCGGCCTGTACCAGGCCCGCGGCTGGCCGCGGCGCGCCGAGGATGAGCTCAAGGTGGTGGAAAGCCTGTCGCCGCGCAACCTGGCCCTGGAAGTGGAGCAGGGCATGACCGCCCTGGCCCTGCAGGAGTGGCGCCAGCTGCAGCTACTGGCCGATGACGTGATCACCCGCTACCCGGAAAGCCTGCGCGCGCAGCGCCTCGACCGCCTGCGCCAGGTGCACGACATGGCCGAGCTGCGCCTGTCCGGCTACCGCGGCCTGGGCGCCGGCGGCAATGTGGCCGGCGGCCATGAGCTGGGCATCGACAGCCTGCTCTACAGCGCCCCCCTGGCCCATGACTGGCGCCTGTTCGGCGGTGCCGGCTACGGCAGCGGCAAGTTTGAGGAAGGGCGCGCCCAGCATCGCTGGCAACGCGCCGGCCTGGACTGGCGGGTGCGCAATCACAGTGTCGAGGCCGAACTGTCGCGCCATGACTATGGCCATGGCCAGCAACTGGGCCTGCGCCTGAGCGGCAGCCATGACCTAGACGATCACTGGCAGTACGGCTGGTCGGCCCAGCGCCTGTCAACGGTCACCCCCCTGCGCGCGCTGAACGCCGATATTCGCGCCGACAGCCTGGACGGCTACCTGCGCTGGCGCGCCGATGAACGCCGCGAGTGGCGCCTGGGCGCCAGCGCCGCGCATTTCAGCGACGGCAACCAACGCCTGGGCCTGCAACTCGATGGCAGCGAGCGCCTGCACACCGCGCCGCACTGGCAGCTGGATGCGGGCCTGGGGCTGGGCCTGAGCCACAACAGCGGCTCGGATCAGGTGCCCTACTACAACCCCGCCAGCGAGCTGAGCCTGGTGCCCCAGCTGCAATGGAGCCAGGTGCTCTATCGCCGCTACCAGACCCAGTGGAGCCAGCAACTGCAGGCCGGCCTGGGCGGCACCCTGCAGCAGGGCCATGGCGCGGCGGCTCTGGGCCAGCTCGGCTATGGCCAGCGCCTGCGCTTGGATGACCGCTTCGATGGCGGGGTGATGCTGACCGCCCTGAGCCGCGCCTATGACGGAGAACGCGAGCGCCAGTACCGCCTGCAGTTCGACCTCAGTTACCGCTTTTAAGGATTCCCCATGGCTTGTTTCTCTACCCGCCTGCTGCTGGGCCTGGGCCTGGCCCTGCTCGCCGCCTGCGCCAGCGAGGCGCCGCCCTTTGTCGCGCCCCAGGACCGCCCCCAGGCTATCAGCGAGACGCCCTGGCCAGCGGGCCAGGTGCTGGCCCTGGCCTACCACGACGTGGAAGACGGCGAGCCCGACCAGGCCTTTCTCTCCGTGCGTACCGCCAAGCTGATCGAGCAGCTGACCTGGCTGCATGAAAGCGGTTTTCAGGCCGTCTCGGTGGATCAGCTGCTGGCCGCCCGCAACGGCGGTCCGGCATTACCGGAAAAGCCCCTGCTGCTGAGTTTCGATGACGGCTTCAGCAGCTTCCACAGCCGCGTGCTGCCGCTGCTCAAGGCCTATCAGTGGCCGGCGATCCTGGCCCCCGTGGGGGTGTGGATGGACACCGCAGAGGATCAGGCGGTGGACTTCGGCGGCCTGCAAGTGCCCCGGGAGCGTTTTGCCACCTGGGCACAGATCCGCGAAATCGCCGCCAGCGGCCTGGTGGAAATCGCCGCCCACACCGATGCCCTGCACTATGGCGCCCAGGCCAACCCCCAGGGCAACCAGCAACCGGCCGCCGCCACCCGCCTGTACGACCCGCAGCGCCAGGCCTATGAAAGCGATGCGCAGTACCAGGCGCGGGTTGGTGCGGACGTGGCGCGCATCAGCGCCAAGATCGCAGCCGCCACAGGCCGCGCCCCCCGGGTCTGGGTCTGGCCCTATGGCGCGGCCAGCGGCAGCGGCCTGCGCATCATCGGCGAGCAGGGCTATGAGCTGGCCCTGACCCTGGAAAACGGCCTGGGCGATTTCGCCAGCCTGGAGCAGGGCCCGCGCATGCTGCTCAGCGGCGACCCGGACACCCGGCGTTTCGCCCAGGCCGTCAGCCTGGTGCAGGAACGCGGGCCGATGCGCGTGGTGCACGTGGACCTGGACTATGTCTACGACCCCGACCCCGCGCAGATGGACGCCAACCTCGGCGCCCTGGTGCAGCGCATCGCCGATATGCGGGTCAGCAGCGTATTCCTGCAGGCCTATGCCGATCCCGAAGGCGACGGCCTGGTCAAGTCGCTGTACTTCCCCAACCGTCACCTGCCCATGCGCGCCGACCTGTTCAACCGGGTGGCCTGGCAGCTGCGCACCCGCGCCAAGGTCGAGGTCTTCGCCTGGATGCCGGTGCTCAGCTTCGACCTGCATGCCAGCCTGCCACGGGTGCAGCGCTGGTCGGTGGACGGCAGCGTGGCGGTGGACCCCGAGCAGTACCAGCGCCTGTCGCCCTTCGATGCGCGGGTACGCCAGCAGATTGGCGAGATCTACGAAGACCTGGCACGCCACGCGCACTTCTATGGCCTGCTGTTCCACGACGATGCCCTGCTGTCGGACTTCGAGGATGCCGGCCCGGCCGCCCTGGCCGCCTATCAGGCTGCCGGCCTGCCCGGGGATATTGCCCAACTGCGCGGCGACGAAGAGCAGCTGCAACGCTGGACCCGTTTCAAGAGCCGCTACCTGATCGACTTCACCGCCGAGCTGACGGCCAGGGTTCGCGCCATTCGCGGCCCCCAGGTGAAGACGGCGCGCAACCTGTTCGCCCAGCCGATCCTCAACCCTTACAGCGAAACCTGGTTCGCGCAGAACCTCGACGACTTCCTCGGCGCCTACGACTGGACCGCGCCCATGGCCATGCCCCTGATGGAAGGGGTCGAGGCCGCGCAGAGCCAGGCCTGGCTGGATCGCCTGGTGCAGCAGGTGGGCAAGCGCCCTGGCGCCCTGGAGCGCACGGTGTTCGAGCTGCAGGCCCGTGACTGGCGCAACGGCCAAAACGGTCCCGTGGACGAGGCGCAACTGGCGGCCTGGATGCGCCGCCTGCAATGGAACGGCGTACGCCACTTCGGCTACTACCCGGACGATTTCCTCAATGATCAGCCGCGGCTGCAACGCATCCGCCCGGCGCTCTCCAATGCCTGGTACCCCCTGCCATGATCGACCGTATCTATGCCCTGCTGATTCTCCTGCTGGTGCTGGGCGCGCCCGTGGGCGTGGCGCTGAGCCTGACCGGCGACGTGCTGCTGGACTTCGTGTTCTTCTACCCGCTGTTTATGTCGGCCCTGTGGATGGCCGGTGGCAGCTACTTCTGGCTGCACTGGGAACGCCACTGGCCCTGGTCCAATAGCGGCGAAGTCGCGCCGCCAGCGCTGGCCGGCGAACCCCTGGTGTCGATCCTGATCCCCTGTTTCAACGAAGGCGAGCATGCCGTCGAAACCATCGGCGCGGCCCTGGCCCAGCGCTACAGTGCGATCGAGGTGATCGCCATCAACGACGGCTCCAGCGACAACACCGGGGCCGTGCTCGACCAGCTGGCCGCCCGCGAACCGCGCCTGCGCGTGCTGCACCTGGCGCAGAACCAGGGCAAGGCCGTGGCCCTGCGCATGGGCGCCCTGGCGGCGCGCAGCGAATACCTGGTGTGCATCGACGGCGACGCCCTGCTCGACCAGGACGCCGCCACCTACCTGGTGGCGCCGCTGATCGACAACCCGCGGGTCGGCGCGGTGACCGGCAACCCACGCATCCGCACCCGCTCGACACTGGTGGGGCGCATTCAGGTCGGCGAGTTCTCCTCCATCATCGGTTTGATCAAGCGCACCCAGCGCGTCTATGGCCGGGTCTTCACCGTGTCCGGGGTGATCGCCGCCTTCCGCCGCAGCGCCCTGGACCGCATCGGCTACTGGAGCGAGGACATGATCACCGAGGACATCGACGTCAGCTGGAAGCTGCAACTCGATCACTGGTCGATCTTCTACGAGCCCCGCGCGCTGTGCTGGATCCTCATGCCGGAAACCCTGCGCGGGCTGTGGAAGCAGCGCCTGCGCTGGGCCCAGGGCGGCGCCGAGGTGCTGCTGAAAAACGTCGGCAGCATCTGGGTATGGCGCTACCGCTATATGTGGCCGCTGCTGATCGAGTTCAGCCTGTCGGCAATCTGGGCCTTCACCTTCGCCCTGTCCATGCTGCTGTTCGCCGTCGGCCTGCTGGTCGAACTGCCGCCACAGCTGCAGGTGGCCAGCATGCTGCCGCCGGCCTTTACCGGCCTGGTGCTGGCCTGCGTGTGCCTGCTGCAGTTCAGCCTCAGCCTGCTGATCGAGCGGCGCTACGAGCAGGGCCTGGCGCGCTCGCTGTTCTGGATCATCTGGTACCCCCTGGCGTTCTGGATGCTCACCCTGTTTACCACCCTGGTCAGTTTCCCCAAGGTCATGCTGCGCCGCCGCCAGCAGCGGGCCCGCTGGACCAGCCCGGATCGCGGCATCAAAGGAGTGAACCCATGAGCCTGTTGATCAGAACCCAGCAGCGCCTGCTGCCCCGCCTGATCGATATCGCCCTGACCCTGGCCGCCTGGCTCGGCATGGCCTATCTGGTGCTGCAAGGGGTCCAGGGCCTGCTGCAGGGCAGGCAGAACAGCCCGCGCCTGTGGTTCGGCATCGAGTTCCTGCAAACCCTGGATACCCTGCTGATCTACCTGCTGGTGGGCCTGGCCATCGGCGCCGTACTGCTGGCCTGGGCCAAGTACAACGAGCGCCGGGCCGACTGGTACCAGCGCCGCGAGCGCATGCCGGATATCTGCGAGCGCGGCCTGTCGGCCAATTTTCAGGTCTCGCTGCCGATACTTGACTGCCTGCAGAACCAGCAGGTACTGATCCTCCATCACCACGGCCATGGCGCCCTGGCCGCCATCGAGTTCCCCGGCACCGGCCTGCGCCTGCCGGCCCAGGCCGAAATGGCCATAAGCCCGGAACAGGAGGCCGCCGAATCTAGCCCTGAGCCGCAGCGACCTGATAGGCTGCAGCCCTTGCCGCACTAAGGCCGTAGCCGTTATTGCCGGTATTTTTTGACGCCAAAAATCTATCGACAACCACCGCCACGGCCAGTCCCACCGGAGATAGCCCTTGTCCCGCCGCAGTCCGCGCCACGCCAATCTGACCGCACTGCTGCTGGGCATCCTGCTGCTGGCACCTGCGCCCGGCCCCCTGGCCGAAAGCGAAGCCAGCAACAGCGCCACCCTGCGCGCCGCCAAGGTGGCCAAGGTGGTCCATGGCATTTTGGGCTACACCCGCTGGCCGCAACAGCCGGCCACAGTCCGCCTGTGCATTATCGCCCCCACCGAATATGCCGACCTGCTGTGGCAGGAGCATGCGCTGGAAGCCCCGCTGCCGGTCGAAACCACGCGCCTGCTGGTGGACAGCCCCCGACTGGAAAGCGACTGCGAAGCGGTCTACCTCGGCGTGCTGCCCGACGAGCAGCGCCAGGCCCTGTACGCCCGCCTGCTGGGCAGGCCCATTCTCAGCATCAGCGAAACCACCAGTGAATGCAGCGAGGGCAGCCTGTTCTGCCTGGGCATTGCCGACGAGCACGTGGCCTTCAGGGTCAATCTGGACAGCGTGGCGCGCAGCGGCCTGCGCATCCACCCCAATGTCCTGCAACTGGCCCGACGCAGCGGGGCACAGCCGTGAACCGCAGAAAGCCTCTCAGCCCCCGGCCCCGCCCGACCCTGCGCCGCCTGCTGCACCGCGCCCACCTGCGCGTGGCACTGCTGGCCATGGGCCTGAGCAGCCTGTCCCTGACCCTGGTCAGCCTGCTGGCCCTGAGCAGCTACGCCGAGCACAACCTGCAGCTGATCGCCCGCTCCCTGGCCTACACCCTGGAAGCCGCCGTGGTCTTCGATGACCGCGCCGCCGTGGCGGAAACCCTGGCACTCATCTGCACCACCGAGGAGATCGCCAGCGCCACAGTGCTCAACCAGCAGGGCCAACCCATGGCCACTTTCACTGCCCCCGTGCAGGGACTGCTGGGCCGCGGCGAACAATTGATCGCCCACCTGCTGCTGCCGCAGCAGATCAGCCAGCCCATCGTCTACCAGGGCCAGAGCATCGGCACACTGCACCTCAGCGGCCAGGGCGCCACCCTGGCCCGCTTCGCCCTGGGCGGCCTGTTCGGCCTGGCCGCCAGCCTGCTATTCAGCGCCCTGGGCGCCGCCTATGGCTCACGCCGTATGCAGCGCGCGATCACCCAGCCGCTGCGCGATCTGTCCAACGTGGCCCATGGTATTTCCATCGACCGCACCTTCAATCGCCGTGTGCCGGCCACCCATATCGCCGACCTCAACGAACTGGCCGAAGACTTCAACGCCCTGCTCGACCAGCTGGAAATCTGGCAACAGCAGCTGCAGCGCGAGAACGCCTCCCTGGCCCACCAGGCCAGCCATGACGCCCTCACCGGCTTGCCCAACCGCGCCCTCTTCGAGTCGCGTCTGCTCGGTGCCATGCGCGAAGCCCGCGACAGCCAGAGCCAGATGGCCGTGCTGTTTCTCGACAGCAACAAGTTCAAAGACATCAACGACCAGCTCGGCCACGCCGCCGGCGATGCCGTACTGATCGCCATTGCCCAGCGCCTGCGCGGCCTGCTGCGCGAGGGCGACCTGGTCTCGCGCTTGGGCGGTGACGAGTTCGCCGTGCTGCTCAAGCCCATTCACGACGAGGAAGATGCCCTGCTGATCGCCGACAAGATCATCGACAGCATGAACGCCCCCATCCTGCTTCCCGAAGGTGGCCAGATCACCACTTCGCTGAGCATCGGCATCGCCCTCTACCCGGAGCATGCCGATAACCCGGAAGCCCTGGTACACCAGGCCGACGTGGCCATGTACCACGCCAAACGCAATCAGGGCGGCCGCACCCTGGCCAGCCCCCAGGAATCAATGACCCCATGACAAGGAGCTTCACGATGCGCAGGTACATGCGACTGGTATTTTTCGGGCTGCTGTGCAGCAGCGCCCTGCTCGCCGGCTGCCAAAGCAGCCCCAAGGGCCTGACGGCCGCCCAGGTGGCCGTGCTCAAGCAGCACGGCTTTCAGTGGACGGATGCCGGCTGGGAGCTGGGCCTGTCGGGCAAGGTGTTGTTCGATACCGACTCGGAAGTGGTCTCCGCCAGCAGCCAGGCGCGGATCGGCGAGCTGACCCGCGCCCTGCTCGGCGTGGGTATCGACCAGCTGAGCCTGGAAGGCCATACCGACAATGTCGGCTCACCCAGCTATAACCAGCAGCTCTCGCTGCGCCGCGCCCAGGCGGTGGCCGGGGTGATGCAGGGCGCCGGCATGCAGGCGGAAAAAATCGCGGTACGCGGCCTGGGCATGAGCAAACCCATCGCCGACAACGCCAGCGCCGAAGGCCGCAGCGAGAACCGCCGCGTGGCCATTATCGTCAGCGCGCTCTAGGGTCCGTTGCCATTTCATTCGCGGCCGCGCCGGAGCCCGTTTTTGCGCGAGGCAAGGCACGAGGAGCGCGGCTTGGTCATTCCAAATAAGCGACGAGAAACGCTGCATCGCGCAAAAGCGGGCCCGGCCCTATGGGTTGCGCGGGAAATGGCCCCCGCTGTCGTTGCAGGACTTGGCAAGGGAGTGACCATTACCTGCGTCCTGCGCCTAACCGGGGGCCATTTCTCGCAGCAACGCGTCTCGCGATGAAACGGCAACAGACCCTAACAGGTCGGCGCAGACCCCGGCGAGTAATCCGCGCCCAGCAGCGCTGCCGGGGTCAACTCGGTGCCACGCCAAAGGAAGGGCACCGGCTGCAGCTGTTGCTGGATCTGCGCGCTTTGCCACAGTTCGGCAAAGCTGCGCTGCTCGCCCGGGTGCAGGGCATCCGGCACCAGCAGGGCCAGCGGCCAGAGGACGAAGGCGTTCTTGAGGATTTCCGCCCGGGGCAGGAGCAGGCCATCGAAGTTGCCGACCAGCTCGCCATACAGCAGTACGTCGATATCCAGGGGCAGGCCCTTGCGCTCCGGGGCATAGCGGCCATTATCGGCCTCGATGAATTTCAGCCGCCGATCCAGCTCACCCAGGGGTAGGTCGCTGTAGCCGGCCACCACCAGGTTGAAGAAGGGCCCGCTCTTGATGCCCACCGCCTGGCTTTCGAACACCGGCGAGCAACGCATTTCCTGCAGCAGCTCGGCCAGGGCATCGAGGCCGGCGCACAGGCGCGCTTCGCGCTCGATATTGCTGCCGAGCCCCAGCAGTACCGGCGTCAGCGACATCCGCGTTCGATCTCCACGCCCACCCCACCACTGGCCGCAGGCACGGCGCCAGGCTTGGTCAGCTTGATGCGCAACCAGGGAATCTGGAACTCGGCCATCAGCAACTCGGCCAGACGCTCGGCAAAGGTTTCCACCAGAATAAACTGCGCCTCGCTGGCAAACGCCTGCACGCGCTGCGAGACGCTGGCGTAATCCAGGGCCTTGCCCAGGTCGTCATCCATCGCCGGCAGGCGGTTGTCCCAGCTCAGGTACAGATCCAGGCGCAGGCATTGGCGAATCTGCCGCTCCCAGTCGTAGGCCCCGATCACCGTATCGACTTCCAGACCTTCGATAAAAACTGTGTCCAAGCACGCTCTCCGCGGCACGACAAGGCAGCCGCACCTAGTTAGAATCGGGGCTTACCCGCCCCGGAATGGATACCATGTTTTGGCTGTTGGCGCTCCTCGCCTACCTGCTCGGCTCGCTGTCCTTCGCCATCCTGCTCAGCCGCCTGGCCGGTGGGCCGGACCCGCGCGCCAGCGGCTCGGGCAACCCGGGGGCCACCAATATGTTGCGGGTGGCCGGTAAACGCCTGGCCATCCTCACCCTGCTCGGCGACCTGCTCAAGGGCCTGTTGCCGGTACTGGCCGCCTACCTGCTGGGCTTCGAGCTGCAACAGCAGGCCTGGATCGGCCTGGCTGCGGTGATCGGTCATCTCTATCCGCTGTATTTTCGCTTCCAGGGCGGCAAGGGCGTGGCCACCGCCGCCGGCATGCTCCTGGGCCTGTATGCGCCGGCCGCCCTGCTGGCCATCGGTGTCTGGGTGCTGACCTTTCTTATGACCCGCACCAGCTCCCTCGCCGCCCTGATCGCCACGCCCATGGCCCTGCCCCTGCTGGCCTGGCAACAACCGGCGGCGCTGCTGCCGGTATGCGCCCTGACCGGGCTGATCGTCTGGCGCCATCGCGGCAATTTACGCGATCTAATGGCCGGGCGTGAACGACACTTCTAATAAACAAGCTGAAGCCGGCTCATAGCGCCGGCAACTGCTCCATGGGCCAACGGGCCTGCACCTTGATGCTTAGATCTTCATGCTGACCGGCCAGCAGGCGCTGGCAACCGGCGTAGGCGATCATCGCGCCATTGTCGGTGCAGAAGCGCGGCCGCGCGTAGAACACCTGGCCTTTCATTTCGCCCAGCATGCTTTCCAGGGACTGGCGCAGCGACTGGTTGGCACTGACTCCGCCGGCGATCACCAGGCTGTTCAGCCCCGTCTGCTTGAGCGCGCGCTTGCACTTGATGGTCAGGGTCTCGACCACCGCCTGCTGGAAAGCCAGGGCGATATCGCAGCGGGTCTGCTCGCTGTCATCGCCCGCCTCACGGCACTGCTGCCAGGTGTTCAGGGTAAAGGTCTTGAGGCCGCTGAAGCTGAATTCCAGACCCGGCCGGTCGGTCATCGGCCGCGGAAACTTGAAGCGCCCCGGCGTGCCTAAATGCGCCAGACGGGCGATTTCCGGCCCGCCGGGGTAAGGCAGGCCCATCAACTTGGCGGTCTTGTCGAAGGCCTCGCCGGCGGCGTCGTCCAGGGACTCGCCAAGCAACTGGTACTGGCCGATGCCATCGACACGCACCAGCTGGGTATGGCCGCCGGACACCAGCAAGGCGACGAACGGAAAGGCCGGCGGCTGTTCTTCCAGCATGGGCGCCAGCAGATGGCCCTCCATATGGTGCACACCGAGGGCCGGAATGCCCCAGGCGAAGGCCAGGGCCTGGGCGCAGGAAGCCCCCACCAGCAGCGCCCCCACCAGACCAGGGCCGGCGGTATAGGCGATGGCGTCGATATCTGTCGGCGCACAGCCGGCCTCGGCCAGCACCTGGCGGATCAACGGCAGCATGCGCTTGACGTGATCGCGCGAAGCCAGCTCCGGCACCACCCCGCCATAGACCCGGTGCAGGTCGATCTGGCTGAACAGGGCATCGGCCAGCAGGCCGCGCTCGCTGTCATAAAGGGCGACACCGGTCTCGTCGCAGGAGGTTTCCAATCCCAGAACCAGCATGGGGAGAGCCTTTTAATAAGGAAGGTGCATGGAAAAGGCGCGCATGATAATGGGCCGTGACGCCTACCGGCCAGCGCTTTTCGATCAGAGGCTTTGCATTCCGCGCGATGAGGCGGTAACATCCGCAACCCTTAAAAACCTACGTTCTCCAGCGCCTTTTTGCCAGGAGTACGTGACCCCCGGTAAAAAAGAAGGTACGCCCTGGATGCCAGCCGTCAAAGTTAAAGAGAACGAACCCTTCGACGTAGCTCTGCGTCGTTTCAAGCGCTCCTGCGAAAAAGCCGGTGTACTGGCTGAAGTCCGTAGCCGCGAATTCTACGAAAAGCCGACCGCCGAGCGTAAGCGCAAAGCCGCTGCCGCTGTTAAGCGTCACGCCAAGAAAGTGCAGCGCGAGCAGCGCCGCAGCGTTCGCCTGTACTAATTCAGTACACGCAGCGCTCGAATGCCCGGCTTCGGCCGGGCATTGCATTTCAAGAACTCCGCCCCGCCGCCCGGCGACTGGGCGGAGTTTTTTATGGCCTGCCAAGCATGGCGGCCACCTGCCAGGCAGCGCAGAAAACGCCACGGCATCTTTTGCCTGCCCAGCCGCTGTCCAGCGCCCGCATCGGGCAGTATCCTGAGCGCCTATGGCCGGCCTGATCCCGCAATCCTTTATCGATGACCTGCTCAACCGCACCGACATCGTCGACGTGGTCAGTTCGCGCATCCAGCTGAAAAAGGCCGGCAAGAACTACACCGCCTGCTGTCCCTTCCATAAAGAGAAAACCCCCTCGTTCAGCGTCAGCCCGGACAAGCAGTTCTACTACTGCTTCGGCTGCGGCGCCGGCGGCAACGCCCTGGGTTTTGTCATGGACCACGACCAGCTGGACTTCCCCCAGGCGGTCGAGGATCTGGCCAAGCGTGCCGGCATGGAGGTGCCACGGGAGGAAGGCGGGCGCCACAGCAAGCCGCGCCAGCCCAGCGACTCACCGCTCTACCCGCTGCTGGAGGCCGCCGCCGACTACTACAAGCAGGCCCTGAAGAACCACCCGGCGCGCAAGGCCGCGGTGAACTACCTCAAGGGCCGCGGCCTGTCCGGCGAGATCGCCCGCGACTTCGCCATGGGTTTTGCCCCGCCCGGCTGGGACAACCTGCTCAAGCAACTGGGCGGTGACGCCCTGCAACAGAAGGCCATGATCGATGCCGGCCTGCTGATCGAGAACGCCGAAAACGGCCGGCGCTACGACCGCTTCCGCGACCGCATCATGTTCCCCATCCGCGACAGCCGCGGCCGGGTGATCGCCTTCGGCGGCCGAGTGCTGGGCGACGAAAAGCCCAAGTACCTCAACTCCCCGGAAACCCCGGTGTTCCATAAAGGCCAGGAACTCTACGGCCTGTTTGAGGCACGCAAACACAACCGCAACCTCGACGAAATCATGGTGGTCGAGGGCTATATGGACGTGATTGCCCTGGCCCAGCAGGGCCTGCGCAACGCCGTGGCCACCCTGGGCACCGCCACCAGCGAGGAACACCTCAAGCGCCTGTTCCGCATCGTACCCAGCGTATTGTTCTGCTTCGACGGCGACGCCGCCGGACGCAACGCCGCCTGGCGCGCCCTGGAAGCCACCCTGCCGAACCTGCAGGACGGCCGCCGCGCGCGCTTTCTGTTCCTGCCCGACGGCGAAGACCCGGACACCCTGGTACGCAGCGAGGGCACCGACGCCTTCCGCGCCCGCATCAACCAGCACGCCCAGCCCCTGGCCGACTATTTCTTCCAGCAACTGTCAGAAGAAGCCGACCCGCGCTCCCTGGAAGGCAAGGCGCACCTGGTGACCCTGGCTGCACCACTGATCGACAAGATACCCGGCAACAACCTGCGCACCCTGATGCGTCAGCGCCTGAGCGAGATCACCGGCCTGTCCGGCGAAGCCCTCGGCCAGCTGCAGGGCGCCCCGCGCAGCACCCCGAGCGCGCCCCCCAGCCCAGCCGCGAACAGCGCACCGCCGACCGATTACCCGGATTATTCGGACATCCCCGACAGCGCCTACCACGAGGCCGTCGCGGATTTCACCAGCTACGAGCCCACCGCCCCCCAACCGGGTTTTGAGCGCGCACCGGGCAAGAGCAAAGGCAACTGGAAGAAAGACGGCGGCAAGTGGAGCAGGAAAGGCCAGGGCGACTACGCCCCGCCACGCACTGCGGTCAGCGTCGAATCGCCACACCTGAGCGCCCTGCGCACCCTGCTGCACCACCCGCAGCTGGCGCAGAAGGTCGAGGATGTCAGCCACTTCGCCGGCGAAGACGACACCTACGCCCAGCTGCTGGTGGCCCTGCTTGGCGCCCTGCAGAAAAACCCCAAACTGCGCTCCCTGCAGCTGATCGCACGCTGGCACGGCACCGAACAGGGCCGTCTACTGCGGGCCCTGGCCGAGAAGGAATGGCTGATTTCGGCCGATAACCTTGAACAACAGTTTTTCGACACTATAACTACCTTAGTAGCCCGCCAACGTGAGCGCAGTCTGGAACATTTGCTGCGCAAAGCCCGTCAAAGCGAGTTGAGTGCAGAAGAGAAAGATCAGCTGCGCCTCTTGCTGAGCCGCAACCCGTAACTGCTGACTCCCAGCCTCAACTGGCGTTCAGGGGCGTGACTCAGGTATAATCCGCGGCTTGTTTTTAGCCCGCCAAGACCTTCAGTGGATAGGGTGTTATGTCCGGAAAAGCGCAACAGCAATCTCGTTTGAAAGAATTGATCAGCCGTGGTCGTGAGCAGGGTTACCTGACTTACGCGGAGGTCAATGACCACCTGCCGGAGGATATTTCCGATCCGGAACAGGTGGAAGACATCATCCGCATGATCAATGACATGGGCATCAACGTATTCGAGACAGCCCCGGATGCGGATGCCCTGCTGTTGGCCGAAGCCGACACCGATGAAGCCGCCGCTGAAGAAGCCGCCGCTGCGTTGGCCGCTGTGGAAACCGATATCGGTCGCACCACCGACCCGGTGCGCATGTATATGCGCGAAATGGGTACCGTGGAGCTGCTGACCCGCGAAGGCGAGATCGAAATCGCCAAGCGCATCGAAGAAGGCATCCGCGAAGTCATGGGCGCCATCGCCCACTTCCCCGGTACTGTCGACAGCATTCTCGCCGAGTACAACCGTGTCACCACCGAAGGTGGTCGCCTGGTTGAAGTGCTCAGCGGCTATATCGACCCGGACGACGATGTCGTGCCGGCCGAAGCCGCCGCGCCCATCCCGGCCAAAGACGGCGCCGCCAGCGACGACGACAGCGACGACGAGGACGAAGAGTCCAGCGACGACGAGGAAGAAGAAGGCGACGGCGGCCCGGACCCGGAAGAGGCGGCACGCCGCTTTACCGCCGTGGCCGAGCAGCTGGAAAAAGCCCAGAAGGCCCTGAAGAAGCATGGCCGCGACAGCAAGCAAGGCCTCAGCGAACTGGGTGCCCTGGCCGAGCTGTTTATGCCGATCAAGCTGGTGCCCAAGCAGTACGACGCCCTGGTTACTCATGTACGCAGCGCCCTGGAGCGCCTGCGCGCCCAGGAACGCGCCATCATGCAGCTGTGCGTGCGTGATGCCCGCATGCCCCGCGCCGACTTCCTGCGCCTGTTCCCGGGCAACGAAGTGGACGCCGACTGGGCCGCTGGCCTGGCCAAGGGCAAGGCCAAGTACGCCGAGGCCATTGGCGCCCTGCAGGCCGATATCCAGCGCTGCCAGCAGAAGCTCGCCGACCTGGAAGCCGAGTGCAGCCTGACCCTGGCCGAGATCAAGGACATCAACCGGCGCATGTCCATCGGTGAGGCCAAGGCCCGCCGCGCCAAGAAGGAAATGGTCGAGGCCAACCTGCGCCTGGTCATCTCCATCGCCAAGAAGTACACCAACCGTGGCCTGCAGTTCCTCGACCTGATCCAGGAAGGCAACATCGGCCTGATGAAGGCGGTGGACAAGTTCGAATACCGTCGCGGTTACAAGTTCTCGACCTACGCCACCTGGTGGATTCGCCAGGCGATCACCCGCTCGATCGCCGACCAGGCGCGCACCATCCGTATCCCGGTGCACATGATCGAGACGATCAACAAGCTCAACCGTATCTCCCGCCAGATGCTGCAGGAGATGGGTCGCGAACCGACCCCGGAAGAGCTGGGCGAGCGCATGGAAATGCCCGAGGACAAGATCCGCAAGGTGCTGAAGATCGCCAAAGAGCCGATCTCCATGGAAACCCCGATCGGTGACGACGAAGATTCGCACCTGGGCGACTTTATCGAGGACAGCACCATGCAGTCCCCGATCGATGTCGCCACTGTCGAAAGCCTCAAGGAAGCCACCCGCGAAGTGCTGTCCGGCCTTACCGCCCGGGAAGCCAAGGTGCTGCGCATGCGTTTCGGCATCGACATGAACACCGACCACACCCTTGAGGAAGTCGGCAAGCAGTTCGATGTGACCCGCGAGCGTATCCGCCAGATCGAGGCCAAGGCGCTGCGCAAGCTGCGCCACCCGACGCGCAGCGAGCATCTGCGCTCCTTCCTCGACGAGTAAAACAGAACCCCCGGCCAAAACCGGGGGTTTTGCTTTTCACCCGCGGCCAACGTCGGTCTACACTGCAGGGTATCTCCGCAAGACGAGCCGCTCCCATGTCGCGTGTTTCGGCCACTCTCCTGTTGTGTCTGGCCATCTGGGCCTTGCCGGCTACCGCCCTGCAACTGACCCCGGACGAGCAGCAATGGCTGCGCGACAACCCCGAACTGCGCCTGGGCATCGACAACGCCTGGCCGCCCTTCGAATTCCGCGACGAGCAGGGCACCTACAGCGGCCTGGCCGCCGACTATGTGCAGCTGATCGAACAGCGCCTGAATATCCGCCTGAACCCCGCCCCGCTGGATGACTGGAGCGAGGTGATGAAGCAGGCCCGGGCCGGCCAGCTGCACCTGCTGCCCGCGGTCATGGCCACCCCGGAGCGCCAGCAGTACCTGAACTTTACCCGCCCCTACCTGGATTTCCCCATTGTCATCCTCACCCATGCCAAGGGCCCCCAGCCACGCAACCTGCGCGAGCTGAACGAGCTGCGCATCGCGGTAGTGGCCGACTACGCCCCCCACGAGCTGCTACGCAGCCTGCACCCGCACCTGCAACTGCTGCCACGGCCCACGGTATCCGCGGCGCTGTTTGCCCTGTCCACCGGCGAGGCCGACGCCATGGTCGGCGACCTCGCCTCCAGCGTCTGGCACCTGCGCCAGCTGAAACTCGACGGCATCCTGGTCAATGGCGAGACCCCCTATCGTTACCAGCTAACCATGGCCGCGCCCAAGGATCAGGCCATACTGATCGGCATTCTCGACAAGGTCTTCGCCGACCTCGGCCCGGCGCAGATGCAGGCCATCCAGGAGCGCTGGGTGCAGGGCCTGATCGACCGCCGCCCGTTCTGGCGCAGCCTGATCCTGTTCGGCCTGCCGGGGCTACTGGTGGCCCTGCTGATCATCGCCAGCATCCTGCGCATCAATCGGCGCCTGCGCCAGGAAATGGCCAATCGCAGCCGCCTGGAGGAACAGCTGCGCAGCAGCGAAGCGCACTACCGCGGCCTGGTGGAGAACTTCAACGCCATCACCTGGCAGATGCGCGCCAGCGACTACTGCTTTACCTACGTCGCCCCCCAGGCGGAAAAATGGCTGGGCTATCCCCTGCACGAATGGCTGCAGCCGGACTTCCTCGGCCGCGTCATGCACCCCGACGACATCCAGCGCACCCTGGACTACTGTCGCAGCGAAACCCTGGCCGGCCGCGATCACCGCATGGACTACCGCATGCTCGCCGCCGACGGCCGGGTGATCTGGGTGCGCGATATCGTCACCCTCAGCGCCCAGGGTGCCAACGACGACCTGCGCGGCCTGATGATCGACATCACCGCCGAAAAGCAGACCGAGCAGGCCTTGGCCCTGTCCGAGCAGAAGTTCGCCTCGGTGTTCCACAACTGCCCCGACATCATCGCCCTGATCGACATGGACAGCGGACGCCTGCAGGAGGTCAACCAGACCTTCGAGCAACAGTTCGGCATCCGCGCCGCCGAAGCCATCGGCCATACCAGCACCGAACTGGATCTGTGGATCGAGGCAGGCATCGGCCCGCGCATCCTGCAGATGCTGCGCGAAAACAACCTGTACAACATCGAGGGCGCCTTCCGCCGCCGCGATGGCCGCCAATTCACCGGACTGATCTCGGCGCAGAAGATCACCCTCGGCGAACGCCCCTCCCTGGTGGTGGTGGTCCGCGATATCAGCGAACTCAAGGACACCCAGCAGCGCCTGCAGCTGTCCGAAACCAAATTCGCCAAGGCCTTCCACGCCTCCCCCGACGGCCTGCTGATCACCCGCCTGAGCGACGGCCAGCTGATCGACGTCAACCAGGGCTTCTGCCAGATCACCGGCTACAGCTGCGCAGAAGCCACCGACAGCTCCACCGTGCAACTGGGCATCTGGCACGACCCGGAAGATCGCCAGCGGATGATCGCCATCCTGCGGGAAAAGGGCTCGGTGGCCAGCTTCTGCGCCCAGATCCAGCGCAAGGACGGCAGCCTGCGCTACTGCGAGATGTCGGTGCAGCCCATGCAGATCGGCGGTGATGCCTGCATGCTCACCATCGCCCGCGACATCACCGAACGCTCGCAGATGCAGGAGCGCCTGCAACAGGCCGCCACCGTATTCGAAAGCACCGCCGAAGGGGTGATGATCACCGATATCGAACAGCGCATCACCGCGGTCAACCGCGCCTTCACCAGCATCACCGGCTACAGCGAAAGCGAAGCCCTGGGCCAGTCACCGCGCCTGCTGGCCTCCGGCAACCACGACAGCGCCTTCTTCGTGCGTCTGTGGCACAGCCTGGCCGCCTCCGGCCACTGGCAAGGCGAGATCTGGAACAAGCGCAAGAACGGCGAACTCTTCCCTAGCTGGCTGACCATTAGCACCGTGCATGACGACAGTGGGCGCATCACCCACTTCGTCGGCGTGTTTGCCGATATCAGCTCGCTCAAGCACGCCCAGGCCCGCCTCGACCACCAGGCCCACCACGACTCCCTCACCGGCCTGCCTAACCGCATGCTGTTCGAAGCCCGCCTGCGCCACGCCCTGGAAGAAGCCCGCCAGGAAAACCTGCAAGGCGCCGTGCTGTTTATCGACCTGGATCGCTTCAAGCACATCAACGACAGCCTCGGCCACCCGGTCGGCGACCTGCTGCTGAAAAGCATCGCCCTGCGCCTGAAAAACCAGCTGCGCGATATCGACACCGTGGCCCGCCTGGGTGGCGACGAATTCATCATCCTGCTGCCCGGCCTGCACGCCTTCAGGGACGCCGAACAGGTGGCGCAGAAACTGCTCGGTTGCTTCAACCAGCCGTTCAAGGTCGACACCCAGGAACTCTTTATCAGCGCCAGCATCGGCATCAGCCTCTACCCGGAAGACGGCAACGACGTGGCCAGCCTGATCAAGCACGCCGACGCCGCCATGTATCGCTCCAAGGCCCGCGGGCGCAACCGTATCGAACGCTACACCCGCGACCTGACCTTCCAGGCCAGCGAACGCATGACCATGGAGCGCGAACTGCGCCGCGCCATCGAGCAGAACCAGCTGCAACTCCACTACCAGCCCAAACGCAGCCTGCGCGACCAGCGCCTGGTCGGCGCCGAAGCCCTGCTGCGCTGGCAGCACCCGGAATACGGCGCCATCTCCCCGGAGCGCTTTATCCCCCTGGCCGAAGAAACCGGGCTGATCATCCCCCTGGGCGACTGGGTACTGGAGCAGGCCTGCCGGCAGATGCACCAATGGCACAGCCAGCACGCCCCCTTCGGCCCACTGTCGGTCAACCTCACCGGCATCCAGCTGCGCCAGCCACAGCTGCTGCAACGTATTGCCAACCTGCTGGAAGAGAACCAGCTGCCGGCCAGCCTGCTGCAACTGGAAATCACCGAAAGCTTTATCATGAATCAGGCCGAAGAGGCCCTGGTGCTACTGCACCAGCTCAAGGCCCTGGGTGTGCAACTGGCCATCGACGACTTCGGCACCGGCTATTCCTCGCTCAGCTACCTCAAGCGCCTGCCGGTGGACACCCTGAAAATCGACCGCTCCTTTGTCAGCGACCTGCCCGACGACGCCAACGACGCCGCCATCACCCGCGCCATCATCGCCCTGGGCCGCAGCATGCAGCTCACCGTGATCGCCGAAGGGGTGGAAACCAAAGCCCAGGAACTCTTCCTCGCCGCCGAAGGCTGCGAACAGATCCAGGGTTTTGTCATCAGCCGCCCCATCCCCGCCGACGCCTTCGCCCAAAACTTCCTCGAACCCCGCCACACGGTTGGCGCTGGCCAGACCGCATCGGTATAATCCGCCGGCCTTCTGGGGGCCTATAGCTCAGTTGGTTAGAGCAGAGGACTCATAATCCTTTGGTCCACGGTTCGAGTCCGTGTGGGCCCACCACCTTCAAAGCCGCGCATTGCGCGGCTTTAAGCTTTTCAGGGTTGTGGCATCTGGATCAGCCCATGGTCCAAAGGTACAAAATCGGTACAGTACTGGTTAGCCAGTCTGCCTTTGGAGTCCTTATCTGATGGCAACAATCGTCAAAACCCCTGCCGGCACATGGAAAGCCGTAGTCCGGAAAACGGGCTGGCCGACCAACGCCAAAACCTTCCGCACCAAGCGCGACGCCGAAGACTGGGCACGCCGCACCGAAGACGAAATGGTGCGCGGCGTGTACATCCAGCGCAGCGGCTCCGAGCGCATGACGCTGGAGAAAGCTCTAGAGCGCTACCTGTCCGAGGTGACGCCCAGCAAGAAGCCCACTACGCGCAAAGCCGAAGCCACCAAGGCCAAGCAGTTGATCCAGCACCTGGGCAAATACTCCATGGCCGCCCTCTCCGCTGAAGTCATCGCCAAGTACCGCGACACAAGGCTCGGCACTCTGAGCAAGCGCGGCCTCCCCACCAGCAACAATACCGTGCGGCTTGAACTGGCCCTTCTCAGCCACCTTTTCACGGTAGCTATCCAGGAATGGGGCCTGGGCCTTACCTTCAACCCGGTGCTGAATATCCGCAAGCCCAGCCCTGGAGACGGCCGCGACCGCCGACTGTCCGCCGACGAAGAAAAGCGTCTGCTCGCTGCGGTGAACAACCACAGCAACCCCATGCTGGGCTGGATCGTTCGAATCGCGTTGGAAACGGGCATGAGGTCGTCGGAGATAACCGGCCTACGTTGCCATCAGGTAGACCTGAAAAAAGCGCGTAGTGCGGCTCGCAGACACCAAGAACGATAGTGCCCGCACCGTCCCTCTCACCAAGCTGGCAACCGAAACATTCAGGGCCGCCCTGGAGAACCCTGTTCGCCCCAAAGACTGCAATCTGGTGTTCTTCGGTGAACCAGGTAAGGACGAGAAACGTCGCCCCTATGCCTTCACCAAAACCTGGGGGCTGCTGAAGAAGAAGCTTGGGATGCCCGACCTGCGCTTCCACGATCTACGTCATGAGGCGGTCAGCCGGCTGGTCGAAGGTGGCCTATCCGATCAGGAGGTCTCGGCCATCAGCGGCCACAAGTCGATGCAGATGCTCAAGCGCTACACGCACCTGCGTGCTGAAGACCTTGTCAGCAAGCTGGATAAGCTAGAGAGGAAAACGACCAGGCGCAGTAAGCAAACTTCTGACAACTGATCAAAAACCACGCAGCCGGGGCGATTTTCAGCGAGCTCATTGAGGGCATGAAACTGACCCACCTCCAGTCACCAGCCTTCAAGCATCTTCGCTGCCTGGCTTGTAGAAAAGATCCCAGCTGCTCTGGTGCGTGACGCGAGGGTCTTGTCCGTATACTGGGGCCGACGTGAGGCCGAGAGATTTCCTCTCTTCCAACTGCCGTTCCCACGGGCGATCAGTGCCTAGAACCCGACCAACATACTCAGCACGAGACTCTTCTCGGCCCTCCCAAGCCCTGACAAGCTCCTGGTACTCATCGCTGGCCGCCAGTCGATAAGCCACGTCAACCAGATCACTCCCAACCCAATGCGAAAAGGGAAGCGTCCTCTCAACTGCCGCAAGACGCGCTTCATCGCTCTCCAGATCGACCTCACCCTCTTCATACAGTCGCTTTGCCAGGGCAATGGCCTTGCTGAAATACGCATCAGCACCAGGCTGCTCCGCATGAAGAAACTCAGGGAAGGTCAGCGCCGTTAATGGCGCCACATGACCATTGGCCGCATCGGTCACGCCAGTAACCAGCCAGAACGCATATTTCGGCCACAGGTGGGCAACCGACTCGATCATGGCTGAGGTCGGTTTCTGCTTGCGCGAGAACGCACTACGCCACCGGGCAGACGGAATGCCTGTGAGCTGGGAGAGCTTTTCCCAGAAGCCGCGACCAGCGTACGGCGGCTGACTCCACAGGCTGAGCAGCGCTGAGAACGGCCCTTCGTGCCCCTTCAGGCTCTCAAGGTCAGCCGGAGTCATCTGCTCCTTCAGAATCAGAATGACGCGGTCTTCAATCGTGCTTGACATCGTAAGCCTTCGATCATAAAAAGAACCGAATGTCTAAAATATGGACATTTAGTATTTTTTAAGGACTCTTACGCCTTTTTCGCGTAATGAGCGCAGTGTATCGCAAGCCATACAAGGAGTCGCAAGATGACAGTCGAAGAAACCCTGCTGAACCGCTACGGAGGCTCACCACTGCTTTCCCTTGAGCAGCTCGCAGAGGTGCTACATCGCAGCAAAAATGGCCTGAGGATCTCCCTGAGCGGCGACAACGAGCTGTCCGCGAAGCTGCGCTCGTGCAAGGTCAAGATCGGTCGACGGATCTATTTCAAAACCTCTGCAGTCGCTCGCGTCATCGAAGAAGCCTGATCGCTATGAGCATCAAAGCCATGAACTGGGCATGGGAGCAGCCGCTCCCGCCTGTGCCGAAGCTAGTCCTCATGGCGCTCGCTGATAACGCAGATGATCACGGCTACTGCTGGCCGAAGATGAAGACCATTGCAGCCAAGTGCAGCACTTCGGAGCGCACCGTCCAACGTACTATCAAAACCCTGCTGACTGCCGGTCTGCTGAAGAAGGACGCTCGATTCGATGCCAGCGGCCGGCAGGTTTCTAACGGCTACACACTCGCTTTGACCTACCCCGACAAATTGTCACCCCCGGCCGATGACATCGCCAGGGAGGGTGACACCACTGTCACCCCCGGGGTGACACAGCTATGTCAGGGGGAGGGTGACATAGCTATGTCACCCCTAGAACCACCATATGAACCCTCATATGAATCATCAGTAAGCCGCACGGCAAAACTGACGCGGCTGAGCGCACCGGAGAGCCAACAGGTCGCCCTGCTGATCAGCTCCGCTCCTGCTGATCAACAGGAAGCGATCACTTCCCAGCTTTTGAACGCGCTGGTCAAGGGAACCATCCGTACTTCCCCATCGCGCTGGTTGAGAGCTGTCATTCGCCGGACAGGGAGCCACATGCGTCCACAGAATGCGCCAGAGCTGTCGGAAGCCGACTATGTGAAACGTCTGATTCAAGGCGGGATTTCTTCTGAGGACGCTCAGCGCATTGCCCAGAAGACCTTTAGTCGCCGCCTAGTCACTTCGTCCGTGAACAGTAGGTGGTGCCCCACCGACCACCAAATCGCCAAAGACTGCGGCTAAACCGGCTACGAGGCACCTGACGACCAGTTTCTCGTCTCGATTTGCAATGTGCGCCGACGGAAGCTCACTGAATCGCCTAAGCCCGCACTTAGCCCCTCACAAATTCCCCTACGCCACAGTTGGTTGCCATCGTGAAACCCTCGGGCTAGAGTGCGCCCGTCGTGGTAAGTCCCACGACCGGGCGTCAGAACCCGATTAATCGAGGGCGCGGTTGCGTCATGGCGAAGCGGCAAATACTCCAGTGTTTGCTATCGCTTTTCTATGGCAGGCCGTGCGGGGCAGGCTTTTGCCTGGCCGGTTCCCCTCGGTTACCGGTTTCTGACCCCCGTACGGTCTGCCACCATACTGCGTCAGAACGGTGGGTGGCAGCTCCTTAATCAAACCGAGGAGCGTAAGGAAAATGCGCTACCCCCTTTTTACCCGAGAGCTCCGCCTTGGGCTTCAGGTCTTGCTGTCCACCTCTGATCAGGAGGTGCGCCATGGCTGAGTTCGAATCCTGCGTTGTACCTTTTCCACTGCAGCGAAGCCCGCTGCATGAATCCGAACGCTCTCCCCTACCCTCCGAAGCTGCAGCTGAACTACGCGGTGTCATGCTCGGTAACCTGCTGGATCAACTGGCAGAGCCAGACGGGCTGCAGCCGGAAGACCTGCGCGTGCGGATAGCTGCTTACTCAGCTCTGGATCTACTCGATGAGATGGTCGTGCTCTATCGCCGAGCCCTATCCGAGGCGCGAGGAGGTGCGAGATGAGCAAAGGCGTAATGACATGCCTTCCACCTCACGACGGCCACCCAGGTGTGGAGATCACCTGGGCGGCTGACTGCAGCGAAGCATTCGACCAGGGTGCCAAGCTGGCCCAAAGTTGGCTTGATAATGCGCGTACGGGCTGGCTCTGGGCAGTCATGATCGCCGAGCGAGACCTGCTGCCATACGCGATAGAGCGAAGAGCGTTCGAGGTGGGCTTCCTCAGCCGCGTCCACCAGCGCATCTGCTCACACAGATGCAGTGGCCCGTCGGCACCTCCCCTTTCCTTGGAGCTGTAAAGCAGACGTACGTGAGCCGGCCTTGCCGGCTTACGCTAACCATAAATACTCCAGCAAACCACAGGGACGAGCCCCACAGTACGGCGCCAGATACAGGCCTATAACGGCCAGGAGCGACCGCTCTTCTATAACTGCTGCAACCGATCCGAAAGCGTAATCAAGGGTTCAGAAGCAGGGCAACTCTTGCTGGAATTACCTCAGAACATCAGGGCCCCCGCCGAACAGTACATACCAGCGCTGATGAGTTCGAAACTGCTACAGGTGAAGGGCAAGCATGGAGGCTAGTCCGGGCGGAGGCACCTGATTGCTGGCCATCTAACGACCGCAACTACCTGTTGGAAGGCCTCGATATGCACAGCTCCGAACGTCCACTGAAACCCGGTAATCACCTTCACGCAACTAAAGAGCAAAAAAAAATCCTTACAGAAAGGTGGCACTCTGCCATGAAATTTCGCCTAATATCGGTGCGTGCGTAAGGAGACGCCGAAGCCTCGCTATCGTCCTTTCCGTGCGCGCATTTCGTCGCAGATGCAGTGCTGGAGTTTTTCTAATGGCTTTCGATGCGTCTCCTTCTTGGAGCGGCTTCAATTACCAAGGCAAGGTCGCTCTCTACTACGCACTAAGGCTGATAAACGCAGAGCCTGTAGACGCAGATCTGTCGAATTACAGCTTGATGCTAGAGTCCACTGAGGACTTCGAGATCCGGCGCGACGGAGATCCCGTCTCGTTCCATCAAGTAAAGGCATATAACTCTAGCACTTACAGCGATTATTCTGACGCCCTGTTTGGGATTACCCTAGAGCTATACAAGCAGCCAGGCGTGACCGGGCGAATCCACACTTGGAAGTTGATACACTCCAAGCCTAATTTTCAGGACCTGACAACATCGATACGAGATGACCTGAGCACCATCCTCACTCAATATCAAAATAAACACCCTAAGGATGGGAGTACGGTGCTCGAAAAAGCTGCATCCGATGAGAAAAATATTTCTAAGCCAGCAGCCATACTAAGGGCAGCTTTTAAAGGTAAGACTGCAGATCAGTTATACGCTATTTTAGACTCTATCCTGAATGGCCAAAATGATGCTCTCGCCAGACTTGACTCTTATCAATATGACGATGGCAACAGGTTCTGCAGCCTAGACGATATCAACACCAAGATAAAGTCAGAAATCTCTAACGCGCTTACTGACAGAGCGGCCATTATCACCCCTGAGCATCTGTAAAAAACATTCCACTGCTTTCTAGGGATGATAGACCGATACATCATCCATAGGCACAAGACCAAACAACAAGGCACAAAAACCCCCATAACCTTCGAGGAGATAGCTCGAGCCCTCGAGATTGACCATGAAGATATTGGTAAAGAATATCTAGCCTGTAAATTTAAAGAAAAGTTTGCCCATTTGATTGATGAATACATGGGTGACCAAGACGACTACAAAGATTTAGGCCAGGACGAATACTGCAACCTTAAAGAAGCAAGAAAACTTCTACTAGGCTTGAGCGCCAGGGATCTCTGGGAGCACTATCGTAGCTTTTCTCCTGAAATCTATCTCCAGCATACTAGCAATACGGAAAATGCCTTACTCACAAACCTAGAAGGCATTCGCTATGTACTTATAAAAATCCTACACTCAATCAACTTTGAGCGCGCCTCGCACAACGCAACCAAGTATAAATTCACCTATCGCACAACGACGCTGCCGCATCAGCATTATCTGCCAACCACCATTACAAATACCGCACGAATTAGCCAAATCGAAAGGAAGATTACAGCTAATCCGAGCATGAGCGAGATATTGTTCGAAGTGGAAAATCTCATATATGACGGATTAGAGACCCACCCATTTTCGCCCACGCTGATGGTGCATACAGAAGCCCCGCAAGCAGAAAGCGAAGATCCCCGTTCTAAAAGGGACGAAGTCTTGAACTTTATAACCCTCGTACCTATAGCGACGGCAAAGGATGCATTAGCATAATGATAAATATCATCAACAACATCCTATCTAGCAATGGTTATAAACAGATCGGCATAGAGGCTCCTTTCAACAATCAAGCTTTCTATCTTTTCTGCCTGCCTGAGGAAAGCAAGCGGGAAGAGTATTTCGTCACTATACAACTGCAAACGCAATCCGACGCAGCGGCACAGGCATTACAAGAAGAAAAAGCGCAGGAGCTATTCGAGACAATCAGCAACTCAGGAAAAGTAGATCGCCCCTTCGAAAAAAATTGCACCATGCTCATCTGCCACGAAGAGGACAGAATCAGCAGACAAACAATACTTGCCCTTGAAGAAGACCAGTACAACTTCAAGAAAAATGTCATCACCTACACTCCACATGAACTCGCAAATTTAGAATCCCACCTCTCCGATAGCGGGATAGAGAAAATAACTAATAAGGTTATAAACGAGATAATTAACTCAGAAGGCGGAAGAAACTTCCTTACCTTCAAGAACGACCACATAAACAGCAAAGGCTATTATTCACTCATACTAAAGGCCGAACTCAAACTACCATTTATCACCTACAGCCCGCAGGAGCATCAACTCACCAACTTGAATGACGAGATCAAAAACTCTCTCGACCCATATCAATCTTCGATTTACAGTCAACTGATAGAGTCTGAGACTGAATGGACTGATGACAATATCCACCAGCAAGTCGCTAAAATCTGGGGGGAACTGGTATGATCAGCCTCAACAGAATCACTCTCAGGAACTTCAAGATATTTGGCGACGAGCCATACACCATCAGCTTCGAGGACAACAATCTCGTTCTACTTGACGGACCAAATGGATATGGAAAGACATCCGTCTTCGATGCTATAGAATTAGGCCTAACAGGAAATATTACTCGCCTTATCTCTCTAGAGAGCCGTCAAAACCCGGCAGACATAGTTGTTGCACATAAAGGCGCAGCAAGCGTTGAAATCATTTTGGAATTCAAAGACAAAAACTCAAATCTCAAGGTATTCCAACGAAAGCTAAAGGATCAAATTCCTAATATATCCAAGAGAATCTCTAGATTCACAGAGCTTTGGGAACTCAATGAGATCATAGATGGAAAGTCCGTCCCCGCGGATCAGAATGCGCTGGAGCAATACTTTGACAGCCAGGACTTTTCGCGGGATTTTCTGCTATTTCATTACGTGCAGCAAGAAGAAACCTCTAGGTTCCTGAAGACGAACAACGAAACGCAACGGGCTGAAGAGCTCGCACAATTGTTTGGCAATACACGGGAAGCTGATGAGAAGCTTAGTAAGCTGACAGACATATCGCGCAAGGTAGTGGCTTCCAAAAGAAGCGTTACGTCGCGAATCGAGAACATCAAGCACCTGTACAAAATCGATGACAATACCAGCATCACAACCGGAGCGATCGAGCCACATGCTTACGCTTTTCCATGGCTGGCAGAGACCAATAAGAGCCCATTCTGGGACGTAATTACGATCACAGAGTTAAATCAGGAAAAGCTCAACAACTCCTTGGCAGAGATCAACAACGTCAAAAATTTTCTTGCGCATCAGAACTTTTTTATTAGAAGCCGCCGATTTGAGAATGCCGTTCTCCAGAGAGAGCTGCTTGAGCTCTATGTCGGCTACTACAATTCGGCAAATGATCATGATCTGCATGCCTCAAGGAGCGGCACGTATCAATTAATCAGGCAATCCCATACAACGCTTAAAAGTGGCGATCTGAAGCTAATTCGTACCATTACGAACTTTGAGACCATCTTCCAATCCTTGGCCCTCGGAAGCAGCGCTGCATTTGAAGCTGCCCTTCAAGCACTCATCGAAGAGGAGAACAAAGCGAGTGGTTTGAGTTCCATTTACTCCGAACTTCTCAAACACCACGATGCCATGTCTACCGGGCTTCAGAAGGTGCCAAACGAGGCTGCCTGCTTGCTTTGCGGGCACGATTATAAGAACCATGATGCGTTAGCTCACGCCATTGCCCAGCATGGGCATCTAATTCGATCACAACTCACGGGGCAGGACCGACAGTTGGTGGCAGCCAGGGATGCGTTCAACACCACTTATCTCTCTCCCTTGCTTCAGGCGTGTTCTACTTATCTCGGGCAAACGGCGGCTGCCACCCAAGAGGATTTACTCTCACTATCTAAAGCGTCAGCGGCAAAAGAGCGCTTTGAGAAGCTCAGCAAATGGCTACTGTCTGAACGCATTGAGCACAATGACTTGCTCGCAACGACGTTCCCGGTGCAAGGCGGAGATAACTACATTGCCGAGGCGACAGATAACCTATGTGAGCGGATACGCTCGGCAGTCGGTGCAGCACCGGAGGGCTATTATGAAGCCAACGGTGGCAACGTATTTGAAAGAATTTATAGGGATTACTTCAATGGCGAACAGGGCAAGCTGGCTCTGGTGAGCACCACCCTGTTAGACAAGAAAGAGAGCTATATCAAGAGCCTCTATTTCAGCTCGCTGAAGGAGATCTCCGAAGAGCTCGCCAAGCTGACGAAGCAGTCTCAAAATTTAGCGCGTGCTGCGGCTGACGTAGGTGAACTCATCACAATAGTTCGAACTCAAATCAGGCAGTACCGGAAAAAGCTGATCACCGACATCGAAATCCCTTTCTACATCTACTCCGGCAAGATTCTCCAGACCCATCAGGCTGGGCTTGGCCATGGTATCTTCATCAAAGACCCAACGGGTGAGGATGAGCTGAAGAATGTACGGCTGGTTTCCAACTGGGAAAGCGACCACGATATTCTCAACACCATGAGCTCTGGACAGATATCTGCCGTCGTCATCGCTCTGACCCTGGCGCTACATCGGGTCTACTCCACCAAGTTCTCTAGCATCCTCATCGACGACCCGGTCCAGACCATGGACGACATCAACATGGCCTCTCTGGTCGAGGTGCTGCGCAACGACTTCAGCGAGAAGCAGATCATCCTGTCCACGCATGAGGACAAAGTAGCCAGGTACTTCACCTACAAGTATTTAAAGCACAGCGAGAACGTCAAGATCATCAACCTGATGCAAAGGAAAGAGTACGTTCCAAGTAACAAGTATTTATACAGGTCGGAAATCACCAGCTAATTCCCGCTCGACAATGTGGTTGGGCTAAACGCCAAAGCCAATATGAACCTTCGAGCGCTATAAGTCGCAGCTCAGCAGGTTCGCCGGAGGCTCGCTGAGCAGTGCGTCGGCAAAGTAAAGGACAAAGAATAGCGGGAAACTTACTACTGATCCTTGTACGCCCCCTCACCGGAGGCGGGGAATATGGCTTACATTTACACCGAGTTCAAAGACTGCTTCCCCCTACTGATCGACCTTACAACCAGGCGTCTATACCTGTGCATTAAGATCTTTTCGAAGGTCTGCTCCTGGCAGACTCCGGCCAGTTACAGACGGTGAAATCTTAGAACTTCACCGCCGAGGTAGGGCTGCAACGCAATCACAGCGCACCCATCAGCTCACAGGCATATGGCGATCGGGTACGGGTTCACCTGCCGCCATAGGCAGCGCAGCGCCACTGCAAGCCGTCGAATAGACAGTGGTGTCGGTTGCGCCGCAGCAGGCCTACTAACTAGATGCGCACCGTTGGGCGAGAAGTTGTTCCAGGCCAGCAACAACGCGGTGTTGTTCAACTGACGCTTATTCAACCCGGGGTCCGTCGACGCGGTGATCGCTTGGGCTCAGCCCTTGGTAAGAATCCTGCCAATAAACCGCCCAGTCTTGCGTCGGCACAGCGGTCGATGGCGTGTGCGCTCGAGTAGCGCTGACCTCACCCACCACCTGACGACGTCGAAGTACCCACTCTCTCTACCTACTTACTCAGCCCAGCGGTTCAGAATGCACGGAGAAGATGGAGGGCAAGATAAAAGGTAGCGGCACTTTGTAGGCCTGAAAAGCAGTCTGCACAGGGGGTGGAGACGGCACTCAATGCATGCATAGGCGTGCCGTGCACGGCGCAAACGTCCGCCAGTACTAGCTTTGGTGCGTGCCTAACGCTCCTCATTGCGATCAGCTTGGAACGGACATCGATAACCGAACCTACAACCGGAAAACGATGCAGATACAGAGTCATGCCTGGAAATGCTGTAGCCCTTGAGCTACAAGACAGCTCGGACTGAGCCTTTTTTGTATCCCAAGGGCTACAAATAACCTCTTTCAACAATGTTTCTTAAATGCTGAAAAAGGCGCTCGAGCTGGATCAAGAGCCGTGATCAAGCGTGCTCACCAATCCAAACATCCTGGCTTGAGCATTAGACAGTGAGCCGAATAGGCTCGCTAATCGGCTCATAGACGACCAACCCTTATGAATGATCCGCTCAGGATCTGGCAGCAGGCCGCCTGATCACAGTTCAGTTGGCAGCCGAAGCGCTTGCACCGCTGTCGCGCGCCTGTTGCCAAGCTCAGAGGTTGTTAGGGATGCTCGGTGCCGTAGCATTGACACCGAAGTGTAGAGCAGCCTGGATGCGATGCTGCAGGACGTCGTCACCTCTTCAGCCATCGAGGGATAACAACTACTGGATGTCGGCTCGGTGCGCTCATCACTGGCGCGGCGCCAGGGGTTGAACCAAGAAGGTCGCACCACCTCCCGCTCCGAGGCCTGGCGGAACTGCTGCTCGATGCCACCCGTTTGCATCAAACATACCGATACGACTCTATCGCCTATGCACCTGGGGCGACATAGATTAGTGAACGCCAGACGGTAATATCAGTACCATGGCTTTCAGGTTGCGTAGTCGGTTGCACACGTCCTGTTTTTTCAATCAGTCCCTCCCTGTGAGCCCGACGCATCACCCCGCCTAACGCGCGCGCATCACTTGGCTTCTGCAGTCCAGTTGCCCATATGTCGTCCGGTGTGAATTCTGACTGTCTCTCGGCGACCTGACGCACTGCGGTGTATGCCATTTCTGCCCAAATGTTATCTGCCATGCGGCCCCCTCAAATACCTTACCGGAGATGATACTCGCGGCTCGTAAAGTAATCGGCGTCGGAAAGATTGCGCAGCATGCCTTCCCTGGAATTCACTCAAGTCAAATAGTGCTGCATTGTACTGGTCAGGTGAATTGGATAGTGATTTGAGTCTATCCAGCCTCCCCTCGCACCGTGCTCCCTAAGGAGCTAGCAGCTGGTTCAAGCTAAACAGCGGACTGATTCCATCGCGCAGCATAAAAATCTTGTCGGGCTCGCTCATGAACCAGGCAAACGACCCCCAGGCCAAGCCGGTGACCGTCTTCTTGAAGCCCGCCGACTGCCGATCTGCATACGCAGTGACAAAAGCGACTTGCGAGCGCTTGAAGCCGCCTTTATCCGTCAGCTCAAACAGGGCATCCTGGCGGCGCGTGGTGATCGCGCCATCGGTGGCCACCACCTCGATAAAGACAATCAGGGGATTGCTCGGCCCGAGGTCTACAAGAATCAGGTCGGGCAGGTTCTTCTGCGCCTCGATGTTGAGGCCAATGCTCGAAGCCATACGCAAGTCTTGCATGGCGACCTTGTTGCTTGACTCGCTGAGCCAGAGAACCGCTGGCTTCTCCAGGAACAGCTTGGAGAAAACCTCGACAACTGCCCGCGAAATCTGCGAGCTGGGACCATGGGCTAACGTACGGGTTTCACCGTTTGGGAAGTGGACCAGCACGCCTTCCTTGTCAGCGGCCCCCATACGCATCAACGAAATTCGGGCCAGGGCACCTTTGTTCAGGTGCTCGTCTTGCCACTTAAGGATGGCAGCCTCCAGGAGCTCGCCTTGGAGTGCAGGATCGAACAGAGCCGCTAGGTCCGTCTTAAGCGCGTAGCGTGGAACACCTGCTGTGGTGGCAACCTCTTTGTCTTCTAAGACAGCACCAACGGCTATCAGGCCCTCGCGGAGGGTCTCATCGCGAATCGGTTCGCGGGTGTTGTCTGCATACCAACGCTCACCAGGGACTTTGAACTTCCGCTTTCGCAGGTTAGTCCTGTAGCTGATGCGCGCCTCGTCACTGCCATCCGCTGCCTGAAGGTCGGTCATGCGATAGACGTGCACCGGTCCTAGTCTCACCTCGGATTGCTCGATAGCGCCGATGTACAGCATGGTGAACACTGTGCTGGCCGATAAATCGCGGATGCAGTACGTCCGATTTGGAGTTCCTTCCGGGAAGATCAGCGGGAGCCTTTCAGCAACCAGTTCCTTTGGTACGTATGGTGGCAGCACTACACATCCCCTTCAAACAATCGACTGCATGCAGCCTCGATAACTTTGCGGTCAGCACCGGCCTCGACAAGCTGTGTCAGCTCCACGAGGTCTTCGGGTGCCGGCAACGGTAACGATTCCAGCTCGTAAGCCGAGACCGCGACCGAGCCGCTGACACAGCGGAACGCTCGATCTGCTGCCGCGCTGTTGATGAATGCCCCCAGCACCTCGGCGCTAACCTGAGGCGCTTCGTTGATCGGACGAATCATGTTTATGTGGTTTTCGACGACGACGCCGCCATGCGTCTCCAGAAACTCGGCGGGGAGCGCAGCGGCAATAAGGCGGCGGCTCTGCTCCTTGGCTGTGGTTCGTTGCAGCAGGACGCAGGGCTTAGTGGTCACAAGCCAGCCGTCCCCGGCTTTCAGCTCGAAGTACGGAGCGTGATTCTTCTTGTCCGCGCGAAACACAAAACGGCCATCGGCTGTAATTGCCTCAGCCCAGATCAGTGGTAGACGCTTGCTGCTTGGACGCTGTGCGAGCTGGCTCTTGAAACGGTTCCATACCAGCGGGCCAGTGCTCACGCCATAGCCCCAGTCAGCCAGACGATGGGGCATGTGAGTCAGGCATTCGACCAAGGCGCTTTGCTCAGTCGTGCGCGGCAAGAGCCAGGGTTGCGATGGGTCAGCAGGGAGGGCAATCTCGCCCGTCTGCTGGACCTCAAGCTCGCCCCTGGTGGGAGCAATCTCGGAAACTACGACCGGGGCACTGTCCGCACCTCGACGATAGGTCGTCAGAGCGGTTTCTTGCAGCACGTCATCAAAAACGCCCTTACGGGCGGTAACGAAATCGATGGTCAACGGCGGTGCTGAGCGCGCCAACAAGGCCCGTAGATTCTTGAAGTAGACGCCGGCCAGGAAGGAGGTCGGCGTCACGTAGGCGATCAGGCCGCCCAACTTGGTATGGCGCAGTGCCAAATCGGTGAACAGCCCATACAGGTTTGCATGACCATACAGCGAGCGCTTGTAGCGTTCGCGTGTCTCTACATCGAGCTTGGCCCTTCCATATGGAGGATTGCCAATCACCAGATCGAAACGGTCTTTCGGCGGGCTGCGGCGCAGCGAGTCGCAAACCGTCACTATGACGGGCAGCTTGCGCCCGGCCAGCCGACTGATCGGCAGCACCACGGCATCCAGCGTGACCTGGCTAAGCCAGGCTCCGAAGGGATCGATCTCGTAGCCACGTAAGCGATTACCGATGCTCTGCATCAGCAGCTTCGGGCTGCAATCCTTCTGCTCGTCCATGATCCGCTGGGCGATGGGTGCTAGGAAGGCCCCCCCCCCGCAAGCTGGATCAAGCACACGGCACCTCGCCCAGTCGACATTGGCGGCCGTTACCTGGTCGATGAGGCGGGCGGTCAGGACGGGCGGGGTGTAGAAAATGCCGTACTCCCCGCGATGTTCAGCCGGGAGCATGCCGGTGTAAGTCAGGCCGATCTGATAGGCGGCTGTCTCGGCATCAAAACTCGCTGCAGTGCGGCCGATGGTTTCCGCAAGCGCAGCGGCGGCCTCTGGAAGCGGCTCGGTAGGGAACGGCTGGAGTGGCGAGCGCAGTTCCTGGGGAACGATATCGACGCTGGTCAGGCCGCGCCACCAAGCCTCGATCAGCCGAACGCCGAACGCACGCGCCAGGGCCAACTGATGATCTACTGGGAAAGTAGTTGCCAAGGCGCGGGCCATGACTCTGGCTGAGGCCAGTATCTGGCTCGGGGATTCCGCAGCCGCTGGGTCTGCCTGCCGTGCCTGTTTTGCCTGTGCCATGTGAGTCATATTCCCCCCTTTTTTCGCGGGCCGAGATTCTACAGGATTCGGCATCCACGCCGACCGCTATGCGCAATACTGCGTGATAAATTGATACCCAACAATCGCAGGAGCGCCAGTTATGCAACCGAATTACTCTCAATTCGGGCAGGGTTAGCTGGTACGCAGTGCTTTCGGCGAGTGCTTGGTGGTCGCATCTCGATTGGGCAATCGAGTCTTTGTCGAGAGAAAAATGACAGATATCCCCCATCAGAGCTGGTTGCACGAAGCACAAAGCTTTCTGGCGATGGGTAGTCCAAGGAATAACTTCTGAGCCTCCGACTTCCCCGGCACGGAAAGCCATCCACCGATTACTGTTTAAATATACAGTAAACACACAATGGCGCCACTCCCCAGAGGCTCATGTAAGCTCGTGAAAAGCTGACCGTTCAGCGGTACAAAAAACAGTACACTAGCGGTACAGTTCCTAGCTTTTGCAGGTTTCGTAAAATTACGCTTAAGCCCAGTAACGACGCTGCTTTCAGCTTATTTTACTTACGCTGATCTGCTCACGGTTTTACTGAGATTGAGGCATTTCTAGGCAACTCATAATCCTTTGGTCCACGGTTCGAGTCCGTGTGGGCCCACCACCTTCAAAGCCGCGCATTGCGCGGCTTTTTCATTTGTGCAGGACACCATGTCTGCCCAATAACTGTCGCGCTGCAGTGCTGGCTACTCCCATCGCTCGCTAATAACCATATCGCATATAAACAGCAGGAAAGGTTTCTGGACTCTCTAAGCTGACCTCTCTATCGTGCGCGCGGGGCCGCTGTTCGGCTCTTCGTCGTCGCCACCTTAAGGATGTCCATGTTTCCCGAATCGCTGCCGCTGTTGTTCGTCTGCGCCTTGCTGATCTGGGTATTGGTGGCGTTCATCAGGGAGAGCTGGAGCCCGGATATCGTCGTCGCAATCGCGGTGGCGGTGTTGCTGGCCACCCAGCTGCTGACACCGGGCGAGGTGCTCGGCGTGCTGTCCAACTCGGCGCCAGTGACGATCGCCTGCATGTTCATCATCTCCGCGGCGCTGGAGCGCACCGGCTGTATCGATGCCCTGGGCACCTGGCTCGGCGACCTGGTCGGCACCAGCCCTACCCGCGTACTGTTCGGCCTGACGATCACCGCGCTGGTGATTTCCGCCTGCCTGAACAACACGCCAGTGGTCGCAATCCTCACGCCGGTGGCGATTTCGCTGGCCAAGCGCGCCGGCACCACGCCGTCGAAGCTGCTGATTCCGTTGTCCTACGCGACCATTCTCGGCGGCACGCTGACCATGATCGGCACGTCCACCAACATCCTCGTCGATGGCGTGGCGCGCAAGGCCGGCCTGGCGCCGTTCGGCATGTTCGAGATCACTGCGGCCGGCCTGATCATGGCAGCTGCCGGCATGATCTACCTGCTGACGGTCGGCAGGCATCTGCTACCGGAGCGCGACACCCTGTCCAAACTGCTCGGCCCGCGTCTGGATCGCAACTTCATGACCGAACTGCGCGTGCCGCTCAACTCCCCGGTGATCGGCAAGACCATCGCCGAGGCCAACCTGAACGGCGGCAGCGGCCTGCAGGTGCTGCAGGTGAACCGCGACAGCCAGCTGTTCAGCCGCCCGGAGCACGACTTCGTCCTCAGCGCCGGCGACCTGCTGATGATCCACGGGCAGGTCAAGGATGTTGTGGAGCTGCGCGAGAGCGGCCACCTGACCTTCAACCGCGGCGATGCCTTCGAGACCATCAGCAGCGAAGACGTGATTCTCGCCGAAGCCATTGTCGGCCGCGGGTCGCGCTACAGCCACCGGCCGATGCGCGACCTCGACCTGTCCGCCCGCTATGGCATCAGCGTGCTCGCGGTGCACCGCCAGGACGAGAACATTCAAGGCAACTTCGATGATTTCCAGCTGCAGTTCGGCGACGTCATGCTGGTCGAAGGCACCCCCGCGCAGATCAAGCGTTTCGCCGACAACGGCGAGCTGATCAGCCTCAACGCCGTACAGGAACGCGCGTTCCGCCGTGACAAGGCACCGATCGCCATCATCGCCACGCTGGCAGTGATGGGGCTCGCCGCCTTCGGCGTGATGCCGATCGAAGGCCTGGCGATCATCGGCGCCGCCACGGTGTTGGCCACGCGCTGCCTCGATGTCGAGGACGCCTACAAGGCCGTGGACTGGAAGATCCTCAGCCTGATCTTCGGCATGCTGGCCATCAGCATCGCCATGGACAAGGTAGGTCTGGTACAGCTGATCGTACAGAACGTGACCACCGTGACGCCCTGGGCCGGGCCGTTGTTCATGCTGTCGTTCATCTACCTGCTGACCTCGTTGCTCACCGAGATGCTGTCCAACAACGCCGTGGCGGTGCTGATCACCCCCATCGCCATCGGCCTGGCGCAGCACCTGGGCGTCGACCCGCGCGCCTTCGTGGTGGCGGTGATGTTCGCAGCAAGCGCCAGCTTCGCCACACCGATCGGCTACCAGACCAATACCTTCGTCTACAACGCCGGGGGCTATCGCTTCGCCGACTTTCTCAAGATCGGCATTCCGCTGAACCTGCTGCTCTGGCTGGTCGGAACGCTGGTGATCCCGCTGTTCTGGCCACTCACGCCGATTTGACGGCAAGGCTTGCGCTGGATCATTGACCGGTCAGGTGTTCAGTTTCATGCTCTCGGGCCTTTGCCATGACGAACAAGAAAAAGGAGCGCGCCATGAAACTGGAAACCCTCGCCATCCACGCTGGCTACAGCCCGGACCCCACCACCAGGGCGGTGGCGGTGCCGATCTACCAGACCACCTCCTACGCCTTCGATGACACCCAGCACGGCGCCGACCTGTTCGACCTGAAGGTGCCGGGCAACATCTACACGCGCATCATGAATCCCACCACCGACGTGCTCGAACAGCGCGTCGCAGCGCTTGAAGGCGGCGTGGCTGCACTGGCCGTAGCCTCGGGCATGGCAGCGATCACCTACGCCATCCAGACCATCGCCGAAGTGGGCGACAACATCGTCTCGGTGGCCAAACTCTATGGCGGCACCTACAACCTGTTTGCCCACACCCTGCCGCGCCAGGGCATCGAGGTGCGTTTCGCCGCCCACGATGACATCGCAGCCCTGGAAGCGCTGATCGACGGTCGCACCAAGGCGGTGTTCTGCGAATCCATCGGCAACCCGGCGGGCAATGTCATCGATCTCGCCGCCCTGGCCGAAGCCGCGCACCGCCACGGTGTGCCGCTGATCGTCGACAACACAGTCGCCACGCCGATGCTCTGCCGGCCGTTCGAGCATGGCGCCGACATCATCGTGCATTCGCTGACCAAGTACATGGGTGGCCACGGCACCAGCATCGGCGGCATCGTTGTCGACTCCGGCAAATTCCCCTGGGCACAGCACAAGGAGCGCTTCGCCCTGCTGAACACGCCGGACGTGTCCTACCACGGCGTCACCTACACCGAGGCCTTCGGCCCGGCCGCCTTCATCGGTCGCTGCCGCGTGGTGCCGCTGCGCAACATGGGCGCAGCGATTTCCCCGTTCAACTCGTTTCTGATCCTGCAGGGGCTGGAAACCCTGGCGCTGCGCATGGAGCGTCATTGCGAGAATGCGCTGAAGGTCGCCGAGTTCCTCCAGGCCCATCCGCAGGTAGCCTGGGTCAAGTACGCCGGCCTGCCGGATCATCCCGAACACGAACTGGCACGCCGCTACATGGGCGGCACGCCGGCCTCGATCCTCTGCTTCGGCATCGAAGGCGGCATGGAGGCCGGCGCACGGTTCATCGATGCACTCAAGCTGGTGGTGCGCCTGGTCAACATCGGCGATGCCAAGTCCCTGGCCTGCCATCCGGCGAGTACCACGCACCGCCAGCTGAATGCCGAGGAGCTGGCCCGCGCCGGGGTGTCGCAGGATCTGATCCGGCTGTCCATCGGCATCGAGCATATCGATGACATCCTTGCCGACCTGGCCCAGGCGCTGAGCGCATCCAGGGGCTGAGAGCGCCCGCGGCTTGATATCCGCCGGCGAGGCTCCACATTATCGGCATACCGCCGTGGAGCCTCGCCATGACCGATTCGTTGATCGTTCCCTGCGCACAGTGCGCCAGCCTCAACCGCATCCCTGCCGCGCGCGTACATGACGCGCCACGCTGCGGGCGCTGCAAGTCCGAGGCGCTACCGGACCAACCGTTCGAGCTGCAACAGAGCCAGTTCGCCAACCAGATCAAGGGCGACCTGCCGCTACTGGTGGATGTCTGGGCGAGCTGGTGTGGCCCCTGCCGCAGCTTCGCCCCTACCTTCGCCCAGGCCGCCCGCCAGCTGCAGGGCCGCTGCCGCCTGGCTAAGCTCGACAGCGAAGCCAATGCCCAGCTGTCGACACAGCTCGGAATCCGCTCCATTCCCAGCCTGATCCTGTTCCGTGAAGGTCGCGAAGTGGCACGACAGAGCGGTGCCATGCCACTGCCGCAACTGCTCGCCTGGCTGGCACAGCAGGGCGTGCGGTGAGGGGCAATCGCCGCGCGACAACCATGGCAACGCGGAGTTCCGCGGACATTTGCGACCTCCTATCAGGATCTGTATCGCAATGTTTGCCTAGCGCTGATGGCACTTGGATAATGCCCGCACTTTTCGAGCGGCACTTCCAATGCAAGCATTACACGGACGTCTGTGCGCTGGCCTCGCCACGAGAGCCGCGCAAGCATGAGCGCAATACGCTTCGACATCGAGCAGTGGCAGGCTTGGGCGCCGGGCCGCGCCTGCCGCACAGACTGGGCGCGCTGGGCGCAGGCCAACGACTGGCTGGAAGATCCGGACGCGCAACCAGACGTGTCCTTTCTCCCGGCCATGCAACTTCGTCGCTTGAGCCGGCTGGCGCGCATGGTCTTCGCCGTCGCGGCGCCCCTGGTCGAAGATCAGCCGCCGATGCCACTGGTCTATGCCTCGCGTCACGGTGAAACCACACGCAATTTCGCCCTGCTCAGCGATCTCGCCGGACAGCAGCCGCTATCGCCCACCCAGTTCAGCCTGTCGGTCCACAATGCGATCATCGGTCTCTGGTCGATCTTTCAAGGCGACGCCAGCGAAATGACGGCCCTCGCCGCCGAAGGTGACGGGCTCGAGCACGCGGTGCTGGAAGCCATGCTTCTGTTGAACGACGGCGCGCCGGCCGTGCTGCTGGTGATTGCCGAAGAAACGCCACCAGACGCCTACCGGCCGTGGATCGATGATGTCCAGACTCCCTACGCGCTGGCGCTGCGACTGACCGCTGGCGACGCCTGGCAGCTGCAGCTGCAGCCGGCCGGCGAGCCCGCCCTGCAGAGATCTACGCCACATGCGCTGGAGTTGATTCGAGCGCTGCTCGATGGCCGGAGCCGATTCACACATCACTGGAAAACGCGCAGATGGACCTGGCAGCGGACGCGCTGAAGCGGCCCAATGCGCCGTGGCTGTGGCGCCTGGTCGCCACGGGGCTGTCGTTCGCCCTGTTCGGCATCGGCGGACTGTGCCTGCGCGTGCTGGTCTTTCCGCTGCTCGCACTCCTTCCGGGAGATGCCATCACCCAGCGGCGTCGCGCGCGGCAGACCGTCAGCCGGCTGTTCTGGCTGTTCGTGCAGTTCATGTACCGCAGCGGCGTGCTGACCTATGAGGTCGAGGGTGCCGAGCGGCTGGGGCGCCCCGGCCAGCTGATCATCGCCAATCATCCTTCGCTGATCGACGTGGTGGTGCTCATCGCGCTGATTCGCGACGCCAACTGCGTGGTCAAGCAGAGTCTGTGGGACAACCCCTTCACCCGTGGCCCGATTCGCGCGGCGCAGTACATCAGCAACAACGGCAGCGCCGAGATGCTCGACGAAGCAGCCGAGGCCCTGCAGCAGGGTCAGACGCTGATCATCTTTCCCGAGGGCACCCGCACCACCCCCGGCCAACCCCCGCAGTTCCATCGCGGAGCGGCGGCCATCGCGCTGCGCGGCGCGCGGCTGGTGACGCCGGTGGTGATCAGCGTGACACCGACCACCCTGACCAAGGCCGAACCCTGGTACCGCATCCCCTCGCGGCGCTTTCACTTTCATCTGCGTGTGGGCGACGACATCGACCCGCAGGCATTCGCCGCCCTGGGCGCCGCGCCGATCGCCTCGCGCCGCCTTAACGACCATCTGCACCGACACTTCATAAAGGAGCTCGCACTCGATGAGCCAACTGACGCTTGAAATCAAGCAACTGATCATCGACGCCCTGGGTCTGGAAGACCTCGGCCCGGACGACATCGCTGCCGACCAGCCCTTGTTCGGCGAAGGCCTTGGCCTCGACTCGGTGGATGCCCTGGAACTCGGCCTGGCGATCCAGAAGCGCTTCGGCATCAAGATCGACGCCGACGCCAAGGACACCCGCAAGCATTTCGCCAGCATCGACAGCCTGGCAGCTTTCGTCAGCGCCAGCCGCGCCACCGCCTGAGGAGCATCTGCCTTGAACAGCCGTAACGAGATTTTCCAGACCCTGCGCGACGCTCTGGTGGAACTGTTCGAACTCGAACCCGAGCGCATCACCCTCGAGGCGAACCTCTATCAGGACCTGGAGATCGACAGCATCGATGCCGTCGACCTGATCGACCATATCAAGCGCCAGACCGGCAAGAAGATTGCCGCCGAGGAGTTCAAGGCCGTGCGCACCGTCGGTGACGTGGTGGAGGCGGTCTATCGCCTGACCAGCACGGAGACAGCCTGACCGGCATCGCGCCCGCCCCGCAGCACAACCACGGTTTTTCGGACTCCTGATGCTTCCACGCTCATCCACCATCCCGCCCGGCCTGGCCCGCATGGCCGGCCTCGCCCTGCTGCTCGCCGGGCTGGCCTATCCGTTCGCCGTCTACTTCGGTATCGAGCACCTCTCGCCGCGGCTATTCGCCGCGCTACTCGGGGCGCTCTGGCTTGCCCGCCTGCTGAGCAGCGCGCGCGCCGCCAGCCGCGCGACGGCTGCTGTCGCCCTGCTGTTCTGCCTTGTCCTGGCCCTGCTCGACGACGATGTCCTGCTGCGCTGGTATCCGGTCCTGATCAACGCCGCCATGCTCGCGCTGTTCGCCGGTAGCCTGTTCGTCGGCATGCCGGTGATCGAGCGTCTGGCCCGGCTACAGGAACCGGATCTGGCGGAAGCCGGCGTGCGCTATACGCGGCAGGTGACCAAAGTCTGGGTGGGCTTCTTCGTCATCAACGGCACCATAGCCGCCGCCCTGACGCTCTGGGCGCCGCTGGCCTGGTGGACGCTGTACAACGGGCTGATCGCCTATCTGTTGATGGGCCTGCTGTTCGCCGGCGAGTGGCAGGTACGTCAGCGGGTCAGAGGCCGCACATGAGCTGGATCGCCCTGTGTGAACTGCTAACTTCAGGCGAATCGCGGCGGGCAACCGACGTCCCCGCACTGTCGCTTGGCCAGGTGCAACAGCAGGCGTTGCAGCTGGCCGGTGGGCTGCAGCGACGCAATGTGCGCAGCCTGGCCGTGCACCTGGAGGATGCCGCGCAGCTGGCGATCGCCCTGCTCGGTGCCTGGCGCGCCGGCGCGCGTGTGCTGCTGCCGGCGGACCTGCAGCCGGCGAACCGTGAGCGCCTCGACGCCCAGGCCGAACTGTGGCTGACCGATCAGCCTGGTGATCACAGCCTGATGGATTTGCTGGGCGACCCCTTGAATGCCGCCGAACTCGATCCGCAGCTGCTCGGCCTGACGCTCTGCACCTCGGGCTCCAGCGGCCAGCCCAAACTGATCGACAAGCGTCTGGCGCAGCTCGCCCGTGAGATCGAGACGCTGGAAGCGCTGTGGGGCGCCGACCTCGGAGCTGCCAGCGTGATCGGTAGCGTCGCCACGCAACACATCTATGGCCTGCTGTTCCGTGTGCTCTGGCCGCTGTGCGCCGGCCGCCCGATGCTGCGCCGCCCCCTGCCGTTCGCCGAGGACATGCAGCGGGCCAGCCGTGAACAACCGGCGTTCTGCTGGGTGGCCAGTCCCGCCCTGCTCAAGCGCATGGGCGACAACCTCGACTGGCCGGCGCTGCGCCAGGTGCGTCGGGTGTTCTCCTCTGGCGGGCCACTGCCGGCCGAGGCCGCACAACTGCTGCGGGAGCGCCTCGGCCAGTGGCCAACGGAGATCTATGGCAGCTCCGAAACCGGCGGCATCGCCTGGCGCCAGGGCGGCGAACTGTGGCAGCCGCTACCGGGCGTCGAGCTCGGCCAGGACGAGCAGGGCGCGCTGCGCGTGGCCTCGCCCTGGCTCGCCAGCGGGCACGTCGAACAGACCGCCGATGCCGCCGAGTTGCATGCCGATGGCCGCTTCGCCCTGCGTGGCCGGCTGGATCGCATCGTCAAGCTGGAAGAGAAGCGGATCTCGCTACCGATGCTGGAAAGCGCCCTGGCCGAGCACGCCTACGTCAGCGAGGCCCGCCTGGGCGTCATCCAGGACCAGCGGGCCTATCTCGGCGCGTTGGTGGCGCTGAGCGAGGCTGGCATATTCGCCCTGCGCAACCAGGGCCGGCGCGCCGTCACCCAGGCTCTGCGCCAGCATCTGAACGACCACTGCGAAGCATTGGCCCTGCCGCGGCGCTGGCGACTGCTGCATCAGCTACCGGGCAATGCCCAGGGCAAACTGCCCCAGGCCGAACTCGACGCTCTGCTGCTGGCGCCGCGCCCGCGCGAACCGGAGCGTCTGCAGCAGCAGTGGCAGGACGATCACTGGCAGATCGAGCTGCGCGTGCCGCTGGACCTGGCGCACTTCAGCGGCCATTTCCCGCGTACGCCGGTCCTGCCTGGCGTCGTTCAGATCGAGTGGGCGATGAACCTCGCGCGCGAACTGATCGACGACCTGCCGCCACGTTTCGGTGGCATGGAAGTGCTCAAGTTCCAGCAGCTCGCTCGCCCGGGCGATCACCTGGAGCTGAGCCTGCGTTTCGATCATGCCCGCGGCAAGCTGTACTTCGCCTATCACAACGCCGGCAAGCCCTGCTCGTCCGGCCGCATCCTGCTGGGAGCTCGCCCATGACCACGCTGAATCCCTTGCCGCCCGTCGAGGAGCAGCCGATCGCCAGCGTGGCGCCCGCCCTGGCCAACGAAGAGGATTGGTTCAAGCCCTGCGCGCTGATCCCGGTTTACAACCACGAGCGCAGCCTGCCGGCAGTGGTCGCCGCGCTGCGGGCGGCGGACCTGCCCTGCGTGCTGGTGGATGACGGTTCCTCCCCTGCCGCGGCAACGGTCATCGACCGACTGGCGGAGCAAGACGGCGTCTTCCTGCTCCGCCATCCGCGCAATCAGGGCAAGGGCGGTGCGGTAATCAGCGGCCTGCGCGAGGCGCGGCGACTGGGCTTCAGCCATGCGCTGCAGGTCGACGCCGACGGCCAGCACGACCTGTCCGGTGTCGAGCTGTTCCTCGACCGCGCCAGCCAGGCGCCGGACGCGGTGATCTGCGGCTATCCGCGATACGACGCCAGCGTGCCCAAAGGGCGCCTGTATGCCCGCTACCTGACCCATGTCTGGGTCTGGATCAACACCCTGTCGCTGGCGATCCGCGACTCCATGTGCGGCTTCCGTGTCTACCCGCTGGAGCCGACTTTGGCATTGCTCGACCGCGTGCGCCTGGGCCGGCGCATGGATTTCGACACCGAGATCCTGGTGCGCCTGCACTGGCAGGAGCAGCCGATGGTCTGGCTGCCGACGCGGGTGCATTACCCGGCCGATGGCGTCTCGCACTTCCGCCTCTGGCTGGACAATGCACTGATCTCCGCCATGCATGCCCGGCTGTTCTGCGGCATGCTGCTGCGCGCGCCAAAACTGCTCGCCCGGCGCCTGCAGCGATGAGCGAAGCCCCGATGCCCTCGCACTGGGCGGCGCAGCGCGAGCGCGGCAGTTTCGCGCTGATGCGCCTGACCGCCTGGGCGGTACGGGTACTTGGTCGGCGCACCATGGCGCCGCTGCTGTATCTGATCGTGCTGTATTTCTATCTGTTCGGCCGCAGCGCCCGTGACAGCGCGCGCCAGTATCAGGGCTACCTGGCGCGCTGGAGCGGTCGCGCCGAACTGCAGCCGAGCACGCGCTCGGTCTATCGCCAGTTCATGAGTTTCGCCGAAGCGCTGCTGGACAAGCTGGATGTCTGGAGCGGGCGCGTCGGACGGGAACGCCTCGTGATCCACGACCCGTCCAACCTGCACGCCAGCCTCGCCGGGGCGCGCGGTCAGCTGCTGGTCGGCTCGCACCTGGGCAATCTGGAGATCTGCCGGGCGCTGGCGGAGATCGGCGGCGAAGTGCGGATGAACGTGCTGGTGCACACCCGTCACGCCGAGCAGTTCAATCGCCTGCTGGACCAGTCCGGCGCCGACAACCTGCGGCTGATCCAGGTCAGCGAACTGGACCCGGCGACCATGCTGCAGCTGTCCCAGCGTCTGGAGCGCGGCGAGTGGCTGGCCATCGCCGGTGATCGGGTGCCGCTGCATGGTGGGCGCACCGCCGTGGCGGACTTTCTCGGTCAGCCGGCAGCCTTTCCCCAGGGGCCCTGGCTGCTCGCCGGCCTGCTGGAATGCCCGGTGAATCTGCTGTTCTGTCTCAAGCAGGACGAGCGCTTCCATGTGCATCTCGAGCCGTTCGCCGAACGCATCCGCTGGCGCCGCGTCGAGCGCGACGCGGTGATCTCGCAGGCAGTGCAGCGCTACGCCGACCGCCTCGCCGCGCGTTGCCTGGAGGCGCCGCTGCAATGGTTCAACTTCTATCCCTTCTGGAACACACAGGACCCGCGTCGTGACTGAGCCCGTGATCTTTGGCGAACACCTTCTGCGCATCGAGGACGTGCTGGCCGTGGCGCAGCGCCGTGCGCCGGCACGGCTGCAGGCGGACGAGACCTTTCGCAGCCGCATCACCCGCGGCGCACAGTTTCTCGACACCCTGCTGGACCGCGAGGGCGTGATCTACGGCGTTACCACCGGCTATGGCGATTCCTGCGTGGTGGCGGTGCCGCTGCATCAGGTCGAGGCGTTGCCGCAGCACCTGTTCACCTTTCATGGCTGCGGGCTGGGCAAGTTGCTGGACGCCGAAGCCACCCGCGCCGTGCTCACCGCGCGCCTGCGTTCGCTTACCCATGGCATGTCCGGTGTACGCATCGAGCTGCTGGAACGCATGCAGGCATTTCTCGAACACGATGTGCTGCCGCTGATTCCTGAGGAAGGCTCGGTCGGCGCCAGCGGTGACCTGACCCCACTGTCCTATGTCGCTGCCGCCCTCGCCGGCGAGCGCGAGGTGCTGTATCGCGGCGAGCGCCGCAGCGCCGCCGAAGTGCATCGCCAGCTCGGCTGGACACCCTTGACCCTGCGTCCCAAGGAGGCGCTGGCATTGATGAACGGCACCGCGGTGATGACCGGCCTCGCCTGCCTGGCCTACGCCCGCGCCGACTACCTGCTGCAGCTGGCGACCCGCATCACCGCACTGAACGTGATCGCCCTGCAGGGCAACTCCGAGCACTTCGACGAGCGCCTGTTCGCCGCCAAGCCGCATCCTGGACAGGCTCAGGTCGCCGCCTGGATTCGTCAGGATCTGGCCATCGATGCGCCCGCGGCGCCGCTGCATCGATTGCAGGACCGCTACTCCATCCGCTGCGCGCCCCATGTGCTCGGTGTGCTGGCCGACAGCCTGGGCCTGCTGCGCCAGTTCATCGAGACCGAACTGAACAGCGCCAACGACAACCCGATCATCGATGCCGACAACGAGCGCGTGCTGCACGGCGGGCATTTCTACGGCGGGCATATCGCCTTCGCCATGGACAGCCTGAAGAACCTGGTGGCCAACGTCGCCGATCTGCTCGACCGCCAGCTCGCCCTGCTGGTCGACACGCGCTACAACCACGGCCTGCCGAGCAACCTCTCCGGCGCGCCGGCCGCCACGGCGATGATCAACCACGGCTTCAAGGCGGTGCAGATCGGCGCCAGCGCCTGGACCGCCGAAGCGCTGAAGAACAGCATGCCGGCCAGCGTCTTCTCGCGCTCCACCGAATGCCACAACCAGGACAAGGTGAGCATGGGCACCATCGCCGCCCGCGACGCGCTGCGCAGCCTGGAGCTGAGCGAGCAGGTCGCCGCGGCCACGCTGCTCGCCGCCCAGCAGGGCGTCTGGCTGCGCCAGCGCCAGGAAGACGCGCGCCCGCTGCCCGAGCCACTGGCGGCCATGCACAGCGAACTGGCGGCGACCTTCCCCCCGCTGATCGAAGACCGGGCGCTGGAAGGCGAACTGCGTCTGTGCCTCGAACATATCCGCAACCGCCACTGGAGGCTTTATGCGTAAGGACGGCGTACTGCAGGCCGAGGTCGAGTTGCTCGTGCCGTTCTTCGATGTCGACTCCATGGACGTGGTCTGGCACGGCCACTACGTCAAGTACTTCGAGGTTGCCCGCTGTGCGCTGCTCGAGCGTATCGGCCACAACTATCAGCAGATGCGCGACGCCGGCTATGCCTGGCCGATCATCGACGTGCAGCTGCGCTACATGCGCGGCGCGCGCTTCAACCAGCGCATCGTGGTGCGCGCCGACCTGGTTGAGTGGGAGAACCGCCTGAAGATCAACTACCTGATCCGCGATGCCGAAACCGGCGAGCGCATGACCCGCGGCAGCACCGTGCAGGTCGCCGTGGAGATCGCCAGCCGCGAGATGCTGCTGGCCTCGCCACGAGTGTTCGTCGACGCGGTGGAGCGCGCACTGGCATGACGCCGCTCTTCAAGAAATGGCTGGCCGCCGCCGTCCTGCTGCTGGCCACCACCATCGCCATGGCGCAGCCCTTCGACCTGCCACAGCTCGCCGAACAACTGAGCGGGCCGGCCGTGGTACGTGGCGACTTCATTCAGGAAAAGCACCTGAGAGCCTTGCCGCAACCGCTGACCAGTCACGGCCAGTTCACCCTGTCCCGCGACCACGGCCTGCTCTGGCTGCTGCAACAGCCGATCCGCCAGGACTATCGCATTACGCCTCAGGGGATCGCGCGGCGCGGCGAACAGGGCTGGCAGGCGGTCGACCCGCAGGGCGGTTCCGCCCGACAGAACCAGCTGTTCCTCGCCGTGCTAAGCGGCGACACCCAGGCCCTGCAACGCGACTTCCAACTCGAGCTGAGCGGTACAGCCACGGCCTGGCGGCTGCAACTGACGCCACGCGGCGCGCTGCTCAAGCAGATCTTCGCCGGCATTGAGATCCAGGGCGGTGAGACGGTGACTCGAATCGAGCTGCACGAAACCCAGGGTGATCGCACGCTGATCCGTCTGCTCGACAGCCAGACCGACCTCGCCCTCACGGCCAACGAGCAGCGCGATCTTGCCGACTGAGCGCCTGCAGACCCGGCGCTGGCCGACCGCGCTGTTCTGCCTGGCGCTGCTCGGCCTGCTGGCGTTGAATGCCTGGCAATGGCGCGACGGCCCGCCGCTGAGCGCCAACCTGCTGCAGCTCCTGCCCGACGCGAGTCACGGCGCGCTCGAAGGGCTGGCGACCGAGCGCATGCAAGAGCCGCTCAAGCGCGACCTGATGCTGCTGATCCGGCATGACGACGAGCGTGAAACCTGGCGCCTGACTGAAAGCCTGGCAGCCGAACTGCGTGGCAGCGGCCTGTTCGCCCAGGTGCGCGAGCGGGTACAGCCCGACCTGCCGGCGGTCGTGCGCCAGCTGCGCGAGCAGACCCTCGGATTGCTTGGCGATACCGAGCGCCAGCAGCTCATCGAACAGCCCGCGCGGTTCGTCCAGCAGCGCATCGAGCGCCTCTACGACCCGTTCGCCGCCAGCCCGCTGCCGCTCGAACAGGACTGGTTCGGCATCGCCGGCCTGGCCCTGCAACGGATGCCGCAGCTGGGCAGCCTTCGCACCGGTGGCGATGGCCGTCTGATTGCCGAGCACGCCGGCCAGCGCTGGGCCGTCGTGCACGCGCGCACGCAGGGCGATGCGTTCGATGAGCGCCTGCCACAACAGGTAGCCGCACTCGTCGAGACCGCCCGCAGCGCTGTCGAAACCGCCGGCGGCGAACTGCTCGCTGCCGGCGGCGTGCTGCATGCCGCCCATGGCCAGCGCTCGGCCCGCACCGAGGCGAGCCTGATCGGCAGCCTGTCACTGGGTGCCACCCTGCTGCTGTTGCTCTGGCTGTTCCGCACGCCGCGCATCCTCCTCGCCGCCTTGCCGGTGCTGGTCGGCGCGCTGTCGGGGGCGGCCGCCTGCGTCGCGCTGTTCGGCCAGATGCACGTACTGACCCTGGTGCTCGGCGCCAGCCTGATCGGCGTCAGCCTGGACTTCCCGCTGCACTACCTGTCCAAGAGCTGGACCCTGCAGCCCTGGCACGGCCGGCGCGCGCTGGGTCTGATCCTGCCGGGACTGGCGCTGGCCCTGTTAACCAACCTGATCGGCTATCTCGCACTGGCCTTCACGCCCTTCCCGGCACTGACCCAGGTGGCGGTCTTCTCTACAGCCGGACTGCTCGGCGCCTTCCTCTGCACCACCTGCCTGCTGCCGCTGCTGTTCAATGGTCGCCTGCAGCCCTGGCCACGCCCATTGGGCTGGGCGCAGCGCTGGCTGCAGGTGCGCCAAGCCCTGCTTGCACGCATCGGCTCGCCCTGGCTGCTGGCCGTGTTCGGACTGTTCTGCGTAAGCGGCGTGCTGCAGCTGTCATTCGAGGACGACCTGCGCCAGTGGGTCAGCCGCGCGCCGGTACTGCAGCAGCAAGCCGAGCGTATCGGTACGATCACTGGCTTCCAACCCACCAGCCAGTACCTCCTCGTGCGCGCCGCCGATGCCGACGCGCTGCTCGAACGCCAGGCCGAGCTCAGCCGCCGCCTGTCCGACCTGCAGGCCGAGCAACGCCTGGGCGGGCACCTTGCCCTGAGCCAGCTGGTTGCACCGACTGCCGAACAGGACCGCCTGCGCGCCGCCCTGCCGCAACTGCTCGCAGCCAGCCAGCCGCTCGCCGCCCTGGGCGCCGCGACGAGCAACCTGCAGGCCGAGATCGAGCGCCTACAGGCACAGCCACCGGTGACCATCGAGGCGGCGCTGGCAGGCCCGTTGGGCGAGCCCTGGCGCGCGCTCTGGCTCGGCGCGCAGAACGACGGCGTCGCCGGGCTGATCAGCCTGCAGGGCTTGCGCGACGGAGCCGCCCTGGAACTCATCGCTGAAGACGTGCCCGGCACGACACTGGTCGACCAGCCGGCCCGCCTCAACCAGCTGTTTGCCGCGACCAAGCTTCAAGCTGGCGAACTCAAGCTGCTCGCCAGCCTGCTGATCTTTGCCCTGCTCTGCTTTCCCTTCGGGCCGGGCGGCGCCCTGCGTTGCCTGGCCGTGCCCCTGCTGGCCGCCCTGGCGAGCCTGGCCAGTCTCGGCTGGCTCGGTCAGCCGCTGACGCTGTTTGGCCTGTTCGGCCTGCTGCTGGTCACGGCGATCGGCGTGGATTACGCCATTCTGATGCGCGAGCAGGTCGGCGGCGCCGCGGTCAGCCTGGTCGGCACCCTGCTGGCGGCCACCACCACCTGGCTGTCGTTCGGCCTGCTGGCGGTGTCCAGCACGCCGGCGGTAAGCAACTTCGGCCTCACCGTCAGCCTCGGCCTGGCATTCAGCTTCTTCTTGGCCCCCTGGGCCATCCACCAGCAAGACACACCACCACAGGCAGGGAGGCCGTATGGCGCCGCTTGAGACGCAACACCGTGAAGTCGTGATCATCGGAGCCGGCCCGTCCGGCGCAATCGCTGGCGCGCTGCTCAAGCGCCAGGGCCACGACGTGCTGATCGTCGAACGCCAGCGCTTTCCGCGCTTCTCCATCGGCGAGAGTCTGCTGTCGCACTGCCTGGACTTCATCGAGGAAGCCGGGATGCTCGAGGCGGTGCGCGCGGCGGGGTTCCAGACCAAGCACGGCGCGGCCTTCGGCTGGGGCGAGCGCTACACGGAATTCGATTTCCGCGACAAGTTCACCGCTGGCCATGGCAGCACCTACCAGGTCCAGCGCGCCGACTTCGACAAGCTGCTGGCCGACCAGGCCGAGTTGCAGGGTGTGGAAATCCGCTACGAGGAAGAAGTCACCGCGGTGGATTTCACCGGCGCGCAGCCCTGGCTGCAGATTCGTCGGGCCGATGGCAGCGAATACCGCGTCGATGCCGCCTTCGTGCTCGATGCCAGCGGCTATGGCCGGGTACTGCCGCAGCTGCTGGATCTGGAAGCGCCGTCGGGCTTCCCGGTGCGCCGGGCGATATTCACCCATATCGAGGACCGTATCGACGATCCACGCTTCGACCGCGAGAAGATCCTTATCACCACCCATCCCGAGCTGCGGGACGTCTGGTACTGGACCATCCCGTTCAGCAACGGCCGCTGTTCGCTGGGTGTAGTCGCCAGTGCCGAGCGCTACGAAGGCCGGCCGGTGAACCTCGATGCCTGCCTGCGCGAATTCGTCCAGGAGACACCGAACCTCAGGCGCATTCTCGCGAATGCCGAATGGGACACCCCGGCGCGCCTGATCGGCGGCTACTCGGCCAACGTCAAGAGCCTGCACGGTCCGGGCTTCGCCCTGCTGGGCAACGCCGCCGAGTTCCTCGACCCGGTGTTTTCCTCCGGCGTGACCATCGCCATGCGCTCGGCACACATGGCCGCCGCCGTGCTGCATCGCCAGCTGAGCGGTGAAACGGTGGATTGGGACCGCGAGTTCGCCGCGCCGCTCAAGCGCGGCGTCGATACCTTCCGGACCTACGTGGAGGGTTGGTACGATTGCAGCTTCCAGGACGTGATCTACTACGAACACGCCCAGCCGGAGATCCGCCGGATGATCAGCTCGATCCTCGCCGGCTATGCCTGGGACGAAAAGAACCCCTATGTCGCCGAACCCAAACGCCGCCTGCGCGTCCTGGCCGAACTCTGCGCGGCCGGTGCCGACGCGTGAGCGCGCGGCGATGAGGCGACTGCTGCTGGGCCTGTGTCTGGTCTTGCTGGCCGGTTGCGCCGCGCGCCTGCCGCTGCCTGCCGGCACACCCGAATTGCAGGTACCGCTGCAGCTGCATGTGCAACGCCAGGGCAGCGAGCCGGCCGACTGGTTGCTGGTGATCCAGCGCGAAGGGGCGTCGCTGCGCTGGTCGCTGCTCGACCCGCTGGGCATTCCACTGGCGCGGCAGCAGTTGCGCGACGGCGCCTGGCAGGCTGATGGGCTGCTTCGACCCAATCCGGAGGCGCGCGAACTGTTCGCCGCCCTGCTGTTCGCCCTGACCGGCCGCGACCAGCTGGCCGCGCTATATGGCGCCGCAGCCGAACAGCCAGGTGCTGGCGAGCGCCGGCTGCGCCAGGGCGGCGACCTGCGCTGGCAGGTCCGCTATCGCGCGGCACAGAGCTTCGAACTCGACGTGGCGCCAGGGCTGACCTATCGTGTCGCCCCCCTGCCCGACTCGCCCGGAAGCCAACGATGACCGCCTACCTCGACGCCCTTGGCGTGATCTGCGCGCTCGGCAGTGGCAAGGCCGAGGTGGCCCGACGGCTGTTCGCCGGCGACACCTCCGGCATGCAGCCCCATACGCAGCCGGTGGCCGGTCGACGCTTACCGGTGGGCGCGGTCCGCTCAGCGTTGCCGGCAATGCCTGATGACGATCCGCGCCATGCCACCCGCAACAACCAGCTGCTGCTGGCCGCTGCACTGGAGATCGAAGGCGATATACGCCAGGCCATCGCCCGCCACGGCCGGCATCGCATCGGTGTGGTCCTGGGCACCAGCACCACCGGCATCCAGGAAGCCGGAGAAGGCATCGCCGGCTTGCTGCGCAATGGCAACTTTCCGCCGGGCTACCACTATGGGCATCAGGAACTGGCGGCGCCGGCGAGCTTTCTCGGCGAATGGCTGCAACTGGGCGGCCCCTGCTATGCCATCTCCACTGCCTGCACCTCCAGTGCCCGCGCCCTGCTCAGCGCCAAACGCCTGCTCGACGCCGGCATTTGCGATGCAGTGCTGTGCGGCGGTGTCGACAGCCTGAGCGACCTGACCCTGCAAGGCTTCACCGCGCTGGAAGCCACCAGCGAGTCGCTGTGCAACCCCTTCTCGCGCAACCGCAACGGCATCAACATCGGCGAGGCGGCGGCGCTGTTTCTGATGACCCGCGAGCCCGCCGATGGCGCCATCGCCCTGCTTGGCGGCGGCGCCAGTTCCGACGCCTACCATATATCCGCCCCCGAACCGGAAGGCCGCGGCGCGCTTGCCGCCATGCGCCAGGCGCTGGCCACTGCCGGCTGCACACCGGAAGAGGTCGATTACCTCAACCTGCACGGCACAGCCACCGCGCACAACGACGCCATGGAAAGCCAGGCCGTTTCCACGCTGTTTCCTCAGGGTGTCGCCTGTTCTTCGAGCAAGCCGTTGACCGGCCATACCCTCGGCGCCGCTGGCGCGCTGGAGGCGGCGTTCTGCTGGCTTGCGCTATCGCGCTTCAACGCCGACCAGCAGTTGCCACCGCATCGCTGGGACGGCCAGCCGGATCCGGAGCTGCCACCGCTGCGCCTGGTGACCGCCGAACTGCGAATGGGTAGAACCTCGCCGCGCCGAATGATGAGCAACTCCTTCGCCTTCGGTGGCAACAATATCAGCCTGATCCTGGGAGACGCGCCGTGATCGACTGGCCCCTCGCCGAACTGCTACCCCACGCTGGCGACATGATCCTGCTCGACGCTGTCGAACGCTTCGATGAAGACAGCGTGGAGACACACCTGCAGGTACGCGCCGACGGCCTGCTCAGCGCCGCCGACGGCAGTCTGCCTGCCTGGGTCGGCGTCGAGATCATGGCGCAAAGCGTCGCGGCCTTCGCCGGCTGCCATGCGCGTCAGGCCGGTCAGCCGGTGGAGCTGGGCTTCCTGCTCGGCACCCGTAGCTACCAGTGCAATGTCGAAACCTTCCCGGTCGGCGCCCGGCTGCGCGTCCGTGCCACTCGTTCGCTGCAGGACGACAACGGCATGGGCGTGTTCGAATGTCATCTCGACGGCCCCGGCATCCATGCCGAGGCCCGTCTGAACGTGTTCCGCCCGCCCGAAGTGGCGAGTTACCTACAAGAGTCTGCCCCATGAGTGAAACCGTCCTCGTCACCGGCTCCAGCCGGGGCATTGGCCGCGCCATCGCGCTGCGCCTGGCCCGCGCCGGCCATGACATCGTGCTGCACTGCCGCTCGCGCCGCGACCAGGCCGAAGCGGTCCAGGCCGAAATACAGGCGATGGGTCGCAGCGCGCGCATTCTGCAGTTCGACATCGCCGACCGCGCCGCCTGCCGGCGCGAGCTGGAAGCCGATGTCGAAGCGCATGGCGCCTACTACGGCGTCGTCTGCAACGCCGGTCTGACTCGCGACGGTGCCTTCCCGGCCCTGAGCGACGACGACTGGGACCAGGTACTGCGTACCAACCTGGACGGTTTCTACAATGTGCTGCAGCCGCTGACCATGCCGATGATTCGCCGCCGCCAGCCGGGGCGCATCGTCTGCATCACCTCGGTATCCGGCCTGATCGGCAACCGCGGCCAGGTCAACTACAGCGCGTCCAAGGCTGGCGTCATCGGTGCGGCGAAGGCGTTGGCGGTGGAGCTGGGCAAGCGCAGGATCACCGTCAACTGCGTTGCCCCCGGACTGATCGATACCGAGATGCTCGATGCCGAACTGCCAATCGAAGAAATGCTGAAGATGGTTCCGGCACAGCGCATGGGCACCCCGGAAGAGGTCGCCGGTGCGGTGAATTTCCTGATGTCCGCCGAGGCGGCGTATATCACCCGGCAGGTGATCGCCGTCAACGGAGGGCTGTGCTGATGAACGGCAGACGCGTGGTGGTCACCGGCATGGCCGGCATCACCTCCCTGGGCAGCGACTGGACGAGCATCGAAGCCAATTTCAGTGCCAACCGCAGCGGCATCCGCCGCATGGCCGAGTGGGACCGTTTCACGGAGCTCAACACCCGCCTGGCCGGCCCGGTGGACGACTTCAGCGTGCCGCCGCACTGGACACGCAAGCAGCTGCGCAGCATGGGCCGCGTGTCACGACTGTCGGTGCTGGCCGCCGAACGCGCGCTCGCCGACGCCGGTCTTTTGGAAGACGCGTCGATCCGGGACGGCCGCATGGGTGTCGCCTGCGGTTCGTCCACCGGCAGCACCGAGGAGATCAAGGCGTTCGGCAACATGCTACTGAACTCGGTGGCCGACGGGCTGAACGCCAACTCCTACATTCGCATGATGCCGCACACCACCGCGGCCAATATCAGCATCTTCTTCGGCCTCACCGGGCGGGTTATCCCCACCTCCAGCGCCTGCACCAGCGGCAGCCAGGGCATCGGTTACGCCTATGAGGCGATCAAGTTCGGCCGTCTGCCACTGATGCTGGCCGGCGGCGCCGAGGAGCTCTGCGCCACCGAGGCCATGGTCTTCGATGCGCTATATGCCACCAGCCTGAAGAACGACGCACCGCATACTTCGCCGCGCCCCTACGACAGCGGCCGTGATGGTCTGGTGATTGGCGAAGGCGCCGGCATGCTGGTGCTCGAGGAACTGGAGCACGCACTGGCCCGCGGCGCGACGATTCACGCCGAGCTGGTCGGCTTCGGCAGCAACGCCGATGGCCAACATGCCACCAAGCCGGAACAGCTGACCATGCGCCGCGCCATGGAACTGGCCCTGGAAGATGCCGGGCTCGCACCGGCGGCCATCGGCTACGTGAATGGCCACGGCACTGCGACCGAACAGGGCGACATCGCCGAAACCCAGGCGACCCAGGCGCTGTTCGGCAGCGGCATGCCGATCAGCTCGCAGAAGTCCTTTCTCGGCCACACCCTGGGTGCGTGTGGCGCGCTGGAGTCCTGGTTCAGCATCGAGATGATGAACCGCGACCGCTATATCCACACGCTCAACCTGGACAAGGTCGACCCGCGCTGCGGCGATCTCGACTACCTGCGGGGTGCGCCGCGCACCATGCAGCACGAGTACGTGATGAATAACAATTTCGCCTTTGGCGGGATCAACACCTCGCTGATCTTCCGTCGCTGGGCCTGAGTTTCACCCACAACCGCAAGGAAAACGCCGATGAAAACAACCGCATGGATAGGCACAGCGCTGACGCTTCTGGTGCTGCCCGGCATCAGCCAGGCCCGTGACACCACTCACTACCTGCCCTTCGATGCCGTGGTTGCCGAAGCGACCCAGGCCGGTCGACTGGATGGCAGCGTCAAGTTCTACCTGGCCGGCAAGACGCCGGGTAATGCCACGGTCGTGCGCAGCGGCGTTACCACCAGCAAGAAGACCAACGCGTTCAACAAGACCGACGAAGGCGCCTGCAGCTGGGCGCTGCAATCGGCGCTGATCGCCATGCAGCAGGCCGCCAAGGCCGCCGGTGCCAATGCGGTGGTGAACATCGCCAGCAACTACAAGCATGTCGAATACAAGGACAGTCAGAAGTACGAGTGCCACGCTGGCGCCATCATGGCGGGCGTTGCCCTCAAGGGCGATCTGGCCAACGTCAAGTAAGCATCCCTGCCGATGCGCTGGCCAAGGCATCGGCTCTACCGCGGCCGACCGTCTGCTGGAACGTTTGCCGTTGCCGTCGAGTCCACTGAACATCAGTGACCTCCACGGGAGCGCCTCATGTTCGGCAAGTCTTCGCACACCTTCGAAATCAACTACATCTACCAGAACGACCCGCGCGCCGAGACCTATGACGCCGACGTCGACAGCCTGTCCCAGGGCGAGGCGGCGCGGCACCTCATCCAGCTGCACAATGCCGACGCCGAGAACAGCCTGGTGATGCCGAAGGCCGATGCCGACGAGGCGCAGCTGCTGGAGCAGGCCGAAGTCCTGGGCATCACCGACATCCGCGTGACCCGTGTACACAAGCACGAGAAGGGCGATACACCCGGCCACTACAAGCAGCCCTGAGCGAACGCCTAGCGCTGCGCGGAGGCCTCGCGCGTTACCAGCTCCATGAAGGCCTGCGCCAACGGCGACTGCTCCTGCCGGCGTTTGACCAGCCAGACCGCGGTGGTGGCATCCTTGTCCTGCAGGGTGCGAAAGCGCACGCCGTCGATGCGGATGCGCTGGAACGACGCCGGCAACACCGACACTCCCAGCCCGGCGGCGACCAGGCCGATGATGGTCAGCGCCTCGTTCGCCTCCTGGGCGATGCGCGGATTGAAGCCAGCACGGCGCGCCAGGCTGAGCAACTGGTCGTACAGCCCCGTACCGTAGCTGCGCGGGAAGAACACGAAGGGCTCCTCGGCCAGATCGGCCAGTGTCAGCCCCTCGTCCCCGGCATCCGCCAGTCGGTGTCCCGCATGCATCAGCGCCACCAGCGGCTCACTGAACAGCTCGACGGTCTGCAGGCCCGCCGGCAACGCGAACGGGCGAATCATGCCGACTTGCAGCGTCTCGTCCTGCACGGCATCGACCACCTGCTTGCTGGTCATCTCCTGCAAATCCAGATGCACCGCAGGAAAGGTGCGGCGAAAGGCCAGAATCGCCCGCGGCAGGATCGAGGTAAACGGCGCCGATGAGGTGAACCCCACCTTGAGCTCGCCGATCTCGCCCTGTTCGGCGCGCCTGGCCACGTCCACCGACTTGTCGACCTGCGCGAGCGTGCGCCGCGTTTCCTCGAGAAACAGCCGGCCCGCGTCGGTCAGCGCCACGCGCCGGTTGGTCCGATCGAACAGCCTTACGCCGAGCTCCTGTTCCAGCGCCTGGATCTGCTGGCTCAACGGCGGCTGTGAAATGCGCAGCTGTTCGGCGGCGCGACCGAAGTGCAGTTCCTCGGCGACCGCCACGAAGTAGCGAAGATGACGCAGCTCCATGAGGATTCCTTATGAGTCGCAAAACATATCATTCAGGTCGAATAATATATTGGATAGCTTAAACAAAGCTTCCTATCATTTCGTCCATAAACCCAAACAACAGCAATCGCGCCCGTCGATCGAAAAAGCGATCACAGGCGTAACGGGCCGCTTTTGGCCGGAAAAAGCGAATCGGACAGAGGTCTTCATCGTGAGCAGTACGCACGACGCCAGCGACGCGTCAGCAGAAATACCGGCGCCTGGCGCGCCCATCAGCCATACCGAGAAAGGCACCCCGCGCTTCGCGCGCACCGCCCTGGCCCTGTTCGCCGGCGGCTTCGCCACCTTCGCCCTGCTCTACTGCGTGCAGCCGATGATGCCCATGCTGTCGCAGGCATTCGGCATCAACGCAGCGCAGAGCAGCCTGATCCTTTCGCTCTCGACGCTGACCCTGGCCGTCGGCCTGCTGATCACCGGGCCGATCTCCGATGCCATCGGCCGCAAGCAGGTGCTGGTCGCCTCCCTGCTCGCTGCCGCGGTGTTCACCGTCGGTAGCGCACTGGCGCCCAGCTGGCATGGCGTTCTGCTGATGCGCGCACTGGTCGGCCTGGCGCTCAGCGGTGTGGCTGCAGTGGCCATGACCTACCTGAGCGAGGAGATCCATCCCCACCATCTCGGCCTGGCAATGGGGCTGTACATCGGTGGCAACGCCATTGGCGGCATGAGCGGACGTTTGCTGAGCGGCGTGCTGGTGGACTACCTGTCCTGGCATAGCGTGCTGGGACTGATGGGCGGGCTGGCGCTGCTGGCGGCGCTGCTGCTCTGGCGCTTTCTACCCGAATCGCGGCACTTCCGTCCGCGACCACTGCGCCCGCAGGGGCTGCTGCAGGGCTACCGCCTGCACTTTCGCGATGCCGGCCTACCCTGGCTGTTCCTGCAGGGCTTCCTGCTGATGGGCAGCTTCGTCACGCTGTACAACTACATCGGCTATCGGCTGATTGCCGAGCCGTTCCACCTCAGCCAGACCATGATCGGTTTGCTGGCGGTGCTTTACCTGTCGGGCATCTACAGCTCGGCTCAGGTCGGCGCGCTGGCCGACCGCTTCGGCCGGCGCCGGGTATTCTGGCTGGTGATCGCCCTGATGCTGACAGGCGTGGGCCTGACCCTGTTCGACCGGCTGCCGCTGGTGCTGCTGGGCATGCTGCTGTTCACCTTCGGATTCTTCGGCGCTCATTCGGTCGCCAGCAGCTGGATTGGCCGCCGTGCCCGGCAGGCACGCGGCCAGGCCTCCTCGCTCTATCTGTTCAGTTACTACCTGGGCTCCAGCATCGCCGGCACGCTGGGTGGGGTCTTCTGGCACGCCGCCGGCTGGGATGGCGTCGGCCTGTTCATCGCCTCGCTGCTGCTGATCGCCTTCGCCGTGGCGCTGCACCTGGCGCGCCTGCGTCCGCTGCCGGAGCCGCAGACGGCACACTGAGCCCGCAATGCAAAACGCCCCGCTGATGCGGGGCGTTTCGTTTCGAGCCGATGAAAAGTCAGGCGTGGTACTGAGCGGACAGTTCGTGCACCGACTCGATGAAGGCGCCGGCATGGGCTGGGTCGACTTCCGGCGTGATGCCGTGGCCCAGGTTGAACACGTGGCCATTGCCATGACCGAAGCTCGCCAGGATACGCGCGACCTCGGCGCGGATGGCGTCGGGCTTGGCATAGAGCACGCTCGGGTCCATGTTGCCCTGCAGCGCCACCTTGTCACCGACGCGGCGGCGCGCCTCGCCGATGTCGCAGGTCCAGTCCAGCCCCAGTGCTTCGGCACCGGCGTCGGCCATGGACTCCAGCCACAGCCCGCCACCCTTGGTGAACAGGATCACCGGCACGCGGCGGCCGTCATGTTCGCGGATCAGACCGTCTACGATCTTGCGCATATAGGCCAGGGAGAACTCCTGATAGGCCGCGGCCGACAGGCTGCCACCCCAGGAATCGAAGATCTGCACCGCCTGGGCGCCCGCCAGGATCTGGCCGTTGAGGTAGCTGGTAATGGACTGGGCCAGCTTGTCCAGCAAGGCGTGCATTGCCTGCGGGTTTTCGTAGAGCATCGCCTTGGATTTGCGGAAGTCCTTCGAGGAGCCGCCTTCGACCATGTAGGTCGCCAGGGTCCACGGACTTCCGGAGAAACCGATCAGCGGTACGCGGCCGTTGAGTTCGCGGCGAATGGTACGCACCGCGTCCATCACGTAGCCCAGATCCTTCTCCGGATCAGGAATCGGTAGCGCCTCGATGTCCGCCGCACTGCTCACCACCTTCTTGAAGCGCGGACCTTCACCGGTCTCGAAGTACAGGCCGAGCCCCATGGCGTCCGGCACGGTGAGGATATCGGAGAACAGGATCGCAGCATCCAGCGGATAGCGATCCAGCGGCTGCAGGGTTACCTCACAGGCGAGCTCCGGATTCATGCACAGGCTCATGAAGTCACCGGCCTTGGCGCGGCTGGCCCGGTATTCGGGCAGATAGCGGCCGGCCTGGCGCATCATCCACACAGGGGTGACGTCGACAGGCTGCTTGAGCAGGGCACGAAGGAAGCGGTCGTTCTTCAAGGCAGTCATGGCAGGGTTCCAGCGAAAAAGTGCCGTGCATTGTCGCAAAGCGGAAAAAAAAAGGCACGGCGAGTGCCGTGCCTTTTACCTTTGGGCTTGATTCAAATCAGGCCGTTCCGAGCCCCTGTCGGCGCTCGATCAACACCGATCAGACGCCAAGGTAGTCCATGATGCCTTCGGCAGCCTGGCGCCCTTCGTAGATCGCGGTCACCACCAGATCGGAGCCGCGAACCATATCGCCACCGGCGAAGATCTTCGGGTTGCTGGTCTGGTGCTTGAACTGACCCTGCTCCGGGGCGACGACGCGGCCCTGGTTGTCCAGTTGGATACCCTGGCCCTCGAACCACGGTGCCGGGCTTGGCCGGAAACCGAAGGCAATGACCACCGCATCGGCAGGCAGCACCTGCTCGGAGCCCGGGATCGGCTCGGGGCTGCGGCGGCCACGGGCATCCGGCGCGCCGAGACGGGTCTCGACCACCTTCACACCTTCGACCTTGCCTTCGCCGACGATGGCGATGGGCTGGCGATTGAAGAGGAACTTCACGCCCTCTTCCTTGGCGTTCTTCACTTCACGGCGCGAACCCGGCATGTTTGCCGCATCACGACGATAGGCACAGGTCACGCTCTTTGCGCCCTGGCGGATGGAAGTCCGGTTGCAGTCCATCGCGGTATCACCACCACCCAGAACCACGACCTTCTTGCCCTTCATGTCGATGAAGTCCTCGGCGGACTTTTCGAAGCCGAGGTTGCGGTTGACGTTGGC
>OGCL01000217.1_pt1 | contig 65692 bp, 65 predicted proteins | sample 1570041 | NCBI WGS metagenome assembly OGCL01 (sample SAMN06266162, study PRJEB24511) | hot springs metagenome | isolation source: Hot spring water | place: South Africa: Limpopo | collected 2015-06-22
CAATGATTTTGAAGACCCATACCGTGAAGCAGGGCATGCCGGACGCTTCGCAGAAGTACCGCCCTTATCCGCAAATCGACATTGCTGATCGCACCTGGCCGTCCAAGGTGATCGACAAGGCGCCGATCTGGTGCTCGGTCGACCTGCGCGACGGCAACCAGTCGCTGGTCAACCCGATGGGGCATGACCGCAAGGCCCGCATGTTCCAGCTGTTGCTCGACATGGGCTTCAAGGAAATCGAGATCGGTTTCCCGTCGGCCTCGCAGACCGATTTCGACTTTGCCCGCTGGTGTGTCGAAGAGGGTGGCGTTCCCGCCGATGTCTCGCTGCAGGTTCTGGTGCAGTGCCGGCCGGAGCTGATCACGCGGACCTTCGAGGCGTTGGAAGGTGCCAAGAACCCGATCATCCATTTCTACAATTCCACCAGCGAATTGCAGCGCCGCGTGGTGTTCGGCAAGGATGTGGCCGGGATCAAGCAGATCGCCGTCGATGCGGCGAAGATGATCATGGACATGGCGGCCAAGGCCGGTGGCCGCTATCGCTTCGAATATTCGCCTGAGAGCTTTACCGGCACCGAGCTGGAAGTGGCTTTGGAGATCTGCAATGCTGTCATCGCCGAAGTGAAGCCGACCGCCGACAACAAGCTGATCCTCAATCTGCCGTCGACCGTCGAGATGTCGACGCCGAACATCTACGCCGACCAGATCGAATATTTCGCGAAGAACCTGCCAAACCGCGACCGCGCGATCATCAGCTTGCACACCCACAACGACCGCGGCACCGGCGTCGCCGCCACCGAGCTCGGCCTGATGGCCGGTGCCGATCGCGTCGAAGGTACGTTGTTCGGCAATGGCGAGCGCACCGGCAACGTCGACATCGTCACGCTGGCGCTCAACATGTACACGCAGGGCGTGGATCCGGAGCTGGACTGCTCCGACATCGAGCGGATCAAGGCCGTCTACGAGTATTCCAACGAGATGGTCATTCCAGAGCGGCATCCTTACGTCGGGGAACTGGTCTATACTGCCTTCTCCGGCTCGCATCAGGATGCGATCAACAAGGGCATGAAGGCGATCAAGAAGGCGAACTCGCCGATCTGGGAGGTGCCCTATCTGCCGATCGATCCGCAGGATGTCGGCCGTACCTATGAGGCGATCATCCGGATCAACTCACAGTCGGGCAAGGGCGGCATCGCCTATATCCTGCAGGAAGACTATGGCATCAACCTGCCGCGCAATCTGCAGATCGAGTTCCGCGAGGACATCCAGCGGATTACCGACGAGGAAGGCAAGGAACTGCCGTCGAAGAAGATCTACGAGCGCTTCATCGAACGCTATGTGAACCAGACGGGCTCGCGGCTGAAGTTTGTCGATCATCACACCTATCCCGATACCGAGAAAAAGGGCATCCGGGTGGTGGCGGCCGAGATCACCGACAATGGCGAGACCAAACGTATCGAGGGCAAGGGGACCGGGCCGATCGACGGTTTCGTCAATGCGCTCTCGACCTATCTCGGCATCGATCTCTCGGTGCAGGATTATTCTGAGCATTCGCTGCAGCACGGTTCGAATGCGGCGGCCATTGCCTATGTCGAGATGGCGCATGCCGGTGGCAAGCTGTTCGGCGCGGGCATCAACACCAATATCGTGACGGCCTCGCTCGAGGCGATCGTGTCTGCGGCCAACCGCGTGCTCGACGAGCAGAAAAAGGCCTGATGACATGACGCTCTTCGCCGAGGTTCGACAATCCTCCTCGGCGAAGACGCCGCTCGTGCTGTTGCATGGTTTCGGCGGGATCGGCGCCGCCTGGGAGCCGGTGGTTCAGCGGCTGGATCCTGAGCTGCCGCTCATCGTCTATGACCTGCCGGGGCATGGGCGATCGCTCGACACCGAGGGCGTCGGGCATGCCGGCGTGATGGCCAAGGCCATACTTGTTGATCTCGAACAGCGGGGGGTGTCCACCTTCCACCTCTGCGGTCACTCGATGGGCGGGGCGGTGGCCAGCCTCATCGCATTGAGGGCACGAGATAGGGTGGCGTCGCTTACGCTTCTGGCACCGGGCGGTTTTGGCTCCGAAATCGATTATCAGTCGCTGCGGCGTTATGGCTTGGCCAGCGAGGCGGAAGATCTGGCCGATGCTTTGGCCGCGATGTTCGCGCCGGGAAGCGCCCCTCAAGCGGCTGGCCTCGATCGACTCGCAGAGGCTCGGCGGCTTCCCGGGGCGACGGATCGGTTGATGGAGATCCTGCGCTCGTTTCTGGTGGAGACCGAAGACCAGGCGGGGCAGGGGACGTTGCCGCTTCCCTCCTTTGCTGGTCTGCGCACTCCAACGCGCTTGCTTTGGGGGACGGCAGACCCAGTCCTGCCTGTGGCGCAGGCGGGAAACATCTGGCAAGGGGCCGAGGTTACGTTGATCGAAGGCGCCGGCCACATGCTGATCGAGGAGGCGCCTGAACAGGTGGCCGCAGCGATCCGCGCGGCGGTGGTGCAAGGATAAGGCTCAGCCGAGCAGCCGCTCGCTGTGATCCAAGATCAGCGGCGCATCTTCGCGCTCGATCTTGTAGCGCTGCCAGTCGAGCTGCCAGTTTCCGGCTTCTCCTTCAACCGAGAACAGATTGTACCCGGCCGCCGGCTTCTTGGCGCCCGGGCCCTGGCTTGCCGAGGCGATGCCAACCACGGGGACATTCTTTTCGCGGTCCGCCAGCCAGTAGAGCGTGTTCAGGTGGGTATGGCCATGCAGCACGAGTTCGGCGCCGCCAGTGCGGATAGCGGCGGCGAAGCGGCGGATGCCGAGCATGCGCTTGTGCTGGGGGGCGGCACCGCGGATCGGTGGATGGTGGATCATCACCACGCGGAAGAGGCCTTCCTCGCCGGCGGCCTTGAGAAGGGCTGCTGTCTCGCGGGCCTGCCGACCGCTGAAATAGCCCTGGGCGGAGAAGGGTGGGGTGGCGATGGAGGTGGAGCAGCCGATCAGCGCAACCGGGCCACGGCGGCGGATATAGGGAAAGAGCTTGTGGTCGTCCTGGAAGATCAGCGGATCATCGTCGCCGCGCATGTAGTCGTACCAGGCTTGCACGACGCGTTCATGGGCGCCTGGCACATAGGCGTCGTGATTGCCGGGGACCACGGAGGTGTCGAGAGGAGCGCCGGCTTCCTTCAGCCATTCGGAGACGAGCTTCACCTCAAGCTTTGAGGCGAGGTTTACCAGATCGCCGGTAATTGCGAGATGATCAGGATTTTCGGCGCGCAGCCCGTCCAGAACCATTTCCAGGGCATTGGGGAAAAGATGCTTGCGGCGGTTGCGATGCCAGTTCACATAGCCCGTAATCCGCTTCGAGGCCAATTCCCGGATCGTCAGGTTCGGCAGCGGGCCGAGATGCACGTCGGAGATGTGGGCGAGCTTGAACATGGCGCTTCTCTTAGCGGCGCTGACACCGAGGGGCAAGGAAAATGAAGCCAGCTGATGGTGCCGGACCCGGCCCCGATAGCGAAAGGCTCGGAGGGCTCAAGAGGTTCCTCATTCGCCTCTTGCATGTGTATTTTGCCGTCAATCGCGGGATGACGCTGGGTGTTCGCGCTGCCTGTTTCGACGAGGCAGGGCGGATCTTTCTCGTGCGCCACACCTATGTACCGGGCTGGCATCTGCCGGGTGGCGGCGTGGAGCGCGGCGAGACGGCGATCGAGGCGCTGGTCAAGGAGATGCGCGAGGAGGGCAATCTGGAGGCGATCGGCAATCCCGCCCTCTTTCATGTCTATTTCAACCCGCGCATCACCCGGCGCGACCACGTCCTGCTCTATCGCGCGGATGTCCGCCAGACATTGGCGCGTCCGCCGGACAGGGAGATCGCCGAAGCGGGCTTCTTCGACCTTGATGCCCTGCCTGAGGGCGTCACCCAGGCCACCCTTCGACGGATCGCCGAGCTACGCGGGGAGGTTTCCCCCGCGCATCACTGGTGACGATCAGCCGCCGAGCGTTTCGCGCCCGTGCGGCGCCATCAGATCCAGTTCGGGGCCAACAGGCACCACGCCGGTCGGATTGATCATGGTGTGGCTGCGATAGTAGTGATGCTTGATGTGGCGCATCTCGACGGTCTCGCTGACACCCGGCGTTTGGTAAAGGTCGCGCAGATAGGTCGACAGAGCCGGATAGTCGCTGACACGGCGGATGTTGCACTTGAAGTGGCCGACATACACGGGGTCGAAGCGCACGAGCGTGGTGAAGAGACGCCAGTCGGCCTCCGTCACGCGGTCGCCGAAGAGATAGCGCTGGTTCTTCAGGCGATCTTCCAGCCAGTCGAGCGTTTCGAAGAGGGGATAGACGGCGCTTTCATAGGCTTCCTGGGTCGTAGCGAAACCGGCCTTGTAGACGCCGTTGTTGACCGTGTCGTAGACGCGCTTGTTCACCTCATCGATTTCGGCATGCAGATCTTCAGGGTGCATGTCGAGGGTCGAACCGGTGAGGTGATCGAAGGCCGAGTTGAACATGCGGATGATCTCGGAGCTTTCGTTCGAGACGATCGTGCCGGCCTGCTTGTCCCAGAGCACCGGCACCGTCACACGTCCCGAGAAAGCCGGGTCGGCCTTCACATAGACCTGCCAGAGATAGTCGGAGCCGAAGAGGTGGTCCGGTGTGGCGCCATCGCGGTCGTGAAATTCCCAGCCGTTTTTCAGCATGAGGGGATCGACGACCGAGACCGAGATCAGGTCTTCGAGACCTTTCAGCTTGCGGAAGATCAGCGTGCGATGCGCCCAGGGGCAGGCATAGGAGACGTAGAGGTGGTATCGATCGGCCTCCGCCTTGAAGCCAGCCTTCCCAGATGGGCCGGCGGAGCCGTCTGCGGTGACCCAGTTGCGAAAGCTCGAGTCGGCCCGCTTGAAGTGTCCCGAGGTCGATTTCGTGTCGTACCAGACGTCTTGCCAGACGCCATCCACTAGCCTGCCCATGGTCGTTTCCTTCTCTTTTTCACTTGTCGGGGAAGATACGGCGGTTGGCTGCAATTGCGAGGGGCGAGGAGTTGAACAGTGCGTTTTCCGTTGGACGAAGCAAAAAAATGCTGCTATCGGAACCAAACTCAAATTTTGAAGGCCCCATGACCCTCGTACGGAACCCACGACGACGCTGAAGCTCTCGAACGCACGATACTCGTGCGCGTGAACCCTATTGCTGTCTGTCTATTGGTTTCGGTCATCCATGTTTCACTCTGGCCTTGTCTACCTCACCGAGGATGCGTCGCACGACGCTGTCATCGAACTCATCAATGAAGAAGCGTTCGGCCCCGGTCGGCACACGCGTGCGGCCGCGCGCATCCGTGAGCAGGGGCCTCATGACCGGTCGCTCTCCTTCATCTGCACCGACAATGGCGAGACAATTGCCTCCGTGCGCATGACGCCGGTGCTTGCGGGGGGCGTGAAGGGACATCTGCTTGGCCCGCTCGCCGTCCGGCCTTCCCACAAGAACCGGGGCATTGGCCGCGAACTGGTGCGCATTGCCATCGAGGCAGCCCGGCGCAAGGGTTCGGAAGGCGTGATCCTGATCGGCGACCCGCCGTATTACATGCCGCTCGGCTTCGAAAAGGTGGCTCACAAGGCGCTTGATTTCCCCGGGCCTGTCGATCCGAACCGGGTGCTGGTGGTGCCGCTGGCCAAGGACGTGCACGAACGGCTGAAAGGCGTGATTGCGTGGCGGGACTGCAAGGCGGCCATCGCGGTGCCCGTTTCCGCAACGGACGAGGCGCCTGTCCGGGCCTATGCCTCTGCCTGAGATCTTGATTCAGGCGCTTGTTCGAAGCGCTTGATCAACCAGCAGATATCGTAACCCTTCGAAAAATTCTCGATACGACCGAAGACCCGGTAGCCTGCCCGCTCATAAGCGCGGCGAGCCACAGGGTTGATCGTGTCGATATTGGCACCTATGCAGCCGCGCGCCCGCGCTTCCTCTTCGGCCAATGCCAGAAGTCTCCCCGCCATGCCCTCTCCGCGCAGACGTTCGGGGACGAAGAGCAGTTCCACGTATAGCCAACCTCGACCGGTATAGCCGATCAGGCCACCATCGACGCTCCCGTTCTCCGCCGTGATCGGGATGAAGAGGTCCCTGCGGTCGGTCGGGCCGAGCAGGGTGTCGTTGTGAGCGCGGATGCCGGCGAGGATCGCCTCGCGGGCGGTTTCGGGAACAGTGTCTGTCAGGGCGAGCGGTGTTGTCATGCGTGCAGTCTCGCTGGTTGACACGGCGCTGTCGAGGGTGGGTCTCAAACTTTGGCGGAACCGTTCGGCAAGCCCGGTGTTGGACTGACAATGATCCGTCACGAGCAGCAAGGAGACCCGGATGCGCGCACTAGTCTGGCACGGCAAGGAAGACATCAGATGTGATCGGGTGTCCGACCCGGAAATCGAGGATCCGCGCGACGCGATCATCAAGGTGACCAGTTGTGCGATCTGCGGATCGGATCTGCATCTCTTTCACAATTTCATCCCCGCGATGATGCCCGGAGACATCATGGGGCATGAGACCATGGGCGAGGTCGTCGAGACGGGCTCTGGCCTCAACGGATCGCTGAAGAAGGGCGACCGGGTCGTGATCCCCTTTACCATCAGCTGTGGCGAATGCGAGCAGTGCCGACGCGGCAATTTTTCGGTCTGCGAGACGACCAATCGCAAGAAGGAGCTGGCTGAAAAGGTTTTCGGCCACGCAACCGGCGGTCTCTTCGGCTATACGCACCTCACCGGCGGTTATCCCGGCGGGCAAGCGGAGTATCTGCGTGTGCCCTATGCCGACAGCACGCATATCAAGGTGCCGGACAGTATGAGCGACGAGCAGGCGCTGTTCCTGAGCGACATCCTGCCGACTGGCTGGCAGGCGGCGGTGCAATGCGAGATCGAGCCGACCGATACCGTCGTCGTCTGGGGTTGTGGACCGGTGGGCCAGATGGCGATCCGCAGTGCCGTGCTGCTGGGTGCTGCCCAGGTGGTCGCGATCGACTACCTGCCGGAGCGCTTGTCGATGGCGGAAGCGGGTGGGGCAATCCCCATCAACTTCAAGGAAGAAAGTGTGATCGAGCGGCTCAATGAGCTCACCAAGGGCAAGGGGCCGGAGAAGTGCATCGATGCGGTGGGCCTTGAAAGCCATGTTTCGATGAGCCATCCGGACAGCCTGATGGATCGCGCGAAGCAGATGATGCTGATGGAGAACGACCGGCCGCATGTGTTGCGCGAGATGATCTATGTCTGCCGACCGGGCGGGATCATTTCCATTCCGGGAGTCTATAGCGGCCTGATCGACAAGGTGCCGCTCGGAATTGCGATGAACAAGGGCCTGACCTTCCGCATGGGGCAGACCCATGTGAAGCGCTGGACCGACGATCTGGTGCGCCGCATCGAGGAGGGGCAGATCGACCCGTCCTTTGTCATCACCCATACCGTCGGGCTCGAAGAGGGGCCAGACATGTACAAGGTGTTCCGCGACAAGCAGGACAGCTGCATCAAGGTCGTCCTGAAGCCCTAACCGGAGGTCTCGCCCCATGAATTTCTTAAGCACACTCAAACGGTCCAAGAGCGATCCGAAGGTTCTCGAAAAGGGACCGAGCTCGTTTTCCTCCTCTGACCGGCTGGCCCGCAATCTTGGCTGGTTCAGCATCGGCCTTGGGCTGGTTGAGCTCTTCGGAGCACATCGCATCACCCGCACCCTTGGCATGGAAGGCCAAGAGGTGATGGTCCGGGCCTATGGCTTGCGCGAAATCGGGTCGGGCATGATGACATTGTCGGTCGACAAGGAGGTAGGGCTCGCGAGCCGCATCGCCGGCGACGGGCTCGATATCGTCACGCTCGGCTCCGCCATGCATCCTGACAATCCGAAGCAAGACAATGTGGCGATTGCGCTGGTCATGGTGGCGGGCGTCACGCTGCTCGACTTCATCGCGATGGGGGCTCAGGCCGGCCGGCATATGCGCCACCGCGGCGAGATGCGAGACTATGGCGACCGGAGCGGTTTCCCGAAGGGCGTCTCGGCCTCTCGCGGGTTGGCAAAGGAAAAGGCCAAGGCGCTGCTCGGGTAATCTGCGAGGGTGGAGGCGCCCAGCGCCTCCTTACGCCGCATCAAAGAGATAACGATATTCTTCCTCGGGTCTGCCATAGGCGTCTCGAGCGAATTCTTCGAGCGCCTTTCGGTTGCGGATGGTAATCACGCCCCGCTCGGAGCGGATCAGGTGATTTCCCTCAAGGATATGCAGCGCCGTGGTGACGCTCGGGCGCCGCACCGCCAGCATCAGCGATATGTATTCGTGGGTGATGGTCAGTTCATTCGTGTCCACCCGATCATGCGCCATCAGCAGCCAGCGGGCCAGCCGTTCGTCAACCTGGTGGACCGCGTTGGACAGGGCGGTGTAAGAAACCTGGGTGGCGAGGTTATGCGAGGCGCGCGTCATCAGACGGACCAGCGTGGGGCAGGTTTCCATCACGGCCCAGAGGGCTGCCACGGGAATGCGGCGACCGCTGCCGGGGGACTGGATCACGACTTCATGCAGGCTCAGGCGCGACAGGACAGCCGGCGGCACCGGCGCGAAGCCCTCCAATCCAAACATACCGGCTTCGGCGCGCTGGCCTTCCGGCGAGACGGAAACGACCGAGCCGATGCCTCCATCGAGAAAATAGACATGGTCGATATCGGCATCGATGGATGCGATACGGTGATCCTTCTCCAGGGCGAGGTGTTCGAGATGCGGCATGAGCGCGTTCCGCTCTGCATCCGGCAGTTTAAGAAGCAGCTTGTTGCGTAAAGCCGGGTCAGTGGACATCGGGTTTCTCCTGCGGTGGGGCAAGAGTAGCCAACTCCCTGTCGCCTGCGCCCTTTGCATCTGCAGACAATGAGAGAACTTATAGCGTTTGTAGGGTGGAAGTAAGCGTTATGTGCGTTGGCGTACGCAACCGCCACGAGAATGAAACGCCTGCTATGATTGTCCTGACGCTATGGAGGGACGACCATGTCAAATCAGTCCATCATTCTCGTGCTGGAAGACCAGCCGCTGATTTCGATGGAACTTGAATCCATGATCAGCGATGCGCAGCTCGGGGTTGCGGTAACCATGACCAGCTGCGAGACAGCTTCCCGTTGGCTGGAAGACCACACGCCGGAGACGGCGGTGCTCGATGTCGGGCTCAAGGATGGGGATTCCAGGGCGGTGGCGGAGATCCTTGTCAAACGTGGCGTGCCCTTTGTCGTTCACACGGCCCGCGAACGCGAAAGCGAGCCCAATTGCTGCGTTTTTCAGCGCGGGACATGGGTGCCGAAGCTCTCGGAACCCGATGATTTGATCTCGGCCATCGCGCTGGCACTCGCATCCGCAGGGCGCCACCCCCGGCATTGAGCTCGGCGGCCCAGAGCCCGGCCAGCGGTCACACCAGCGTTCGTTAGCGTACAGCAACTTCAGGCTCATCCCATCGTTTGACGCTTGCGCCACTGAGGCGACGCACGGACAGCAACTTGCTGGCGCGCAGGAAAGGAGCACGGAGATGCATGTGATCATGGCCTGGAAAGACTGGTGGGATGGGATCGGTCACGTGGCCCGCTGCAACCGCGATGCGGGCCGGACACGCGAGGCATTCGAGGCGGGCTATCTTGCTGCCATGGAGCAGAGCCCGTCAGTGCGGCAACCACACTTGTCGGTCTCCGTTGGGTCGACACGCGAGTTGGACCGGCGTGACGGCCTTGAGCCGCAATAGATGCTTCAGGCGGGAACGCTGCAGGGTACGCATATCAAAGGCTGAAAATAGAGATCACCAGTTCCCGATGGTCTCTTCAGGGTAGCGTCCAGCCTAGTTTCCGCTAGGTCGCGTTCCTTACGGCAGAGGCGGGCCATGGCGCTGTCTCAAGATAGATCTTTCATCTCTCTCGGTGATTGGCCATTTGCCAACTGCATCCAACTCGGCAAAAAAGAAAATGCTGCTGGAACGCATGGGTTCAGCCCCTGCCTTTCCAAGCTCGGCAGGAACCTGAAAGAACTCGATTTAGCCGCGAGCATTTACAATGTACCCCGTGCCCACATTTACGACGTCTCGTCTCATCCTTCGACCTATGAAAGCTGAAGACTGGCCAGCCTACCATGGTCTGATGGCTTCAGATCGGGCTCGGTTCATGGGCGGCCCATACTCGGAAGCTGTAGCCTGGGGTATGTTCTGCAGCGACCATGCCCAGTGGGATCTGTTCGGTTGCGGTGCTTTGATGATCGATGATCCGGCGACTGGCGCTTGCGTCGGACAGATAGGGATCAATGCCGGCCCCCTGTTTCCTGAATGGGAGATGGGCTGGTTCCTATTCCCCACGTTTGAGGGCAGGGGATATGCTTTCGAAGCAGCTCAAGCGCTGCTTCATTGGGCGAAGGAAATCCGGCAGCTTCCCAGTCTTGTCAGCTATGTGGACCCTGAGAATGCGAGGTCTGCGAGCCTTGCCCTGAGGCTCGGGGCCGTGCTGGACCCGAAAGCCGCGCGGCCATCGCCCGGGGATCTGGTCTATCGCCACTATCCGGTACGGCTCGACTAGGGGACCACTGGGTCGGCATGCAGCGCCTCGCACGCGGGAACGTTACCGCCCCTCGCGCCACCACATCGCCGACACCGCGAGCAGCAGGATCCCGAGCCCAGCAAAACCGGCGAACAGCGGAAGCGTGTTGACGCCCTTCAGCACGGTCTCGTCGGTCAGGCGGATCAGCATCCGCCGTTCGTCAGCAACGCGCACTTCGCCGCGCACGGGCAGGATGTCCGGAATGCGGATAGAGGCGTCGCCGGAGTCGAGGCGCGCGGTGAGGCCACGGGTCTCCTGGTTGATCGGAGCGAGCATATCCGTGGTCGAGATCATCGCCCGGAATTCCGGCGCGTCGACCGCACCGACATGGGCGAGTGTGGTAAAGTCGCCATTGGTGATGGTGAAGAGGCCCGTCTCGGTCATGCGGCGCTCGCCGCGATAAAGGCCGGGCTGGATCTCATTGAGGTTCAGCGTGATGGTTTCGCCCGAGGGAGCGGTGATCGTGGCGGGGCCGGGGGCGTCGCCGATGGTCTGGCGGGTGACTTCCAGCGTGCGACCGCTGGCGCGGGCCTTCAGCGCCTCCTCCTCAAGCTCCGGTTCCTTCATCAGCCAGTGGGCGATGCGGCGATAGAGCGAGACATGGGGGCCGCCGCCTTCGAAGCCGCGGGCCCAGAGCCAACCCTGGTCGGAGAGCAGCATGGCTACGCGGCCTTCATCGGCGCGGTTCAGCACGAGCAGGGGGCGGTCGCCATCGGCATTCATCACGGTTTCGCCATCGGTGCGACCGACGTCGATGCTGCGGAACCAGCGGCCCCATTGCGGTGGCTCGACGGCCGAGCCATCCAGGCCACGGGTGACCGGGTGGCGCTTGCCCTGTTCCGACAGGCGCGGATAAAAGCCGGCCTGATGCACGTCGCCTGTCGGCATGGCGGGCAAGACCGATGACAGCGGAGTGAGTGCGATCGAATCCTGGCCGGCATGTTCCGGGCCGGCGGCGATCAGGAGGGCCCCGCCGTTCTTCACATACTCGGCGATGTAATCGTAATAGAGGATCGGCAGCACGCCACGATGCTGATAGCGGTCGAAGATGATCAGGTCGAAATCATTGATCTTCTCGACAAAGAGTTCGCGGGTCGGGAAGGCGATCAGCGAGAGTTCGTTGATCGGGGTGCCGTCCTGCTTTTCCGGCGGACGCAGGATGGTGAAATGCACGAGGTCGACCGAGGCGTCTGATTTCAAGAGGTTGCGCCAGGCGCGTTCGCCGGCATGCGGCTCACCGGAAACGAGCAGCACGCGCAGGTTCTGGCGGATGCCTTCAATCAGGTGGATCGCACGATTGTTGACGTCGGTAACCTCGCCCGGGGTGGCGGCGACCGAGAATTCGAGGACATTGTTGCCACCGCGCGGCACCCGGAAGGCGAAGGAGGTTTCGGCGCCGGGCACTGCCGGGACGACGCCGAGATCTTCGCCGTTCATTTTGACCGAGACATCGGCGGGCTGGCTTGAGGCCTCGCCGTCGTCGAAGACGCGGAAGGTGAGTTCCTGCTCTTCGTCGACAATGCCGAAGCGGGGCGCGCGCAGGATCTCGATGCGACGGTCAAATTCGTCGGCCTTGCCGGTGATGAGTGAATGGACCGGGGCGTCGAACGGGAGCGGCTGGTTGTCCGCCGGAATGTCATGCACCTGGCCATCGGTAACGAAGATGGCTCCACCGACGCGCGCGGGCGGCACATCGGTGGTTGCGGTCGCCAACGCCTCGAAGAGTTTCGTCGACGGCGCGTCGCTGTCACCGGGGTCGGTGACCTCGATGATGCGCGGCTCGATGTTCGGGAACCGGCCGAGGCGGTCGCGGATGCCCTGCAGCGCCTGGTCGGTCTGCTCGATACGGCCGGCGATCTGCTGGCTCTGGCTGCGATCGACAATGACAGGAACGACCGTGGTCAGGGGATCGCGCTCTTCCTGGAGGAGGAGCGGATTGGCCAGCGCGGCCAGCACGGCGATCGACGCGGCGAGGCGGATCGCCGTCCCGCGCACGCCGCGCAGGAAACCGAGTGTCGAGAGAACAACGGCCAGCACCGCGAGAGCGGCAATGGCGATCCAAGGGATGAAAGGGGCGAACTGAAGTGTCACGATCTTACTGCCCCAGTCGTTCGAGCAGGGCAGGCACGTGGACCTGATCTGCCTTGTAGTTACCGGTCAGCATGTACATCATGATGTTGACGCCGGAGCGGAAGGACATTTCGCGCTGCATCTCGTCGGCGGGGACGACGGGCAGGACACTTGCCCCGTTCGCGTCAACCGCCCAGGCGCCGAGCAGATCGTTGCCGGTGATCATGATCGGCGTCACGCCGTCACCAGAAGAGGCCACCGCGCTGTTGCTCGACTGGGCTTCCTGTCGGGCCTCGACCCAGAGCGGGCTGCCGCTGTAGCGGCCGGGGAAGCCCTGCAACAGGTAGAAAGCGCGGGTCAATACGTGGTCAGTTGGCACCGGTTCCAGTGGCGGAATATCGATGTTGGCTAGAATTGCCTGAAGGCGTTCGCCATTCGCGGACGTCCCGATGTCAGCACCGAGCATCGAGCCCTGATCACGAGTGTCAAAGAGCACGGTGCCGCCGGCGCGCATATAGGCGTCGATGCGGCTGATCGCGGCGGCCGATGGCATGGGCGCCGAGGCGGAAATCGGCCAGAAGATGATCGGATAGAAGGAGAGCTCGTCCTTCGAGATATCGACTCCAACAGGCGGCTCGGGCTCGAGCGTCGTGCGATAGGTGAGGAAGTCGGTGAGACCCGCCAGTCCCTGTTCCGAGATGCGGTCGACATCCTGCTCGCCGGTGATGACATAGGCGAGGTGGGTGTTATCGAGGCGTTCGAGGATCTCTTCGTCGCCGGGTTTTGCATCTGCCGACTGCGCCAGGGCCTGACCCGGCGGAGTGGCGACGCCGAAGGCGAGCGCCAGTGCGAGGATCGAGGCGGCGGCGGCAGGGGCGCGCTTCGGCAGACGGGAGAAGGCGCCGCCCATGAAGAGCACGATCAGGCTATCGAGGACAAGCAGCAGGAAGGCGAGTGTCAGAAGGCCTGGTTTCATCGGTGTTGCAGCGGTCCCGGCCATGGGATCGCGGATGACGGTGAGACCCGCGGGCGCCGCGAGCGGACGAAGTTCGGCATTGGCAGGCAGAAGATTGAGGGCGGTGAAGCCGTCCTCCGTACCGTAGAGGCCGGGTGGATTGTCGAAGGTCGCAGCTTCCGGGCGGTCAGGCCCCAGCATAAGGGGCCTTGCTGTTCCGGCTTCGGTGGTCAGGGCACCGCGCTCGGTGAGCAGGCGGAAGGGCGGCAGCGAAGGGGCGGTCGCCTGTCCCGCCTGGGCCTCGGCGGCGCCGACGCGCGTGAGCTGGACGATGCGGCGGAGCATTTCGACAAAGGTGCCTGATATCGGCAGGTCCGACCATGTGGCCTCGGCGCTGACATGGAAGAGGACGATGCGGCCAGCACCCGTTTCTTCAACGGTGACGAGCGGTGTACCGTCGGCAAGGCTTGCCCAGGTGCGGGCGGCGAGATCCGGTGTCGGTTCGGCGAGAACCTGACGCTTCACCAGGATGCCTTGCGCGCGGGGCATGCCGGCAAAGGGGCCGAAGGAAGGGAAATCGGCAAGCGGCTGTGGCTCGGCCCAGGAAAGGGCGCCGCCGAGAGAGCGTTCGCCCTGGCGCAGGATGACCGGCACAAGCGGGTCGTCGGCAGGGGCGGCGGCAAGGCGTGGCCCGGCGAAGCGGATCAGCGTGCCACCACGGTTTAGCCACGCCTGAAGCGGGTCGTACACATCGGCCGGCAGGCGACCGACATCCGCAAGCACCAGGGCGGAGGGATTCTGCGCGAGTATTTCAGGAATGGCGATGGCAAGGTCCGTCTGGCCGGGCTTTACCACGTCGGCATAGGGACCGAGCGCGCGCTCGATGTAATAGAGCGGCGAGAGCAGCGGCTGATAGCCGTCGCCGCTGTCACCGGAGACGAGCGCGACCTTGCGGCGGCGGAAGCCGTCGTCGAGGAGATGGGTGGCTCCGGCCGAGGCGATGCCAGCGATCGACAGGCGGGCGAAATCATTGCGCAGTTCGAAGGGGGCGGCGATTTCGCCGGAGGCTTCGGAGGTGCCTGCCGCGAAATCCACCTGGCCGGAGGCGATGACCCGGCCCTGGCGGTCCTGGGCGTCAACAATCAGGCTGCGGGGCTCCGTGGCATCGAGGCGCGACAGGGTGACAGTCAGTGCATCCGAGCCGTTGTTAGCGCCTGATATGGCGACGCTCGTTGCGCCATCGCCTTCGACGATGCGGAATTCTGCCGGAGACAAGCTGGCGAGATCCGAGAGGAACGGGTCCTCGGCGTCGCGCGCTATGCCGTCGGAGACGTAGGTCAACGTTCCTGGACGCTCCGAAGAGAAGGTGGTGCGCAGGGCTTCGATTGTTCTTGCGCGATCGGGGCGAAGTGGTCGTGGCGTAGCTGCCGCGAGCTTTTCAAGCGCGACGGCGGCAGTGCCCGGGATCGCGTCATGGGTTGCGTCGGCTGTAAAGACGATCGAGACGGGCAGGCTGCGGTCGGCGGCATCACCGATCAAGGCGGTGGCGGTCTCGACACGGCGATCCCAGTCGCCGACAGCTGCCCAGCTGTTGTCGACGACGAGCAGCAGCGGGCCGTCGCCGGACAGCGTGGCGTTGCGTGGATTGAGAACGGGGTCGGCCAGCGCGAAGATGACGATTGCGGCCATCAGCATCCGCAGAAGCGTCAGCCACCATGGGCTTTTCGAGGGTGTTTCCTCACGCTTCAGGACGCCTGCGAGGATCCTCAGCGGCGGGAAGACTTCCGCCTTCGGACGCGGTGGCGTGAGTTTCAGCAGCCACCAGATCACCGGCAGTGCGAGCAGGGCGCCGAGTATGGCGGGAGCGCCGAAGGCCAGCGGGAGTCCGAACATCAGCCAGCACTCCTGATCGGGGCGGGCGGCATGCCCGAGAGGTGCATGTGGACTGCGACGAGGGCCTCGGAAGCCAGCCTGTCTGTACGGTTGTGGGTGAAGCTCCAGCCCATGCGGCGCAACTGGTCCGACATCGTCTCGCGGCGGGCGAGGTAGGCCTGCTGGTAGTCGTCGCGCAGCGTCTCGGCGCGACCGGCTGTCAGCTTTTCGCCGGTTTCGGGATCGGTAAACTCGGTGCGACCGGTATAGGGAAAGGTTTCTTCCGCAGGGTCTGCGACCTCTACCACATGGCCGCGCAAGCCGCGTCTTGCGAGGGGCGTGATACGCTCCATCACGCGGTCGGCATCGTCGAGAAAGTCGCCGATCAGCACAATGTCGCTGGCACCGCGGATCATCCGGGTGTCGGGCAGGCCTTCTGTCAGTGGCGCATGCATGATGGCGGTTGCGAGACGCTCGGCTGCGTTGCGGGCCGAGATCGGCTCCATGATACCCGGGCACCCGATGCGTTCACCCGAGCGTGCCAGGATTTCGGCAAGCGCCAGCATCAGGACGAGAGCCCGACTTTCCTTGGAGACCGAGGCGAGCGTCGACTTGTACATCATCGAAGGTGACATGTCGGCCCAGAGCCAGACGGTATGGGCGGCTTCCCATTCGCGGTCGCGGATATACATGTGGTCGTCACGCGCCGAACGGCGCCAGTCGATGCGCGCGAAGCTCTCGCCCTCTGCATAGGGTCGGAACTGCCAGAAGTTTTCGCCGATGCCGCGCTTGCGGCGGCCATGCCAGCCGGCAATCACGGTATTGGCGATACGCTTGGCCTCGACCATGCAGTCCGGGACGAGCACGGCGCGCTGGCGAGCGCGTTTCAGCACTTCGCTTCCGGTTGTCTGCTCGACGATCTGGCCGATCGATGCCACGCGGTTGGAGCCTCCCTTACTTGCGCAGGTCGGAGACGAGGCCCGCGATGACGTCGCGGACGGTCATACCTTCAGCGCGAGCGGCGAAGGTCAGCGCCATGCGGTGTTCGAGGACCGGCTCGGCAAGTGCATGCACATCGTCAATCGACGGCGCGAGACGGCCTTCATAGAGGGCGCGGGCCCGGGCGCAGAGCATGAGCGCCTGGCCGGCGCGGGGCCCGGGACCCCAGGCAACATTCTTGTCGGTTGCGGCACTGCCATGGCCGGGGCGGGCGGAGCGGACGAGCGAGAGGATGGCGTCGACCACGGTGTCCGAGACCGGCATCTGGCGGATCAGCTTCTGGACTTCCATCAGCCGCTCGCTGGTGATCACGGCACTCGCGCGCTTGTCACCGACGCCTGTCGTCTCCAGCAGGATCTGTCGTTCAGCCGCGAGCTCCGGATAGAGGACGTCGACCTGCAGTAGGAAGCGGTCGAGCTGGGCTTCGGGAAGCGGATAGGTGCCTTCCTGCTCCAGCGGGTTCTGGGTCGCGAGCACGTGAAAGGGGGCAGGCAGCTGGTAGGGCTGGCCGGCAATGGTGACGTGGTATTCCTGCATGGATTGCAGAAGAGCAGACTGGGTGCGCGGGCTGGCGCGGTTGATTTCGTCGGCCATCAGCAACTGGGCGAAGACCGGACCCTTGACGAAACGGAAGGAACGGCGGCCCGTGTCGTCCTGGTCCATCACCTCGGTGCCAAGGATGTCGGAGGGCATGAGATCGGGTGTGAACTGAATACGGTTCGCGTCGAGCCCGAGGACAGTGCCCAGTGTCGTCACAAGCTTGGTCTTGGCGAGGCCGGGGACGCCGACGAGCAGAGCATGGCCGCCGGAGAGGATGGCAAGCAGGGTGTTCTCGACCACCTTTTCCTGGCCGAAGATCACCTTGGCCACTTCCTGGCGGATCGCGGCTATGTCGGCGAGGGCCTTTTCAGCCTGCTCGACGATCGCCTTTTCATCCAGTGCGACATCAGGATTTGGCATCATGCCCATGGTCTGCTCCAATTGGTTTGGCCTGGTCCGGCGAATCGAACGGACACTTGAGGTGCATGTTACTGAAACTAACTTATTGGCGAGAGGGCGGCTGACAAGGACGTTTCGAATGACTATCTCGTGACTGTTATAGGCTATAGACAAAACCGGGACGCAAAGATGGCAAGCGACAAGCTGAAGGCGACGACAGATGCGGCGGGGCTCGCTGCGCTGATTTCGCGCGCGTCAGCGCAAACATCCGGGGGCAAGCCCACGCTGCCTCCCGTGGAACGCTGGGAACCGCCGTTTTGCGGGGATCTCGACATGGAAATCCGAGCCGACGGCACATGGTTCTATATGGGCACACCGATTGGCCGAGAGCCTCTGGTGCGTCTGTTTTCCACCGTTTTGCGCAAGGATGAAGATGGCAAGACCTACCTTGTCACGCCTGTGGAAAAGGTCGGCATCCGCGTTCAGGATGCACATTTCATCGCGGTCGAGATGAGCGCCACGGAGGTGGCCGGGGAGTCGGTGCTGACATTTCGCACCAATGTCGGCGATGTGGTCGAGGCAGGGCCCGAGCATAAGCTGCGCTTCGAGATCACCGGCGAGAACCATGAGCTCAAGCCCTATCTTACCGTGCGCGGGCGGCTTGAGGCTCTGGTATCGCGGGCCGTGATGTATGAACTCGTCGAGCGGGGAGAGGTCGTTGACATCGAGGGCAGGTCCATGTTCGCCGTGCGTTCGAAAGGGGTGACTTTCGCCATCATGCCGGCTGACGAACTCGATCGACTGTCCCGATGAGCCTGATGAACTTTACTGCCCATGATTTTCGACGCCGGGCTCTCGAACAGGTGGGCGCGCCGCTCGAACATGCCTGGCGCGACCATGGCGACCATGTGCTGAACCGTGACGCAATCCTGCAGTATGAACAGCTGAAGCTAAAGGATGCGGCCGTGCTCATCGGCGTGATCGACGATCCTGACGAAGCGCGGATCATCCTCACCCAGCGCACCAGCAAGCTCAGGAAACACGCCGGCCAGATCGCCTTTCCGGGCGGTGGCATCGATGCGACAGATACATCGCCGGAAGAAGCGGCCTTGCGCGAGGCCGAAGAAGAGATCGGGCTAGATCGCCGGTTTGTCGAAACAGTCGGCCGGTTGCCGCACTATCTCTCGGGAACCGGGTTTCGCATCCAGCCGGTGCTGTCCGTCGTGCAGCCGGGCTTTTCACTGACACTCAACCCAGACGAGGTGGACAGCGTCTTCGAGGTTCCGCTTTCTTTCCTGATGAACCCGGACAATCATCGGCAGGATAGCCGTATGTGGCAGGGGGCTGTCCGGCATTTCTACGTCATGCCCTATCGCGAACGGCATATCTGGGGCATCACGGCCGGGATCATCCGGACGCTCTATGAAAGGCTTTATGCATGACCAATCTTGCCGATCGCGACTGGTTCCAGGAGCCGGGACTGCAGAGGCTGATGACGCTGCTCAACAGCGGCGGCGCGGAGACGCGGGTGGTTGGCGGAGCTGTGCGCAACAGCCTGATGGGGCTGCCTGTCGGGGATATCGACCTCGCCACGACGCTTCTGCCGGAAGAGGTGAGCGGACGGGCGGCGGCCAAGGGCATCAAGGCGGTGCCGACAGGCATCGAGCATGGAACGGTCACGCTGGTCGTCGATGGCAAAGGCTACGAGGTGACGACGTTGCGCCGTGACGTCGAGACGAACGGGAGGCATGCCCAGGTGGCGTTCGGCGCAAGCTGGCAGGAGGATGCCGATCGGCGCGACCTGACGATCAATGCGCTTTATGCCGGGGCGGATGGCGAGGTGGTCGATCTCGTCGGCGGGCTCAAGGACATCGAGACGAAGACCGTCCGCTTCATCGGCAATGCCGAGCAGCGGATCGCGGAGGATTATCTGCGCGTCCTGCGCTTCTTCCGCTTCTTTGCCCATTACGGCAGCGGTCGTCCCGATGCGGACGGATTGAAGGCCTGTGCGCGGGCGCGAACCCATTTGAAGACGCTGTCGGTGGAACGGGTCTGGGCCGAGATGAAGAAGCTCTTGTCGGCCCGGGACCCCGGGCGGGCGCTGCTCTGGATGCGGCAGTCGGGTGTCTTGACCGAAATCCTGCCGGAGACGGAGAAGTGGGGCATCGACGCGATCCCGGGGCTCGTGGCCGCCGAGCAGGCGTTTGGCTGGGAGCCGGATGCGCTTCTGCGGCTGTGTTCGATCGTGCCGAAAGATCCCGCACGACTCGTGACGCTATCAGAGCGGCTGCGGCTCTCCAACGCGGAGGCTATGGCGCTCGACCGGTTTGCGCGGGCGCCGAAGCCGCAGGAGACGGTGACGGATGTTGCCTTTGACCGCGATCTCTACCGCTTCGGCAAGGACGGCATGATGTCGATGCTGAAGCTGGAACTCGCGGCTGCACGTGCTCGTGCGGAAGGGGACCAGAGGGCGATGGCCCGCAGTGCACGGCTGTTTTCGCTGCTCAAGCGGGCCGAAGCATTTGTCCGGCCGGTGCTGCCGGTCAAGGGGTCTGATGTGCTCGCCGCTGGCATTCCGGCGGGGCCGAAGGTCGGCGAGATACTCGGCAAGCTGGAGGAGGGCTGGATTGCATCGCAGTTCAACCTGAGCCGCGAGGAGCTGATCGCCCGCATCGAGACGCTGGCCAAATCCTGACCTTTCATCGCCGATGGGAAGGAACAATACGTCTGAAGTCCTGATCGGATCTGCAGAATCCGCTCAACAAAGAGTGTCCTTCGCCCGGCAATCCGGCGAGGATGCCAGCGCCGTATCTCTGCCAGCTACCGATGATCGGCATGAGGTCGATCAGGGGCTTTCAGAGGAGGGACTTCCATGAAACGCATCGCTTTTGCATTCATTGCCGCAGGCATGACGGTCGCCGCTTCCCAGGCGAGCGCTGCTAACATCGTCGAAACCGCACAGCAGGCCGGCAGCTTCAAGACGCTGCTGGCTGCCGCCGAGGCCGCAGGTCTGGTTGACGCGCTTTCCGGTGGCGGACCGCTCACCGTGTTTGCGCCGACCGACGAGGCCTTTGCGGCACTGCCGGCTGGCACGGTTGAAAACCTGCTGAAGCCGGAGAACAAGGACCAACTCGCTGCGATCCTCAGCTATCACGTGGTGGGCCGCGAACTCACCTCGACCATGCTGCCGGGGCGGACCATTCATGTTCGCACCATCAAGAGCGGCGGTGATCGCACGCTCGCTGTCTCGAAGTCGGGTTCTGGCGTGACTGTCGACGGTGCGAACGTCGTCTCTGCCGATATCCGCACGGACAACGGCGTCATTCATGTGATCGACAAGGTGATGCTGCCGAGCAGCTGATCCAGCAGAGACTGCGGAGCCCGGTCATGGGCTCCGCTTGCGGCATCATCGAAAGCACACGACAGCCGGTCAGGCTGTCGTCGGCTGGTCGTCGCGGATGCGTTCCTTGATGTGCTCGACCATTGAGGGCCGGATAACATCCTCGCCGTGGGCAATGCGCATGTGCTCCACGGCCCGGCGGACAATTTCCGCCTCCTGATCGGCGCGGGTGTGCCACTCGCAGCCGGGTACCAGGGTTCCACATTCGAAGCGCTTCATCATCGTCTCCTCCCGTGTCGTGACCGGTAATCTAACACGGATTTCCGGGTTTTTGTTCTCTGCAGGTCAAAAAAATGCCCGCCAGAGGCGGGCAAAGGGACAACCGACGCGGTGGATAGGGATTTCAATCGGGCATTGCCCAGGCGTGGAAAACGGAGCGAGCCGGCTGGCGTTTGCCACGGTGAGCGCCACTTTCGATGTCATTTGCAGCAAGCCTGTCGGCGAGATCCTTGCCGGCGAGGCCAAGGCGGACCTGTTCGACGAAATAGGAATGAGGCAGGTCGACATCGCTCGATTGACGCATCTGTTCGGCAAGGCGGTCAATCAGCTCTGGAGCTTCGAGCGCGCGATCGGCAGATTTACTGACGCGGGATACGGATACTGAGCTGGATGGGGTCATCGCAATCTCCTCCTCGATACTGCGTGAGGCTGCAGAATGGGACGGGTTGACCCAGAGCGCAATGCAATCTGTCAAGTTCCAGGCACACTTTATCGTAAGCGACGGGAATCGCCGCTCATTCTTTTTCGTGATCAAACCGGGACTATTCCGATGTCAGCGGTAACCCTTGCGGTCAGGGATAACGGACCAGAGGCGGCAGTGACGACAGGATTGATTCGACGTTGCCGCCGGTCTTCAGGCCGAAGATCGTACCGCGGTCGTAGAGCAGGTTGAATTCCACATAGCGACCGCGCCGGACCAGCTGTTCTTCGCGGTCCGCATCCGTCCAGGGCGTGTTGAAGTTTGCCCGGACGATCTTGGGATAGACGAGGTTGAAGGCGCGGCCGACGTCCTGGACGAAGGCAAAGTTGGCGTCCCATCCGCCCTTGTCCTCGTCGATCGTCAGCCAGTCGAAGAAAATGCCGCCGATGCCGCGTGCCTCGTTGCGATGGGGCAGGAAGAAATACTCGTCGCACCACTTCTTGTAGGCCGGGTAGTCCGCGACGCGGGGATGACGCTCGCAGGTGACTTCCATCGCGCGGTGGAAGAGGCGGGTGTCCGGGTCCTCCTGGGTGCGCCTGCGGTCGAGTACGGGCGTGAGATCCGCCCCGCCGCCGAACCACTGGCTGGAGGTGACGACCATGCGGGTGTTCATGTGCACGGTCGGGACATGCGGATTGACGGGATGGGCGATCAGCGAGATCCCCGAGGCCCAGAAGCGCGGATCTTCCTCGGCGCCGGGCATCTGCTTTCGAAATTCGGGGGAGAATTCGCCGTGGACGGTGGATGTGTGGACGCCGACCTTCTCGAAGACGCGGCCATACATCATCGACATGCGACCGCCGCCGCCCTTGCCTTCTTCGCGCTGCCAGTCCTTGGCCTGGAAGCGGCCCGGCTCGCGATCGGCCATCGGGCCGGTCAACTCGTTCTCCAGGGCCTCGAAGGACGCGCAAATCGTGTCGCGCAAGGTTTCGAACCAGGTGCGGGCGGCAGCCTTCTTGTCCTCGATGTCCTCGGGCAGGCCTTTCGGCAGTACCGGTCGCTCCATGTCGTCTCCCCCTCAACGTCCTCAGGCAACTCTCTTTAGCCAAACGAATATCAGCAGAAATCGCGGGCGACCATATCGGGCCCGGGGTGTCCCCGGAAAATCGACTCGCGTTCCGGTTTTGCCTGGATTATCCTTTGGTCATGCGAGGGATTTCATGAAGAAGATGCCTGGCCCACCGCCGTTCAACGGCCTCAGGAAGCGCATTGCCGACCACCGAGCCGGAACAACCGGGCGTATGGGCGACAGTTATGTGCGTGAAACCTATTGCCTGACGCGTGAAGAAGCGCGCGCCAAGGCACGGGAATGGTTCGACACATTCCCGAAGGCCGCCTACTGGACGGAAGTGGAAAGCTGGCGGCAACTCGACGGCGACCAGATCGAATTCACCATGCGGCGGCTGCCCTCGGCGGACTGACTCCGGGCCCGCGGCAGGAGCGGTGTTCAAAATCGGATATCCGCTAAAATTCTAACATTCGTCGAAAGCCTATCACAAAACCTCCCAGCTAGGTTTGTCGATATACAGCCGGAATGATGCCGGCTTTGGATCGACATGACATGCGACACAAGGTTTTCTCATGAGTTCTGTTTGGCTCAACCCGTCTCTTGCCAGTGCGGCTTCGATGGCGAGCGCGTCCGTGGCTGCGCTCGAGCGGGTAAACCAGCCGGCGGCCGTGAAGCCGGCTGCGGAAAGTACGTCCGACACTTCCAGCTATTGGTCGATCTCCACCACACTGCGCTCCGACAGTCTGTCGATCGGCTCCGTGCAAGAAGCAAACGACACCGCGGCAGCGGTCACGGATACTGCGGCCCTCGGGCTTGAGCAGGCGACGGATATCGTTGCCCGCATCCAGCAGAAGCTCGTGCTGGCGAAGGGGATCGGCGCAGATCGGGATGCCATCAATGCCGACATCGCACAGATGAAGTCCGATCTTGGCGCGCTGGTCGAGGACAGTGCCTTCAAGGGTGAAAACTGGTTGGTGGTTGAAGCCGGCGGTCGGCCGAAGGTAACCTCGTTGCTGGCCTCGGTGACGACGGACGGTGATGGCGGCCTGTCCATCAACATGGTCGATTTCGATACGGCCAAGTCGACGCTCGTGTCTCGGCAGGAGGCGAGGGACGGGGTGCTGACCCGGTCTTATGCCGGGAGCACGCTCGGCGGCGTTCCCTACAATTACTACCTTATGAATGCCCAGTCGCGAGAGCCGAACGAGCCAGGCGCACGCGAGATCAAGATCGACAACCGCACCACGGGCGACCAGATCGACGGGATGATTTCCGCGCTGAACCGAGTGTTGATCGACATGGTTGGTGCGAGTGCGGAGGTGAGCGCGACGCGCAGCCAGGTGACGGGTGGCGGGGTGCTGCTGCAGGGGCTTCAGGGCGCGACTGAATTGGGTGTGAGCCGGCTGGTCGACACCGAACTCAGCGAGCAGAGTGTGCGGCTGACGGCAGAGAAGGTGCAGGATCAGCTGCAATCGTCCCAGCTCAACATGGCCAATGTCTCGATGACGTCGTGGTTGAAGCTTTGAACCTATCCCGCTGAAGCAGAATCGAAAAGGCCCGCGTCGTGCGGGCCTTTTGTGCCTGGGGTATCTTCAGCGCTTGGCGCGTGGCCGCTTGCCCTTGCCGCGAGGAAGAGGGACCATGATCGGGGTCGAGGCCTTGGGCGCTGCTGTGGCTTTGTCTGTCGTCAGCGGCTCCGGCTCCGTGGCGTCGAGCAGAGCAGGTGGCGGCTCAGTTGCTGCCGTGTCGATCTTGGCAGGCTTGGTATCGGCCGGCGTTTCCACCTCGGGCTCCGGCTCGGCTTTGGCCTCGACCGGAACCGGCAGGGGTGCCTCTTTCGCGATTACCGGAAGGGCTGCGGGGTCAACCGGTTCCACGACGGGCGTTCCCGGGGCGGCCGCGACTTCGACTGGCGTTGCCACCTCGGTTTCAGGCGCGGGCTCCTCGGTAGCAGCCACCGGTGCCTTGGCCTCACCGGTGAGGATATCCCGCAATATCTTCGTGACCTGCAATGCCGCCGGCAGATCGGTGTTGGTCGAGTGGCCGCAAAGAGGGACCTTGATGTCTGCCGGGATCTTGGGCCGGGAGTTGAGTTCGCCGAACCAGTCGAGTTCGCCGACGACGTCGATCACTTCGGTGAAGGCCTCCGGCATCTTGATACGTCCGCCGAAAGTCACGACGCGGGCGGAATTGGTGAGGGCTTCCAGTCTGCCTGGGTCGCTCGCCTTCAAGGCGTAGAGCGCATCGGCGATGACGCGGTTGCCACGCGAATGCCCCGCAATCAGCGTGAAGGACAGGCTTGGATCCGCAAGCAGGGTCGCCACAGTGTCAGTGTCGAGGCCAGTCTTGCGATTGCTGTCGGCGTCTTCGTCGCGCCTGCCATAGGCGCCGAGTTTCGGACGGCCGACAACGTCGTCGATCACTTCGAGGTTGGAGCGGACATGACCGAGCCAGCCGAAGAGGAAGGCGCCGCCGATCGCCTCGTTGACGATGTCGCCCAGGCCGTAACCCGAGACGACGGCGGCAACAGGCGCATCTATTGCATCCGCCACATTGCGGGCGAAGGCGGCGGCGCCGATGGCCGATCCGCCGATGCCGGCCACCGCCATGGCGCGGACGTCGCGCCCGCCGCGCAGGCGAAACTCCTCGACGCTGTCGCAGAGTGTCAGCATGCCTCTGCCAGTCGGCGGCACGATCATGATCAAGCCTTCCGAGGCGATGCAGTCGCTGATGTAGAAGGTCTCATCGGCCGTCAGCGCCTTGACGTCGTAGTAGAGCGCGTCGATGCCTGTGTTGCGCAGCCGCCAAGGTTCGAGTGCTGCGTTGCGCATCGTACGGTGCCGGACGCGCTCGGGGAAACTCAAGGATCGGGCGAACTGGGTCAGGCCCAGGGCGAATGCTGTCTCAAACATGACTCCATCTCCCATTTTGCTGCAATGCAGCATATCGCGTTGCGGATGAATTAGCAATTGCCGCTGAATAGGTCTGTGCCTTCACGATCCGGTCATCGTAGTCGATGACCGTGGGGTGCGCCTTGACTTATGTCTGGTTGGGAATGGCTTCTTCGTCAGAAGCCGGTCTGGCGAAGTGCCTCGCCAGCAATCATCGCCGCAGACATGGCGACGTTGATGGAGCGTTGTCCCTCAACCATGGGAATGATTATCCGATGGTCGGCACGGTCGTGGACATGATCCGGGACGCCGGCGCTCTCTCTGCCGAACAGGAGGATGTCGTTCGCGCCATAGGTGAAGGTCGTGTAGGGCAGGGCGGCTTTGGTGGAGGCCAGGACTAGGCGGCGGTTCTCCGACAATCGCCATGCGTCGAATTGCTCCCAGTTGACATGGCGTGTCATGGCGACGCTTGCGAGATAGTCCATGCCGGCACGCTTCAGATTCTTGTCGGAAAGCACGAAGCCGGCTGGCTCGATGATATCGACCTTCAGCCCGAGACAGGCAGCCAGCCTCAGGATCGTGCCGGTGTTGCCGGGGATGTCGGGCTGATAGAGGGCGATGCGGATGTCGGACATGCGAGAGACATAGGCGATCGCTGACGGCGGCTCAAGCATCGTGCCGGGATGGCTCTGATGCCTGTGGTCGGTCTGCAACAGTTGCGGCGTAATGTCTCGTTCGCGGGAGAAGCCGGCTGGAAAAAACCGCACGCGCCCGATAGAAGGGAGTTCTACTTCAACACGCAAGCGGGAGGGCCATCGATGGATCTATTCGGTATTTCGCGCCAGCCCCGATTTATGGCTGTTGCCGCCTGAGCGCGTCAACGTCGCCCTTTTTTCCAAGCTGATTCATCCTGCGGCCGCAAGTGGCCTCAATCATTGAATATTTGCGTCTTCGCGTCACCTTTCCCGGTGCCGCCTGCGCGCCATTTCTGGAGACTTCCCATGTTCTCGTGGTTCGAAAGCCGCCTGAATCCGTATCCGGTCGGTGAGCCGACCTTGCCGCCCAAGGGCCTTGTTGCCTTCTGCTGGCATTACACCAAACCGGCCGGCTGGTGGCTGGTTCTGCTCGGGCTTTGCTCCGGCTTGATCGCCGTGGCCGAAGTGTTCCTCTACCAGTTCCTCGGCAATATCGTCGACTGGCTGTCGACCGCTGAACGGTCCACCTTCCTGGAGACTGAAGGGGGGACGCTTGCCTGGATGGCAGCCTTGCTGCTGATCGGTCTGCCTGTGATCGGAGCTGTTCATACCATCACCATGCATCAGGTGCTGGCTGGCAACTTCCCGATGATCGCACGCTGGCAGATGCACCGCTTCCTGCTGCGCCATTCGATGACCTTCTTCGCCAACGAGTTTGCGGGACGGGTTTCGACCAAGGTGATGCAGACGGCGCTGTCGATCCGCGAAAGCGTGATGAAGATCATCGACGTCTTCATCTATGCGACGACCTTCTTCGTCTCGATGCTGGCGCTGGTGGCGTCCGTCGACTGGCGGCTTGGCGTGCCCCTGGTCCTGTGGCTGGTCATCTATGCGCTGATCCTGCGCTACTACATTCCGAAGCTGCGCAAGCTCTCCAGCGAACAGGCTGATGCCCGCTCGATGATGACGGGGCGCATTGTCGACAGCTACACCAATATTGCGACGGTGAAGCTGTTTTCGCATGCCGGCCGTGAAGAGGTGTATGCGCGCGAGGGCATGGATGCGTTTCTCGGCACCGTGCATCGCCAGATGCGGCAGATTTCGCTGCTCAACATCTGCGTCGACGTCAACAATGCGATCGTCCAGTTTTTCGTGGCCGCGCTCGGCATCTGGTTCTGGCTGAACGGCACGGTGACGGTCGGCGCAATCGCTGTCGCCATCGGTCTTTCCATGCGTATCAACGGCATGTCGCAGTGGATCATGTGGGAAGTGGCCGCCCTCTTCGAAAATATCGGCACGGTCTATGACGGCATGGGCATGATGACGAAGTCGCATGACATTGTCGATGAACCACAGGCGAAGGCGCTTGCCGCACCGAAGGGTGAAATCGTCTATGACGCCGTGCGCTTCCACTATGGCAAGCAGAAGGGCGTGATCGAAGATTTCTCGCTGACCATCAAGGCGGGCGAGAAGGTCGGTCTGGTCGGACGCTCGGGGGCTGGCAAGACGACGCTGATGAACCTGCTCCTGCGCTTCTATGATCTGGAAAAGGGGAAGATCCTCGTGGATGGCCAGGACATCTCGACGGTCAGCCAGGACAGCCTGCGGGCGCTTGTCGGTGTCGTGACGCAGGATACCTCGCTGTTGCACCGCTCGATCCGCGAGAACATTGCCTATGGCCGTCCCGACGCCACCGATGCCGAGGTGATCGAGGCGGCGAAGCGGGCCAATGCCTGGGAGTTCATTCAGGGGCTTTCCGATATGCAGGGCCGGACCGGGCTTGATGCGCATGTCGGTGAGCGTGGCGTCAAACTGTCGGGCGGCCAGCGGCAGCGCATCGCCATCGCCCGCGTCTTCCTGAAGGATGCGCCGATCCTGGTGCTCGACGAGGCGACTTCGGCGCTCGATTCCGAAGTCGAGGCGGCGATCCAGGAAAGCCTCTTCAAGCTGATCGAGGACAAGACAGTGATCGCGATCGCCCACCGGCTTTCAACGCTGACGCAGATGGACCGGCTGATCGTGCTGGACAAGGGCCGGATCGTCGAAGAGGGTACCCATCAGGAACTGGTGGCGAATGGCGGTATCTATGCCGACCTTTGGAACCGCCAGTCTGGAGGTTTCCTCGCCGATCAGACTGATACGGCCTCCGATGGCCAGGAGGCTGCTGCGGAGTAAGGCGCTCGGCGGTGGAGACCTAAGGAGCCATGAGACGGCGGCGGAGCAATCCGCCGCCGATCTTTTTTGGGCGCAGCCATGTCGCGACTGGATTAACTTTCTCGACTATCAATGGTTGCGTGCAATGTAAGTAAATTCTTCATTGTTTATTACCTAAAACGGTTTCATCCCGACCTATTCGGACCATGATCTGTCCATGCACCCTGGCGACCTCCCACGCCCGGTTGGGAATGCTTTTTTCCTCTCCGGAGACCATTTATGTCCAGTCTCAAGATTAAGATCGTGCTGCCGCTGCTGTTTGCAGTGGTTCTTGCATTCGGCATCGGCCAGGGAATTCTGGCTGTCAACTTCATACAAAGTGTCAGGGAACAGGTGGATGTCATCGGGCGTGAGCGCATGCCGAGGACGCTGGCCGTGGCGCGGATGAACGCCACCTTCGCCGAGGTTCGGCGTGACTACTCCATGCTTCTCAACGCCGAAGCGGGCCAGGAACTGGACACCGTCATTGCGGCGACCAAGGCAGCGGTGGCGGATCGTGACGCGGCGTTTGCCGCCTATGAGCCGATGATCACGCTTCCTGCAACACGGGCCCGATTCGACAGCATGAAGGCCGCGCTCACCGAGTACGACCGTCTGGCCGGTCAGATGATCGAGCTGAAGCGGTCGGGTAATCAAGGGGCAGCCAAGGCGCTGTTCAACGGCTCGATGGCACAGAATGCCCGTGCGCTTGTCCAGTTGATGGACGAGATGATCAAGGCCAATGTCGAACTGAGCGACGCTGCCATCACCCGGGCAGACGCGGTTTCCACGACCGCCGTCAACACCACCATCATCGCCGTGGTCATCAGCGGCGTCATTGCAGCTGCTGCCGCTTTCTTCAGCTTTGCCCGGATCGTTCGGCCGATCTCGGCCATCACAGGGTCCATGCGGGGACTCGCAGCCGGTGACACGCAGTCGGCAATCCCATTCGGCGACCGGCATGACGAAATTGGCGAGATGGCAGCTGCCGTCGGAGTCTTCCGTGACAATGCCATCGAGCGCGCAGCGCTCGAGCGTCAGGCCGAAGAAAACCGCTCGCTCACCGAAAGCGAACGTCAGGCCCGCGAAGCCCAGAAGGCACGGGAGGCGGCCGAGGTGCAGTTTGCGGTGGACCAGCTGGCTTCGGGTCTGCAGCGTCTGTCGGATGGAGATCTCGTCGTCCAGATCAACGAACGCTTCGCCGATCATCTCGATCCGCTGCGCCTCAACTTCAATCAGTCGGTCGCACGCCTGAAGGACGCCATGCGCGCCGTCAGCGAGAACGCCCGGTCGATCGATGCCGGTGCCAACGAGATGCTGGCTGCGGCTGATGATCTTTCAAAACGGACCGAACAGCAGGCTGCCTCCGTCGAGGAGACGGCTGCTGCCCTCGAGCAGGTGACGACGGCCGTCAAGGACAGCGCGGTGCGTGCCGATGAGGCCGGCCAGCTGGTCAGCCGCACGCGGGAAGGGGCCGAGCATTCGGGCGAAGTCGTGCGCCGCGCGGTCGCTGCCATGCAGCAGATCGAGAAATCCTCTTCGGAAATCTCGAACATCATCGGCGTGATCGACGATATTGCATTCCAGACCAACCTTCTGGCGCTCAATGCCGGTGTCGAAGCGGCGCGCGCCGGTGAAGCCGGCAAGGGCTTTGCGGTCGTTGCCCAGGAAGTGCGTGAGCTCGCTCAACGTTCGGCCAATGCCGCGAAGGAGATCAAGGCTCTGATCACCACCTCGGGCGAACAGGTCCGCAATGGTGTCAATCTGGTCGACGAAACGGGCCGGGCGCTGGAGACCATCGTGCGCGAGGTGCAGGAGATCAACCAGAATGTTCTGGCGATCGTCACCTCGACTCGCGAGCAGTCGACGGGATTGCAGGAGATCAACATGGCGGTGAACCAGATGGATCAGGGCACGCAGAAGAACGCGGCCATGGTGGAGCAGTCCACGGCGGCAAGCCATGGTCTTGCCCAGCAGGCCGGTCAGCTGATGCAACTGATGGCGCAGTTCAAGACGGATGAGAGTGGCTACAAGGCTTCGCCACGCGTCGCGCCTGCAACGCCGGCCGCCCAGCCGCAGCCTTCGCCCGCCCGGGCACTGGGTCGCAAGATCGCCAATGCCTTCAAGGGCAATACGGCGGTGGCGGCCGAGTGGTCCGAGTTCTAAGCACTGCATTCTAGAGGACGCGAAGAAGAGGGGCAGAAATGCCCCTCTTTTTTGTCGGCTCTCACGCGCGGGCTTGTGGATGAGGCGAGAACTGCCCCTCGGTGCGTAAGGCTTTGTTAGAAATCGAATTGGCATGGAAGTCTGCCGGCATTTTCCGGTCGTCTTGTTCCGTTTCAATTTCAGGATTTCAGTCGTGAAAAATCTCAAGATCAAACTTCTGCTGCCGCTTCTATTCGGTCTGATGGTGATCGTGTCGCTCGGGCAGGGTGCAATTGCCGTCCGCTCCGTAAGCGACATGAGTGGCCAGATGGAAGCGCTCGGCGGGCGCCTCGACCGGTCCATGATGATTGCGGAGATCGACTCCGTTCTCGGTGACGTTCGCCGTCTCAACCTGATGATCCTGACCGCCGCCACCTCGGCCGAGAAGAAGACGTTGGTCGAGGATCTCGCTGCCGCGCGCGAGCGGCTGGATGCCGCGATCGCAGAATTCGATGCTGCGATCGTTCTCGCCGAGGTCCGGCAGCGTTTTGACAGCTTCAAGGCGACCGTGGTCGAATTCAACGGCCTCGGCCAGAGCTTCGTCGAGCAGGCAATGGCCTCCAAGCTCTACCAGGCGAAGGATACGCTCGCCCAGATGGTGCCGCTCGGAAGTGCCGCGGAGCAGAGCCTTAAAGACATCAAGGGCATCAATCGAGCTGCCGGCGTGCAGGTTCGTCATGATGCTGATGCCTCTGCAACACTGGCCATGCGCCTGTCGCTCGCTGCGTTCGTAATCGCCGCGCTCATGGCGCTCGGCGCAGCGGCCGTGTCAATTGTGCGCGTTGCACGTCCCATTTCCGCAATCACAGGGTCGATGCGGGCTCTTGCTGGGGGCGACACCCACTCGGATGTACCCTTCTCCAATCGCTTGGACGAGATCGGCGAGATGGCCGCCGCCGTTTCCGTCTTCCGCGACAATGCAATCGAGCGGGCGATGCTGGAACGCAGGGCAGAGGAGAACCGCAGCCTCAGCGAGACCGAAAGGCTTGTCCGCGAAGAGCAGAAGGCGCGCGAAGCGGCCGAGGTGCAGTTTGCCGTCGATCGCCTGGCCGGCGGACTGCAAAAACTTTCGGACGGTGATCTCGCCGTCGAAATCGGCGAACACTTTGCCGAGCATCTCGATCCGCTGCGCGTCAACTTCAACCACTCTGTCGAGCGGCTGCGCGACGCGATGCGCGCCGTGGGCGAGAACGCCCAGGCGATCGATGCGGGTGCAAGTGAAATGCTGGCCGCGGCCGACGATCTCTCCAAGCGGACCGAGCAGCAGGCGGCGTCCGTCGAGGAGACGGCAGCGGCGCTTGAGCAGGTCACGACGGCGGTGAAGGACAGCGCCGTGCGGGCCGAGGAAGCCGGCGCTCTGGTGGGGCGGACGCGGGTTGGCGCCGAGCGCTCCGGCGAGGTGGTGCGCCGCGCGGTGGACGCCATGCACGCGATCGAAAAATCCTCGAGCGAGATTTCCAACATCATCGGTGTGATCGACGAAATCGCGTTCCAGACCAACCTTCTGGCCTTGAACGCAGGCGTCGAGGCGGCTCGCGCAGGTGAAGCCGGCAAGGGCTTTGCTGTGGTTGCCCAGGAAGTCCGTGAACTTGCACAGCGTTCGGCGAGTGCGGCCAAGGAGATCAAGGGTCTGATCAACACATCCGGCGAACAGGTCCGCAATGGCGTGGCACTTGTCGGCGAAACCGGCAAGGCCCTGGAAGCGATCGTCCGGGAGGTTCAGGAGATCAACCAGAACGTCATGGCGATCGTGACCTCGACGCGCGAACAGTCCACGGGACTGGCGGAGATCAACTCGGCCGTCAACCAGATGGACCAGGGTACGCAGAAGAATGCCGCGATGGTCGAGCAGTCGACGGCTGCGAGCCAAGGCCTGGCGCGGCAAGCGTCCACTCTCATGCAGTTGCTCGGTCAGTTCCGCCTCGGCGAGGAGGCTTCGCGCATGGTCGCGCCGCACGTGGCGGCTGCCCAGGCGGCCAGCCGGCCTCAGGCTTCACCGGCGCGTGCCCTTGGCCAAAAGGTTGCGCAAGCCTTCAAGGGCAACACGGCGGTCGCGACAGACTGGTCAGAATTCTGACGATCATGCCTTGATTGGCAGAATATGAAACGGGGCAGCAATGCCCCGTTTCGCATTCCAGGTGGCGCCGCATTCACAGCGCTGATCGGTGCATTCGTCGAATTGGCTTGTCGCTGCGATGGCGGGGCGGCTATGCGGTGTCAGCTGGAGGCGGGTTTGTCGGTCAAACCTGTCATGACCGGTCAGGAGCGGCATGCTGAAATATATCGACTGGATCTGGGCGCTTCTTGCAGGCGTGCTGGTGGCGGTCATGGTGACCATCAACAGCGAACTTGCAGCAATCACCACCCCCTTTACCGCCTCCTGGGTGGTGCACGGGGTAGGCGGCGTCACGGCCTTCCTGCTGCTCATGGCCAATGCTGTGGTCGCGCGCCGATCCGGTCGTCTGCCGGCAGGCGGCAAGGCGCCGCTCTGGGCCTATCTCGGTGGAGCGCCGGGGGCCTTCGCCGTCGCCCTCAGCTCCATGGCGGTCAACTCGGAACTGGCGCTCGCCGGCGGCCTGTCGCTGCTGCTTGTCGGGCAGATCCTCTTCGGGCTCGTCTCCGATCAGTTCGCGCTGTTCGGTACCCCGAAGCGCCGACTGAATCGCTTCGACTTCCTGGCGACCGTCTTTGTCATCGGCGGCAGCGCGCTGCTGATCTTCTCGAAAGGGAGCTGAATGCTGGGCGCCGTTCTCATCGCACTGGCCGGCGGGGCCGCCGTCGGCATGAGCCGGTCGATCAACGGTCGGTTGACCATGGATCGCGGGGCGTTCACCGCTTCAGCCTGGAACCACTGGATCGGTTTCCTGCTGCTCACGATCTACATCCTCATTTTCCATCGGGTCGGGCTGCCGCTGATCCGGGACGTCCCGCTGTTCTACCTGTCTGGCGGCATTGTCGGAGCGCTATTCGTGGTGATCAGCTCCTATGTCTTTCCGCGCATCGGGGCAGCACGCTCCGGCTTGCTGATCATCAGTGGGCAGATGATCACCGGGCTCGTCATCGACCTTGCGCGTGGAACAGCAGTATTCCATCCCGGTCAGATCGGCGGTGTGGCGCTGATCCTGACTGGCATTTATCTGACCCGCTACACGCGGTGAGGCGTTTGCAGGCGAACGGCCTGTGGTGATGTTTGTTGTATTTTAGTGAAGGCGGAAACGATCAATTTCGATTTGCCGCGTAGCCTCTGTTGACGGGAACACCCGACGGAGGTGCATTCCATGACAGAGCAAATCCATCGTACGGGACCCATTGCCAGGGAGGCCGAGATCATCGGTCGACGGGTGCTGGTATTTCTGAGCAAGAACCGCCTCGACCTCACGCCGAAAAACTTTGAACTGGTCTACGAGGTGCTGAGCGGGCGTGACAGGGCATTGCGCGAGGCTTTCGTGGCGCTGCCGAAGCCCGTCAGTCAGGCGGCACTGTCCCTCCTTGCCCACCAGTTCATGCCCGAGCGGCCAATGCTTGCGACGCTGCGGAGTGCAAGCCAGGAGGCGCTCCAGGGACTGGACGAGTTCCGCAAGGCCCTGGAAGGTGGCATAGTGAGAGTGGTGGAAGCACAGGAGGACGGCAATGACCGTCTGGCGGCACTCGATGGGCAGCTCCGCCAATGCGTCGATGCCCTGCAGGCCGTCTCCCGTCTCGTAACGCCGGAACCGCCGGAGGTTGCGGGTCAGGAACACCTGACCGCACAGCTGGCTTTCGGTTTGCCCGGATATGCAGCACTTGAAGAGCGGCTTGAAGCCTTGTTCGGCGAGGGTGTCCCAGATGATGGGGTCAGCCTGATGCTCTGCCGCATCGACGGGCTGGAGCCCTTGAGCCGCAGCGGACTGGCCAAGGTCGGCGACTATATGAAGAATACGTTGGCCCGGTTTACCCATCGCCTGATCGACAAGAGTGATACGGCCTACTGGACTGAAGCGGACGAACTCAGCCTGCTCGTCGGGGCCAGCAGCGAGGTCTATCTGTCGCAGCTTAGCGAGAAAATCGGACGGGTGGTGGCCGATGCCGAGGCGATCGCGCGGCGGTCCATCGCGTCGATGCCGAAGCTAGCCTGCCATTTTGGCTGCGCCCGCACCCACCGTCCCGTACCGGTGGCACAGCTCTATGGGGCGGCCCGGCAGTCGCTGCAGCGCGCCGAGCTGACCGATAGCCTGGCGCCGGTGTTTACCGAAGTCTCGGCGGATGCCGCAACGCTGCGCCGCTATGAGGCGCTTTATGGTCGGCGCATGCGCTGACCCGGTCGGTTGCTGTCGACGCGCTGCCGAAGGCTGACCGAAATGTAATGCTGCCGGCGGGTCTAAGGCTTTGCCGCAGGGGGCAAAGCGCCTATATCGCTTTGCATGTTTCAAGCTGTTGCCCGCCTCTTCGAAAACTGGCTCGACCCTTTCGCCCGCACGGACAATCTGCGTCCGCCGGAGAAAACCTGGGCTTTCGTCTGGTTCTATGTCCGCCAGGCCAAACTTGCCTTTTTCCTGATGGCGATCTTTGGTGGGGCGGTCGCCATGCTGGAGGCTGGGCTCTTCTGGTTCGTCGGACGGCTGGTCGATCTGCTGGACACGGTGCCGAAGGATGCCGGCTGGGACGGCCTGATCGCGGCCCATGGTGGCGAATTGCTGGCGATGGCGCTGATCGTGCTGGTCGGGCGCTTTATCGTCGTCACGATCGGGGCATTGGTCGAAGAGCAGGTCATCGTTCTCAATTTCTTCAACCTCGTCCGCTGGCAGGCGCATGCGCATGTCGCGCGCCAGTCCCTTTCCTTTTTCCAGAACGATTTTGCGGGACGCATCGTCACCAAGGTGTGGTCTGCGGGGCAGTCGACGGGGGACCTGCTGACATCCCTTCTGCAGGTCGTCTGGTTCATGGTGATCTACACAGCCTCGACCATGGCACTCGTCGCACAGCTCGACTGGCGGCTGGCGGCAATCATCGGCGCCTGGGTTGCGATCTTCCTGGTGCTTGCCCGCTATTTCGTACCGAAGATCCGGCACCATGCGAAGGAGACGGCGGAAGCCGCCTCGATGCTCAATGGCCGTCTGGTCGACAGCTATTCGAACATCCAGACGCTGAAGCTTTTCGCGCGCGAGCGGCAGAATGATCACTATATCCGCGCGGGCTTCGATCGGTTCCAGGATACGCTTCGGCCCTTCGCGCGGCTCCTGACGGGCGTGCGGTCTTCGCTCGCCATTCTCTCCGGCTTCATGATCCTGATGGTCGCGCTCTTGTCTGTCGACCTCTGGTTTGCAGGAGCCGTAACGGCCGGTGGTGTGGCCTTTACGCTCGGGCTGGTCCTGCGCCTCAACATGCTGCTTGGGCGGATGATGACGCAGCTCAACGGCATCATGCGCAATATCGGCACCATTCAGAATTCGGCAGAGCTGGTGGCCAAGCCGATCGGGCTGACCGACAAGCCGGATGCGGTGAAGCTGGAGGTCAAGAAGCCGGAGATCCGCTTCGAGGATGTCACTTTCCACTATGGCCGCAAGTCCGGCGCGATCGATCACCTGACGCTCACCATCGAACCGGGCGAGAAAGTCGGGATCGTCGGTCGCTCGGGGGCGGGCAAGTCGACACTGGTCAACCTTCTCTTGCGCTTCTACGATCTGGAGGGCGGAAAGATCCTGATCGACGGGCAGGACATCGCGACCGTCACCCAGGAAAGCCTGCGGTCGCAGATCGGCATGGTGACCCAGGATACCGCGCTGCTGCACCGCTCCATCCGCGACAACATCCTCTTCGGTCGGGAGGAGGCGAGCGAGGAGATGCTGCTGAAGGCCGCCGAACGTGCGGAAGCGCTCGATTTCATCCAGCGGCTTGAGGACCAGCGCGGCCGCAAGGGCTTTGACGCGCATGTCGGAGAGCGTGGCGTCAAGCTCTCCGGCGGCCAGCGTCAGCGGATCGCGATCGCGCGGGTCATGCTGAAGGATGCGCCGATTCTGGTGCTGGACGAGGCGACATCGGCGCTCGATTCCGAAGTGGAGGCTGCGATCCAGTCCAATCTCGACCGCCTGATGCAGGGCAAGACGGTGCTCGCCATCGCCCACCGCCTATCGACAATTGCGGCGCTTGACCGGTTGGTGGTCATGGACAAGGGGCGGATCATCGAGCAGGGCACGCACCAGGAGCTGGTGGATCTCGGCGGGCTCTATTCCGAGCTTTGGGCTCGCCAATCGGGCGGTTTCCTCGATGCTGGCGCGGAGATGGCGGGGGCGTGAGGCCAGATTCCGCCCGTAATACACCTTGAGAGAGCCTCCCCACCTGAAGAAGTGGCTGGCACACTTGCGTTAAATCAAGCAATTGGGGATGGTGTCCATGAAATCCGCGACAACGTGGCTCGTTGCCTGCGGGAGACTGGACAGAATAGATTATCGGGCTTAGAACGCGCCAATCTGGCGGGGAATCTGTGGCTGGACAGTGGCCGAACTGTGATTCCCGCTGCGGGGGCAAATGCGGTATGTCGCAGGATTGCGAGAGGAAAAAGTGACCGTGAGCGAACACGAGACAACGACAGAACATGCGGGCGAGCCGACGCGCCGCGACTTTCTCTACATGGTGACCGGTATGGCCGGGGCGGTTGGTGCCGCTTCCTTCGCCTGGCCGTTCATCGACCAGATGCGTCCGGATGCCTCGACGCTTGCGCTTGCTTCGATCGAAGTGGACGTCTCGGCGCTTGAGCCGGGCATGTCTCTGACGGTCAAATGGCGCGGCAAGCCGGTGTTCATCCGCAATCGCACCGAGAAGGAAGTCGAAGAAGCCAGGGCCGTTCAGCTGGCCGATCTGAAGGATCCGGTTGCGCGCAACGCCAATGTCGACGCCGCAGCTGACGCAACCGACCTTGCGCGCTCTGCTGGTGAAGGCAAGGAAAACTGGATCGTCATGATCGGCTCCTGCACCCATCTGGGCTGCGTGCCGCTCGGTCAGGCCGGTGACTTCGGCGGATGGTTCTGTCCCTGCCACGGCTCGCACTACGATACGGCGGGCCGTATCCGCAAGGGTCCCGCGCCGACGAACCTGCCGGTGCCGACCTTTGCATTCACATCCGACACTGTCATCACGATCGGCTGAGGGGATAACATACAATGAGTGGCCATTCGAGTTACCAGCCGTCCACCGGCGTCGAGAAGTGGATTGACGCGCGCCTGCCGCTGCCGCGTCTGATGTATGACAGCTTCGTTGCTTACCCGGTTCCCCGCAACCTGAACTATGCCTACACCTTTGGCGGCATGCTCACGGTCATGCTGATCGTGCAGATCCTGACAGGCGTTGTGCTTGCCATGCACTATGCCGCTGAAACGACCGTTGCCTTCAACTCGGTCGAGAAGATCATGCGCGACGTCAACAATGGCTGGCTGTTGCGCTACATGCATGCCAACGGCGCGTCGTTCTTCTTCATCGCCGTCTACCTGCACATTGCCCGTGGCCTCTACTACGGCTCGTACAAGGCACCGCGCGAGATCCTCTGGATCCTCGGCGTGGTGATCTTCCTGCTGATGATGGCAACTGCGTTCATGGGCTATGTTCTGCCCTGGGGCCAGATGTCCTTCTGGGGCGCGACGGTTATCACCGGCTTCTTCACCGCCTTCCCGTTCGTCGGCGAAACCATCCAGCAGTTCCTGCTCGGCGGCTTTGCGGTCGACAACCCGACGCTGAACCGCTTCTTTGCGCTGCATTACCTGCTGCCGTTCATGATCGCCGGCGTCGTCATCCTGCACATCTGGGCGCTGCACGTCACGGGACAGACCAACCCGACCGGCGTCGAAGTCAAGTCCAAGACCGACACCGTGCCCTTCACGCCCTATGCGACGCTGAAGGATGCGCTCGGACTGTCCGTCTTCCTGCTGGTGTTCGCCTACTTCATCTTCTACATGCCGAACTACCTCGGCCATCCGGACAACTATATTCCGGCTGACTCGCTGAAGACCCCGGCTCACATCGTCCCGGAATGGTACTTCCTGCCGTTCTACGCAATGCTGCGTGCGATCACCTTCAACATCGGTCCGATCGACTCCAAGCTCGGCGGCGTTCTGGTGATGTTTGGTGCGATCATCGTCCTGTTCTTCCTGCCCTGGCTTGATACGTCCAAGGTTCGCTCGGCGGTCTATCGTCCCTGGTACAAGCTGTTCTTCTGGATCTTCGTTGCCAACTCGATCCTCTTGGGCTGGCTGGGTGCGATGCCGGCAGAAGGTATCTATGTCGTCCTGTCGCAGGCCGGCACTGCCTACTACTTCGGCTTCTTCCTCGTGATCATGCCGTTGCTCGGACTGTTCGAGACGCCAAGGCGTATCCCGAATTCGATCACCGAGGCAGTTCTCGAGAAAAGCGGCAAGTCCGCGTCTGCCCAAGCCTGAGCACGTGAGAGGAAGATAACAATGAAAAAGCTTGTCACGAGCATCGCGCTGATCGCCGCCATGGCCGGATTTTCCGGCCAGGCAATGGCGGCGGAAGGTGGCGATCTGGCCGAACTGACGCATCATGCCGCGCAGACTGGTCACTATCCGATCCTGAAGCCCGAGCAGATGGACTGGTCCTTTGCCGGTCCCTTCGGCAAGTACGACAAGGGCCAGCTTCAGCGCGGCCTGAAAGTCTACACCGAAGTTTGCGCCGCCTGTCACTCGATGGAGCTGGTTGCCTTCCGCACGCTGGAAGACCTTGGCTACTCGGAAGCCCAGGTGAAGGCCTTCGCCGCGAACTACGAAGTGACCGACGGGCCGAATGCTGACGGTGAGATGTTCACCCGTCCGGCAGTGGCCTCTGACCACTTCCCGCCGCCATTCCCGAACAAGGAAGCGGCTGCGGCTGCCAACAACGGTGCTGCGCCGCCGGACTTCTCGCTGATCGCCAAGGCGCGCGGCGTGACCCGCGGCTTCCCGACCTTCGTCTTCGATATCTTCACCCAGTACCAGCAGGGCGGCCCGGACTACATCCACGCTCTCCTGACCGGTTACCAGGATCCGCCGGAAGGCATCGAGGTCGCCGAAGGCACCTACTACAACCCGTACTTCATCGCAGGCCAGTCGCTTGCCATGGCGCAGCCGATTTCGGACGGTCAGGTGACCTATGACGACGGCGCTCCGGAGACGCTCGACCAGTATTCGCGCGACGTTTCCGCCTTCCTGATGTGGGCCGCTGAGCCGCATCTGGAAGCCCGCAAGCGCATGGGCTTCATGGTCATGATCTTCCTGGCGATCTTCACCGCGCTGATCTACCTGACGAAGAAGTCGGTCTACGCGAATAAGGAACACTGATCTTCAGGGATCACGTTTCACGAAAAGGCGGTCTTCGGGCCGCCTTTTTTGTTGGGGGGCTATACCAATCTTGATACAGTCCCGCGCACTCACCCGTTGCTCCCATTCGGATCATACATGACCAAGATCGCTCACGAACTCGCTGCTGCCATCCGTTCCATTCCCGACTACCCGAAGCCCGGGATCATCTTCCGTGATATCACGACGCTGCTCGGTGACGCCCGGGCGTTCCGGCGGGCGGTCGATGAACTGGTACAGCCCTATGCGGGCCTGAAGGTCGACAAAATCGCCGGGATGGAGGCCCGTGGTTTCATTCTAGGCGGTGCGGTAGCGCATCAGCTGTCGGCGGGCTTTGTGCCGATCCGCAAGAAGGGCAAGCTGCCGCACGAGACGGTGCGGATCGCCTATAGCCTGGAATACGGCGTCGATGAGATGGAAATTCACATGGATGCAGTCAAGCCGGGCGAGAAAGTGATCCTGGTGGACGACTTGATCGCGACCGGCGGTACGGCTGTCGGCGCCGTGCAGCTCCTGCGCCAGATCGGCGCAGATGTCGTTTCGGCCTGCTTCGTCATCGATCTGCCGGAACTGGGCGGGCGCAAGAAACTCGAGGCGCTGGGCGTCGAAGTGCGCACGCTGGTGGAATTCGAGGGGCACTGAGCCCCTCATCGCGACCGGGCGCCGCCGCCCGGTCGATCTTTGGCGGGATGTTACCGTTGCGCCAGCGCGAGTTTTCCCGCCATCAGCAGAAAGCCGCCTGCGAGCAGCCGGTTGACGACCCGCATCCTGTGCGGTCGCGTGACGAGCCCCTGGCGCATCGTTGCGGCAGCCATGCCGTAGAGCGCGAAGACGGCGAAGGTTACCGCCATGAAGACGAGGCTCAAACCTGCCATCGTCGTTAGCGGAGTGGGGTCCGCCGCATCCACGAACTGCGGCAGGAACGCCAGGAAGAAAAGCGATAGCTTTGGGTTCAAGAGGTTGATCAGCACCGCCTTGCGGATGATGCGCCAGGCTTCGTGGCGCGGTTCAGCTGCGGGATCTGCAGCAAGACCGCTTCTCCAGAGGCCAATGGCCATCCAGATGAGATAGGCGATGCCGGCAAAGCGGATCAGTTCGAAGAGGCGCGGTTCTGCCGCGACGAGGGCCGCGAGGCCAAGGGCTGCCGCCAGCATGTGGGGTATGATGCCGAGCGTGCAGCCGAAGGCGGCAATCACGGCGCTGCGGCGTCCGCCGCCGAGGGCGGCTGCGAGCGTGTAGAGCGCGCCGGTACCCGGCGTGGCGACGATGATCAGAGTGGTCAGTAGGAAATCGAGGCTCATCAATGTCTCCTGCGTTGGTGAGGAGAGCATGCGGGTGTCAGGCCATCCGGTCTTGTACAGGATTGCAGTTCAGCCAGGCGCTGCGGTAGGCGCCGGGTGTCAGGCCGAAGCGGCGGCGGAATTCGCGGTGCATATGGCTCTGGTCGACATAGCCGCAGGCGGCAGCGACGTCTGCGGGCGAGAGGCCGTCCGCAAGGAGGCGGCGGCTGAGAAGGGCTCGCCGTTGCATGTGGTAAGCATGCGGCGTCAGGCCGGTGTGGCGCTGGAAGGCGCGGATCAGCTGGAAGCGGCTCAGACCGGCCTCGCGGGCGAGAAGATGAAGGTCCGCTGATTGTGCCGGATCATCGTCGAGACGCTGGCGGACACGCCTGAGCGAGACGGGAAGGGGCGCCGGTGCCGCGGCGCGACAGGTGAGCGTTCTGCCGAGAAGGAGGACGAGCGCTTCCTTGAGGGTCTCCGGATCCGCCAACAGATCCCCATCTTCAAGCCCGTGATGGACGGCCAAGAGCAGGCTGCGGATGGCTGGGTCGGCGAAGACAGGCCGTTCGAATTCAAGATCGGTTGAGGCCGAGACGAGATCGGACAGACTGTCGGCGACGAGGGCCGGCGTCAGATAGAGCATGTGCCAGCTGCGAGCGGTTCGGCCGATGGGGGCGCCATCATGCACTTCACCCGGATTGACGGTGATCAGCTGTCCTGCTTCGGCTTCCACCTGGCCCCGACCAGAGGCGGAGATCTGAGCACCGGCGGAGAGGAAGCCGATGCCATAGGTTTCGTGGGTGTGCTTGGGGAAGACGTGCGCGCTGGTAGCCGAGACCGCTTCCAGGCCGGCAAGGGGTGTCGGTTGGAAGCGGAAGCCGGCCATGACGGTCAGCGGGCGAGGGCGGCGGTGATGTCCGCCTCAATTTCGGAGGGTACCGTGCGGGGCGAATAGCGGGCGATCGGCTTGCCGTCGCGCCCGATCAGGAATTTCGCGAAATTCCAGCCGATCTCCTGGCCTTGTTCTGCGCCCGGTGTTTCGGTCTTTAGCCAGATGTAGAGTGGGTGCGCGCCCGGACCGTTCACCTCGATCTTGGCGAAGAGCGGGAAGGTGATGGCGAACTGGGTTTCGCAGAAGAGGGCGATCTCCTTCTCCGTGCCGGGTTCCTGACCGGCAAACTGATTGCAAGGGAAACCGAGCACGATGAGATCGGGATGGGCCTTATAGAGCGCTTCCAGGCCGTCGTATTGGGGTGTAAGCCCACAGGCGCTCGCGGTGTTGACGATCAGCAGGACCTTGCCGGCGTAATCCTTCAGGCTGCGTGCCGTGCCGTCGATAGCGGTCATGGTGAAGTCGTGCACGCTCATGGGGCTTGCTCCTCGTCGGGGAAGAATTCAATCAGATTGCTCTTGAAGCGCAAGACCGTCTCGCCATTCTGGTTGATGCCGTCGGACAGCGCGGAGTTGAGAATATAGCGGTGGCGTCCCTGGACGGTGCGACTTTCAAGCGGGGTCATGAAGAAGGTGATCGTGTCGCCGGCATAGACGGGCTTCAGCCATTGCAGCTCGGAAAAGCCCGGCGAGGGGCCGAGCTTCGGCGGTGCGATGCCCTCGGCCTTCAGACGCCTGGTCTCGCGACCCCAGAAAGCGATGAAGCTCTTCATCCAGTTGGCGCAGGTATGCCAGCCGGAGGCGCAAAGCGCGCCGAAGACATAAGACTTCGCCGCTTCCGCATCGACGTGAAAGGGCTGGGGGTCAAATTTCTCGGCGAAGCGGACAATGTCGTCGGCGGTGAAGGTTACGGAACCGAGTTCGAGGCGGGTGCCGGCGGTGTAGAGGTCGAGCATTCTCATGCCGTCACCTCTGTCACCGTGCGGCGGCGGACCATGACGGCGTTGCGTGCCTTCAGCACCGTTTCGCCACGCTGGTTGTGCAATTCGTGGCCGAAGGTGACGATGCCGAGATGCGGGCGGGAGCGCATGGGGCGGGCCTCCTCGACGACGGACTGCCCCGACAGCGTGTCGCCGGCGAGTACAGGCTTGCGCCACTGCATGAACTCGATGCCGGGCGCGCCTTCCGAGGCGGCCCTCAACACATAGGCGTCGATCATCAGGCGCATGAAGAGGCTGGAGGTGTGCCAGCCGGAGGCGGAAAGGCCACCAAGGATGCTCGCCTTGCCGGCTTCTTCGGAGAGGTGCATGGGCTGAGGATCGAACTCGGTGGCGAACTCGATGATCTCCTCGGCGGTGACCAGACGCGGCCCAAGCGCGAAGCTCCGGCCCTGCGTGAAGTCCTCATAGTATAGCTTGTCTGCCTGCATGCAGCATGTTCTCCAATGCACTGCCAGTCGCTATGGTCATATTCGGGAATCGTGAGGTGGTCCATGGCGGGTTGGGCGGAACAGGCCAGCTTTCTGGCTGACATCGATGCAGAGGCGCGGCGGGAGCTTCAGGCGCTGAAGCCGATGCATGTACCTCAGCGCACCACGCTGTTTCGCCCGGGGGATGCGGCGCAGAGCTTCGTCATCCTGCTGTCAGGCCGGATCGGGGTTTATCTGACGGGGCGCAACGGGCGGGAATTGCTGCTCTATTCGGTAACGCCCGGGGAGACCTGCGTGCAGACCACACTTGGAGTGCTGGGCGGCGCGCCCTATTCGGGGGAGGCCGTGGCGGAGAGCGACCTGGTGGCGGTGATGGTGCCGCCTGCCGTCTTCGAGCGGCTGATGGCAAGTTCTCCGACATTCCGTGCCTTCGTCTTCAAGGCCTTTGCCGATCGTCTTGGCGATCTGATGTTCGTGCTCGAACAGGTGGCTTTCGTGAAGGTCGAGCAGCGGCTGGCGCATGCGCTTCTCGAGCGGGCGGACGAGGAAGGGCGGGTGGCGCTTACCCATCAGGAGCTTGCGGCGGTCATCGGGACGGCGCGGGAAGTGGTGTCTCGGCGGCTGGAGGCACTTTCATCGAAGGGTGTCGTGGAAAACGAGCGCGGCCAGATCCGTCTGGTCGACCGCAGCGAGCTTTCCCGCATGGCGCGGGCAGGTGAGGGTTAAGACTTTGCAAATGACGTGACTAAGTCACCGACGGCAGGATCCGATCCCGCTAAGGTTTGCTCATCGTCAGCTCAAACGGAGGGAAAATCATGTTTGCCAAGAATGTCGGCGGTATCGACCGCGTCCTCAGAATCGTTGTCGGCCTTGTCCTACTATCGCTGTTCTTTATCTATCCGGATGCCTCCTGGCGCTATTTCACGCTGATCGGTATCGTACCGCTGGCAACCGGTCTGATGTCGAGTTGCCCGCTCTATTCGATCATGGGCCTCTCGACCTGCCCGGTGAAGCGCGTTTAAGCTTTCCAACCTCCCTGTAACAGCAAAAGGCCGCGAGGGATCGCGGCCTTTCGTCTTTCGCTTATGGTTTTCGCTTACGTGTTGAAACGGAAGTGGATGACGTCGCCGTCATTGACAACATATTCCTTGCCTTCGTCGCGGCCCTTGCCGGCCTCCTTGGCGCCGACTTCGCCCTTGTAGGCGATGTAGTCGTCATAGGAGATGGTGAAGGCGCGGATGAAGCCACGTTCGAAGTCGGTGTGGATGACGCCGGCAGCAGCCGGAGCCTTCGTGCCGCGGACGATGGTCCAGGCGCGGGTCTCCTTCGGGCCGACGGTGAAATAGGTGATGAGGTCGAGCAGGTGGTAGCCGGCACGGATCAGGCGGTCCAGGCCCGCTTCGTCCAGGCCAAGGGCCGAGAGGAATTCGGTGGCTTCCTCTTCCGGCAGCTGGGCGACTTCGGCTTCGATGGCAGCCGAGATCACGACGCATTCGGCACCCTGTTCGGCAGCCATCTTGGCCACGGCTTCGGTGTGCTTGTTGCCGGTTGCGGCGTCACCTTCGGCGACGTTGCAGACGTAAAGCACCGGATGCGAGGTCAGAAGGTTCAGACCCTTCAGGACTTCGATTTCGTCTGCAGCCATAGACTTCAGGAGAACGCGGGCCGGCTTGCCTTCGTTCAATACCTTGATCACGGCTTCCATGACCGGGAGCTGGGCGGCAGCTTCCTTGTCCTTGCCAGTCGCGCGCTTGCGGGCCTGTTCGACGCGGCGTTCCAGGCTTTCGAGGTCGGCGAGCATGAGCTCGGTCTCGATCGTGTCGGCGTCGCCGACAGGGTCGATCTTGCCTTCGACATGGGTGATGTCGTCGTCTTCGAAGCAGCGCAGCACGTGCACGACGGCATCGACTTCGCGGATGTTGGCGAGGAACTTGTTGCCGAGGCCTTCGCCCTTCGATGCGCCGCGCACGAGGCCGGCGATGTCGACGAAGGAGATGCGGGTCGGGATGATTTCCTTGGAGCCGGCGATGTCGGCCAGCTTTTTCATGCGTGGATCGGGAACGGCCACTTCACCGGTATTCGGCTCGATTGTGCAGAAGGGATAGTTGGCTGCCTGGGCGGCCGCCGTCTTGGTCAGCGCGTTGAAGAGAGTGGACTTGCCGACATTCGGAAGCCCGACGATACCGCATTTGAAGCCCATGGCTCTGAATACCTGCTCGGGATGGATTTTCGTTGCCCACGCCTATGGGGTATAGGAGGGGCATGGTCAAGTGTTGCGGCCCTGACAAGGCCCGAAGTTGCCGGAGGAATGATGGCGAAGGATACGGTGCTGACGCCGAAGACGGTGACCAAGCCAAAGGTGGAGAAGCCGCGCCTCTACAAGGTGCTCTTGCATAACGACGACTATACGCCGCGCGAATTCGTGACGATCGTCTTGAAAGTCGTCTTCCGGATGAGCGAGGAGACGGGTTACCGCGTCATGATGACGGCACACAAGTTCGGCTCGGCGGTCGTCGTCGTCTGCACGCGGGAGATCGCGGAGACGAAGGTGACAGAGGCCATGGACCTCGCCAAGGAGGCAGGTATGCCGCTGTTGTTTACCGCAGAACCGGAGGAGTGAGGACGCGTTGCTCGCGTCCTCTTCATCGCGCTAGCCGTTACCAGCGCTTGCTCATGATGCTTGCGGAATGCGGGCAATCACCTTGATCTCAAAATCGAAGCCGGCCAGCCAGTTCACGCCGATCGCGGTCCAGTTCGGATAGGGCGGGGCGGGGAAGACCTCGGCCTTGACCTTCATGATCGTCTCGAACTGGCTTTCGGGATCGGTGTGAAAGCTGGTGACGTCGACGAGGTCGGCGAAGGTGCAGCCTGCAGCAGCGAGTGTGGCTTCGAGGTTGGCGAAGGCGCGGCGGACCTGGGCTTCGAAGTCCGGCTCAGGCGTGCCGTCGTCGCGGCTGCCGACCTGGCCGGAGACGAAGAGGAGGTCGCCACTGCGGAGTGCGGCGGAATAGCCGTGCTGCTCATAGAGGGCGTGGCGGTTTGCGGGGAAAACGGGTTCAGGCTTGGTCATGGAGATCCTTTCGGGCATGCGGCATCGTTCCGCCCCAGGGTGGGTCGGTGAAATGCCGCTTGGCTGCAGGCTGAAGATTTCATATACGTTGCGTATGTAGATCTAGTCGCATACGTGTCGTATGTCAAATTCATATACGCAGTGTATGTGAAGTCAGGGGATTGGCGTGAAGCGCACACGGTCAGAAAGCATGGCGGAAAATCGCAGCAAGCTGATAGCGGCTGCGCGCAAAGCCTTTGCGGAGAAGGGCTATGCGGATGCCTCCATGGATGCGCTGACGGCGGAGGCGGGGCTGACACGCGGCGCGCTCTACCACAATTTCGGCGACAAACGCGGGCTGTTCGCCGCTGTCGTCGAGCAGATCGACGGCGAGATGGCGGAGAGGGCAAAGAGGCTCGGGGCCCAATCGGGCAAGGGGTGGAATGCGCTTCTGGCCGAGGGGGCGGCCTATATCGAGATGGCGCTCGATCCGGAAGTGCAGCGCATCGTGCTGCTCGACGGTCCGGCGGTGCTGGGCGATCCCTCGTTATGGCCGAGCCAGAATTCCTGTTTGCAGGTGACCCGGCAGGCAATCGAGGCGTTGATGGGGCAGGGCGTCTTGAAGCCGGTCGACGCCGAAGCGGCCGCCCGGTTGATCAGCGGCGCGGCACTCAATGCTGCGATGTGGATCGCGGCGAGCGCAGAGCCCGAGAGTGTCCTGCCGAAGGCACAGCAGGCGTTTCGCGTTCTCGTTGAGGGGCTGCTGGCGCGGTGATGCGCAGAGTGCAAGACCGGGGAGGCCTCAGCCTCACTAGCCCTTCTTCGCCTTCACGCCGAGCGCTTCCGCCGTGATCCAGAACACCGCGTCTTCCTCTTCCGTCGTCTCGACCCAGAGGAAGTCGAGGTCGGGGAATTCGGCTTCGAGGATGTCGCGGCCGCGGCCGATTTCGCAGAGCATGCCGCCGCCCGGATTGAGGTGCTTCGGCGCTTCGGCAAGCAGCGTGCGTACCAGATCTAGCCCGTCTTCGCCGCCGTCATGGGCCATGGCCGGTTCGGCGCGGTATTCGGCCGGGAAGGCGTCCATGGCTTCATGGTCGACATAGGGCGGGTTGGTGATGATCAGGTCGAACTTGCGGCCTGACAGCGGCGTGAAGAGATCGCCTTGGTGGAGCGTCAGCTGATCCTCGAGCCCATAGGCCTGGCGATTCCTCTCGGCGACTTCGAGCGCATCGGCGGAGAGATCGACGGCATCGACGGCGGCGAGCGGGAAGAACTTCGCGGCGAGGATGGCAAGGCAGCCGGATCCGGTGCAGATGTCGACCACGCTTTCGACGGTGAAGGGATCGGGCAGGAAGGTCGAGCCGAACTCGCCGCCATATTCATTGAACAGGATCTCGCCGATATGCGAGCGCGGCACGATCACGCGCTCATCGACAAAGAAACGCATGCCCTGGATATAGGAGCGGCCGGTGAGATAGGCCGAGGGCTTGCGGGTTGCGACGCGCGTTCCGATGCGGTCTGCGAGCAGGCGGCGCTCTGACGGCAGCAGCTTTGCATCGAGGAACGGGTCGAGCGTGTCGATCGGCAGATCAAGGCTGTCCAGCACGAGGAAAGCGGCGTCATCAACGGCATTATGCGTGCCGTGGCCATAGCTCAGTTCCGCCGCGTTGAAGCGGGAGATGGCGTAACGCCAGTAGTCGCGCAGGGTGACGAGGTCGGTGGTGATGTCGTGGCTCATGGTCGTCTTCCGGTCGTTTGCGCGGGAATGGTCGAGAGGGCAGGGCGTTCGCCCGCCCGAATCATGTCAGTCGCCCTTCGGGCCGAACATCTTCTTCAGCATCTCGGCCATGGGGCCGGTCTCGGGAAGCTTCTTCGGCTGGTTGAAGTTGCGGGCCTGATGAATATGGGACTGGGCGGGCTTCGGCGCCTTGGGAGCCTTGACGGGCTTTTCGTCCTCGGCCTTGCTGCCTGTTGCCAGTGCCAGCTTGTTCATCAGCTGCGAGTCTTCACCGCGCACCAGCATCTCGGCATTGTCGGCGAGTGCTTCCAGAAGCGGATCGAGCCATTCGGCGTCCGCCTTGGCAAAGTCTCCGAGGACGTGGTTGTGGACTTTGGACTTGTCGCCGGGATGGCCGATGCCGAGACGCAGCCGCCGGTAGTTCAGGCCGCAGTGGGCGTCGAGCGACTTGATGCCGTTGTGGCCGCCATGACCGCCGCCGGTCTTGATGCGGGCCTTGCTAGGCAGGAGGTCGAGCTCGTCATAGATCGCCACGATGTCTTCAGGACCGAGCTTGTAGAAGCGCATGGCTTCGCCGACGCTTTCGCCCGAGAGGTTCATGAAGGTCTGCGGCTTGATCAGCATGACCTTCTCGCCGGCAAGCGTGCCTTCCGCGATCTCGCCCTTGAACTTCTTCACCCACGGCGAGAAGGCGTGCCGACGCTGGATCGCGTCGACGGCCATGAAGCCGATATTGTGCCGGTTCTTCGCATACTGCGCACCGGGATTGCCGAGGCCGGCCAGGATGATCATCGCCTGAAATCCGTCTTGAGGTTCTTTGCCTTTCCCGACAGGGAAACGGCGCGAAAGTCAAGACGGTTGTGCGCTCGTCACGGGTTGGCTGCGACCAGGCCGAAGTTCGAATAACGCAGATTGTAGGTCTCGAAGATCTCCGCCTGGGTGCCATCGGCAATCAGCTTGTCGAGTGCGCCCTGCATGCGGGCCAGCAGTTCCTCCGGGAAATCCGCGTTACAGGCAATGGCGAATTTCTGCTCCGAAAAGACGAACTGCGCCTCGAGATCCTCACCCTTCTCCTGCAGCTCGATATAGTGCTGTTCGGAGATTGGCATCAGGTCGATGCGTCCGCTCTGCAGCTTCTTGAGGGTAAGCTTCAGGTCAGTCGCGAGGTCGATCTTCGGGAAACCTTCGTTCTCCAGAAGTGTCTGGGTGTAGTCGTTTCGCTGGGTGCCGACGGTGTAGTTCTTGGCCTCTTCAATATTGGCGACCTTGATGCCCGCAGTCTTGTGGGAAACCATGAAGTTGCGGCCGACGGCAATTGGTTCGACCCAGCGGAACTTCTTGTCACGCTCCGGGATATGCGCCGTGGTGAAGACGCAGTGCATCGGCTCGCTTTCCGCGAGCGCAATGGCCCGGGCCCACGGCATCATCTCGATCGTGTAGGGGACGTTGATGTCCTTCATCATCAGAAGGACCTGGTCGTAGCCGGCGCCACGGATCTCAGCTCCGACACGGTAGTTATAGGGCGGATAATCTTCGGTTGTGAAATGAATGGTGTCTGCGGCGGCAACCGGGGCCGCCGCAAGTGAAAGCATAATGCTCAGAACTTTCATTGCGGTTCCCTCTTTCCGTTGATGTCAGCCGGCGGAGACTTTCGGCAGGCGCGCCGGCATGGGGGCAGTCTGGTCGATCAGGGCCTGCAGTGCTTGCGGGCGGGCAAAATGGTAACCCTGGCCGTAATCGACGCCGAATTGCTCTAGTATGTGTCGCTGTTCCTCGGTCTCGATCCCTTCGGCGACCACAGTGCATTCCATCTTGTGCGAGATCGCGGTGATGCCCTCGACAAGCATGCGGCTCTTGTGGCGCAGTTCCGGTTCGTCCGCAGTCAGGGACCGAATGAAGGACTGGTCGATCTTGACGATGTCGACCGGGAAGCGGTTGAGGTAGCTGAGCGAAGAATAGCCCGTGCCGAAATCATCAAGCGCCAGGCGGTAGCCGTAGCGGTTGAACTCGTCGAGGATCGTGCGGATCTGCGGGTTGTCGTGCAGCAGCGTCGCTTCGGTGATCTCGATAACGATGCGGCTCGGTGCAATGCCGAACTGGGTGGTGAGGGCCGCGAGCCGGACCGGAAGTGATGCATCGAACTGCAGCGGCGAGAAGTTGATCGCGAGGTAGGCGTCATGGTTCCCGGTCGCCTCACTGAGACTGGCAAGGTTTGCCAGCGCCTTTTCCAGCACCTGGCCGCCAAGGCGGCTGATCGCACCGGTTTCCTCGGCGACGCAGATGAGTTCTGCGGGTGGTATGACGCCGCGCTCGGGATGCACGAGACGCATCAGGGCTTCATAACCCACTGTCCGACCGCTCCCGACTTCGACGATCGGCTGGAAGAAGGCGTCGAACCAGTCCTCGGTCAGGCCCTCCTCGATGTCGCGCTCGATCTCGGCGCGGCGCCGGGTGTGGTCCTGGATTTCCGAGTTGTAGAGCAGGGCGCCGTTCTTGCCGTCGCGCTTCTTGCTGTACATGGCCATATCCGACTTCTGCAGCAGCTCGGCAGCGTTGGCAGCATGGCGGGGGTAAAGGGCGATGCCGATGCTGGCGCTGAGACGGACGGTCGAGCCTTCGATCTTCATGGGTTCGACGAGGATGTCGCAGAGGGCATGGCTAATCTCGGTTGCCACAGGCTCGATCGACTGGCCGCGCAGGAGAACGGCGAATTCATCTCCGCCGAGCCGCGCGGCGATCGCACCTTTCGGCAGACGTTCGTTCATCCGCTCGACGAAATTGCAGAGCACGCGGTCACCGGCCTGATGGCCGAGATTGTCGTTGATCCATTTGAAGCGGTCGAGGTCGACGAAGATGCAGGCGAGTTCCTCACCCGCAGCATCGGTCGCCGAAATCTCACTGTCGAGCGCAGTCTCGAAGCCCTGTCGGTTGCAAAGGCCGGTGAGATGGTCGGTGATGGCCTGGCGGTGATTGCGCTCCTCTGACTGCTTGAGCGCCGTGACATCGGTCATGACGCTCAGCGACAGGTCTTCGTCGGCGCCCTCGATCATGCGGTTGGCTTCGGCAATCAGCACGTCCATGACCATGCCATCTGCGCAGACGAACTGAGTGGTTGCTTCCAGGACATCGGCGATGGAGCGGGTTTTCTTCCGTTCCTGATAAGCAGCACGGGCCTCGGCGGGGACGAGTTCGACAAACCGGCGACCAACGATCTGGTGGCGCTGATATCCGGTGGCCAGCAGCCAGTAATCGCTGACACCGGTGATGCGGTCTTCATCATCCAGCGAGAACAGCATGGCGGGGGTGGTGTTGTAGATGTCGGTCGCGCGGCGGTGGGCAAGGCGCAATTCGCCTTCTTCCTGCTCGAGCTTGATCTGCATGGCGTTGAAGCTGCGGGCGAGGCGCCCGATTTCGTCGTTCGACTGCCAGTCGACATGATGGCGGGAGCCGAGCCGACGGGTCGCTTCGATCGCGGCAGTCAGCTTGAGGAGCGGCTTCATCACCATCAGGCGGTTGCCGACAACTGCCGCGCCGACAACACCCACGACCGCAAGCATGAAGATGCCGATCAGCATCACCTCTGCCTGGCGCAGCGAAGAGAACATGTCGATGCGGCTATAATAGATGGTGATGGTGCCGACGAGCTTCGGCCCTTCGACCGCGCGGTAGAAGATCTCGCGCGTGATGGATTCCAAACCATTCTTCGGCCATTTGGGCAGCGCCGGCATAGCGACGGAAATGCCCCCGGAGACGTCCTTGATATTGACGCGGCTGACGGGGCCGTTGGACACGATGGTCGCGGTGATCTGCTCGACGCTTTCCTGGTCGAAGTCCCAAAGCGGCTTGGCGAGCGCCTGGGCATTGGCGGCCAGCAGGATGTCGAGGTTCTGCTGTAACTCGTGCGAGGCGCGTTCTGTGGCCAGCGAGAGGAACAGCGCAAAGAGCGGCACGACCAGGATGAAGATCGTGATGCCGACGATGGCGAGAAAACGGCTTTCCACCGATCGTGTCATCGGCTGGCCGCCTCGCGCGATGCGGATTGATGCAGCATTTTGCTCAAGGCGCCCCTCACGCAATGATTGAGAGGCGAAGGCTTTCACGAAATACTTTAAATCTGACTAAAGAGAAATGGTGGGAATCGACGGTTGCCGGAAGGGGGAATGGGCTCAAAGAAAAAGCCCACCCCTTGCGAAGGGATGGGCTCGAAGCATTTAATCGATCTGAAGATCAGGCTTCAGCAGCTTCTTCTTCCATGCCGCCAGCCGGAGCAACGATCGTGGCGATCGTGAAGTCGCGGTCAGCGATAACCGGGGTCGCACCCTTCGGCAGCTTGACAGCCGAGATGTGGATCGCGTCACCAACCTTCAGGCCGGTGAGGTCGACGGTGATGAATTCCGGAATGTCGGAAGCCGGGCAGTTCAGTTCAACTTCGTGGCGAACGATGTTGAGAACGCCGCCGGTCTTGATTGCCGACTTTTCTTCGTTGACGAAGTGAACCGGAACCTGGACCGAGACCTGGCTGTCAGCCGAGACGCGCAGGAAGTCGATGTGCATCGTGAAATCACGAACGACGTCGAGCTGGTAGTCCTTCGGCAGGACGCGGATCTTCTTGCCATCGAGATCGATGGTGGCAACCGTGGTCATGAAACCGCCGGCATGGATACGCTTGGTGACCTCGTTCGTGTTGATCGAGATCGCAATCGGGGCCTGCTTGTCACCATAGATGACAGCCGGGATGAGACCGTTGCGGCGAAGTTCGCGGGAGGACCCCTTACCTACCCGTTCGCGTGCTACGGCCTTGAGCTCGTAAGTAGCGTGGCTCATGGCTTTACCTTTCAAGTTACTGGAGAGCCCTGGCGATGCAATCATCATGCCGTGCCAGAACCGGAGACCGTTGCCGGTCCCATCCACATTGCCTCCAAGGGTGTCTGTGCGGATCGGGCGCCTATAGACCAGATGATGCGGAATAGCAAGGTTGCGCGAGACAAACCGCGGTATAACGCGCTTGTGATCCGGCTGCTCGCCAACACGGCTTGCAACACAGCTTGATAACCATGCGCGGTGAGCATTTGGAAATTGACGATTGCTAGATATGCACTCAGTTCCAACCGGTTTTCGCCCATGCTCATTGTTCTATCTTGCATCGCCGTCGATCACGACCCGGTTTCTCTGGTCGCCGCAGTTCTTATCTGTGTGTTGGGATCGCTTCTCACGATGCGGCTTTTCAGCCGGGTTCGCAGTGCGCGGGGTCCAGCGCGCGCGAGCTGGATTGCGCTGACGGCCATTATCGGTGGCTCCTCTATCTGGACCACGCATTTCGTAGCCATGATGGGCTATGAGGCAGATGCCCTTGCCGGCTACGAGCCGACGGCGACGCTGCTGTCACTGGTTCTGGCCATCATGATCACCGGCGTCGGCCTCTTCGTTGCCGCAGTAACGGCGCGCAGTTTCCTGATCGAAGCCGGTGGAGCGCTCGTCGGTGCCGGCATTGCATCCATGCATTATGTCGGCATGTCCGGCTATCAGGTGCAGGCGGATCTGCATTGGAACATGAATTACGTCTGGGCCTCTCTCGTGGCAGCAGGACTGTTCGGTGCTCTGGCGACCAATCGCGTCGCCCGACCGGTCACGCGATTCTGTCGCTATGGCGGCGGCGCCGCACTCGTATTGGCAATTGCGTCGACGCACTTCATCGGCATGACGGCGTTGAACGTTCAGCCCAATCCAGGTGCCTCGTTGCCGGTCAACATGCTGCCCGAAAGCGTGATGACGGTCGTATTGATCTTCGTCACGCTGCTGATCCTGGCGATCGGTGCCATGACCTATGTCATCGACCGCCAGTCCAGCAAGTCAGCGGTCGAGCGCTATCGGCAACTGTCGCTGCATGACGCGCTCACGGGCTTACCGAACCGCATGGCATTCCTGGAGCGTCTCGGGGACCTCATGGATCGGCCAGCTGCGCACAATGAGCGCATCTACATCTTCTCCTTCGATCTCGACCGCTTCAAGGAGATCAATGACGTGCACGGCCACGCGGCGGGTGACCACGTGCTGCGCGTTGTTGCCGAGCGCATGTCTGCAAGCCTGAAGCCGGGTGAATTCGTGGCCCGTATCGGCGGAGATGAGTTCATTTCGGTCAGTCCCCGGCTCTTCACCGCGGCGGCGGCCGAGGCCTTTGCACGCAGCATCATTTCGGAACTTGTTTCGCCGATCCAATGGAAGGGACTGACACTGTCGGTCGGGACAAGCATCGGGGTGACCGTTTTTCCGGATAGCGGCGATGACATCGACGACCTGATGGCGCAGGCGGATACCGCCATGTACCGCGCAAAGTCGGCCGGCTCGAACAATGTCTGTTTCTACGACCGGTCGATGGACCAGGCCGCGCGCGAGCGGAGCGCGCTCGCTATGGACATGCGGTCGGGGCTGGAGCGCGGCGAGTTCATGCTTTACTTCCAGCAGCAGAACAATGCGCAGACAGGCGAGGTGATCGGTTTCGAAGTTCTGCTGCGTTGGCTGCATCCCACTCGCGGGATTGTCTCGCCTGTCGAGTTCATTCCGGTTGCCGAGCGCACCGGCTTCATCGTGGAACTCGGGGACTGGGTCTTGCTGCAATCCTGCCTTGAGGCGGTGAAGTGGAGCAATCCGCTGCGGATCGCCGTCAATGTCGCGCCCAAGCAGCTGGCGAATGTGAACTTCCCCCAGCGTGTGCGGGACATTCTGCGTGAGACCGGCCTTTCCCCAGAGCGGCTGGAGCTGGAGATCACCGAATCCGGCATCATTGCCGACCAGCACAATGCACTCTCGATCATCCGCCAGTTGAAGGCCATCGGGGTCAAGATCGCGATGGACGACTACGGTACAGGCTACTCGTCGCTTTCGACCCTGCAGCTCTTCCCGTTCGACAAGATCAAGATCGATCGCGGCTTCATCGACAGCGTGACCTACAACCGACAAGCGGCTGCAATCGTGCGCTCCACGCTCATTCTGGCCCAGAGCCTCGATATTCCGGTGCTGGCCGAGGGTGTGGAGAACGCCGACCATCTGCGCTTTTTGCAGGAAGAAGGCTGCGAGCAGGTGCAGGGTTATTTCTATGGCAAGCCGAGACCGCTCTCGGAACTGCAGGAGGTCGTCAATCCGTCGTCCCTGGGGGGTACAGTTCGATCGCAGGCGACCCTGGGGGAGGAGGACGGACTCGCCGCCTGAGCCTCCCGCATTTTTACCCAGCGAAAGTGTCGCAGAATTGCGCCAGTTTCACTGCTGCGGGGCAGGGTGGTCATTTGCCGCGCACGGGGGCGATTGCCTATTCGGGCGGATGGCGCATACTGCCGATCGTGCTTTGGGAGGAGCCGATGCGTCAGGATCTCAGACATTCCGAACTCGTCTATTCGACGGCGCAGAAGGCGTCGGCGGCTGTGACCTCTCCAGTCGCGGCGTCGTGGAGCCGTTGCCTCAATCTCTATCGCCTGCAGCCTGAGGAGGCGCGCAAGCCGGTCCAGGTCGATGAGGCGATCTTCCGCGAAGCGCGGGAGCGGATGGAGCGGTTGATCGGCAGTTCTACCGATGAGGTCGATCGGCTGTACCAGATGGTGGGGCGTTCCGGCTGCTGCATCATTCTTGCCGATCAGGATGGTATTGTGGTCGATCGGCGCGGTGCACCGGGCGACGATGTCGAGTTTCGTGCGCTGGGGCTCTGGCAGCAGACCTTGTGGAGTGAAGCGAGCGTCGGGACGAACGGCATCGGCACGGCGCTGGCCGACGAGCGCGCTGTGGTCATCCACCGCGATCAGCATTTCATGAGCGCCAATATCGGCCTGTCTTGCGCGACGGCCCCGATCCGCGATCATCTGGGACGCGTGACAGCGGCGCTCGACGTTTCAACCTGCCGCAACGACGTTTCCGACATGACGCTTGCGATCCTCTCGCAAGCAGTGCGCGACGCTGCCTCACGGGTGGAAAGCAATCTATTCCGCCAGGCGTTTGCCGGTGCCCGGATTGTGGTTGTCCCGCAGGCCAATTCGCTTTCAGCTCTGATTGCCGTGGACGGCGACGATCTGATCCTCGGTGCGACCAAGGCGGCGCGCCTCGCACTCAAACTCGACGACGGTCTGATCGCGCAGGGCATGCCGGCGGCGGATGCGTTGCGCGAGACCCATGGCGGCCACGCAAATGATCTCGACGATGCGGAACGCGCCGCGCTGCGCCGGGTGCTGTCCCGCACCAATGGCAATGTTTCGCAAGCCGCGCAGATGCTCGGTATCAGCCGCGCCACGCTGCACCGGAAGATGAAGCGCTTTCAGCTTCACTGATCTCCGGTATGTGTCGCAAGACTGAAACACTGTGCGCTGCAGCACTGTTTCGCGACACTGTTCCTGAAGAGCGAACGCAGCAATCATCCTGCCATCGGGACCCGAGGAGGGGTCCTTTCACAGGGAGGATGACTGATGAACATTCAGGTGCAGACAATCGCAGCTTCGCCGTTCAAGTTGAAATATGGCAACTTCATCAACGGTGAATTCCGCGAGCCGGTCAATGGTCGCTACTTCGAAAACACGACGCCTGTCACCGGCGGCAAGCTTTGCGACATCGCGCGTTCGGATGAAGCCGATATCAACCTTGCCCTCGATGCAGCCCATGCGGCCAAGGACAAATGGGGCCGCACCTCGACCACCGAGCGCTCCAACATCCTGCTCAAGATCGCCGATCGCATGGAAGCCAATCTTGAGCTGCTCGCCCGGGCGGAGACCTGGGATAATGGCAAGCCGCTGCGCGAGACCATGGCCGCCGACATTCCGCTGGCGATTGATCATTTCCGCTATTTCGCCGCCTGCGTTCGCTCGCAAGAAGGCACGATCGGCGAAGTAGACCACGACACGATCGCCTATCACTTCCATGAGCCGCTCGGGGTCGTGGGCCAGATCATTCCCTGGAACTTCCCGATCCTCATGGCTGCCTGGAAGGTGGCGCCGGCCCTCGCCGCCGGCAACTGCGTCGTCCTGAAGCCCGCTGAGCAGACGCCGGCCTCGATCCTCGTGCTCGCCGAACTGATCGGCGATCTCTTGCCGCCGGGTGTCCTCAACATCGTCAACGGCTTTGGCCTCGAAGCCGGCAAACCCTTGGCCACGAGCCCGCGGATTGCCAAGATCGCCTTTACCGGGGAAACGTCCACCGGTCGCCTGATCATGCAATATGCTTCGCAGAACCTGATCCCGGTAACGCTGGAGCTGGGTGGCAAGTCGCCGAACATCTTCTTCGAAGACGTCATGCGCGAGGACGACGACTATCTCGACAAGGCGCTTGAGGGCTTCGCCATGTTCGCGCTGAATCAGGGCGAGGTCTGCACCTGCCCGAGCCGCGCGCTTGTGCATGAGAAGATCTATGACCGCTTCATGGAGAAGGCGATCAAGCGCGTCGAGGCCGTGATCCAGGGCGATCCCCTTGCCATGTCGACGATGATCGGCGCGCAGGCCTCTTCCGAGCAGCTCGAGAAGATCCTGTCCTATATCGATATCGGCAAACAGGAAGGCGCAGAAGTCCTGACCGGTGGTTACCGCAACCAGCTGCCAGGCGAGCTGTCGGGCGGCTACTACGTCAAGCCGACCGTCTTCCGCGGCCATAACAAGATGCGGATCTTCCAGGAGGAAATCTTCGGGCCTGTTGTCTCCGTCACGACCTTCAAGAACGAGGCCGAGGCGCTGGAGATCGCCAATGACACGCTCTACGGCCTTGGCGCAGGCGTGTGGAGCCGCGACGCGAACACCTGCTACAACTTCGGCCGCAACATCCATGCCGGTCGCGTCTGGACCAATTGCTACCACGCCTATCCGGCCCATGCGGCCTTCGGTGGTTACAAGCAGTCTGGCATCGGTCGCGAGACGCACAAGATGATGCTGGATCACTACCAGCAGACCAAGAACATGCTGGTGAGCTACAGCCCGAAGGCGCTCGGTTTCTTCTGAGACCCTCCCCCGGAGCGGCGCGCCGCCAGTGCCGCTCCCATCACCCCTCTTCCTGTTCTCGACCAGGAAGAGGGGTTTCGCTTTTCACAGGGAGAGTCAATCCATGACCAGCGGAGACCAGCCACGGGTGGTGGCGACTGAAGCAGCGCTCGCATTTCTTGCCGAGATCCGGGAGGATCACCCCGACATTCTCTTTCACCAGTCCGGCGGTTGCTGTGACGGATCCTCGCCCATGTGCTACCCGGCGAGCGATTACCGGGTGGGCGAGACAGACGTGAAACTGGGCGAGATCGGCGGCGTGCCCTTCTACATCAGCGGCAGCCAATATGCCGTCTGGGCCCATACGCAATTGATCATCGACGTGGTGCCGGGGCGAGGGGGCATGTTCTCGCTGGACAACGGACGGGAACGCAGATTCCTGACGCGTTCGAGGTTGTTTTCGGGCGGGGAAGCCTGTCCGCTACCGGCTATGGGGCGTTAACCAGGGGCGAGGGCTCAGCGCAAGCCGAGCTTTGCGCAGGCTGCATCGATGATCGCGAGTTTGAAGGCCTGGGTCGTGTGATATTCCCGGAGGAATTCCCGTGAGATCCACATGACAGAGCGTCCTCGGCTTCCATCCCAGCCGATGCTTCCGAGTGCTTCGGCTTCGCGCAGCTTGCGTGTCAGATGGGTGCGGGACAGCCGGAAATTCTCGGCAAGCTCCGGGACCGAGCGAACCTGCGTCGGTACGCGCTCGACCAATGGATCCACCGGATCAACGCCGGTCATCAGCCAGTCCATGACGATCCCGCCATTGTTGAGCCAGGTGAAGAGCGACCAGGTTTGGGGAGGGGTGCGGATTTCGGGCGAGACCATCGCGAGACCGGTAATCTCGGGATGAAGGCGGGCGAGGAGTGTTTCGTCTGCCTCGAAGGTCTGCAGGCGGTTGCCGCCATCGAGCCGGTCAAGGCTTGCCAGATGAATGATGACCCAGCGACGCGTTGCGGCAATCGTCTGCGGAGCGGGCACGAAGGGACGGTTGCGGCGGTCGGGTGTCTGGCCGTGTAGCGCAATTCCGTAGACAAGCATTTCCTTGATGAAGGCGTCGGCGGTGTTGACCGAGGAAATGCCGAGCGTCTTCACCTGCTCGAGATAACGCGCCATGAGGACAACGGGTTCGGGATTGCCCCGGGCCACTTCCGAGAAATACAAACCCATGGCGAGATGGCCGAGCAACCAGCGCTGCTGGGTTCCGAAGACGGCTGCCAGGCGAGGGGTTTCCTCGTTGACCTCCAGAAGGGCACGCGACTGGTCGCGCACCGTCTCATGCAGATCTGGATTTGCAAGCAGCTGTTCTACCGAGAGTGACATCAATCACGCGTTCAGGAGGCGGTCACGCGCACAGTCTCCTCCTGGAGCCCAGCGCGCGATGAGCAGTATGCAATTCGCATGCACTCCGCAAGTCCGCGCGCAACTGCCCTCACGCGAATCTTGATCTTAATCTTAACGCGGGAAAGGCGTTGCTTCAGTCGAAGAGGCTGGAGACGGACTCTTCCTGGCTCGTGCGGTTGATCGCTTCGCCGAGAAGTGTCGCGGTCGAGAGAACCCGGATATTGTGAGCCGACTGGACGGCCGTCGTCGGCTGGATCGAGTCGGTGATCACAAGTTCACGGAGCTTCGAGGATGCGACGCGCGTAACGGCGCCGCCCGAGAGGACACCGTGGGTAATATAGGCGGTGACGCTGGTCGCGCCGTTCTTCAACAGAGCTTCTGCCGCATTGCAGAGCGTGCCGCCGGAATCGACGATGTCGTCGATGAGGATGCAGTCCTTGCCGGCCACTTCGCCGATGACGTTCATGACTTCGGACTCACCGGGGCGGTCGCGACGCTTGTCGACGATGGCGAGCAGACAGTCGAGGCGCTTGGCCAGCGAGCGGGCGCGCACCACGCCGCCGACATCCGGCGAGACGACCATGACATTGTTGGTGTCATATTTGTCCTTGATGTCGCGCGCGAGCAGCGGCACGGCATAAAGGTTGTCGGTCGGAATGTCGAAGAAGCCCTGGATCTGGCCGGCATGCAGGTCGAGCGTCAGAACGCGGTCGGCCCCGGCTTCGGTGATCAGATTGGCCACGAGTTTCGCCGAGATCGGCGTGCGCGGACCGGGTTTGCGGTCCTGACGGGCATAGCCGAAATAGGGCAGGACGGCGGTGATGCGGCGTGCCGAGGATCGACGGAAGGCGTCGATCATGATCAGCAGTTCCATCAGGTGGTCGTTCGTCGGGAAGGACGTCGACTGAACGACGAAGACGTCTTCGCCACGCACATTTTCCTGGATCTCTACGAAGATTTCCTGGTCTGCGAAGCGGCGGACGCTGGCCTTGCCGAGTGGTACATTGAGATAGGAGCAGATCGCTTCGGCCAGTTGCCGGTTCGAATTACCTGCGAAAACCTTCATCTTGGCCCGCCTGTTACCATGCTGAGATGCGGGCTTTTTAGCGCCCTTCCCCCTGAATGCAAGAGGTTTGGACGGTAAGGCCCATATTTTCGGTTGATGCGTCAAATGAAGCGCAGGATTTGCGGTTCAAAGGGTGGATACAGCCCCGGGGTTCAGCCCCGCTGATTGTTTCGCCACGATACATATTCGGCCATGCTCTTGGTGGCGATCTGCTGCATGACCGATGCCGGAACGGCTGCCCAGGGGTCCTGCGCACCTGAAGGGACGATCTCTTGTCCCTGGATCCGGTGCAGCCGACCGCCGCTGGCGTCAAGGATATCCCAGACATAGGTGATCGTGACTTTGCCGCTGTCGGAGAAGGCGGAGAAGTAGCCCTTGAGGATATGTTCGCTGGAGGCGTCGCTGGCGCTCTTGATTGTAAGCCCACGCGCGCGCGCTTCTGCCCCCAGTTGGCGCGAGAGCGGCGTGACGGCCTGAACGGGGGCGCCGATGATCGGCAGGAAGCGAATGCTGCCGGTCGCCTGGGCTGCCGGAGGAAGGGCCGCCTGCTGGCTCTGAGTCGTCTGCGCCGGCTGTGACATCTGCTGCGTGGCCGTCTGTTGCGGCGCGCTCGGAAACGCCTGCGGGTCTGGCCCGTCGAGCGGTGCGGAGGCGACCGGATTGCGTCCGCCCTGGGCCAAAGCTGCAGCCTGCGCCTCCAGAGAGTTTTGAGGGCCACGGGCGGGCTCGCCATAGCTTCCTGGCTGGCCCAATGGCGCGCTCTGCACGGGCTGGGTGCCGACTGCCGGAGAGGCGAGTTGCTGGGAGTAGGTCGTCGGCTGGCTGCCATCGCCGACATCGGCCGGGGGCGTCAGCACATCCGTGCTGTTGCAGCCGGCAAGCAGCATGAGCAGGCCGATGGTTGCGGCCAGTCTCGTCGTCATTCTGCGGGAACGTCTCACCACGTCGGATCCTTCCCTTCACTCTGTCACAATTAATGTGACTAGCATGTTTTGCCTGTCAATTGCCTGAACAGGCAGGCAAAGCGGTTTACCCTCCCGATCTTTCGAGGCTCTTGTCTCAGAGGCTGATGAGATCGAGCGGATGCCGCGAGAGCGCCCGAGGCGCGGCTTCGGTCGTCAGGTAGGTGTGGCCGAGCGTCATCGCCGTTTCCCGGTCGCTGTCCATGATGATCATGTGCACGAAGAGCGTCATGTCGGCGCTGATCTCCAGCGGATTACCGGCATGAAACATCTGATGCTCCATCCACGACGGTGCGAAGCGGGCGCCGACAGAATAGCCGCAGGCGTTGAAGCGGTGACGGGTGAGGCCACGATCGTCCATGACTTTTGCATGCGCGTCAAAGACCTCGCCGAAGCTGTGGCCGGGACGCAGGACATGTTCGATGGCCCGCATACCTTCCAATGCGGCCGCATAGAGTTCCCGATGTCGTGCCGTGGCTTCGCCGACCAGGACCGTGCGCAGCATGGGGGCGTGGTAATGGGCGGAGACGCCGGCCCATTCGAGCGTGAGCTGATCCGTCTCGGAAAGCTGGCGGCGGCCGGATTTGTAACGGCAGAGCAGGGCGTCGGCGGCAGAGCCGATGACGAAGGCGTTGGCCGGATAGTCGCCGCCGCCGGCCAGTACTGCTGACTGCATGGCGGCTAGAATATCCGCCTCGTTCGCGCCCGGGTAGATCAGTGGCAGAGCGGCATCAAAGGCGGCGTCTGCCAGTTCGGCTGCCTGGACGGCCCTGGCGATTTCCGCCTGCGATTTGATCAGCCTCAGATTGCTGACGAGATAGGAGGCATCGACGGCCTCGCAGAAGTTGGTCAACTGGTTGTCGATGAGCCGCGCTGCGCGACCTGTCATGCCATGGGTGTCGTATTCGACGCCGACGCGCATGCCCAGAAGATCCAGATCGCTCAGGAGGTTCCGCAGATCGACGGCGGGGTCGGCATTCGGCCGGTCAACCCAGACGACGATGTTCTCGATGGTCGAGGTTTGCTTCGCCTGGCGGAGGTCGGGCGTGCGTGTGAGCAGTGTCATGCTGCCATCCGCCTTGACCACCAGCGTCTGAAAGAAGCAGTAGCCGAAGCTGTCGAAGCCCGTCAGCCAGTACATGCTTTCCTGCGCGAAGAGCAGCAGGGCATCGAGTTTATCCTCCGCCATGCGGGCCATCAGGCGGGCGCGGCGGGCGGAAAACTCGCTTTCGGAAAAGTGCAGGGCCATCTCAGTCCTCCTTGATCGCAATCGCCGAAATCTGCCGTCCATAATCGGGTTCTCCCGCATGGGTGGTCCGGCGATAGGAAAAGAACGTTTCAGGGGCGGCATAGGTGCAAACACCGATGCTATCCGCCACGACCCCCGCTTCGGTGAGGCGCCGGACGGTGAGACCCGGCAGGTCGAACATCGCATGGCCCGGCTTGGTCGACGGGGTGAAGAAAGCCTCGAAGTCGGGGTTGAATGCCAGGAACCGATCGACGAATTCGGGACCGACTTCGTAACTTGCCTGGGAAATCGATGGGCCGAGAGTGGCGTGGATCGTCTCGCGACGCGCTCCGAGGGCGACCATGGCGTCAACGGTGTTTTCGAGCACGCCGCCCAAAGCACCCTTCCAACCGGCATGAGCGGCACCGATGACCCGGTTCTCCGGGTCGGCAAAGAGGATCGGGCCGCAGTCGGCGGTGAGGACGCCGAGAATAATGCCGGGGCTGGCTGTGACCTGAGCATCGGCCTGGGGACGGCTACCGTCGTAATCGGCATTGACGACGACGACATCGGGCGAATGGATCTGGTGGGCTGTGGCGAGCCGTTCCAGCGGCAGGCCGAACCAGGCGCTGACGCGGCGGCGATTCTCGAGCACTCTCTCTGGATGGTCATCTGAGCCGAGGCCAACGTTCAGGCCACGATAGATCCCTTCGGACACGCCGCCATCGCGGGTGAAGAAGCCGTGCCGGATCCCGGCTCCAGCTTTGGCATCAAGGCTCTCGGCAATTATGGGGCGTGGCTGGTCGGCTGCGCTCATGGTCGGTCTCCTGAGCCGTGGCAAATCACGCTGATGTCATGCGTATGCTGCGAAACAATTGAATTCAAAAGTCTTTCTTCGGATTCGAGCCTCTTGGGACGGGCGCGATCGTGCAGATCGCATCCCTCCCTGTCAATGCTTCGGCTTGAATGGCAGAAGTTGAACGGCAGGTGTGGAGACTGCCAGGACCTTGAACAACTCGCCCATATAGCCGTTGCCAGAGCCTGCCAGCCGGTGCAGCGCCTCGACGATTTCCGCCTGCTTTTCCTCGCTCTTGTCGCGACCGAGGGCTGCAGCGCGCTGTTCGATGCCAAGGCCGATGAGAAAGTCGCCCTGATGCATACAGCCATTGAGGTGAACCCCGGCTGCCAGTGCGGTCCTTGCCAGATTTTCGAAGTCGACATGGCTCGTCAGATCGGCGAGCCCGGGATGGGCAAGCGGCGGATCATATTCGTGCGCGCGCACGGCCTGGAGCGTATCGCCGAAATTGCTGACCATGTGGCCATAATCGATGATGAGCGCGGTGCCGTGGCTGGCCAACAGACGCTCGCAGATGGTCAGCATGACCGACTGGCGGGCCGGGGCCACCTCGAAGATCTCGCCGTCGGCGGGCGCACTCACGCCCTGTGGCAGCATGGCGGGATCAAGTGTGGCGACGCCGAGGGTGAAGCAGAGTTCATCGTTGTCGTCGAGGCCCACCAGGCGTTCGCGAAAACCGTTCGGCGTCTTGACGAATTGCCTTATCGGAATGGCGTCGAAGAGTTCGTTGGCGGCGAGCAGCGTGAAGCCTGCCGGCACGCCGTCAAAGCTCTCATGCCAGGAGACCTTGTCGCCGTGGCTGGAGAGGGTTTCCATCTGGGTCAGCTTGAGCAGGGCACTCGTTTCGACAAGATGGACCGTTGCGGTTTCGTAGAGCTGCGGGGCGGCGCGCGCGATCACCCGCAGCATGTCCGACATCATCGTGCCACGACCAGGGCCGATCTCGACCAGGCGCACATCCGGCGGCTCGCCGTGGCGCTGCCAGGCGTTGATCATGAAGATGCCGAGCATCTCGCCGAAAAGCTGGCTGATCTCGGGTGCCGTCACGAAGTCACCCGCCCGACCGAACGGATGGCGGGTGCGGTAATAGCCGTGTTCGGGATCAGCAAGGCAAAGGGCGAAATAATCTGTCACGCTGATCGGGCCGTTGGCCGATATCAGCGATTTGATCTTCTCGGCGAGCGGTGTTGCCATGAACGCTCCTCAGCCTTGCTCGGCGGGGGCGGTGCGGCCCGATCGCGCGAAGATCCAGAACCCGATCAATACCATCGGCAGAGAGAGCACCATGCCCATGGTCAGCCAGCCGCCAAAGAGATAGCCGATCTGCGCATCCGGCTCGCGGAAGAACTCGACGAAGATCCGCGCTGCGCCATAGCCGGCGACGAATATGCCGGTGATGCGGCCGGGTGCCCTCAGAGCTCCGAAGGCGCGGGCGAGGAGCTGCAGGACAATCAGTAGCACGATGCCTTCCAGCGCGGCTTCATAGAGCTGGCTTGGGTGGCGGGGGAAGGGGCCGCCGGTGGGGAAGGCCATGGCCCAGGGCACGTCAGCCGGACGCCCCCAGAGTTCGCCATTGATGAAATTGGCAATGCGGCCAAAGAAGAGGCCGAGGGGAACGACACTCGCGACGAGGTCGAAGAGGCTCCACAGGCGGATCTGATGCCGGCGGGCGAAGAACAGCATGGCAAGTGTGGCACCAATGAAGCCGCCATGAAAGGACATGCCGCCGTTCCACACCTCGATTGCGCGGATCGGATTGGCTGCCACCGACGCGAAATCATAGAAGAAGATATAGCCGATGCGGCCGCCAGCGACGACGCCGATCGCGGCCCATAACACGAAGTCGTCGATCTGCTGCAGGGTGGCAGGCGCCTGACCATTGGGCCACAGATGCGGCCGTTTCAGCAGATCGCGGGCAATCATCCATCCGAGCAGGATGCCGGCGACATAGGCCAGCCCATACCAATGGACCGCCAGCGGGCCGATCGAGAAGGCGACCGGGTCGATCGCGGGGAAGGATACGGCGGCGAAAAGGTCCAGAACTGACAACAATGGAGTACTTTCGTT